>Ga0209474_10003041_pt1 | contig 14918 bp, 14 predicted proteins | sample GraSoiAngelo_145_FD_185902 | JGI IMG/M metagenome (GOLD analysis project Ga0209474, IMG submission 185902) | Grasslands soil microbial communities from the Angelo Coastal Reserve, California, USA - 14_1009_05_20cm (SPAdes) (version 2) | ecosystem: Environmental > Terrestrial > Soil > Grasslands...
TCGTCACTCGAGTCCCTTGCGCGGTCACTCCCCCAATGGTTTGTGTGCCCAGGTCCTCTCTCTTTAAGTTGGCGCCGGCCTTTTCACCCTGCTGGAATTCTTTCTTGTCTCTCATCGCTTGGTTCATGGGGCCGTTCATTCTGGCGAAAGACTTTTCTATTTTCTCAGCGGTTTTGTGGTCGGGATGCAACATGAAGGTTACGCGGGCCACCGGATCGTTGATGACCACAAACGATTTCGGCTGTTCCGAAGTTGCAAGAGGACCAAACCCCGTAAGCGTGATTTCCTTGCGGATGCGTCCTTGGCTGTCACGGAAAACGTTGGTCTGCGTCTTCCGCGTGATGTGATTGCCGTCCGCGAGAGTTTGTGTGGTTTCGGAAACAGCGACGGCGCTAAAAGGCGCGCCGGTTACCACTTTTCCGCCGTGCACGCCGCCAAAGCCAAGCAGCTCCATGCGATCGCCGAAGGGAGGCGGCGGAAAGTCGCCTTCGGGACCAGCCTGCATCATGCCTGCCGCATGAGGCGGGGGAGGGGGCGCCTGTTGCGCTCCCGTGGTTCCCGCGTAGAGCGCCAGTAAACACCCGAAGATCAAGTTCCGGACTAAGTAGCTACTCATTCTTTTCTTCTCCTCTTCTCTCCGGCCTGCAAAATATTTGTGCGTCTTCATTCGGGCAGGCGGACAGCCTGCGGCAATCCGTCGTTCCCGACGAGCAAGTCCACTTGAATCCATTCGCTGGCGCGGTCTTCGTTTACCGGCAGGCCGAGAGCGCCCAGCGCGCCACGCTGCAGGCGAACGCTCAGAATGGCGGAACCGTCTGTCTCTGCCGGCAGCACTCCCGGCAATAGAGTGAAATCGTTCAATTCATTGTCGGCCACAAGGATTTGTGAATCGTCGGCGGCATTCTGACCGGGCGAACCCTGATTCGAAGCGGGCTCATTTGCTTTTAGAGCGACATTGTTTTCGTGATTGCTGTGCCATTTCACCCAGCTCATCGCGCCCACAAGCACCGCCGCCGCGGCCAACCCCCAGGCGGCCACGACGGCGGTGCGCCGCCGCACCTTGGGCGCGTGATACTGCGTGCGAAACTGCCGGCGAAGGCGCATCTCGACGCGCGCGGGAGCATCCAGTGTGGCGGTGACCTCCGCTAGCGAGCGCAACTCGAGTCGCGTGGCCTCCCAGGAATCCCGGAGCGCCGCGCAGCGTGAACAGGAAGTCGCATGGGACGCAGCGGCAGCACGTTGCGCTTCGGTCAACGAAGCGTCGCGCTCCGCATTCCATCCCGTTTCTTCAAATTCGTTGCACGTCATTTCCCACTTCCCTCATCTTCTGAAAAGCCAATCACTTGCCCACTCCCGCCTGCCGTGGCAGGCTCGCGCGCTTCGTCGCGTTGCGCAGGATTTCAAGCCTGGCCATCAGCAGGGCGCGTCCGCGGTACAGCCGCGAACGAATAGTGCCGATGGGGCAGCCAATCATTGCTGCAGCTTCCTCGTAACTTAGCTCCTCCAGTTCGCACAAAACCACGGTTTCCCGGAACTCCGCTGGCAGGCCCAAGACCGCAGCCCAAACCAGTTCAATTAGCTCGCGCTTCTCCGCCACTGTAGCCGGTGTGACGAAATCTTGAAGAGTAGCCTCCAAGCTCGCGCCGTCTTCTTTCCGCTCGTCCAGGGAGATTTCTCTCGGCGAGCGCTCGAGATGCTTCAGGACGCGATTGCGCGTTATGCCATACAGGAATGCTCCGAGCGTCCCGCGTTCGGGGTCAAACTTTTTCGGATCTCTCATCAAGGTCATAAAAACGTCCTGCACAATTTCCTCTGCCGTCCAAGCGTTTCCGCTCATACGCAGCGCAAAGCGATACAGCGCCGCCTGATGGCGCCGATAGAGGAGCGTAAACGCCTCCTCGTCGCCCTTACCGGCGCGCCGGAGCAGCACGTCGTCTCTTTCCTGGTCCGCGATGCTCATCTCTCCTGATAAGACGTTTTGCCCGGCTCTAAATATACATTCCCACGATGTGAAGAATAGGTTCCCGTGTCGACACGTCGGGCACACGTCTGGAAGTCATTGAGATTACACTGGGTTAGCTCCATGACGGGGACAAATGTATCAGCTGAACTGCAAGAGTCGAGCCCGCCGACCGTTCAGTGTTGTGTGGCACCCTCGGTCGTGCTGGTATAGAATGCGGCCACTTTACGTCTATGGCGCGTAGCAAGCTGTTGCTGTATCCACGAAAGCTGTTGGACATTCGCTGGCGCGATCTTGCCGTTGCGATGCTGCGGTGTCTTTTTCCAGCCGACGCGGCGAAATCGGAAGCGCAAATCTGCCGCACGTTTGCTCCAGCCCGCCCTGTGCTGGTTACCTTCGCCGTGCGCGCCGGCTTCGATCTTTTCCTGAAAGCACAGGCGTGGCCTGCTGGCAGCGAAATCCTGATGTCCGCCCTCACGATTCGCGAAATGGCGGATATCGCCCGGAAACACGGCTTGGTTCCGGTCCCGCTGGATCTGAATCTGGCAAAGCTCGCTCCCGAAGTTTCCGCCATGGAAGCCGCGATTACGCCAAGAACGCGCGCCATCGTGATCGCACATCTTTTCGGCAGCCGCGTGGACATGGACCCGTTCGTCGCGTTCGCAAAACGCCATGGACTTTTGGTTCTTGAGGACTGCGCGCAAGCCTTCACTGGGATGGATTACATCGGGCATCCGGAAACAGACGCCGCGATGTTCAGCTTCGGCTCGATCAAAACTGCAACCGCGCTCGTGGGAGCTGTAATCGTGCTGAAGGAAGCGCAACTTTTAGAAAAAATGCGTTCGCTGCAACGCGGCTATCCTGAGCAGTTGCTTGCAGAGTATTTCCATTTGGCGTTCACTCATGTTCTCGTCAAGCTGTTTACGATTCCGTTGCTCTATGGGCTTTTTTACAGCGCATGTGTCTGGCTGGAAAAAGATTTCGACCAGGTGATTAACGCGGTGCGGAATCTTCCGCCGGAAGATGAAGAAGAAGACCTGGCGCTGATTCGAAAACAGCCATCGGCTCCGCTCCTCTCGCTTTTGCTGAGGCGGCTACGGACATTCAGCTCTCAGCGATTACGTGAACGCAGAGAAGTAGGAAGGCAATTCGCGCGGGGGCTCCCGCCCGGAATCACCTGCCTCGGGAGCGAAGCGCCATTCCATAGCTACTGGGTTTTTCCAGTTCTTGTGGAAGCTCCCGAGCGGTTCGCCACTGCGTTGCGCAAGTACGGATTCGACGCCACGACGGCAGGTTCCGCTCTATCTGTGATCGCGCCTCCACCAGAAGGGAGGTTCCCCGCGACCGAGAATCTGCGCGCCGCCCATCGCAAGCTGCTCTATCTTCCGGTGTATCCGGAAGTGCCTTTGCGAGCGCGCGCACGCCTTCAAGGCGCGCTCCACGAAATCCAAAAGGAAGCCCCCCACCTCCAATTAATTGATGCACGGCGCGTGTACTCCGCGCGCGTTGGAACGATTGATTCGCCGCGCACTATCTCTGGGATTCACGAAATTCTCGAGCGAGCGCGCAAACGAAATCTGCCTCTCTCCTTGATGGGAACCACTCACAATCTCGGCGGTCATGCTTTCCTGGATGGCGCAGCCGCTCTCGACCTGAAGCGTTTCGACCGCGTTGTTTCGCTCGATGTGCCGGGCAAACGAATCACGGTGCAAAGCGGCATCACTTGGGAAACAATTCAAAACGCCGTGAATTCTTCAGGCCTGGCCGTGAAGGCCATGCAGTCCGACAATAATTTCACCGTGGGAGGTTCCATTTCCGCGAATGCCCACGGCCGCGACCTGCAGTTTTCGACGGTCATTCAAAGTGTGCTGAGCTTTCGCATCATGCTCGCCGATGGCTCCGTCGTCCACACCAGCCGGTCAGAAAACACGGAATTGTTTCGCCTGGCCATTGGCGGCTATGGGATGTTTGGCATTATTCTCGATGTGGATTTGGAGCTCGTGGAGAATTCTGTGTACGAGCAAAGTTCGGAGATTTTGCCTCTTGCCTTTCTCCCCGATTACTTTGCACGCAAGGTCAAAGGCGATCCGCTTGCAAAGCTTTTCATCGCGCGCCCGTCGATTGCGTCCCAAGGTTTCCTCGATGACACCATCGTGACCAAGTGGAGGGTAACCGCTGCGCGTCCTAAGGATATTTTCCGGCTCGACCACGAACGGAATGTTCGCCGCGACCGGTTCCTCTTTGCGCTGTCGCGAAAATATTCCTGGGGCAAAACCTTTCGCTGGCACGCTGAGAAATTCATCTCCTTGCATCCGCCAGGCGGTGGATGCGTTTCGCGCAACAATGCCATGCGCCCCCCGGTCTCAGCGATCAAAATGTTTGATTATCAGTCGCCCGCGGACACGGACGTCATCCAGGAGTTTTTCATTCCCATTCCGCGCTTTCTCTCTTTCATGGAATCGGCGCGTTCCGTCTTGCGCGAATCCGGGACGAACCTTCTTGGATTGACGATTCGCTACGTAGTTCAGGACTCGGAATCTTTTCTTTCCTACGCCCCTCGCGAAGAAGCCTTCGCCATCGTGCTTTATATCAATGAGGAACTCTCGCGGGAAGGATGGGACAAGAGCAACGCGCTGACTCAGAGATTAATACGCCTCGCCACACAAAACGGCGGCACCTTTTACCTCACCTACGCCCGCGAAGTGGAACCCGGCGATCTTCGGCGCGCTTATCCGAATATGGACGCATTCTTTCAGCAGAAACACCGGTTCGACCCGGAGAATCGTTTCACCAGCCGTTTCTTCGAATTCTACAGGCCGCATTTCCTCGCACGCCGCGCCGCGGCAAGCGACTAGGCTCGGCAAACTAAAACTATCCATGCGACATCTGTGCTGATTTCGAGTCGCATGGCCAGGAGCGCCGCAGGTCTATTCTTCCTTCGGTTGGAACATTCGAGCGGCAGTGCGCGTGACAAAGCGCCGCGGAACCAGGCGCTCGCCGTGTGCACCGAGATAATTCCCAAGCCCGGAAATGACATAGCTTTTTCCTGCGGCAAGAGCCCTAAGGCCGGTCCGCGCCACTTTTTGTGCCGTCTCCGCCCGGTGGATGAATTTGTCCTGACCTGCGACGACATGGAATTCGGATTCCGTGGAGCCCGGGCACAATGCACAAACACGGATTCCGTAAGGCTTCAATTCTTCCGCGAGTCCTTCCGCAAACAGCAGATCGAACGCCTTGGTCGCCGCATACGTGGATATGTAGGGAACCGCTTGGAAAGAGGCCGTGGAGGCAAGAATGAGGATATCGCCGCGACGCCGCGCAACCATGCCTTGCGCAAAAACGTGCGTCAGGTGCACGACCGCAGAGCAGTTCACTTGAACCATGTCGAGCAGGCGCCCTTTCTCAATGGAATGGAACTCACCGTATTTGCCGAAGCCGGCGTTGTTGATGAGCAGATCGATTGCGATTCCTTTGTCGTGCGTGAAGGCGAAAATGTGTTCTGGGGCTGCGGGATCAGCAAGGTTGGCAGGGAACACTTCCGTTTGTATTTTGTAAGTCGTGGCCAGGCGTTGGGCTAGGGAGTCGAGGCGATCTTTGCGCCGAGCCGTGAGCACAAGGTTGGTTCCCTCTGTGGCGAGCTCCTCAGCAAGTGCCACGCCAATCCCCGCGCTGGCCCCCGTCACCAGCGCCCATTTGCCAAACCATGCTTCTGCGCCAGACCTGTTTGAATGTGACAAACTGGCCTCCCGGGCTACTTTAGAAAGAACTAAGTGAATTTTACTTCTCCGGACCCAACAGTGCATCCTTCAGCCGCGCGGTTTCGCGCTTGATGCGCTCCATCAGGCGCCGTGCCCAGACGAATTCGACTGCCAGCAAACCCAAGCCCAGCAGGATTACGGGCGTCCCGGGACCCGGCGTAAAAATCATGAGAATGCCCAGGAGCAAAAGAGTGAACCCACCTGCGATCAAAAAGATGCGGCGGACTTGCTTAACGGTGCGAAGAATCATGCGGGTTCAGGAGAGCTTTCTGGCGGAGAGGGTGGGATTCGAACCCACGGTACGGTTTCCCGCACGCTCGCTTTCGAGGCGAGTACTTTAAACCGCTCAGTCACCTCTCCGCATTGTTTGTAACTTCCATCGTAGCAGAGGCTTCGCTTTTTCGGAACCGCATGGCCTGGCAAGTTGCTTTTTAGCTGCTCCATTACCGCCGTTCCCCGAAGAACGACTGGATCACGGAGGCACATTCGGCGGCGAGAATCCCGGCCGTAATTTCGACTTGATGGTTGAGGCGCGGGTTGGAAAGGATCTGGAAGCAGGAGCGTGCCGCGCCGCCTTTGGGATCGTCCGCTCCATAAACAAGGCGTGGTATCCGCGCCTGAATCATCGCTCCCGCGCACATGCTGCAGGGTTCGACAGTGACGTACAGGGTTGCGCCCGCCAGCCGGTAATTGTCCACAACTCGCGCGGCCTTCCGAAGAACGATGATTTCCGCGTGGGCCGTAGGGTCGCAATCGCGAATCGTACGGTTGCCGGCGCGCGCGATGACTCTGTCATCAAGCGTCAGCACGGCCCCGATGGGCACTTCCTTGGCCGTCGCAGCGGAACGCGCTTCCTCGAGAGCTTCTTGCATGAAGCCGATGTCGAAATCCATATCGGGTGAGAATAACATGCGGAGCTGAACCGCACGGAACCGTCGACTAGCCTCGGCGCAGCCGGCAACAAGCCCGCACGCGCCTATTTCTTTTTCTTCCCAGTATGTCTAACCAATTGAGCTTGGCTCGAAACCACGCCCAGCGTTTCGAATTGGCCGGTCCTCTCGACCTGTCTCTGCGCCTGCGCTCGCCGAACCTCTTCCAGAAGTCACAAGTACGCATCAAATGGAACCGCTCCAGTACTGGCCGTCTCGATCGGTATCCATCAATTTTTCGAAGTACCCAGCAACCAGTCGAACAGCGGGAGAAACACGTTGTATCGTCCGTCTGGCCGATCGTGATGAATCAAATGATGTTCACGGCCAAAATGCAGCCACGAAGGAAGCCAGCCGCCGACGTGAATGCGCCAGTGCACCTCTTCGATAGCGATGACGTACACCGTGAAAGCAATGAAAATTCCAGGGCTGATTCTCAGCTTGAGCAGCACTTCCGCCAGGAACGTGATGACCATGCCATTGAGCACAAAAGCCGCGAGAACCAGTGGCGGCGTGCCGCCAAGGTTCAAGTGTTCAAGTTCCTGCGGCGTCCCAATCGAAGCGTGATGAAGTTGATGAAGCTTGCCCAAGTAATTGTGTGGAAGGTGCAGCAAGTAGCGATGATAAAAATATTCAAACGCGTTCGCCCAAACGAGCCCGACGACAAAACCGGCCAGCCAATGTATGAGTGACGTGTGAAACAGTGTTCCCAGGACCGTCGCTGGTATGGCTCCGCACAGCATTGCCGTCAGCGCATTCTGCAGTTTTCGCATCTTTGCAGCAGTCAGAGCCGAAGCTCTCGTTTCCGCGGTATTCATAGGCTAACTCCTGAAAAGCGGGCAGTCCCTTGCCCGTGTGTGAACTTGGCGATAGGGGATTGAGGAAGGAAGGCTGGATGCGGCTAGGCCTGCATTCTTCTGGGCCGTTGCTTGTTGGACGAGCCTGTGCCGGTTCAGAGCCTCAGTCGCCCGAAACTCCAGCGGTCGCAGGTTCAGATTGCTCCGAACCCACACTTTCCGCCTGGACCGTCTTAGTCGCTTTCTCGCTCCCCAGTAAGGGCGAAGCGCTGATTTGCACGAGTTGCTCCGGAGGCCGCTTGAGTACAAGCTCCTCGTAGATCTCGCGGACCTTTGCGGCTTCCTCCAAAGCTCTGCGCCGGCGCATGCGGTCTTCTTCCGACGCCGTTTTCGGAACGCCGTCGTCCACCTTCTGCCGCACGCGCGCCGCATCCACAGGGTCAACCTTCAGTGAGTGCTCGTAGCTTTCCAGATCCACGTTCTTCCCTTTGGCATAGATCTGGTGCCGCCCGTGTTCTTTGTACCACTGCGCCACAGTCGCATTCTTGTGGATGTTCTCGATGATTTTGCGCCAGCCAACTCCTGTGTTGTAGGCGCAGAAGCTGATTTCCCCCTGCTGCGTCGCGTACGGGATAATGCACATTTCCGTGCGGCGGAAGTCGTAATTGAACAAATCCTGAAACCACATTCCCGCCACGAAAAGAACGTTCCACCGATTACTTCGCCGCTTCGCCACATCCTCGTAGGTTCGGTCGGCGCCGACACTCCCATAGAGTTTCCTGGCGCGGCTGGCTCCGGAAATGCCCATGGTCATGTCGAACTCTTTGTAGATGTCCCTGAGCGTAAGAGAAGGCGGAGCCTTCAAAGGGTTGTAGTTCTTCAAAATCGCGAGAACCATGCTGAAAACGGAGACATGCCTGTTCCGAGCCGCGTCCGTGACTTTTCGCAAATCGGCCATAAGTCCCGGAACGTTGATGAAGCGCGGAACCGGCGCCCATTCCTTGGTCTCCCTGTTGATCACCAGCGCCGTCCCCACGCCGCAGTTCGGATGGCAACCGCAAGAGAGTGTGCCCCATTGCGCCTGCGGGCCGTGAATCAGGTCTGCAAAGTCGGAGAAGGTACTGACCGCCGAAATGGGGAACCAGTCGTGCACTGGCTCGACGTTGCCCAACTGTTGGCTCACGTCCTTCGCCAGGTGTGAAAGCGTGTACCTCTGTTTCAGGCGTCGTTCGGGAGTGACGTCTTCATCGCGTCCGGTGAAAGAAACCGGCTGAAAGCTGACGAAGGAGATCTTCTTGGGATTCTCCATCGCGAACTTTACGACCGCTCCCACCTGATCGTTGTTCACGCCGTTGACGATGGTCACCACGGGCACGATCTCGATTCCTGCTTCGTGCATGTTCTCAATCGCCCGCAGCTTCACGTCAAATAGGTTGCCTACCTGCCGATGGCTGTTCGCGTCATTGCCGATGCCGTCAAACTGCAGATACGCATAGCGCAGGCCAGCCTCGAACGCCTTTCCGCAGAATTCCTTGTTCTTGGCGAATTCAACGCCATTCGTTGCAGCCTGTACGCTGTTGTATCCAAGTTTCTTGGCATAAGCGATGGCGTCAATAAAGTGCGGGCTCAACGTAGGTTCCCCGCCAGAGAATTGGATAGACATCTGGCGCCGTGGCTTGACCTTCAGCGCGTTGTCGAGAATCTCCTTGATGTCGTTCCACGACAATTCGTGGACGTAACCCACCTGGTTGGCGTCCATGAAGCACGGATCGCACATCATGTTGCAGCGGTTGGTCAGGTCCACGGTAAGCACGGACCCGCGGCCGTAACGCACGGAGCTCGATCCGTGTTTGTGGAGTTCCTCATCGTTGTGCGCGGGAATGTCGCGGCCCGGAAACTGCGATTCGATCCACTTCAGGAAGCTCGCATCAACGGCCATCATGTCTTCGTAATGGCCGTGTTGCGGACAATCCTTGACCATCCAGACCTGTCCATCCCGCTCGACGATTTGTGCTTTGATCTCGCCGATCTTTTCATTCATCAAGTCGCGCCAGTCCTTCCGGCCGTCGAGGATCGCCTGCCTTGTTTCTTTCACGCAGTCAGGGCACAGCGAGTCCGTTTGTCGCGGGAAGCCCAAAGTCGGCTTCGTTTTCTCCCACGACTTCAATAGTGGCTTGTCCGACCATTTGGGTGTGAACGTTGCTTTGGGGCGGAAGGAGTTGCAGAATTGCACTGCATGAAATGCCGCTCCCGCAGTTTTGCAGAGAGCATAATCAAAAGACTTCCATAACTTTGGGGCGATGCTGCTAGGCATAGTCTTACCCTCGCTTTTCTTCGAAGCTTGTTACTCGGCGATGCGTGAGGGACTCGTGAAAATGTCTCTACGCCCGCCTCGTTGTTTGCCAAACAGGTTTTATCGAAACGTCATCTTTCCGTGTTTTTTGTGCGTATGAAAAATGGCCGGCCGGAAGCTTCGCTGGGTGAACCGGCGACCCCTTACTCCCTACGGCGGATTGAAGGCACAGCCTGGACGGCTGCGGGGTAAGGTGCACGAGGAGGGTATGACCATTTCGAACGGGAGAAGTTCACCTGCATAAAGGCAGCTTCTAGGCCGTTGTCGGGCTGCCCTTCTGTGTCTTCGTCTTCGCCGTGATGGTCCAAAATAGGCCAACATATGCGTCCTCCAACCCGGGCCGAGAAACTGACCTCAGGTCTGTGACTACCGAAGACTGACGATCCTATTTTCTGCTGCTCCCAAAAATAAACAATCCGGCGAATCCTGCAACCTTGGAGCGAGAAATCTTGAAAATGGAAGGGGTGCATGTAAGTAAACGGATGGCCGACGGCCCCGGTGCAAAGTCCAGAAATTACGTGGTTTGTGCCGCCAGAAAGCAGATTGCTTGACAATTCCGCTTTGCCGAAACAAACTACATGCCATGAGGGAGCTTCTCGAACGGTTATTTCAAATCGATTTTATCAAGGGCCTCGCCGTCACCTTCCGGATGCAAAATCCGAAGGAAATCGTCACCGAGCAATATCCCCTCGAGCGGCCTATGGTCGCCGAGCGATACCGTGGCGCGCCTCGCCTGAATAACAATCCGGAGACTGGCGAAACGCTTTGTATCGGGTGCAATTTGTGTGCTTTGGCGTGTCCAGAAAACCTCATCGTCGTCGGTTGGTCCAGAGACGACGCCACCCGCAGAAAAGTGCTCACCCATTTCACCTACGATACTTCGCGCTGCATGTTTTGCGGGTTGTGCGAAGATGCCTGCCCCACAGACGCTTTGGAATTAACCCAGGATTTCGAAATGGCTTATTACACTCGTGAAGGAGCCATCTGGGACCGGCACCGTTTGGAGCAGGGGCCCACACCCGCGCGTTATACCCGTTAAAGAATCTGCATGGAACTTCGCAAAGATCCCATCACTCAAAGCTGGGTCATCCTGGGACAAAGAGAAGGCGTTGCGGAGGCTCCAGAGCAGTGTCCCTTCGAACCCGCAAAAGTCGACAAAATTCCCGCCATCCTGACCTGGCCCGCGTCGGGCCTATGGCAAGTGCGTGTGATTCCGCACCCTGAGCCGCTCTATCACGTCGAAGGCGACCCGGGAAGGCTGGCGGAAGGAATGTACGACAAAATGGGCGCGCTCGGCGCACATGAAGTTGTCGTCGAGACTCCCCAGCACGACCGCCGATTGTCTCAGCTCAGTGACGAGGAAATTGAGCGCGTCCTTTGGGTGTGGGCTTCGCGCATCGCCGACTTAAAGAAAGACGCCCGCTTCAAATACATCAGCGTCTTCAAAAACCAAGGCTCACTCGCCGGAGAAGAGTGGCCCCACTCCCACTCCCAGGTTACGGCCACCATATTTGTTCCCCGCCGCATTAAATACGAGCTGAGTTCCTCGCACGAATGGTTCAAAGACAAAGAGCGCTGCATTTTCTGCGATATGGTGCGCCAGGAAGAAAAGCTGGGAAAGCGCATCGTGGACGTGCAGGGCGATTACTATGCGCTGTGCCCCTACGCTTCGCGCGTGCCTTACGAAATCTGGCTGCTCCACCGCCGCCATAATCATACTTTCGAGCAGCCTCGGCCTGGTTCCAATCGCCGGCAGCTGGCGGCCCTGCTCGGAAGAGTTTTGCGACGACTGGAAAAAGTTGCTCCGGCTTATCATTTGGTGCTGCACACCTCGCCCAGCACCATGAACAAAAAAGGGGAAATGGCTGGTTATTGGAAAACGCTGGCCGATGATTACCATTGGCACATCGAAATCCTTCCTATCCTGGAAAAACGCAGCAAGTCGTATAGCATCAAGGAAGTCTATTTCAATGCCGAATTGCCGGAACAGGCGGCATCGAATTTGCGATCGCTGGATCCCAATTCATGAAGCGTTTCAGGCCCAGGCCGAGCGAAGCAGGTGGCATCCTAATCAAACTAATCGTTTCGCTCTTCCTCACGACTTTTTTCCTGGGCCTCTATTTTGTTCGCCATCCTATCTTCCGTTTCGCTGCGGAATCCTGGGTCGTCGAAGATCCCCTCGAAAGAGCCGACGTTCTCATTGTTTTGAGCGACGATAACTTCTATGCGGACCGCGCCACGCGTGCGGCTGAGCTATTCAGGGAAGGGAAGGCCCCGCTGGTTGTCGCCAGCGGGCGAAGGCTGCGTCCAGGTGCGGGAATCGCGGAACTCATAGAGCACGATTTGGTGGAACGCGGTGTCCCCAAGGACAAGATTCTCCGCTTTGCGCAAGATGGAGATAGCACCTACCAAGAAGCAGAAGCTCTAGCAAATCTTGCCAAAACAAAAAAATGGCGCAAGGCCATCGTAGTTACGTCGAATTATCACACCCGCCGCGCTCGTTACATCTTTCGCCGGGTTTTTCCACAGGACATAGAGATACGCGTTGCCAGCGCTCGCGACGGCGATTTTGATCCCGAGAATTGGTGGGAAAAACGCAAGTCCACCAAGGTTTTCATGCGCGAAATCGCCGGAATGATGGTAACGGTTTGGGAACTCAGGTCCCCGAGCGGGTCACCAACCACGCAAGGAATAGTAGATTTGAGAGGCATAAACCCACCATCCTTGGGGTAGTTATCCAACCAACACACAACATTTACTATCTGCCTTTCTTGTTTACAGCCCCTAAGTACTGTATTATGTTCACTCTTCTGAGTCGCGGCTTCCCGACCAGCCCTGCGATGAGCGACTTCGAAAATCCCATTTTTCGATGTCGAGGTGTCCGATGTGGAAAAGAGAAGATGCAAAGTCCCAAGGAGTTGCTGAGAATTCCTCAGTAGCTTCCGGGTTTGGAAAGTCTCAGAGTTTTGATTCCTCAAACTCATTTTCGGACTCTTCGCGCTCCGCAGCTACTATTGGTCAAGGAATTAGAATCAAGGGCGAAGTGAGCGGAACTGAAGATCTTTTTGTGGACGGTTTCGTGGAAGGAAAGCTGAACCTCGCTGCCGACTGTTGCTTGACCGTCGGTCCTAACGGAAACGTAAAAGCGGATCTGGTCGCCCGCGAAATCGTCGTGCGCGGAAAAGTCGAGGGCAAAGTTATCGCGCGGGATAAATTGCAGATTGGAAGTACCGGAGAGATTACCGGCGAAGTGCAAACCGGCAGGCTGGTTATCGAAGACGGAGCGACGCTGCGCGGCACAGTGGAAGCAGGCAGGATGGAAGTGAGCAAGGCGGACACCAAGGCGGTAGCGGCGGCCGCCACTTCAACAGCGAACAAGCCTTCCCCTCAGCCCACTGTCCTTGGTTCCGGAACGGCGGCGCACTGATGAGTTTCCTTAACAAACTTGGGATTGGCGTTGGCAGCCCACGCACCACACAAGGGGTGCGTCACGAAGTTCCCGGGCCGATTCATTTGACTTCGCGCGCGCGCACTCCCGGTGCGCCTGCTCCTCAGGCAGGCCCATCTCGCGGGGCGGTGGAAGGGGAATCCAACCGGCTTTCGAACGGATTGAAGGAACTCCTGTGGAACTTGGATGGACTCGAGCGCGGCACGCTTCTGGACCTGGGCCCCGCCTGGCAAACGACTTTGAGTTTCTTCATTGAGCGCGGGTTCCGTGTCTCCTCCGAAGACATCCTCTTCGCGTGGAAGAGTTTTCTGAATGAAGAAGAAGCGCGGTTGAAGCAAGACTTTGCCGCGGGCGAAACCCTTGAAATGACTCCCAGTGCCAGGGCCACGCGCTTCATGAAGGAGAATTTGCAATACTCACGCAGCTCGTTTGATGCTGTGCTTCTCTGGGATCTTCTGGATTATCTCGAGCAGGCTCTGGTGAAACAAGTCGTCGCGAGTTTGACGGAACTGTTGCGGCCCGGTGGCGTGGTCTTCGCGATGTTCCACAGCAAGAAGCCCGAAGGCTTCCAGCGCTATCGCGTTGTGAATTCGAATACGCTGCAGATGGTTCCGACCGCGGTCCTTTGCCCCCCGCAGCGCGTTTATCAGAACAGGGAAATTCAGGACCTCTTCGGCCGCTACCGGACCATGAAATCCTTCATCGGGCGCGATCAGTTGCGCGAAACCCTTTTCATAAAATAAGCAAAGCCTCTTTTGCGAATCGCAAAGAGCAAGCGAATTTACCGATTCGCCAAATTTTCTCTTGCACCCGGTGATTCCAAGGAGTACAAACAGGGCGTGAGCTCATGGAACTCCGGAGGGAAAGGAAATATGACTCCACCGGGCTTAGAGCTGCACCAAAACTGAGCGCACCACTTTTGCGGTGCGAGTCGTTCGAAACAGATGCGTGCCGTTTGCGCTCTTTCGCAACGACACACTAATCCACCAAGGAGGGGAGCCGCCAGGCTCCCCTCCTTGTTTTGGATTCGAATCGCGAGTTAGTGTTTCGCGGTAGCTTTGTGGCGCCGATGATGCCGGGTCGTACTGCTACGCCGGTGGTGACGCCGGCTATGAGGTGACGCTTCGCCCGACGCTTTCACTTGAGGATTGGCGGATGCTTGGGGCTGAGCTGCGGATGTAGAAGACTGTTTTGCCGTTGCGAGGCCGGAAAACAATGTTAAGGTTCCGGCAAGGAACAGAAGATTCAAAGTACGCTTCATTGAGTATTCTCCTTCACTTCAAATCTCCGCGGTCCTTAATTTAATCACACTGCATTCGAAATCGCAGCGCGCAAGGAGGAGCGTTAGTGACAAGGGAATCCAAAATGTGCAAAACGTGAGCTAGCCGGCCACATTGCTTGCTCGGGATAAAGTGATCCTTTAATTCCCGGCCTTGAGCTGTTCCAGCCAACGAATTGCTTCGCGCTGGTTGGCAATGATCTGCGCTTGCCAGACGAGGGCAACGGACATGGCGCTCATGATAACGAGGCAAAAAATCAGCGCAACCGCGACGTGCGACTCGCGAATCTCGCTCCGAAAAACGCGACGAATCCATTCCATGGGTGGAGTTCTCCTAGTACTGTTCCCTGCGAGTCGACGGGGACTCGTCGCCTGCCCCGAAAAATCCGAGCAA
>Ga0209474_10003043_pt1 | contig 14914 bp, 15 predicted proteins | sample GraSoiAngelo_145_FD_185902 | JGI IMG/M metagenome (GOLD analysis project Ga0209474, IMG submission 185902) | Grasslands soil microbial communities from the Angelo Coastal Reserve, California, USA - 14_1009_05_20cm (SPAdes) (version 2) | ecosystem: Environmental > Terrestrial > Soil > Grasslands...
CTACTGCCGGGGCGTCTCGGCGAAGCTCTCCAGAGAAGGGGCGAGAATATGCTGGATGCCTCTGCCGGACACGATGTGCAGCGCAGGCGGAACATTTGGTTTTCCGCGTTTAGCGCGTTGTCTTTCCTGCAAGTACTCAACATCCGGTTGACTCCAAGGGACAAGGGATTGGAGTGGAAAGCGGAAAGTGGCTAACGGGAAATGGGTAAGGGGCGGAAGGGCTAACGGAATGGATTCCGCCCTGTGGTTGTCGAAAGGGAAAGGGAGGCCGGGACGCGGCGGCAAGCTTGCCGCCGCGTCCCGGCGCTGATGGCTCTCGTTTTCGTTTGCGCTGCGGCTATCTTTGTGTTCGCTTGGGTTGTTCGCGCCCGTGCCTTCTGCGGTGCACTGCCATCGGAATCAAAGGCGCCTGCCGACGCGGTAGCCGCCTAATTCATCCGCGTGGGCGTACACCCAGCTCCTGCTAGCTTCAATGTCTTGTGCAACCTCCTTCGCGGATGAATTCTCTTCGCGTGTGTCAACTGTGGCTGCGGATTCTGGCTCGACGCGCTGGATAGCGTCTTTCATGTTGAAGACCTCCTAATCGTTCCCTGCTCGCTCGCTCGCTACGGCCTGCGGCAGCGCTCGCGTTCCCTTGCTCCTGGTTGCTGCGTGCGGGATCATCCTTCCTGTAGAAACAGCCGGAAGAGTGGGTGATAAAGTTTGTAGCGACCGCGACCGACGCGAAGAAGCAGAGCCTTTTCGGTCAGGCGGCTGAAGTATTTTCGTTCGTATTGATTGCTCATTTGCCTTGGACTGACCTCGTCATTTCCCGCCTTTGCAACTTCTCTCAGGAGTTGGACCTCTCTTTCGGTTACTTGTGCGAGGTCCGAACGAAACTTCTCGTGCTCTAAACGCTTGAAAATTGCAGGCCAAAGAGCTTCAGGGTCCACGAGAGAACCGTGGGCGAGGGCCAACAATTGCCGGCTCACGAAAGCCAAGAAATAAGGATGACCGAAGGTCTTGGCGTAGAGCCATTGGGAAAGGTGATGAGTACGCAGCGAATCTCCAAACACTGCTGCGGTGTACTCGCGAGTTTCCGGCACTGTGAAAGATGAGAGATAGACCTTGTCGTAGAAGCGAACCGCCGGTTCCGCAAAACTCCTGATGTTCGAAAAATAATCCGACCGAGCGGAGAAGCAGAGGCTGTAGTTGACTCCGTGTATGGCGAATTCCTGAAATTGGTTGCGCAGGGCCAAGGCAATTCCTTGGGCACGTGGATCAGCGAAGTTGTCGAGATCGTCGAGAAAGAAGATCACACCCTTGATCCGCGCTGGGCGAACGAATTGTCTCCAGGCATCGTGTAAGGCGTGTTTGAGAATGGCAGTACCCGAGCTGAGAAAGAATTCCGGGCCTTGGCGATCAAGGGAAACGCCCGCGATCGAGAGCCTGCTCAATTTCCATTTCTGCAATTCATTGCGGAACTGCGTCGTCAGCGAGTCAGAGGTCTCCAGTGTACGGGTGAACGTGTCGAGCAGGGATTCCGCGAAGCACTTATAATCAGAGAGTTCCGTCGAAACCGAAAAGAATACGGGCAGCATCGCATGTTCGGGTTTCGAGCAAATCGCTGAGTATTTGAACAGTAGGCTGCTCTTCCCGACTCCCCAGTCTCCCAATACGGCGAATGACGGCGTTCTGCCGGTCAGTAATCCCTGAGCCAATACTTGCCGGAATGCTTCAATTTGCGTGTCTCTGCCAACAAATTCATCAGGTTGGGCTGGGAAATTCGGCTCTGGCACCACAGCAGTCGCTCCGTTTCGGCGGATTGGGACAGAAGTGACAAACGGGATTCCCGTTTGTCACTTCTGTCACTTTGGTCTCAGGGAGGGGCAGATTCACCCCTGGTCGGACCTTTGTGGCTGGGCTGCACGGTAGGCGGCGTGAGTACACGCCGCCTACCGTGCAGAGGTGGAAGGAGTTATTTGGTGGGTTTTTGCTGCTTGTGGGTGGGAGTCCGGGGGGTTAGTTCGCGGTTTTGGGAACGAGGGCGTGGTTCTCAACGAAGGCACGGTCGATCACGGCTTCCGGCCTGTCGATCCCGAGCTTGATGAATGCAAGCGAGATCCACTCGTTGCATTGTTATTCCGTGTCCCAAACTATTACCAAGTGATCGAAGAAGCCGTTGAACTCGGGCCGAAGTCACTGCTTAAATGCAATTGGACTTTCCCAATCACTCGGCATAGTTTTGGCCCCTCTACAGGTTGTTTAGGAAGCCAAGGAGTTGGTCTCCTGGTCGATACCGTTTGAATTTGCCCTTCAGGGGTTTCGTTTTCCCGAGCGCCTTCTCCTTCATCGCCAGTGTGGCCTCGAGATAGATTTGGGTTGTTTCGGTAGATTCATGCCCGAGCCACAGGGCGATGACCGAGCGGTCCACGCCTCCCTGCAGTAGGTCCATGGCCATGCTGTGTCGAAGGACATGGACGGTGACGCGTTTGCCTTTTAACGACGGACAGACCTTGACAGCGGTCTTGACATGACGGGCCAACAGATAATGTACGCCGTCGGCGGTGAGACGCGTGCCTCGGGCATTGGGAAACAGGACCTGGCCATCGCCGCGTGGGGGTTCGCGAAGCCAGGCTTTCAGCGTAGCGACCGTGGGCTTGGCGAGCGGCACACAGCGTTCTTTGCGACCCTTTCCGATCACGCGAACGTGAGCACCGATGCCGAGCGTGACATCCCGGCGTGTCAGCCCGGTCATTTCCGACAGACGAAGCCCCGTCTGCGCCGCTACTCGAAGGAAGACGTGATCGCGCCGGCCGAACCAGCTGCGTTGATCGGGCGCGGCAAGCAACGCCTTAACCTCTGGACGGGTGAGAAAATGCACCTGCGTGCGTGTGAATCGTTTGCTGGGGATGGCGAGCACGCGTTGGATCTGCGCGGCATGGTCCGGTGCTTCGAACGCGGCATACCGAAAGAAAGAGTGGATGGCAGTCAGCCGCAGATTCCGGCTGCGCGCGCTTAGGCTTCGATGCTTCTCCAAGTGATCGAGAAACGCCACGATCAACGGGGCATCGATGGCCTCGAACGTTAGTTGCGCCGGCGGCATGTGCAACCGCTGTTGCGCGAACTTCAGCAAGAGGCGGAAGGTATCGCGATACGAACTGATCGTATGCGGGCTGGCCTGCCGTTGCTGCATGAGCCGTTGGGTGAAGAACCGCTCCAACAGTGGAGCGAGGCTGGTCGTGGTCGTTTTCATGACTGACCCTCCCAACAGCGTTCCAAGCGAGACATCGCCTCGCGCATTAACGCCGGCCAGGCGCTGAGGTACCAATAAGTATCTCGGACGCGGACATGGCCGAGGTAGGCGGACAAGTAAGGCAACTTTTGCTCGACGTCTTTGCCGGAGCGGTACCACCGCAACAGGGTCATTGCAGCGAAGCAGTGCCTCATGTCATGCAGACGCGGCCCGTGACTGTCCGATGGACCTCGCAGGCCGATCCGGCGGGATAAGGCGTAGAATGTTCGGTGGATTTCGCCGCGATCCAACCGATTGCCCCAGTTGGAAACGAACAGATAAGGGGAAACCGATCGTCGGGCCCACTGTCGATTCCGTCGCGCGAGGTAGTCGGCTAGCGCGCGACAGGTCGACGGGTGAATGGGGATCAACCGAGTCTTGCCGAACTTAGCATTCCGGATGGTCAGCACACCCGTCTTAAGATCCACATCCCGGAGCTCGAGATTGAGGGCTTCGCCGAGGCGCAAGCCCGTGACACTCAGCAACCCGAACAGGCAGTGGTAAGTCCAGGGTCGCAGGCTCCCGCGGGCGGGTAGCGAAAGCGCCGCACGCAATAAGCCCTGTATTTCCTTGGTGCTATACAGGTATGGTCGGGCTCGCTTGGGGCGATACGGCAACAAACCGTCCGGAGGAATTTGCGTTCGTGGGTCGGTTGCACTCCGATGGCGCGCAAAGCTGCGCACAACACTCAAGCGGTAGGCCCACTCCGTCGGTTGCACGGTTGAAGGTTGCTGCGCCCAGGCGAGCGCCAATTTGTTTGTGATGTGGGAGGCGCGGTGCTGCTCCATGAATTTGACGAAGGCGGGCAACAACTTGCCGGTCTTGGACAGCTTGAATCCCAAGCTGCGACGCAGGGTCAGGTATTCCTGCACGGCCTGACGGAGAGTGTTCATCGCACACCTCCCGACCACGGCAAGGCGAGAGCGCGTAACGAATCAAGATCGACCGCGGTATAGATTTTCGTAGTTTCGAGGCCGTGATGCCTCAAGACGTCGCCAATTTCAGCCAGCGAGGCACCGTGCTGCAGCATCTCGGTGGCGAGCGCATGGCGAAACTGATGCGCGCCTTGAGTGGGTGCCTGGATGCCAGCGCGTGCGAGGTTACGCCGAACTAGCATTGCGATAGACCAAGAACCGAGAAAGCCGCGGAAGGGTGCCAGGGTCCTTAGAAAGACGCAACGACTGCTGCTCCGCGGCCGTCCGTGCCGCAGGTAGGCAGCAATCGCGGAGCCCACGTCTGGGGGTAATGGAAGGACGCTGCGTCGGCCGCCTTTTCCATGAACGGTTATCGATCCGGCATTCCAGTCAATGTCCTCGAGTTTGAGTCGGACCACTTCGCCCGCCCGCAATCCCAGTCGAGCAAGCAAAAGCAGAATCGCGTAGTCGCGACGGCCCGTCGCTGTACGCCGATTGACGGAGGCCAACAGCCGGCGCACGGCATCCGCCGAAATCGCGCGGGGGATTGACGGCCTCGACCAGTTGGCGACGATGGGAACGGCGGCGGCCAAATCAGATGTAATCTCTCCACGAAAGTGAGCGTAGTGCAGGAACGATCGCAGCGCCGTGGTCAGGAGTTTGGCGCGCTTCAAATGCAAGCGCGGAGCTTGGCGCCGGACAAATCGCACCACATCGCCTGCACACAAGCGTGACAACCTCACCGATCCGTCACCGAACCGATCAGCAAGGAACTTGCGGACGAACGGGACATAAGAGTCGACACTCCTCTCCGCCAGCATCCGCTCCTTGCGCAAGTAGCGCTCGAACTCGTGTACGGCTTGCTCCGCTGGAGTCAATCGTGGTGGTGGGATCTTTTCGGCGGGAACCACGCCCTGATGGCGCAGAAAGCCGAGGAGCTGTCGCAGCGTGGCGGCATCGGCTTGCTGGATTTTCACCTGGCGCGCTCGAGACCGCAGAAATCGAGCCGGATGCTCTGAGCAAACACGGCGCAGGCTGATGGCCTTCTGTCCAAGCCATCTGCTGAAACATGCTGCCAGCCTTACTTTTCGATGTCGAGGAAGGACTGCATATCCCTCCTCGCGCGCCCATCTCGCGAACCCAGCAATGTGGGCCGACAGCGGACCTTCCAGTTGCCGTGCAAGAACCACATCATTGTCGATAATGCACTTCATAGTTGCCCCCTTTCTTTCCTTGCCGCGCACGGCTCGTGACTGTAAGGTTGATGCCTCGCGGCCACCGTCCTAAATCGGCGAGCAGTCCAAAACGTCCCCAAGTGGCATCCCAGCGGCTCTTCGTGCTGGTGTTTATCTGCTGGCAACGAATTTTCCCGCATATGTTCTCCCCTCTTCCGGTAATTACCAGCTAAGATGAACACTGCCGGATTATGCCGAAAGCAAATGGTGGGCAGAGCGCGCAGCTCAAGGCAAAACGGGACCAAGAAGAAGGTTGCTTTGCTCAAGTCGGAATAATCGAGGAGTCGGCATGCTCTTTCAATCCCAAGGGATTGAAGGGGCCAACTATGTCGACGCAGCGTCGATACGAGCCGGAAAACACGGCATGTAAGCAATCACTCCGTAATAGTTTGGGACACGGAATAACAATGCAATGAGTGGATCTCGCTTGCATTCATCAAGCTCGGAATCGACAGGCCGGAAGCTGTAATCTCCCGCGCCTTCGTTGAGAACCACGCCCTCGTTCCCAAAACCGCAAACTAACCCCCTCGGACTCCCCACCCACAAGCAGTAAGACCTACCAAATAAATCCTTCCACTTCTGCACGGTGGGCGGCGTGCGCACACGCCGCCCACCGTGCAGCCCATCCACCAAAGAAAGGAACAATTGGAACAAAAGGAATTTCCATTTGTTCCTTCTGTTCCATTCGGAGCGAAGCCGTGATCCCGGAACCGAATTTTCCAGCGAAACCTGATGAATTCGTAGGGCGAAAGCCTCAGCTTGAGGCCTTTCGCCAAGCTCTGAGACAAGGCATTGTGACCGGCAGGACTCCCTCGTTTGCTGTCCTAGGCGAATGGGGGATCGGGAAAAGCAGCCTCCTCTCGAAGTGCTCAGCTATCTGCGGGGAGCCTGAGTTCGAAATGCTGCCGGTCCCGTTCTCGGTTTCAAATGAGCTTGGCGACTACCGCCGCTTCGCCGAACTCTTATTGGATACCCTGGGCGGCTGTCTTGCGCGCGCTCAATCTGTTCAAGCCCGCATCCGGGGAGAGGCGCAGAACTGGAACTCAAGCGCGTGAACGTCGGCCCTGTCGCACTTGAGAGAGAAACACCCAAATTATTTCTTACCTCTGGAACCGCGATTCTCAGGCATGCGGTTCAGGATGCTTGGCGTCAGTTCATCCGGCCCGCTCAACTGAATGGCATTGTGTTTTTCTTGGACGATCTGCAAAACCTCAACACGCCCAGCCAACATGCGGTTGCGCTGGCGCTCCGCGATCAATTTCAGTGGTTCGCCATCGAAAACATCAATTGCAGTATCTGCTTTTCCGCGTCGGCCAATTATTTCTCCAACATCAGGAGCCTAGCCCGCCTAGCCGAGCCCGCCGTACGCTTCTACGACAAAGTTTATCTCGGCCCATTCTCGGTCCATGAGACCGTTGAATATGTAAAGGCAATTTTCGAGACCGTCACAAACTGCGCCGACTTCGCTCAATGGCTGCACTCCAAGACCGCCGGCCACCCATACTTTATGGCATTCATCTGCCGCCAATATCAACGACTCGCGCACGCCCGCGACAAACTCGGTGCCGCAGAGCACTGGGATGAAATCTTCCGCCGCCTCGGAAAGGAAAAGTTCTCTGCCGATCTCGCCCAGGTTACGGAACGCGAAGTGCAACTTCTTCGCGCGTTGGCACGATGGGAAGAACAAGAAATCAATCGCAAGGAGTTTGCCGATTACGCACGAATCTACTTCACCAGGCTCACCGACAAAGGACTGCTGATCCGAACGGGACGAGGACATTACCGGCTCTACCACCCTTTATTCCGCGAGTTCCTGCGACAAACAAAATGAATCAGAGCAACTGCAAACACGAGAGCCATCAGCGCCGGGACGCGGCGGCAAGCTTGCCGCCGCGTCCCGGCATCCCTTTCCCTTCTCGATAACCACAGGGCGGAATCCATTCCCTTATCCCTTCCGCCCCTTACCCATTTCCCGTTAGCCATTTTCCCTTTCCACTCCAATCTCTTTTCCCTTGGAGTCAACCGGATGTTGAGCACTTGCAGGAAAGACAACGCGCTAAACGCGGAAAACCAAATCTTCCGCCCGCGCAGCACATCGTGTCCGGCAGAGGCATCGAGCATATTCTCGCCCCTTCTCTGGAGACCTTCGCCGAGACGCCCCGGCACTAGCGTTCCGCCAATCGTTTCCGAGTCGTTGCGCCAGGATGCACAGCGTGGCATCCTTTCTGACGCGCAACCGAAGCAACGACGGAAAGGACGCAAGTCCATGAGTCGTCGCAGCGGTCAAAGCGGTACGTTAGTCAAGCAAACTGGCTGGTGGAGGGTTCGTTTCCGCCTCGATCAGCCAGGAGGCGAACGAAGGCATATGTCAGTTAAGGTGGCTCCGGCAAGCATGGGATTGACCAAGCCCGAGTTGGAACGTCGGGCAAAGGAAATCGTGCAAAACGCCGGAGCCAATTCAGAGGAGCGATTCAATCGAGTAGTTCTAGGTGAGGTCACTTTCCGGGAGCAAGCCAAGATTTATCTACAGACGGCGGTCTCCCGGAAGCGGAATCCTCTTCGAGACACGGTGAGCATCGAAGGAGCCATGAACAAGTGGATTTATCCGGCAATCGGCGATCTTCCGCTTGCTTATGTGGACAATCTCACCGTTAAACCACTCGTTGAAAAAATGTCTGCTGCTTCTCTGAGCCCACGAACAGTGAACAAGTACGTCGAATACATCAAGCAGGTCGTAAAGTCGCTGAAAGCACCGAACGGTGAGCCAGTCCACAAACGGACTTGGGACGCCGAAACGATGGATTTGCCCATCGTGAATCACTCGGAGCAGAAGCGACCGTCTCTCAAGGCAAAGGCGATTTCGAAACTCATCACCGACAGCACCGGACAGGAACAGGAGTTGTTTGTCTTGCTGGCAGCCACCGGGATGAGAATTTCGGAGGCTCTTGGCCTCGAAGTACGCCACATCGTCAACGATGGCCGTACCATCAGGGTCGAGCAGCAGGTCAAAAAGGACCGTCCTCGAATCGTGAAGTATCTCAAGACCGATGCCTCAAAGAGAGAAATCGACCTGCACCCGGATGTTGCAGAGTACCTGCGACAATATACAGATACAGCCGGAAAATCTGGACTGCTGTTTCAGACAGCAAACGGTACACCACATCTTTACAACAAGCTGGAAGATCGCTGGCTCACGCCACGCCTCATCAAGATGGGGTTGGATGAGAAAGGCATGGGTTGGCATTCGTTCAAGCGATTCCGTAAAACATGGTTGCGTGGTGCCCGATGCTTGGAAGATATCAACAATTTCTGGATGGCTCATAAGCCGAAAACGAAGTCGGAAGTCTACTCACACCTCCACGAGGAACTTGAAATGCGCCTCGCAGAGGCCGAGCGAGTGGGCTATGGCTTTACCATTCCGAAGGTTGTTGTTCCTAGTGTTCCTAGATTTTCTGGTCCGGCGTCGGTTGAAATTGCTGCGTAAGTGATAGAAAATAAATTGTAGTAGCCAGTTCATGGGCGTGTAGCTCAGCTGGGAGAGCACCTGCTTTGCAACTAAGCAGGTTAAATCACATAAGTGCCGCATCTGGTGTCGCTTACATGCAAACGTACGGCGCAATCATCGCCTTGAATTGGACGGAAGTTGGACGGAAATCGTTGCGCCGGGGAGTCGCCGGATGGCGCAAATACGTTTTACAGGGATGTCCGCTAGGTGCCCATCGCTGCTGGTAAGGTAACAGCCGTCCATTTCCATTGGATGCTCACGCTGCTGATGGCCCGCCTGAGGCAACAGAGCGTTGGATTAAGAGGTCGGCCCAAATCGCCCACCGTTTTGTTTGGTCGCCGAAACCCTCCTCGAGGTATGACAGCGCAGCACACGGCCTTTGAACCGGCGCGGTTGCTCATTCTTCCGGCCAGCAGCTAGGGCGCTCCTTCCAGGAGGGCGCGCCAGGTCGAAATTCCAAGGGCCTTTCTGGATGTGGCTCACTGATGGCCGTGTTCGACGTCCCTACAAGACCAGAGAGCGCTCCCGCAGGCCCTATTTCAAAGCGAAATATGTCCGGAGTGCTTTGATCAAAACATCCGGCTTTATCTAGCCCGGAATCGTTGTTTTCAAACATATTACCGGGGAAAACCCGCTGTCCGGAATTTAAGGGGGAGCGGTGGAAACGTCGGCATCATTCGAAGCCCGGTCCGCGCCACCGCCCTACCCGGCGGCAGAGGAGGATTACAGGTGCCTTCTCAGGCTGCGAAAAAAGACCTACGATGGGCGGGACAGCCAAACTTCGTCTTAGGATTATCGTCCGGTCCACTCGTCCCGCTACGCGGCTCACTTTTCTAGTGAGTCTTCCTCGGAATTCGATTCGCGACGTTCTTGCTGGGGTGTGTTTTGTGGGGACGTGCTGGATTCGGCATGGTCTCCTTTCGCGAACAACTCATACGCAGGCCGGTGAAGTCCGGACCGGTCTAACCTTAGCGTCGGGCGTTTGAAGCGAGATGCAACCATATTTAGAAAAAGAGATACTGGAATCCAAATTATGGCAGTTAAAAGGAGGAATGTGCCGCTAAAGCGTACACCGATGAGTATGAGGATCCCGCTAGCGATCAGGAACGATAGGATTGCGCTGAATGTACGATACGGTTGGGAGACACGAACTGGCCCTTTGCACGACGGACAGCGGAAGCCGCCGCCAGGTCCCCACTCCATTCGTAATCCCGCAGAGTCAATTTCTTCACCGCAGATCGGGCATCGGAGACGCACTCGGAAGCAACTCCTATCCCCAGTGGGTTTTAAGAATGCCTATGCATGGTTCATCGCCCCATAGTGTACAACCGAGCCAGGGTCCCGTGCGCGGAGTAAAAGGGGCATCACCCCGGTAAGTCCGAGGCTTTGGAATCCTGTTTCACAAGTGCGCGCTTGCGCTGCATCAGAGCTGCAGTCGAATTAAGCAACACGTGGGCAATAAAAGGGGTTACAAGTGTTCGCGACCACAAAAAAAGTGCAGCAAGAAACGCACCTCCAGCGGCGGGCCGAAGCGCTCGACCGAGCGTAGCCCCGAGAGATCGATAGGATATGACATGTCCAACCCCGAATGAAAGGGAAGTGAGCAAGACCGCTGATTCAATAGATGTACCTGCCTGAATAAACGCTGTGAGTGCCAATGCCCTCCAAAGTTCCTCGGCAAATGCTCCGAGTACCAAGATTGCGAGAATCTTCCAAGTGCGTTCGCGAAGCACAAAAATGGGCACTTCGCCAGCCCGGGGAGTCCATTTCCTGGCCAGGGCGAGCATACCCAGGACTTCAACGGCGAGTAAAATTCCTGCGATTACGCCCATCAGCACTGTCCCGGTTGGCTGCCTCAATCGCAATCCAAGAGACGCAGCCGAGCCAAGACCACCGCGCAGGAGGAAGAATGAAGCAATCGTCAGGAGAGCAAATTTGAAAAGCAAAAGGTTCCCTTCATTTTGCTTCGATCGTTCCATGATTTCGGGCGGCATAGGCACCCCGCCGCCCGTTCGCCACCACCAGCGAAGCTCATTGGGTTCGTAGACTAATAGCGTGATGAACGGATAAGCTAACAGGGCGAGGTAGGCGAGACTCCTAGTCCCCATCAGCGTCTCTCAGTTGACTGCGAGATCGGATATGAGTTCAGTCGTTCTCCCACCAAGTCAAAACCCCGACGGCATAGCCCGCCCAGGCCCCTGGGCTCGTCTTGTCTGAGGGAATTGCGAGAGGCCCTCTGGTTGCGGCATTTGCCAACGAAACGCCAAATTGCGCTAGTGTCCTGTAACAGTGGTTCGTGACATAAGTTGGGCGGCCTGGGCAGCTGCCGTGCGCTGGGCGAAGCGGGCGATGCTGGCCAAGATTTCGTCGGCGCTTTTGGTCCACACAAATGGCTTTGGGTCGGCATTGTGCACGTCAAGAAACTCATAAATGGCACGCTCCAACTCGCTGACGCTGCGATGGGCACCTCGCCGAATTTGTTTCATCGTGAGTTCCGCGAACCAACGTTCCACCAGGTTTAACCAAGAACCATAAGTGGGCGTGTAGTGCACGTGAAAGCTTGGGCGTTTGGCGAACCACGCGCGGATGCACGGTGTTTTGTGCGTGCTGTAGTTGTCCATGATGAAATGGACCTCCTGATCCGGTGGCACGCTGGCATCGACGCGGTCCAGGAATTTGCGGAACTCGAGCGAGCGATGACGGTGATACGTTTGGCCAATCACTTTGCCGCTCTTGACGTCGAGCGCGGCAAACAGCGAAGTGGTGCCATGACGCTCGTAATCGTGCGGGTGCCGTTCGGCTTGCCCCGGCCTCATCGGTAGCAATGGTGCCGTGCGATCCAGCGCCTGAATCTGCGACTTTTCATCCACGCACAGCACCACCGCGTGCTCCGGCGGGTTCAGGTACAGGCCCACGATATCGCGCACTTTCGGCACCAGCAGCGGATCTGGAGAAAGCTTGAAGCTCTCGCTGCGATGCGGCTGCAAGCCAAAAGCTTGCCAGATGCGGCTGATGGTCATGTGACTGTACCCGGTGGCCTTGGCCAGCTCGCGAGTGCTCCAATGCGTGGCCCCGCGCGGGGTGCTTTCCAGCGTGCGCACCACCACCTGCTCGACTTGTTCATCGGTAATCGTGCGGGGCGCACCCGGCCGCGGCTCATCGTACAAGCCCTCCAGTCGGTCCTGCAAAAAGCGGTTGCGCCACTTGCCGACTGTCCTCGGCGTGACGCGCAGCTTACGCGCCACCGTGTGGTTGTCGTGTCCCTCGGCGCAAACCAATACGATGCGCGCGCGGCGCGCCAGCGCCGGTGCCGAGCGAGATCGGTGAGCGAGCGATGTCAATTCGCGTTTCTCGTCCTCATTCAATTTCAGAGTGGCCTTGGGTCGTCCTGTGCGCATGCTCCCTCCTTATAGAGCAATACGCACGGATCACGGTTCTTCGCCAAAACTCCAGCCGAGATCCAAGACGGGGCGGTTCTTGGTGGAGTAGGCAGGCGGTTATCGGTTCGATAGAGCAAGAAGACTCTGGAGGGGGCCAACCCGCGTGCGCGTAGAGCGCACATATATATATAAGGACCGGTCGAGAATCGATCCGGACTATGCCGCTCGATTATAACGATGGTGCAGCCCTCCGAGTCGCTCCTGTGAAAGGACTCGACCCGAAGCTTGGGAACGAATTCTGCCCTCGGGTGTCCCCTTCTCAAGTCCAAGATGCGTGCGGTCCTCATGATGGTAACGAACGTACTCGGAGAGCAAGCGCTTCAGATGGCGTTCATTCAGCGCAACAATGTGGTCCAGGAGGTCTCGTCTACAGCTTCCCACCCACCGCTCCGCGACGCCATTCTGCCAGGGACTTCGGAATGACGTTTGCTTGGGAATGATCCTTGTGGCTTTCACCGCCGCGATGACCTCGAACCCGAACTTCTGATCGCGATCAAAGATCAAATATTTCTGAGAGGCTTCAAATGGAAACGCCTCGCGCAACTGCTGGATGATCCAACCGCTCGTCGGATGCTTCGTGACGTTAACGTGCAGGATGCGCCGACGATCATGACTGATGACGAAGAAGCAGTAGAGCATGCCGAACGTAATCGTTGGCGCGGTGAAAAAATCCATGGCCGCAATCGCTTCCCGATGGTTTCGAAGGAACGCCAGCCAGCGCTTGGCCCGGTCAGGATCTCTCGGTGCTCGCTTCATCCAACGGGAGATAGTTCTCTCGGAAAGGTCAAAACCGAGCATGCGGAGTTCCCCATGGATCCGCGGCGCTCCCCAGGTTGGGTTTTCAACGACCATACGAAAGATTAATTCCCGAACCTCCTTCGGTGTTGGTCTTCTTCCGACCGGCCCCCGGACTCTGGAGATCAGCCGCCAGTAGATTCGAAAACCAGCCCGGTGCCAACGGACGACGGTTTCCGGCGTGACCAGGATGAGAGAATGTTTCCAAGCCGACCAAACCCACCGAGCGATCACCCAGAAAAGCTTATCGAAGAGGCCGAGACTTGGCCGGGGATGTCGACGCTTGAGCGCGACGAGTTGTTGACGCAAAGCGAGATTCTCAAGAAGGAGAGTTCGCCGCTCACGAAAGAAGCGGACCAGCATTCCGAAGCAGAGCGCGACGAAGCGAAACATGGTCTGGATTTATAACAGAATGGCGATGGGAGGGCAGCAGGTATGTTATTGATTTCACGGCCGGCTGGAGTTCTGGCGAACCACAGGTGGGGACTCATTGCAGAAATTCTTACCTTTGGCTTATCCAAATGTCAAGACTCGCTTCGGAAACCGAAGCGGCCATGTACTCGCGGCAGCAGATTATGAATTCCTCGGCCCGTCTCAAATTGGTTTTCGGCCCCGGCCTTCGCCCGTCTCCGAGGAATTTTGAGCCATTTCGAGACCAACGGCGAATCTCCCGTCTGGCAATTGTTGACAGTAAACCACCCGACTTTGAAATGGAATTTCAGCACTGCGGAAATGAACTTCTAGCATTCCTCCTGGTCGCAGCTGAGTCTTTGTTACGATGCGGGCACCCCGCATACTTATGTTTTCCGTGAACGTACCTTCAGGCAGGCTTGACCCATCGGAGAGACGAGCCGTTACTCCTACTGCTTTGAGCATGCGTTTTTCACTCCTCCCGGTCGGGACTTGCATAACCATCTTCCGCCCTTCTTTCCTTTGGTCGGCGGAGTCCTCATACCCGGGGCCTGGACTGTTGGAGGCAAATCAGATTGAGGGCCAACGAAACGAAATTCTCAAATTGTTGTTAGCGACCTCCGCGCAGACTCGATTTCGAAGCAAAACCGTAGCCTACAGCGCCAAACACGTCCATTAGTAATTACCCTGCAAAACATCGAGTAATGTACTTTTCTACGATCGATTGAACCGTTAAGTCAGTATAAAGACCCGAATAGCCGCTCGGGTGGTTTCCTAGGGGGGCCTATCACCAAGGCCCCGTGAGGTCCCTTTGTATTGGAGGCCATTTAGCCTACCCCTGCTCCACCTTATTGTGGGCAAGTTTACTGTTTAATAGTCTAAAACCGACTTCTTGGCTAAGTTTTGCGTACGCCACGCAGAGCGCGTCCCTCGCTGAAACTGGCCTACTCGGAAGTAGCCGCACAACGTGCCGCACTCTTGGTTTGGAGTCTGGGTCCCTGATTCCTGAGCTAACGGAGGTATGGTTATGAAGCAGCTGTTCCGTCTTTGCGCCGTCTCCACGGTCCTCGGCCTCATGTTCTTCTTGGCAACTATACAAACTGCGCGGGCCCAGGCTTGCGCAACGCCGACGATCGACATGAAGCTGCTGGTGGTCACCAACGGGAAGACAGAGGCAGATTTTCCGGCGATCAAGCAGATCCTGGACTATTTGGGCACTCCTTACGATGTGCTGGACATGGCTGTCTACACAGGCGGAATCACGGCTCCCATGTTGTCCGATGGCGTTTGCCACGGTTATTACCAGGGGGTAATCTTCGCCTATGGCGGGTACATCTACA
>Ga0209474_10003044_pt1 | contig 14914 bp, 13 predicted proteins | sample GraSoiAngelo_145_FD_185902 | JGI IMG/M metagenome (GOLD analysis project Ga0209474, IMG submission 185902) | Grasslands soil microbial communities from the Angelo Coastal Reserve, California, USA - 14_1009_05_20cm (SPAdes) (version 2) | ecosystem: Environmental > Terrestrial > Soil > Grasslands...
CATCCGTGTGCTCGCCATCAGCCGGATCAAGCGGCGGCGGCGCGGCCACGGGCCCAGGATCCTCATCATCGGCGTTACGCTCCTGGGCTTGCTCAGCCTGGGTGGCGGAGCCGAGGCGGTCGACAAGTATCAGACGTACACGCGTGATCTACCGAACCCCAGCTCACTCAACCCCAAGGAACTCGCCCAGGCGACCAATATCTATGACCGAAACGGCGTGTTGCTCTACGTCAAGCACACCGACGGCATGGTCCGCACCGTCATCCCGCTATCGGCGATCTCCCCGCACCTGATCGACGCCACCATTGCCCTCGAGGACCGCCAGTTCTACACCCATCAGGGAATCGACATCCGCCGCATCGTCGCTGCCGCGATCGCGGACCTGACGCATCAGCGGGTGGAGCAGGGCGCCAGCACGATCACGCAGCAGCTCGTCAAGCGGATGTTTGTGGGAAGCGCGAATTCCCTGGAACGCAAAGTCCGCGAGGCGACGCTGGCGCTCGAGATCGAGCGCCGTTTCTCCAAGAACGACATTCTGACCCTCTACCTCAACCAGATCTTCTACGGGCACGAGGCCTATGGCGTGGAGGCCGCGGCGCAAACCTATTTCGCCAAGCCGGCCAAGAATCTCGATATCGCGGAAGCCGCCATGATCGCGGGCATCCCCAATGGGCCGACCGAATACGACCCGCTCAGCCCGGCGACCGCGCCCAACGCGAAGGCCCGCCAGGAGCTGGTCCTGCGCGACATGCTGCGTGATCACTACATCAGCCAGCTCGAGTTCGACAAGGCGATCAAAGAGACGCTCACCTATAAGAACGGAAGCATCCAGAAAGACCTCAAGGCCCCCTGGTTCGTCGACTATGTCCTCCAGCAGCTGAGCAAGCAGTACGGGGCAGCCGTGGTCGCGGGCGGTGGCCTCCGCGTCCAAACGACCCTCGACTACAACGTGCAGAAGATCGCCGAGCAAGCCGTCGCCACCAATGTCAATCGCGCTGACCTGAAGGCGCGAAACGTCAACAACGGTGCCGCCGAAGTCATCGACCCCAGCACCGGCCAGGTGCTCGCCATGGTTGGTAGCGCGAACTACTACGACCAGGCGATCGGCGGCCAGTACAACGTCATCACCGACGGCCAGGGCCGTCAGCCAGGTTCCTCCTTTAAGATTTATGAGTACGCCACGGCGCTCGCCAACGGGTATGCGCCGTCGAACCTGATCCTCGACAAGCAGGGCAAGATCGACGGCCATCCGTTCGTCGACTGGGACCACCGCGACGAAGGCGTGATCACGATCCGGCGCGCTCTGGTGGAGTCGCGCAACATTCCGGCGATTCTGCTGCTGAAGCAGTTGGGCTACGACCGGGTCTTCCAAACGGCGCGCATGATGGGCCTGACCAGCGCGAACCTCACCCCCGAGCGAGGACTGGCGCAGGCGATCGGCGCCAGCGAGGTCCTGCCGGTCGAGCACTTCAACGCCTACGGCGTGCTGGCGTCGGGCGGCATCTACCACGAGCCGACCGTCATCCTCAAGGTGGTCGACAGCCAGGGCAAAGTCTTACAGGAGTGGAAGCCGAATGCGGGCGTCCGCGTGCTTCCCGCCCAGGTCGCCTACATCATCAGCGACATCCTGCGCCCCGTCGGCGCGGCGCTCAACATCAAGCGGCCTTACGCCGCCAAGACGGGCACCACCGAAAACTGGCGCGATTCCTGGCTGATCGGTTACAACCCGGACGTCGTGATCGGCGCCTGGATGGGCCATACCTGTGCGGGGGGGTGCCCGGCCAACGTGAACTCCAACCTCAACGTCGTCTGGGGTGTGCAGGGTGCCGGGCTGATCTTCCGCGACATCTTCAACGCCTACGAAGCCAACCGACCGGTGAAGGACTTCCCGGTGCCGGACGGCCTCAAGAAAGTCACCGTGTGCGCGGCCAGCGGGTTGCTGGCGACGCCCAATTGCGCCGGCCAGACCATCTCAGACTGGTTCATTGCGGGCACCGCCCCAACCCGGGAGGACGACTGGTACCACCCGCTCAGGGTGTGCACCACCGACGGACTGCTCGCCACCTCCGACATCCCGGCCAATCTCACCACGGTCAAGACCTTCGTGAGCTATCCCCCGGGTTATCCGGAGGACATGAAGGACAAGAACGCTCCCCAGGCACCCACCCAGAACTGCCAGCTGTTCACCGAAACCACGCCGCCGACGCTGACACTCGCGCAGGCGCCGCAGGCCAATGGCACCGTGCTGGTTACCGCCACGGCGACCGACGATGAAGCGATCAAGGAAGTCGACTTCTACCTCGATGGAGCCAGCAAACCGATCCGGTTGACCCAGGCGCCCTACACATTCGTGATCAAGGGCTCTTCGGGAAGCACGCATACGCTGACCGTGCAGGCGTACGACTACAACCCTGCGAACGCCCCGGCGGTCCAGACGATCACCGTCACCCTTCCCTGAGCCTCACCTCGACACGGAGCGGCTGCTGACCACCGCAAAGCGGTAAGGCAGCTCGACCGCGCGCGAGATGCCGATCCGCCGCGAAATCGCCACCTCGCGATCCGGTACCGGCGCGCCCGCGGCGAGGCCGAGCGGGCCCCGGGTGAAGTCGCGGCCGTTGTCGTCGAGGCTCAGGCCGAAGGCCCTGCCGACCTTGCCGGGACCGCTCAGCAGCCGGCTCTCCGGGCCATGGTCGCCGCGGGCGCGCATGACCTCGACTCCGGCCAGCGGCTCCAGCGCCCGCAGCAGCACCGCGCCCGCGGTACCCTGGGCCTCCGCCGTGACGTTGAGGCAATAATGCATCCCGTAGCTGAAGTAGACGTAGGCATGACCGGCCGGGCCGAACATCACGGCATTCCGTGCGGTCCGGCCGCGGAAGGCGTGCGATGCCGGGTCGGCCTCCCCCGTGTAGGCCTCGGTCTCGACAATGCGCCCCGCCAGCAGGCCGTCCGGGGTCTTGTAGAAGAGAACCCGGCCGAGTAAGTCGCGGGCGAGGACCACGGGGTCGCGGACAAAGAACTGGCGCGGGAGACGCGGCGTGGTCAGGGCCACCTCTGCTGGCTTAGCAGATTTGCGCTAGTGGCTGAGGAGCTGCGTGAAGTAGCTGCTGATGCTGCTCGGCAGGACGAGTGAGAAGACCGCCCGCGTTAGCGGCTCGAAGGCATAGAAGTGCGGGGCCAGCAGCGAGTTGTTGAACCAATCCTGGGCAGTGATGAACGCCGGCGGGTAGGCGTAGCCGCCCGGCAGCTTGGCGTTGACCAGGCCAACCCCGACGATCAACATGACGGTGACCTCGAAGGCACCGACGACGGCACCCGCCAGGACCCCGGTCACCCGATCAAAGGCCGGTGCGATCATGGCGTCGAGGTAGCGCTGGTAGACCGCCCCGAGCACCTCGAAGAGGATGATGGCCGCGGTCACGATCACGGTGTAGGTGACGACGTGCGCCCAGAGCGCCGAGGTGATGCCAAAGGTGGTGGCGATATAGGTGGAGGTGTTGGCGCTGGTGAGGGTCGCGGCGCCCACCCCGGCGAAGAGTCCGGCAAAGGCCACGACCCGCCGCACCAGCCCAAAGGCCCAGCCGAGCCCGATGTTGGCAAAGATGATGCAAACGATGATCAGGTCCAGGAAGTCCATCAGGACCGCACCTCGGCCCCAAACCGCGCTTTGAGGCCGTCGATGATGCGTTGCTGAACCGCTGCAACCTCTTCGTTCGTCAGGGTCCGGTCATCGGCTTGGTAGTGCAGACGGAACGACAGGCTGCGGGCACCAGCCTCCAGCTGGGGCCCCTGGTATTCACTCACCATAGAGATGTCCCGCAGCGTGTAACCGCCCTGCTGGCGGATAACTTGCAGGACATCCCCGGCCGCGATCTTGCCCCGAATCAGCACCGTAAGGTCCCGCCGGACCCCCGGAAAACGTGGTAGGGGCCTGGCCTGCGGCGTCCGCCCGCCGCCGGCCGAAAACCGTCCGAACAGGACCTCGGCGACCACGGCCCGGCCGGGGAGGCCGAGCTTGTGCAGGACCTCCGGATGCACCTCGCCGATAATCCCAATCGGCTCCTCCGCGTCGAGGATCTCTCCCGTGCGACCGGGGTGGAAGCCGGCAAACGGCCCGGGGTTCAGGCTTGGGAACTCGGCTTGTTTGAAATCCGTCGAGGGGATCACGAATCGGTCTCGCACCGTGGCGAGTGTCGCTTGGACGGAGCGCAACTCGGCCGCTGCGGCATCGGCGCCCCCGGCGGGGACGTGGGTGGCCATGGCCAGCACCTGCAGCTCGTCGACCCCGTTGGCTGTGGTTTTCCAGAACACGGAACCGAGCTCGAAAAGACGCGCGCCCCCCTGGTCCTGACGAGCGTTGAGTGCGAGCGCCTCGAGCAGGCCGGGCAGCAGGCTGCGCCGGAGCCCGTCGCGGTTTTCGGCCATCGGATTCTTGATTCGGACCAGCGACCGCGGCGCCATCGGCAGCGCGGTCTCCGGCGTTTCGCCGGCGCCGACGATGCTGCTGGTCACCGCTTCGTCCAGCTCGCGGCCGGCGAGCACCTCGCGGGCGGTCTCATCGGCATCCCGTCGCTCGTACAGGTCGCGAACCGGCGTACGCGCCCCGGGGAGGGTGCTCGGGATCCGATCGTAGCCATAGATTCGACCGACCTCTTCGACCAGGTCCTCGGGAATCGAACAGTCGAGCCGGAATTCCGGGGGCTGGACGCGCAACCGGCCGCCTGCGCTCTTCACCGTGAAGCGGAGGCGTTCGAGGATGGCGGCGGCGGCGCCAAGCTCGACCTTGACGCCAAGGACCCGCTCGATCCGATCAGCGTCGATCTCAATCGTGATGGGCTTCAGCGGGCCCGGATAGACGTCGGATGAAGCGGTCGCCCTGCCACCCGCCAACTCGGCGACCAGGGCGGCCGCCCGCTCGACCGCCGGCAGGCTGAGCGCCGGGCTCAATCCCTTTTCGAATCGCGACGAGGCCTCGGTGCGCAGGCCGAGCATCCGCGACGTCCGCCGGATCGATCGAGGCTCCCAGGTGGCGGCCTCCAGGAACACGTCCGTCGTCCCGTCCTGGACGGCGCTCTCGGCACCCCCGATGATCCCCGCCACGCCCTGGGCTCGCTCCGTGTCGGCCACCACCATATCCCGGGACGTGAGCCGGCGGGTCCTGCCATCGAGGCATGCGACCCCCTCACCCTCATGAGCGCGCCGAACCACGATGCGCCCATCCTTCAGACGCCGGTAATCGAAGGCGTGCATCGGCTGACCGGTCTCGAGCATCACGTAGTTGGTGATGTCAACGATGTTGCTGATCGGGCGGACTCCACCCGCCCGCAGGCGCGCCTGCATCCAGGGCGGAGAGGGTGCGACGGTGATGCCGGTGAGCAAGCGGCCGACGAACCGCCGGCAGCCGTCGGGCGCCTCGATTCGCACTAGCTCCGGTGCATCTTTGGGGCGAGTCTTCGGCACAGTCGGTTCCTTGACCGAGAGGCTGAAGATGGCGCCGGCCTCGCGGGCGATGCCCAGGTGACAGAGGAGATCCGGACGGTTCGACTTGATCTCGAGCTCGAGGATGGTGTCGCGTGGATAGAGCTCGCGGAGATCCTGTCCCGGAATCGCGCCTGGGCCGAGGATCAGGATGCCGGCCGCATCCTCGCCGAGACCGAGCTCGATGGCGGAACACAACATGCCCGCCGACGGCACGCCCAGGAAGGTTTTGGTTTCGATGCGACGGTCGTCGAGGCGCGAGCCTGGTACGGCATAGGGCACGAGGTCGCCGACGGCAATGTTCCAGGCGCCGGTGACCACGTCGACGGCCGCCTGTCCGGTCGTCACGTTTGCGATCTGGTTCTTCGTCGATCCGGGAAGCGGCCGGAGTCCTTTGACCTGGGCGACCACGATGCCGTCGAAGTCGACATCGCGTTCGACGACCCGCTCGACCTCGTTGCCGGCCAGCGTCAGACGCTCGGCCAGTTTGGGCGCATCGGCCGGAACGTCGACGTAGTCCTTGAGCCAGTTGAGCGAGATCAGCACGTCAGAACTGCCTCAGGAAGCGCACGTCGTTCTCCAGGAACAGGCGGAGATCGGTGACGTTGTATTTGAGCATCGCCAGGCGGTCCAACCCGGCACCGAACGCAAAGCCGGAATAGTGTTCCGGGTCGATGCCGCCATTGCGCAGCACCTGCGGGTGGACCATCCCGGCGCCGAGGATCTCCAGCCAGCCGCCCTTGCAGCTGCGGCAGCCAGCGCCCCCGCAGATTCCACAGGACACCGCCGCCCCGATGCTCGGCTCCGTAAAGGGGAAATGATCGCCCACGATCCGAATGCGGCGTTCGGGACCGAAGAGCGAGCGAGCGAAATATTCGATGGTGCCCTTCAAGTCGGAAAGGCGGATGTCGTGGTCGACGACAAGACCCTCGACCTGATAGAACTGCGACCCGTGCGAGGGGTCTGTCGCATCTCGCCGGTAGACGGCGCCGGGCGCGATGATCCGAATGGGCGGCTTGTGGCTTTGCATGTACCGGATTTGCACCGGTGAGGTGTGAGTCCGGAGCAGCAGGTCGTCGGCGTCGACGTAGAAGCTGTCCATCGTATCCCGCGCGGGATGGTCCTGGGGGATGTTGAGCGCCTCGAAGTTGTGAACCTCGTCCTCCACCTGGGGTCCGAGGGCGACCTCATAGCCAAGCCGCGAGAAGATCGCTTTCACCTCCCGCAGGATGAGCGTCAGGGGATGCAGGTGGCCCCGGCGAACCGGGTTTGGGACGAAGGTCAGGTCGACCCACTCGGTCTCTCCCAAGGCAACGTGACGCTTGGCTTCCAGACCCCCCATGCGCCCGGCGATCCACTGGAAGATCTCTTCCTTCAGCTGATTGGCTTCCGCGCCGGCCGCGGCACGCTCCGCGGTGGGCAGGCTTCCCAGCTGTCGCAGGATCGTTGTGAGTTCGCCCTTCTTCCCGAGAAGGTTCACGCGCAACGCCTCCAGCGTTTTGGGATCGGTCGCGGACTCGATGCGCTCGCGCGCGCTGGTCCTGAGCCGCTCGAGTTCGCCCGCAACACCCTGCGTCAATTCAGTCGACCGCTCAGGGCGTTCAACTGCGCGGGCGCTAGTTCACGCCTTGGGGCCGCCCTTGGCAACGGCGATCAGCTCGCTGAACGACTGCGAGTCCCGCACCGCCAGGTCGGCGAGCATCTTCCGGTTGATGTTGACCCCGGCCACTTTGAGACCGTGCATGAACTGGTTGTAGGGCATGCCCTGGCTGCGGGAGGCGGCGTTGATCCTGGCGATCCACAGCTTGCGCATGTCGCGCTTGCGCGCCCGCCGATCGCGGTAGGCGTACTCGAGGGCGTGCATGACCGCTTCGTTGGCAGGCCGGAAGAGCGTCCGATGCGTCATCCGGAAACCCTTGGCGAGGTTCAGGATCTTCTTGTGGCGCCGGCGGGCTGGGACACTGCGCTTGATGCGTGGCATCTCAGGTCTGGTCCTTCATATAGGGGGCCGCACGGCGCAGACGCCTGGCATCCTTACCGGTCAACACCAGCAGCTTGCTGTACTGCCGCTTGCGGCGCGGGCTCTTATGGCCGAGCAGGTGGCTCTTTTGCGCGTGCGGGCGCATGATCTTGCCGGTCTTAGTCATGCGGAACCGCTTGGCCGACGCGCGGTGAGTCCGAATCTTAGGCATCGATCGCTCCTTTAATTCTTCCGTGCCTGGGCTTGCGGCGGGGGCGGAGGTGGAGCCTGAGCGGCGGCCACCGCAGCGCCTGCCGGCGCCAGGATCATGATCATGTTGCGGCCTTCCAGCAGGGGCATGCGCTCCACGGTGCTGATCGGCTTTAGTTCGAGCGCCATCCGCTCGAGCAACCGCTTGCCGATGTCCTGGTGCACCATCTCGCGACCACGAAACATGATCGTGAGCTTGACCTTGTCGCCTTCTTCCAGGAACGACTTGACGGCGTGGAACTTCGTCTGGAAGTCATGCTCGCCGATCTTGGGACGGAGTTTCATTTCTTTGACCTTGATGACGTTGTGCTTGCGCCGCCCATCTTTCTCTTTCTTGATGCTCTCGAACTTGAATTTGCCGTAATCCATGATCCGAGCCACCGGTGGCTGCGCCTGCGGGGCAACCTCTACGAGGTCCATCTCCCGTTCGACAGCGAGTGCCTTCGCGCGGTCGATGGGCAGCACACCCAACTGTTCGTTCCGATCGTCGATGACGCGGACTTCGCCGGCGCGGATCTGGTCGTTGATCCGAAGTTCCCTAAATGCCGTGGATCAAGCCTCCTTCGAAAATAAAAAAGATAGCCCTGAGGCTATCTTCGTCCGCTTGACCTCTTCGGCGCCGGCCTGGAGGTGAGAGTTCGGACAGCCTCTCTTGGCACGCGCGAGTATATCACTCCAGCGGAAGTTGCGCTTCGCGCTCGAGCCGCGCCAGGAACTCGTCCGTCCGGACCGACTCCTGATCGCCCCCCTCCCGCCGCCGGATATTGAGAGTGCCGCCATCGAGCTCCTTGTCGCCGACGACAGCCATGTAGGGCACCTTCTGGAGCTGCGCGTCGCGGATCTTGGCCTGCATCCGTTCGCTCCGTCCATCCACTTCGACCCGCAGATCCCGCTGCCGGAAGCCTTGGGCGAGCCGGCCGACGGATTCGAGGTGGCGGTCGGCGATCGGGATGAAAACGAGCTGGACGGGAGCCAGCCAGACCGGGAACGCACCCGCGTAGGTCTCGATCAAGTACGCCATGAAGCGCTCCATCGAGCCGATCGGCGCCCGGTGGATCATCACGGGGCGGGTCATGGACTGCTCGGAGGTCACATATTCGAGGCCGAACCGTTCTGGCATCAGGAAGTCGATCTGGTTGGTCGAGAGCGTGAATTCGCGGCCGATCGCGTCCTTGATCTGCACGTCGAGCTTGGGTCCGTAGAAGGCGGCTTCGCCCGGCGCCTCGACAAATGGATGGCCGGAAGCGCGCAGCGCTTCGCGAGCAGCGTCCTGGGCACGCTGCCACACGGCCGGGTCCCCCATCCACTTATTACTGACGTCGTCACGGAGGGACAGCCGGAAATAAAAGTCCTTGATGCCGAACGCCCGATACACCTGCAAGATCAGCTGGATCACCCGCTCGAACTCCTCGTTGAGCTGATCCGGGCGGCAGAAGATGTGGGCATCGTTGATGGTGAAGGCCCGCACCCGAATCAGGCCGGAGACCTCGCCCGACTTCTCATAGCGGTACACCGTGCCCAACTCGGCGAGGCGCACCGGCAGGTCCCGAAAGCTGTAAGCCTTTCGTGCAAACACGCGGATGTGATGGGGACAGTTCATCGGCCGCAGCTGCCACTCCTCGTCCTCCATCTCGGAGGGGGGATACATCGATTCCCGGTAGCGCTCGAAATGCCCGCTGATCTTGTAGATCTCGAGACGCGCGATATCAGGCGTCTTGACGTGCTGGTAGCCCTGGCGTTGCTCCAGCCGCAGAATGAACTCCTCCATCTGGCGCCGGACCGCCGTGCCCTTGGGGGTCAACAGGGGCAGCCCGCGACCGACCATCTCGTCGACGACGAATAAATCGAGATCCTTTCCCAGTTTGCGGTGGTCGCGCTTCGCAGCGTCCTCGAGCATCTTCAAGTGGCTCTCCAGCTCCGCCTCCGTCGGGAACGCCGTCCCGTAGATGCGGGTGAGCTGCTGGTTCTTCTCGCTGCCCTTCCAGTAGGCGCCGGCGATGGAGAGGAGACGGAAGGCACCGAGCTGGCCGGCGTTGGCGACGTGCGGACCGAGACAGAGGTCGACGAAGTCGCCGGTCCGGTAGACGCGCGCGGTGGCGTCGGTTACCTTGTCGGCGATCAGCTCGACCTTCAGCGGCTGGTGCAGCCGCTCGAAGAGCGCGACGGCATCGCCGCGCGGAATCTCCTCCTTCGCGAACGGGGGAGCCTGCTTGATGATCTCGCGCATCTTCGCCTCGATGCGCGGCAGGGCTTCCGGCTGCAGCCGGTCCTTGAAGGCGAAGTCGTAGTAGAAGCCTTCGTCGGTCGCCGGGCCGATGCCGATGACGGTGCCCGGAAAGAGGTCCAGGACAGCCGCCGCCATCACGTGCGCCGTCGAATGGCGCAGGGTTTCCAGGTCTTCGCTCATGGCTCACCCCTCACAGGTGGAGCCGATTATACGGAGCGAGTTGGAACGAAAGGGACTAGGTTAGGCTAGACGGCCCGTAGCCGCTGCAGACCGGCCGGGATGTCTTCCCGCCCGAAGGTTCGGTCGTCGAGCGACGCCTCGATGTCCCGATGGACCTGGAACATGAGAGGAAGCTGATGCGCCAGGGGAATGATCGGCGCGCGACGGGCCTGACGTCGAAGGCGCTCTTTACGGCTCGGGTCGATTGCACAGCAATGGATGCTGCAGTACTTGGCCGTTGTCTTCTTGACGGAGGCTTCACATCCCGGACGGGCGCAGATCTTGAGCGAGGCAGTTTGCTTCAAACCGTGAGCGATCACCAAACGTTTCACTCAATCTTCTACTCCGGTCCCTGCCGAGACCGGTCTCCCCTGACGCGTTATTGATTATGCGCGCCCTTTGTTGCGTGTCAAGCATCCGCCGTGCTTATCCACACAACCACGCCGGCCAGAGGAATAGCTGGGGATAAGACGAGAGGCGCATCAACGGAAGACGAGGACATGTAAAGAAAGCGCTAGGGTTTTTTGGTCGGCTTGTGCGGTGACTACAACGGGGTCGACGGAACTCGCGGTTTGAGCTTTCCCTCGCGCCGCTGCTGGAGCAGATCGCCGGTGAGCCGCGGGAGCGCGGCCGCGTCATCGACGCCCCGGACCCAGAGGCCGTCCGCACCAAACTTCCTGGCGCGCCGTACCTGGTGAGGAAGGATGCAGAGGGCGATCGTCACCGGTCGTTCGAAGCCCTGGGCCCCATTGAGTACCCCAAAGACGTAGGCGGTGTCCGCTTCCCAAATGCCCATGTCGATGAGGACCGCGGTGGGCTTGAGGCGCTCGCACAGTTGCTGCACGTCCTGGTCGGGAAGCGCGGTCTGCGCCCGATACCCGCTGCCGGCGAACAACTCTTGATAGGCGATCGCCTGCCGCGGGTCGTTCTCGAAGATCAGGAGCGCGGCCGCAGTCGAGTCGTCGTCCGGGGCGGTACTCATCGTCGAGCGAAATTATTGCATGCGCAATGCCCGTAAGTGATTGGGGTTGGCTGCGTTAAGACAGTCAAACCGCCCTTCGCTCAAAATCCCCGGGTGCGCCCCCGGGGATTTTTTCTTTTTCCCTCTCCCGCTTGCGGGGAGGGTCAGGGTGGGGGCTGCAACCATCGAGCGAGTCGCTGGCCGTCGAGGTTGCCCCCGCTCAGCACGACCACGGCCGGGCGTTCGATCGCGGGATCGGCCAGCAACGCGGCCATGGCGGCGGCGCCCGCGGGCTCCACGACGAGCTTGCCCTGCAGCACGATCGTAGTGAGTGCCTCGATGATCGCCGCATCACTGATGGTCCGCACCTCGTCGACGTAGCGCCGGATCAGTTCGAGGGTGAGCGGCCGCGTGTAGGGCGCCGCCAGGCCGTCGGCGACGGTATCGAGGCGGGATGGCACGACCGGATGCCCGGCGGCAAGGCTCTCGGTCACACCGGGCGCCTGTTCGGGCTCGACACCGATGATCCGCACGTCTGGGCGCTGCTGCTTCACCGCGACGGCGATGCCGGAGATCAGACCGCCCCCACCTACCGGCACTACGAGGCTGCGAAGGTCACTCACCACCTCGAGGATCTCGAGACCTACCGTGCCCTGGCCGGCGGCGACCGCCGGATCATCAAACGGGTGCACCAGGTAGAGGTTCCGCTCTCGCTGCTCGGCCTCGAGTCGCTCCTGCCAGCGCGCGATCGGCGTCAGGACGATCTCCGCGCCCAAGCGGCGGATCGCCTCGAGCTTGCTCACGGGCGCGTCCTCCCGGACGACCACGAGGCAAGGGATCCCGATGATCTGCGCCGCGTAGGCCAGCGCCAGCCCGTGATTGCCCGCCGACAGCGTGATGACGCCGCGCTCACGCTGATCCGTGGTCAGCTGGAGGACGGCGTTGACGGCGCCGCGCACCTTGAAGGACCCCGTCCGCTGGAGGTTCTCGGCCTTGAGCCAGACGCCCGCGCCGGCGACAAGCTCACCGGAGATCGTCGGCGTCTTAACGATGTGGGGACGAATCCGGTCGGCGGCGGCTCGGACATCGGCCAGCGAAAGTAACTCGGCTTCGACCGCCACGTCTAGACGGTAGCGGGTTTAGGGCAGCCTCGTACCGTGCAAGAGGACGTAGTCGAGTAGCTGCGCCAGCCAGCGGCGAAAGCGTGTAGCCCGTGACGCCATGCCGGTATAACGGCTGGTGGCGCCGGGACTGTCACCGCGGCCCGCCCGCGGTTACGGTCGCTTCATCCCGGCGTGTTGGCGATCGATGACCCTGGCGAGGTTGTCGAGCTCGTTTTCACGGCCCGTGACCAGCCGCTGGGTCCATACCTCGTCGTGCAGCGGTTCCATCGTCATGACGACTCGGACACTGTCGCCACTCGGCGTCAGGTCGACGACGGTGAGTTCCTGGTACGGGTCGACACCGGGAACGAAGTCGATCAACGACCGGTAGGCAATGCGCGTTGGTTGGGTCATTTCGGTGAAGGTCTTGCGTGCCTCGGTCGTTAGCGGCATCCCCGCCCCTTTCATGAACTCGACCTGGTCCGGGCCGGTCGCGGTCATGGCGTAGACAAGTTCACCGCCAGGTCGCAGCTCGAGCTTGCGGACCTCGACCGTAAATCCGTCGGGTGCCCACCACGACTCGATCCCATCGCTGGTGGTCCAGAGGCGCCACACCTCCTGAGCTGACGTGGGATATGTGCGCTCCAAGCGAATGTTCGTTGACCGAGTTTTCGGCGTACCAGCCTCATTTGCCATTCAGGTTCTCCTTCTTTGAGGGATGCCGGTGTCTCATGCGAAGGCGACGATCTCATCTGCGGACATTGACTCGCCAGACGACCAGGCGCGTTCGAACGCAACGGTTAACCCAGCTCGGGTTGCGGCGACCGCCGCGTCATAAGCCGGAACGTCAGCCGGATCTATGGCGGCGCCGCTGGCTTTGAACAGACCGCTCGCCGCCCCTAAGAGCCGTGCCGCTCGGTCCCAGTCGCGTTGCGCGGCGGCCGCTTCGCCGAGGCCGGCGACGGGATACGGAAGGAGGTAGCGGTTCTCGGTTTGATGGGCGAGCGCGAGCGACTCGCGCCATAGGCGCACCGCGGCGTCGACGTTTCCGAACCGGAGCTCAACCGCCGCCAGGTTACTGGTCTCCGTGCCGATCACCATGTCATCCCCCCGCCTGCGGTTCAGGTCGAGACTTCGCCGGTAGAGCTCCCTGGCTCCTTCGTAGTCACCGGCCATACGCGTCGCCTCGGCCAGGCAGTGGAGCGGTTGAAGGGACAGCTCTTCGTCGCCGGCGGCATCCGCGAGCGCCATCGCTTCTCGGCTCAAGGCGATGGTCTGGCGCGGGTTGTTGTCCCGCAGACCCACGCGGGCAAGCCGGGTTAGCGCACCCACGATGAGCCGCGCGTCGCCCAAGCCTCGCGCAATGGTCAGGGCGTCGTTCGCGCGGTCCCTTGCGGTCTCGTTGTCGCCCAGTCGGAAGGCAAGGCCAGAAAGACTGCTCAGGGCCCGGCACCGCAACGTCGGTGTCGGATCCCTGACCGCCGCCAGCAACCGCTCGAGCCAGCCTCTTCCCTCCGCCCACTGACCGCGAAGATGCCAGTAGTCGGGTAAAGCGAGCGCAAGCTCCAGTCCGGCGGTCGGGTCATTCTCGAGGAGCCAGGCTAAACCCTGCTGGATGCGGTCGTGATCCCGATCGAGCTGGGCCGCCCAGGTCTCGGCCTCCGGACCACGTAAGTGCGACCCGGCGGCCGTGACCTCACGGACCAGCGCGTCTAGGTCGGTTTTCATGATCGCCATGAATCAGATCGCGGTTGAGCTGTCTGGTGGGCGCAACAGGAGTCGAACCTGTGACCTCTTCCTTGTCATGGAAGCGCTCGTACCAACTGAGCTATGCGCCCTGCGCGGCAGTTTAGCCGATTCCGTTTGTATTCGGGAGGCCCCCTACGCGGTCGGCTGGGACCCCTTCCCGATGCGCTGAGCAAACCGACGGAACGCCGATTCCGAAGCTGGATCCGCAAACGCCCGCTTGGGAATGATCGAACCTAATTGCCTTATCGGGTGGCACAGCAGATAAAGGTCCTTGGTCTCCAGCAGGCCGACGAAGTATGACCACTTGACCCGTGACTCACCACTCACGAAGGTCGTGGATACGTCACTCTCGGAAAAGCAGTAGGTTTGATCGCCCCTAAGGTCGGCGCGCCGGCGGAAGGCCTGCCCTGGCCTGATGTAGAGGATGGAGGCCAGCAGGAGCGCATAGATCACGAAGACCACCGACCCGACGATGGCGAGGATCGGGTTAGAGAGCACGGCGCCCGTCAGACCGGCGATGGCGGCAGCGATGGTAACCAGGACGATCAGCCGGACGGGCCACAGGGCCCAGGAGAGCCTGCGCACGCCAGCGCGGTAATCGTCGAGGGTCATGCGGAAGGTCACGCAGAGCGGAGCTTCGGTCATGGTGTCAGACCGGCGCTTTGCCGTTCGTCGACAGGCTCGGCGGGACAAGCGGACTGCGACGCCCGGCCAGCGCGGAGATCACGCCACTCGCCGCGAGCAGGCAGCCCATGCCGAAGATGACCCAGGTGACGCCGAACAGGTCGGCGAGCCCGCCTGCCAGCAGGATCGGGATGGCAACGGCTGCGTTGACCACCGTGAACATGGCGCCGAAGATGCGGCCGCGCAACTCCGCCTCCGTCTTCTCCTGCAGGTCAGTGAACGCCGGGATGAAGAGCGCGCCAAACTCGAGGCCGCCGATGAAGCCG
>Ga0209474_10003045_pt1 | contig 14910 bp, 10 predicted proteins | sample GraSoiAngelo_145_FD_185902 | JGI IMG/M metagenome (GOLD analysis project Ga0209474, IMG submission 185902) | Grasslands soil microbial communities from the Angelo Coastal Reserve, California, USA - 14_1009_05_20cm (SPAdes) (version 2) | ecosystem: Environmental > Terrestrial > Soil > Grasslands...
CGATGGAGCAGTGCGCTGCTACGACAGCATGTACGAGAAGTGGTACGGCCCGGCCGAGGTCGAGGAGAAGTGGGGAGTGCCTCCGCACCTCGTCGCCGACCTGCTCGCGCTGACGGGCGACAAGATCGACAACGTCCCCGGCATCCCCGGCGTCGGAGAGAAGACGGCCGCGGCGCTGCTCAAGGAATTCGGTTCGCTCGATCAGGTCCTCGCGCGCGCCGGTGATATCAAGAAGCCGAAACTGCGCGAGAACGCGCTCGCGAGCATCGAGACCGTGCGGAGGGGCAGGCAGCTGATCCAGCTGCATCAGGACTTACCCGTCCCCGTTCAGCTCGAGGATCTGGTGCGCCGGCCGCTCAACGAGAACAAGGCGCGCACGCTCTTCACCGAGCTGGAGTTCGTCCGGCTCATCAATGACCTCCCGCGCCCACCGCCGACCCCGCCCTCCGGCGCGCGTTCCGTCGCGACCGACCTGCAGGCGATCGAGAAGCTGGTGGCGCGCGCGCGGAAGGCTGGTCGCATCGCGGTATTGACCCTGACCAGCGCGGACGAGCCGCTGCACGATGAGCTGCTTGGCGTCGCCATCTCGCTTCCCGACGAATCGGTGTACGTCCCTCTCGGGCACCGTCCTCAAGGCGGTCCTTCGGGCGCGCTCTTCGCGCCCGCCGACCTGGACGCGCGCAAGGCGATCGCGCTGCTGCGGCCGCTCCTCGAAGACGCCCAGGTGCGGAAGGACGGTCATGACCTCAAGCGGGATCTCGTGGCGTGGAGGCGCGTCGGGGTCCATCTCCACGGCCTCAACCTCGATTCGCGGCTCGCGTCGTATCTGCTCGACCCTACCGGCCGGGACCACTCGCTCGCGCAGACGGCGCGCGAGCGCATCTCCTGCGAGCTGCCCGTCCTGAAGGAGCTCTGCGAGAAGACCGGCAAGGGCAAGAAGGCGACGCCGTTGCCCGAAGTTCCCGTGGACGAGGTCGGCGCCGCCGCATGCGCGCTGGTCGAAGGCGCGCGCCGGCTTTCCGCGGCGCTCGAGGAGGATCTCCGCGCCGACCCCGAGCTCTGGCAGCTATACTCCGAGCTGGAGCTGCCGCTCGAGGAGGTGCTCGCGCGCGTGGAGCTCACCGGCATCGCGCTCGACGTGCCGCGCCTCGAAACGCTGAACCGCGACCTGGGTCTGCAGATCGACCAGCTGCTCCGCGAGATCACCAATCTGGCCGGTGAGGAATTCCTGCCGACGTCGAATCAGCAGCTCGCCGAAATCTTGTACAAGAAGCTGAAGCTCCCAGTCCTGAAGCGCGGCAAGACGGGTCCGTCCACCGATCAGGAAGTGCTCGAAGAGCTGGCGCAGCAGCACCCGTTGCCCGCGAAAGTGCTCGAGCACCGCCAGCTGGTGAAGCTCAAGTCGACGTACCTCGATGCGCTGCCGGCGGCGCTCGGCAAGGACGGGCGCCTGCACACGACCTTCGATCAGGCGGTGGCCGCGACCGGGCGTCTGGCGTCGATCAATCCCAATCTGCAAAACATCCCCATCCGCACGACGCTCGGCGCGAAAATCCGCGAGGCGTTCATTCCGCGGACGGGCTGGAGGCTCCTGAGCGCGGACTACAGCCAGATCGAGCTGCGCGTCCTGGCGCACGTCTCTGGCGACCCGGTGCTGCGCGACAGCTTCCTCTCCGGCGAGGATCTGCACGCGCGCACGGCAGGCGAGACGTTCGGTGTTCCGGCGGGGGAAGTGACGCGGCAGCAGCGCGACATCGCCAAGATGATCAACTACGGCATCGCGTACGGGCTTTCGTCGTTCGGGCTTGCGCACCGGCTCGGGCTCGAGCAGTCCGAGGCGCACTCGATCATCGAGCGGTACTTCGCGCGGTACCGCAGGGTGAAGGAGTGGCTGGACGCGACGATCGAGGAGGCGCGCCGGCTGGGACGCGTCAAGACGCTCTTCGGTCGGCGGCGCTACCTGCCCGACATCAATTCCAAGAACCCGGCGGCGCGCAGCGCGGCGGAGCGCACCGCGGTGAACACGCCCATCCAGGGGACCGCGGCGGACCTCGTCAAGCGCGCAATGCTCCGCGTCGACCGCGCGCTGACCTCTCGCGCGCTGCAGGCGAAGATGCTGCTGCAAGTCCACGATGAGCTGGTGCTCGAGGCGCCGCCGTCGGAGCTGGACGTGGTCGGGCCGCTCCTCGTCGAAGAAATGAAGAAGGCGACCGACCTGGCCGTTCCCCTCGAAGTCGAGCTGGGCCAGGGCGACACCTGGGCGGCGGCGCATTAGGGCCACAATAGGCCGCCGGCGCACTCGGGGTACGGGTCCCGCCGCAGCGTCGCCCGCCGCCGGTTTGCGCCCCCTCCAGGCGGGAGGTCGGGCTCCTAATGCGCGGGCCCCGTACCCCGGCTACCGCCGTCGATGCCATCTATCCGAGACGCTACTGCAGTGCGAGGGAAGCCGTGCCGCGGCTGGCGTGGTCCGCGGATGCGAGCGCCGCGCCGGAGAGCGCCTGGGTCACGCAGCGCGCCGTGTCCTCGTCGCGCGCGGCGTCCATGATGACCTGCGGGTTGTGGACGCGGCCGTCCTGGACGGAGAAGCCGACGACCAGTGAGCCGCGGCGACGGGCGGCCTGCGCGCAGCGATCGAGCGCGCCTTGCGCTCCGACGAGCCGCTCCTTGCCGACGTCAGGTCGCGGTGTGTCGGTATCGAGCAGGACCTTGTTGACGCGAAACGTTCGCAACGCGCCAGGCCGATCCACCGGCAGTCCTTCCTCGTCCGTTGCGGCGAGCACGCCCGAGCTACCCTCCAGCTGGAACCACACCGGCGTGCCTTCCATCCGGAAGATCCGCGCCGCGGGACTCCCCGCGCACCGATCCCCCGACGCGCGGAAGTACACCGTCAGCAGGAGACCGCCTTCGCGCTTCGCCGTGGTCCATTCTTTCATCTGCGCGGGCGAAGCGCGGAACGTCACGTCGTCGGCGCCGGCGAGATCGAGCGTGAGCGCGCCGTCGAGCGCGCGCAGCGGCCGCGACCCGTCGAGCTCCAGCTCCTGTTCTTCCTCGTGGTACCGGCCGAACGCGAATCCTCGCGAGGGAACGCGGAGCTGGTAGATGCGCGAGAGCGCCTGGGTGGCGGGACTCTCCGCCACTCCGGGCGCGGGCTCACCGCCCTGCTCGCCGAGCGCGGCGCACACCTTCCTGATCTGCTCGTCGCCGGTCAGCGGCATCGCGTTCGCCGGCGGCACTGGCGCCGCCGCGAGCAGCGCGAAGAGGAGGAGCATGGAGCCACGATAAGCGAGCGCCCGCGGCGACCAGAATGTCAGGAGACCAGGCGCACCGCTCCGGGAAGCACGGTGAATGTGGCAGGAAGTCGTCCGACGAGCTCGCCATCCGCCTCGACGGGGATCGCCTCGTCAGAGTCGGCGGGCTCCAGCCGGACCGAACGCGCCGACGCGACGCGCGTACCTTTCAGGTTCACGTGCGATCCGTCGTACATCGACCCACTGCGCAGCACGAAATCGGTCAGCGAGTAGCCGCTCCAGATCGTGATGTGGAAGAGCCCGTCGTCCAGCTTCGCCGCGGGCGCGACGATCATGCCGCCGCCGAAGCAGCGTCCGTTCGCGACGGCGAACGCCGTGACCGCCCCTTCCTGCGTCGGACCACCTTCCAGCGACCAGCGCACGCGCACGTCTCGCCAGCTGACCAACGCGCGTGCGGACGCAAGCGCAAAGGTGAGCTTCCCGCCGAGCCACTTGCTGCTCGAGTTCGCGATGCGCACCGCCTCGGATCCGACCCCCGCCTCCGCGACGTTGATGAAGTAGCGCGCCGTCGGCTGCCCTTTCGCGTCGACGAGATCGATGCGGCCGACGTCGACTGGCCGCGGCTCTCCTTTGAGGCGCGGAGCGCAGCTCCGCAGGTCACCGTCCAATCCCACGGAGCGGCGCAGATCTCCACCCGTTCCTCGCGGCAGGATGCCGAGCGCCGCGCCGGGCCGCACGGGCCGGGGCGGCTCACCGTGCCGCGGCTCCTCGAAGAAGCCGTTCACGACTTCGCTGATCGTCCCGTCGCCGCCCACAGCGACCACCAGGTCCGCCCCGTCGCGCAACGCGCGGCGCGTCAGCTCGGCGGCGTGCATGGGACGCTCGGTGAAGGCGTGACCGTGCTCTCCGACGGCGCCGCGCACGGCCGCCGAGATGTCGTCGAAGTGCCGCCCGGTCGCGCCGTTCGCCGATCGGGGATTGACGATGACGAATGGCTTCACGCGCTTTCTTTTACATCGACGCCCAGCCAGCGGGCGAGGACGCTCACCACGTCGTCGGCACCGAGCGCGCCGGCGCAGCCCGGGCTCGCTGTGACGGCGGGTGCGCCGCAGGATTCGAGCTCGGCTCGCCGATCGTCCGCCATCGCGCTCGCCACGGCCGGGAGCGTGCGTGGCATGAGACCGTTCGCGCCGCAGCAGCTCGTATCCGTCCCACTGCGTGGCGGCTCACGCAGCTCCGCGACCGCGGCGGCGAGCAGCGCCCGCGGAGCGGTCAGCTCCGACAGCCCACGAGCGAGCTCGCACGGGTCGTGGTACGTCACCGATTCCGGCAGCGGCGCACGTTCGCGCAGATCGGCGCGCGCCGCGAGCGCGCGAGAAAGATAGGTGGTCACGTGCTCGACGCGGCTGCCGTCCGGCAGCGGCGACCATCGTTCGCGCATTGCGCGCACGCAGCCAGGCGAGAGGAGCACGAGATGGATCGGTGCCGGGCGCCGTGAGGTCCCTACCAGAGACGTGCGCACGCGCGCCGCATGCGCCGCGAACATCTCGGGATGCCCCGATTCGACGAGCTTGAGCCCGCAGCACAGCGCCGCCTCCGGCGCGAGCGTGAGCGGAGCGGCGAGAGCACGCGCGACCGCGAGCGCCTCTCGCACGAGCCGCCCACCGGCAGCGAGCGCGTCACAACCGGCGAACAACAGCGGACGCTGCGGAGCAGCGTCCGCAACCGGTCTGAGCAACGAGGTGACGGATCCTGCAACCGAGCGCAACGCCGACGACACGGAACGCGACGCACCCAGGCTCGATCCCGACGACCGGATCTCCGCCGAGAGCGTTGCGGACGCAGCACCCGACGAGCTACCAGCGTTCGGTGCTGCATCGGGCCTCTCCGCTGCGGCGATGGCGCGATGGATCGCTACAATGTCCACCGCCTCGGCGTGTCCGACCGCGCTCATCCGCCGCGCGACGTCGGCCCAGGCGCCCGGCGCCGACCCGGCCCGAATCGCCGTTGCGCGCGCCGAGTACAACACCGCCGGAACGTCGTTCGCGTGAGCGCAGTACGTCTGACACCGGAGGCATCCACTGCATGCACCGAACGCCAGAGCGGCCGATGGTTCGGGCGCGCGCCCGGACAGCGCGGCGAGCGATACTTTCCCCCATGGCGTCCACGCTTCCCGCGAGCTGACCTCCGCCGCCGGGCACGCGAAGCGGCACATCTTCGGGCAGAACTCGCACAGCTCGGTGGCGCGCTGCAGGGCGATCATGCCGCCTCCTCCGCGCCCAACGCCGCTACGAGCCGCGTCCAGATGGCACCCGCGCCCATTTCCGCCCATGAAGGCGCGGCGGCGCGCAGCCGGCGCGGCGCGACGACCGTTGCGCCGGTGGCACGCGCCGCCTCCGCGCACTGCTCGACTCCAAGCGACGCCAGCGACAGGACGGCGAACGCGCCGCCCGCGTGCATTCCATAGAGCGCGATCTCCGCGACGTCAGCGCGCCGCGCGAGCTGTTCGAGCGACTCCCACCGTGCATCGATCTCGACGCCGCGGGCGGACGCGGGGGCGCGGACCTCCGGGCCCGCGTCGATCGCCAGCCGCTCACCGAGACGCCGCGTAGCCCGGTCGCGAAAGATCCGCGCGCTCTCGGGTCCTTCCCAGGACATCGCCGCGAGCACGCCGCCTTCCCGCACGCGCACCATGCCGCGCGCGGGCGCCAGACGGTCGCGGCACAGCTGCGCGATGGCCGCGACGCCGGTGGCCACATCGGGCATGTGCCACGCCGCGTACGCCGGCGGCGCAGCGGGGAACAGGCGAATCCATGCCGTCGCGATGACGCACAGGCGCCCCGCTCCGCCCAGCGCGAGGTGGTCCAGATCCGGTCCGGTCGCGGATCGGGGAGCGGCCCTGCTCTCCGCGAGATGGCCGTCCGCGAGGACGGCGGCGAGCGACAGCGCGGCCGTCTCTCTGCGGGCGCCAGGGATGCCGCGGTCGCCACGCGTCGGTCCTGCGAGCCACGCCCCGACCGAACCGGCGCGAACCGACGGGAGCAGCGGACCGAGCGTCGCGCCCGCGCGCCGTGCGGCCGTCTCGAGCGCCGCGACGCTGCAGCCAGCCTCCACGCGCGCGATCCCCGTCGCCGAATCCATCGAGGCGACCCGATCGAGCGCGACGAGCTCCAGCAACGCGCCGTTCGCCGGCGGCTCGACTGGCGCATCGCCGTTCCCGCGCACGCGCGGCCGAGCGCGGCGACGCTGGGCGGTGTGACGCGCAGCCCGGCGCCCTCGGCGACTACGGCCGAGCCAGTGGTGGCGAGGTCGTCGCGCAACCCGTTCACAGCAGCAGCTTCCCGGGGTTGAGGATGCCGTTGGGATCGAAGGCCTGCTTCAGCGCGCGCAGCTGGCGCATGCCTTCGCCGTGCTCGCGGGGCAGGAACACCTGCTTCTGCAGCCCGATGCCGTGATGATGGCTGAGCGTCGCGCCCGCGTCGCACGCGGCGGAGAGAGCCGCGTTCCAGCACGAGTCGTAGCGCGTCTCGGCGCTCTCGAGATCCTCCACGTCGCTCTCGCCCGCGGGAGCTCCCGCCAGACCGACGAACGTGAAATAGATCGAGCAGCCCTCCAGGTATGCGTGCGAGAAGTGCGCCATGACGAACGCGTGCGGCGCGACGGCGTCGAGGACAGCGCGGTAGAGCGCGTCGAGGCGATCCCAGGTCGTCGCGACGTCCATCGTGTCGACGAACGCGCCCGCCGAGAACAGCGGCGATTGGCGATAGCTGATGCGATAGCGGTTGGCGAGCCACTTCTCGCCGGGAGTTGCGCCCAGGTCCTCTCCGCCCTCGGTCGCAAGCAGACGGACCGCGGCTTCTCCTTCCTCTCGCGCGTCGTCTGCCCCCTGCGGTCCCTCGCCTTCGAAGCCGAGGATGAGGAGCGAAGAGGCCGGCAGCGCCTCGACGAGCCTGTTGAGCAGGGCGGGCGCTCGCAGCGAAAGGCGCAACGCCTCGGTTTGCGCGCCGTCGACGATCCAGCGCAGCGGCTCGGGGACCCCGATGCGACCTCCACTCCCGCCTCGGCCGGCCAGAAGCGTGTCGAGCGGATCGTAGAGGCGCGCGACCGCCGGGCGCAGCCCGGAGCGCATCAGCACGCGCAGGGCCGCGATTCCGGCCTGGACCGTCGCGAATCGTATGCCGCGCATCCAGTGCGACGAGGGCCTGGGCCAGCAGCGGAGCCGCGCCTTCGTGATGATGCCCAGCGTTCCCTCGCTACCGACCAGAAGTTGCGTCAGGTCGGGACCCACGCACGGCGCGTCCTGCGTCCGCAGCAGCTCGCCGGTCCCATCCACCACCTCGACGCCGAGGACGATGTCCTCGATCTTCCCGTATCGGGACGACAGTTGGCCTGCGCTTCGGGCCGCGAGCCATCCCCCCACGGTGGAGCAGTAGATGCTGGACGGGAAGTGTCCGACCGTCGCGCCAGCCGCCCCGAGCAGTTCCTCCAGGCGCTGCCCGTTGGTTCCCACCTCGACGTCGACGGTGCGCGCGGGGAGATCGATGACGGGAGGGCCGGAAAGCCGCTTCAGGTCGAGCGCGATGCCGCCCTTGATGGGCACGGTCCCGCCGCACACGCCGCTGCCCGCGCCGAACGGCACGATGGGCACCTTCTGCGCGGCGGCGTAGCGGACGACCTGCACGACCTCGGCCGTCGAGGCGGGCCAGGCCACCACGTCGGGCGGGTGCGGAGCGACGGCCGCCTTCGTCCACAGGAGAGCGCGCGGCCAGCAATCGCGCGACATCGCCCACAAGTCGGCCGGGGATGACGACGCGGCTCCTGCTCCGAGCAACGCGCACAGATCGCGCTCGAGCGCCCGGCCTCGGGGGCCCGCCGCGCGCAGCGGCCCTGTCACGTACCGAGCCCCGCGACCGGCATGGGCGGCGGCAGCGCGCCAGCGACGGAATACGGATCGAGGACGCGAGCCGCATCGACCTCCGCGAGCTTGCGCTGCGTGAAGGCGAAGATGTCCAGAAGCGGCACCCCGCGCGGGCAGACATCCTGGCACGCGTGACACGTTCCGCACGACTCGACGATGGCGACCGCGCGACGCAGGTGGGGCAGCTCGGGCGTCGCGCGTGAATACGCCAGCGCGAACAGGCTGGGGCCGCGAAAGTCCTGCGGCGCCGAACGGCCGACGAGCGGACAAACGGCGTCGCACAAGCCGCAGTTGATGCACCCGGAAAAGCGCGGCAGCTCCGCGCGATCTTGCGCCGTCATCGGCACGAGCGCTTCGGGTGCGTAATTCGAGAGGAACCGCCGCTTGCCCTTGCGCTCCGCAGGCGTGAAGAGCTGCGCGAAGGGGTGCAGGAAGAGGGCGCGTAGTCCGAGCAGCGCGAGCGCCAGGAACTTCTTCATGCCGGCACCGCCAGAGCCGGCCCGCTCGCCGCCGCGCGGCCGGCGCTCCGCGCGGCATTCCGGCCGGCGACTACGCCCGTCAGAGCGCACGCACCGAGCCCGCCCTCCTCGCGCGCCGGATCGAAACCGCCGAGCACGGCGCCGCACGCGAAGACGTTGCCGGCGCGCAGATCGCTGTCCGGGTGGATCCCAGCCGCGAGCCCCGGATGGGGACCAGACGCGCGTTCGGCGAACAGTTGCTCGTTCGGAAGCGCCGCCAGCACCGTGCGACCGGCGGCCGACGCTTTGAGGTCGAAGACGGTTTCGCGAAGCCGCCCGTCCGGTTCGCAGCGGATGCCGCCGCCCAGGAACCGTCCGGTCGCGAGCACCACGGCACCCGCCCGAACGGGGTTGCATTCCACTCCGCGGACGATCTGCACGTCGGACCCGGCGCCGCGCTCCGCGATTCCGTGGACCGTCCGGATCCCCGCCTTGGCCGCGGCGGCCTCGAGCGCCCGCTGCAGCCGCAGGCCAGGGACGCTCGGCGGGGCACCGAGCAGCTCGAACACTGGCATGTGCAGGGCGCGCTCCAGCTCGGCGCGCACCGCGACGGGATCTTCCATCCCGAGTGTCGGCATGAGCAGATGCGTCGCGTGCGCCTGCGCCGCCGCACGCCCGAGAGACTCGGCGAGCGCGGCGCGCCGGCCTGGCTGGTCGAGATCGCGCGCGATCTCCGGCAGCGTCCGCAGGGCGTCGCCGCGTTGCCGGTAGAGGTCGGACGCGACCACGACCGCCTCGCCGAGCGGCGCGAGCGCGCGCGTCAGTCCGAGCGCGACGAGCCGCGCCTCGACTACCTGCGTCCCGGCCAGGGCGACGACGCCGATCCGCGCCTCGCGAGCGCCGAGGTTGCGCAGGTCGCCCGCGGCGATGGGCGCTTGGGCCAGAGCGGCCGGCTTCGCGAGACCGAGCGGCGAGGCGAGCCACACGTTCCGGTCGGCGGCGAAACGGGCTCCCGCCAGCGCGAGCGAACCGAGATGACGCCGCAGCAACGCGATCGCCTCGTCGATCGCAGGCACCAGCGCCTCGCCCAACAGACCGTAGGGGTGACCTGGCAGCCGCGCGAGGCGCCGCGCGGCCTCGCCGATGCTCGCGTCGTCGTCGCTCGATGCGAAATCGAGCGCGCCGCTGGAGATGGCCGTCGCGCCCGGTGCGCGCGACACGAGCACCACGTCCGCGCCTGCTTCGCGCGCCGCCAGAGCGGCGCAGGTCCCCGAGAGTCCACCGCCGATCACCACCACGTCGGCGGTCACCGCCACGGCGTCCCTCCCCCGCGGCCGAGCGCGCCCGTCGTGTAGTACGCGCCCTGCGCGAGCTCCGCCTGCGCCAGCCCGTCGCCGGTGAGAACGGCGCGGTTTCCTTTCCAGCGCTCGTCCAGCAAGGAATTCAGCTCGGAAAGCGCGGCATCGAACGTGAGCTGCCGCTCGCCGGCGATGAGAGCGGCGGCGGGCCCGGCGCAGCGCGTCCCCTGGCAGATGCCCATCGCCAGCCGGCATCGGCGGCGCAGGTCCGCGAGCGAATCGGCGAACTCCTCGCGCAGGCAGAACGCCAGCTCGGCGAACGTGACGCCCTCGCACGAGCACGGCACGGCGCGCAGCTGCGGCTCATCCTCCATCAGGCCCATCAAGCGCTCGGCCTCCGCTCCGTGCCGGTACGCGATGCGCGCGGCCGCGAAGGCGGGCACCGCGTGCTGCCGCGACATCTGCTCCGCCTCGGGCGGCGGCGCCTCGCCTCCGGGCAGCGGCTCGCGATGCGTCGTGCAAGCGGCGCCGTTGCCGAGCTTGCGAGCGACTCCGTCGACCGCCTCCTCCGCCATCGCGCGGAAGCTGGCGAGCTTGCCGCCGATGATGGTGAACAGGCCCGGCGCGCCGTCCTTCTCGTGATCGAGGATGGCGTGATCGCGCGAGAGCGCGTCCTCGAGCGGTCCGTACTTGAAGACGGTCGGCCGCACTCCGGCCCAGGCGCGCAGCACGCGCGCCTTGCGCACCGACGGAAACGTGTGCTCCACCGCCTGCAACAAGTACTCGACCTCATCCGCGCTGACGTGCAGCTCGTCGACGTCGCCGTAGAAGTCGTCGTCGGTGGTGCCGATGATCGACGAGTCCTCGTGCGGCATGACGAAGACGTCCCGTCCGTCGACGGCTTTGCAGATGATGCCGTAATTGGACAGGCGCCGATCGAGCGTGACGTGGACGCCCTTTCCGGGGCGGATCTTCACTTCGACGCCGGCCAGCGCCGCGATCTTCGGCGCCCACGGACCTCCGGCGTTGAACACGCAGCGCGCGTGGACCTCCTCCGTCTGTCCGCTGCGCAGGTCGCGGATTTCCGCACCGACGACGGCCGCGCCGTCGCGCAACAGGCGCCTCACTTCGGTATGGTTCCGCACGGTCGCGCCGTGCGCGGCAGCGCTGCGCGCGTTCAGCGTACAGAGACGGAATGGGTCGATGCCATACTCGTCCATCGTGACGGCACCCAGCGTCCCTTCGACGATGCCGGGCTCGAGATCGTGCAGCTCCTCGTCCGTGAGGCGGGTATGCGGCTTGCCGTTCTTCAGCGGCTGGTATCGATCATACGCGTCGAAGTAGCAGTCGGCGCCGTAAAGGAGGGCGCGGTCCTTGAGGCTCGGCTCGCCGGGCCGGTCCGGCTGGACGGGGTACAGGAACGGGATACGGAACAGCAGATGCGGCGCGATGCGCTGGATATACCCGCTGTCGAGGCAGGCGAGGCGCGTCACTTGCGGGTCGTCCATCAGGTAGCGGATGCCGCCGTGGATCATCCCGCTGTTCGCGCCCGACGATCCGGCCGCGAAGTCCTTCTTCTCCACCAGCATCGTGCGCAGGCCGCGCATCGCGGCATCCCGGGCGATGCCGGTGCCGTTCACGCCCCCGCCGATGACGAGGAGATCGTAGCTCCGCACCCTTGAGATCCTCGCAGGCACCCGGGGTGGGCGCAAGGAGTTCTTGTCGCGCCGCGCCATGCGAGAACCTTGCGTGGCGTCACGCCAAAGGAGCTGAGGAGGGGCACCGTCTCGGTGGTGTCCCCGTCTCCCACGCGGGTTAGAACGACGCCATGGACGTCATCTTCCCCGCGCTCGATCACCTCCCCCTGGCGGGCACGCTGACGGAACCACAAGGGCAGCTGCGCGGCGCCGTCGTCGTCGCGCCCGCCATGGGCGTGCCGCGGGGCTTCTACGGCCCGTTTTCCGAGTTCCTCGCGGAAGCCGGACTTCGCGGTCACGTCAGCGCTTCGGACGCGACGATGCATTCGTGGGGCGAGCAGGACCTGGCCGGCGCGATCCGGTTCCTGCGCGAGCGCGAACCGGGGCTGCCACTGCTCCTCGTTGGACACAGCGCGGGCGGGCAGCTGCTCGGGCTCGCACCCGATGCGAACGATGTGCGCGCCGCGCTGTTCGTAGCAGCGCAGAGCGGCTACTGGCGCAACTGGAGCGGCGCAGGCCGCCTGCGGATGCTGTTCTACTGGACGGTCCTCTTCCCGAGCATCACACGCGCCTTGGGATACTTGCCGCTCAAGCGGCTGACCGGGGGCGGCGAGGACGTTCCGCCGCGGGTCGCGCTCGAATGGTCGGAGTGGGGCCGCCACCCCGACTACGTGCTCAGTTACGCGCGCCGTAAAGACGGTGCTCGCGGCTACCAGGGTTTCGCAGGGCGGATCCGGGCTTACGCGCTGACCGACGACTCGTACGCGCCGCGCGCCGCGGTGCAGGCGCTGCTCGACTTCTACCCGTCCGCCTCGCGCGAGCTTCGCTCCATCGATCCCGCGTCGCTCGGCGTCGGGTCGATTCGCCACTTCGGTTTCTTCCAGCGCCGCTTCCGCGAGACACTCTGGTCGGAGGCGCGCAGCTGGCTCGTCGCGCAAGCCTCGGCCCAGGTCGCCGCATAGAAGGCTGTCTCCGTATTCACGGAGCCAGCCTCCGGGTCACGCTCCGCGTGGAATAGCCGCAGAGTCGCGCCTTGCGCGACAGCGGCTAGCGCGCGCCCTGGAGACGCCGGCCCTTCACGTCTCCTTTTTCGCGGTGCTCACGACGTGCAGCTCCTGGAGCTGCTTCGGATCCACGTCGCCCGGCGCGTTCGTCATCAGATCCGTTCCCTTCTGCGTCTTCGGGAACGGGATGACGTCGCGCAGGCTTTCCGATCCGGACAGGAGCATCGAGAGGCGGTCCATCCCCAGCGCGATGCCGCCGTGGGGGGGCGCGCCGAAGCGGAGCGCCTGCAGCAGGAAGCCGAACTTCTGCTCCGCCTCCTCGCGCCCGATTCCCATCGCCGCGAACACCTTCTGCTGCACGACGGGATCGTGCAGCCGGATGGAGCCGCCGCCGATCTCGAACCCGTTCAGCACCAGGTCGTAGCGGTGGCAGAGGACGCGCCCCGGATCCGTCTCCAGATATTGCACGTCCTCGTCGCGCGGCCGGGTGAATGCGTGGTGCGCCGCGACGAACTTGTGGAGCTCCTCGTCGTACTCGAACAGCGGCGGATTGACGACCCACAAAAAGTGCCAGCTCGCTGGGTCGTTCGGATCGCGCGGCCCGTGCTCCGGGATGAGCCCCAGCTTCTTGCCCAGGTAGAGCCGCAGATTCGCGAGCACCGTGTGGACCTGGGATTCCTTGCCGAACTGGAAGAGGATCAGGTCGCCGGCCTGCGCTCCCGCCGCCGCGTTCACCGCGGCGCGCGCCTCCTTGGCGATCGACTTTGCCAGTGGGCTCTGCGTCCAGTTCCCCTGCTCGTCGACCTTCGCGCGGGCAAGTCCCTTCGCTCCCATCCCCTTGGCGATTTCCTCCAGCTTGTCGGTCTCCGTGCGCGACAACCCCGCTGAACCAGGCACCACCATCGCCTTGACGATCTGCCCGGGCGTCGGCTGCGCGAACCCGGACCACATCGGAACGCCCGCGCCGCGGTGCTCGGCGACGACGCGCGTCAGGTCGACGTGCTTCATCCCGAAGCGCAGGTCCGGTTTGTCGTTGCCGTACTCGCGCATCGACTGCTCGTACGCCATGCGCTGGAACGGCTTCGCGATCGGGACACCGAGCACCTCGAGCCACAGCGCCGTGACCAGCTCCTCGACGACGGCGAAGACGTCATCCTGCGAGACGAAGGACATCTCCAGATCGATCTGCGTGAACTCTGGTTGCCGATCGAGCCGCAGGTCCTCGTCGCGGAAGCACTTCACGATCTGGAAGTAGCGGTCGAATCCCGCGACCATGAAGAGCTGCTTGAACAGCTGCGGACTCTCGGCCAGGGCGTAGAACTTCCCCGGCTGCAGGCGCGCCGGGACGAGGAAATTCCGCGCGCCGCCGGGTGTGTACTTCACAAGGAACGGCGTCTCGAGCTCGAGGAACCCGCGCTCGTGCAGCACGCGCCGCGTGACCGCATTCATGCGCGATCGGAGCAGCAGCGGACGCTGCACAGCCGGCCGGCGAAGGTCGAGATAGCGGTACTCGAGGCGCTTCTCCTCCGCCGTCTCGATGCGGTCCTCGATGAGAAACGGCGGCGTCTCGCTGCGGTTGAAGATCTGCGCCTTGTCGACGTGCACCTCGACCTCGCCCGTCGCGAGCTTCGGGTTCACGTTCGCGCCGCGTGAGACGACCTTCCCCCGCACCGCCACGCAGTATTCCAGGCGAAGCTCGTGGGCCAGCTCCTGCAGCTCCTTGCCGGCGTCCTCCTCGAACACGACCTGCGTGAGGCCCGCTCGGTCGCGCAGGTCGATGAACACCGCCCCGCCGTGGTCGCGTCGGTTGTGCACCCAGCCGAACAGCACGACCTCGCGCCCGATGTCCCGGGCGGTCAGCTCGCCGCAGGAATGGGTGCGCTTCAGGTCGCGGATGAACTCGGCCACGTGGTTCTCCCGGATGCGATGCGGGGGCGTTCGGTAGCACGATTCTTCCGCCCTTGCGAGGCGTGCTGGCTGGCGGCCGCCCGTTCGCGGCCAGCTGCACTTGGCTCTGGCGTTGCAGATCGCCCCCGGTATGGGACGCATGTTCCTCTCCGCGCAGACCACCTGTGCTCTGCTGCTCGGAGCGGGTCTTCTGTTGCGCGCGCAGGCACATCTGCGTGCCCAGGACGAAAACCAAGGGTCTGTGACCTCCCGCACGCGTCCGGCGCAGATTTTCGACACGCGAACGGTCTCGCGAGCGACTCAAGCCGGGCAGGCGCCCCGCGCCGTCCGGGCGCCGGGCAGCCGGGACGGCGCGACGACTCGCAGTGGGAAGACGCGT
>Ga0209474_10003047_pt1 | contig 14908 bp, 11 predicted proteins | sample GraSoiAngelo_145_FD_185902 | JGI IMG/M metagenome (GOLD analysis project Ga0209474, IMG submission 185902) | Grasslands soil microbial communities from the Angelo Coastal Reserve, California, USA - 14_1009_05_20cm (SPAdes) (version 2) | ecosystem: Environmental > Terrestrial > Soil > Grasslands...
CTCTAAATGACTAAAAGATTGGAAGAGCATGAAAATGGTGGGCAGGGACGGATTGAACCGCCGACACCAGGATTGTCAGATCTTGGCGGCATTGGGACTATCGGCCACTATCCGGCAGCATTGGGAAGCATCCCAGACTTTTGCCGGCACTTCCGTCTTCGTTTGTTTCGACGGCGCCATGTAGCATCCGATGGTTCTGACACAACTCTGACACAATCGGGCGCGCCTGTAACTCCTCGGGATGGCTCGCGTCGGGCGACGCTGGGCGTCTCCACCCCGTAGAACGCCGCCATCGCGCGGGCCCTGCGATCGGCGATAGTTTCGGGAGGAGGCGGGTCAACACCCGCCTCCCCGTAATGGCAATCAGCGCGCAGGCTGTTGAGTCTTCTGCCACGCAACGTACTTCGCGGTCTGTGGGTCGGTGCGCTCATAAAGCGGGCCGCGCTCCCACGCGATCTTGTCACCCTTCACCTCGTACATGATCCAGAGGATGATCCGGTCGACTCCGGCCTTCTCCGTCAGGCCGCTTCGCAACTCCACCTGGGTCGTCAGGAGGTTGCCGGACACGTAGTGCTTCAGCGTCTTCGGGCGATTCTTCGAGCTGATGCGGCGCTCCATGTCTTTCTGGATCGCCGCCTTGCCAACGCACGGAGCCTCTGGGCAGACGACCGGGTTGTCGATGGCGGCGTCGTCCGTCCACAGCGCCACCGCGCCCGCGAGATCGCCGCGATTGATGGCGTCCTGGAGTTTGTCACGCACGGTCCCCGGATGCGACGCAGCCGGTGCCGAGGCGTGGACGGTGAGGAGCATGACGAGCACCATGCCGGTCCCGAGAACGAGTAGTCGTTTCATGGACTCCTCCCTGGAGTTAGAGCGTGATGGATTGACCGGGACGATAGGCCAGGCGCTTGGTTAAGTCAATGTAGCGAACGGCGGCTGATGACTCATTTCCGCGACCAACGGAGGCCGGGGTCGAGCCGCCTTGGAAGAGCATGAAAATGGTGGGCAGGGACGGGATTGAACCGCCGACACCAGGATTTTCAGTCCTGTGCTCTACCAACTGAGCTACCTGCCCGATCCGGAAGGCCGAGGGGTGAGGATAACAGAGCGGGCGGAGGGCGTCCAGCCGACGGCCGTCAGCGCTTGCTGCGTTCCTCCAGCTTCTTGAGGATCTGCTCGGCCTGATCTATGTTCTTGCGGGCGTTGGGATGGCGCGGATCGAGCTCCAGCACGGCGCGCCACTGCACGATCGCTTGCTCCAGCCTCTCCTCGCGGTAGAGGCGCAGCCCCTCGTTGTAGCGATCCTGCACGAGGCCGCTGCGGGCCTGGCGCGCAAGGTCGCCGGTGTCCTCGTAGTTCGGCGCCAGCCGGGCCAGCTGGATCAGCGCCTTGTACGATTCGTCGTAGCGCTTCTCGATCAGGCGCGTCTTGCCGAGCGCGTAGAGGATCGACTTCTTGAGCTCGGCGCCCTCGGCGTGGCGGGGGTTGCCGGCGAGCACCTGGTCGACGTCGGCGAGGGCCTCGGCGAACTCGCGCCGATCGAGCGCGTCGCGGGCCTCGGTCAGGAGCGGATCGACCTCGGGCGCCAGGTCGTCGCGCGGCGGCTCGGCGGCACCGCTCTCCCGTGGCGTCACGTAGAACGGGACGCCGGGGATCTCCGGCACCCGCAACGACACGCCGGCGGCGAGCTTGGGATTGCGCGGCAGCTGGTTGACCTCCCAGATCACCTCCGAGCGCGACCGGTCGCCGTAGTAGCGCTGGGCGATCGAGCCGAGGCTCTCGCCGGCCCGTACCGTGTGCGTCACGAAGCGCACTTCCTTGACGTCGTTGCGCAGCCCCTCGAAGGCGGCCATGTTCGTGGGCTCGAGCGCCAGCGCGGCGAGGTAGTGGCGCCGGGCCTCCAGGTACGCCTCGCGGGCCACCGCCGCCCGGGCCTGCTGCACGTGCTCGGCCACGTCGCGCTCGATCCGCGCCTCCAGGCGCGCCTTCAGCGCGCGCCCGGCGATGTCGTCGGGCTCGAGCGTGAGGGCGACCCTCGCCGCGTCCAGCGCCGCCCGCAGCGCGCCATCGCGCTCGTACAGCTCGGCCTTGGCGCGGTGGGCGTCGGCGACGGCGTGACGGCCGGTGGGGCCGCCGTGGGGCAGGCCGGCGCAGCCGCCCAGCGCGACGACGGTGGCCAGCACCAGCAGCGGCCGGCCGGCGGTCACTTGAGGGGCTCGGCGGCAAACGTGTTCAGGTTCTTCTTGAAGTCCTCCAGCGTCATCTCGGAGTAGACCTGGCTGCGGCGGATGCGGAAGAGCGGCACGAACGACGAGTTGCCCTCGCGGAAGACGGTGAGGCCGGCCAGGAAGCCGGAGTCGCGCGTGCGCACCAGCACCGTCTCGTCGGCGCCGCCGTAGGGATAGGCCAGGAACCTCGCCGGGTGTCCGAGGCGCTGCTCGAAGAGCCGCTGCGGTCCTTCCAGCTCGGCGCGCAGCCGCCGCCCGTACTCCGTCTCCGGCTCGCCGGGCTGCTGGCGCAGGTCGCTGTGCGTCTTGGTGTGGCCTTCCACCTGGAAGCCCTCGAGCGTCAGCCGGGCCAGGTCGGGCCAGCCGAGGGCGTTGCGGCCGGTGCCGACGTAGTCGGTGTAGACGAAGAGCGTGGCCGTGAAGTGCAGCTTCTTGAGCACGGGATGGGCGTACTGCAGGAACGAACGGTAGCCGTCATCGAACGTCAGGACGACCGCGCGGCGGGGCAGCTGCCGCTTGAGCTGCAGGAACTCGTAGAGCTCCGTCAGGCTCACCACGCGATAGTGGTTGGCCTTGAGGTAGCGCATCTGCTCCTCGAAGGCCTTGGCGCCGATCACGAGCCGGCCCTTGGCCTGGGGGCCGATGTCGTGATAGGTCAGCACGGGCACGAGCTGGTAGCCGCCGGCGTAGACGCCGGACGGATTCCATGGCCGCCGCGGAATGACCACGCTCTGGCCGGCCGCCAGCGTGGTCACGTCGTTGTAGTCCTCGATCATCCACGCCAGCGAAGCGTCGCCGAGGAAGCGGCGCGCGAGCTGAGCCGTGGTGTCGCCCCGCCTGGCGACGGTCACGATGAAGTCGTCGGACTCGACGCTGGAGCGGCCGAAGATGTCGGGGGCGCTGCCCAGGCCGAGCGTCGGGCCGCCCGTCGTCGCGCACGCGCCCAGCAGCAGCGCGGCGAGGCCGCTCATCGCGAGGCAGGCCGGGCGCGCGCCGGAGCTCACGCCCCGCGCACTCCGACCACCGCGTAGACGTCGATCTCCTCTTCCTTGCCCTTCACCTTCATGGGCCCCAGCGCGCGGGCCTGCACGGCGTCGCGCACCCGCGCGTAGGTCGGACCCGAGATCAGGATCTGTCCCGGCTTGGCGGCGGACTCGAGCCGCGCGGCGAGGTTGACGCTGTCGCCCACCACCGTGTACTCCATCCGGGCCTCGGTGCCGACGCTGCCGGCCACGGCGTCGCCGGCGTTGATCCCGATGCCGATCGTCAGCGGGGCCTTGTCCTCGGTCACCCGGCGCGCGCTCAGCTCGCGCATCCCGGCCTGCATGGCCAGGGCGGTGCGGATGGCGCGCAGGCTGTGGTCGCCGTGATAGATGGGCGCCCCGAACACCGCCATCACGCCGTCGCCGAGGAACTTGTCGAGCGTGCCGTCGTACTTGAACGTGGTGTCGATCATCAGCGTGTAGAACGCGTTGAGCATCGCCACCACCTCCTCCGGCGGCACCCGCTCGGAGATCGAGGTGAAGCCCCGCACGTCGCAGAACAGCACGGTGACGTCGCGGCGCTCGCCGGTCAGCACGATCTTGTCGGGGTCCTTGAGGATCTCGGTCACCACCTCGCGGGCCACGTAGCGAGTGAACGCCCGCTTGATGGCGTCCTTCTCGCGCAGGCTCGCCGCCATCTCGTTGAAGCTGTGGGTGAGGGCGCCGATCTCGTCGCGGGAGGGCACGTGCAGCGTGATGGAGAAGTTGCCCTCGGCGATCGCGCGCGTGCCCTCCATCAGCTGCGAGATCGGCCGCGACAGGAACGAGGCCAGCGTGACGGCGCCGCCGATGCCGAGCAGCACCATGGCCACGCTGATCAGGATGGCGTTGTTGCGCGCCCGCGCCAGCGCGGCGGCGATCGAGCGCTGGCTGAAGCCGAGGTAGAGGGCGCCCACCCGGACGTTGCGGAAGGTCAGCGGCAGCGAGAAGTCGATGAGCTCGCCCGTCCCCGCCACCTCGTAGGTCTGCACCAGCAGCTCGTTGCCGAGCGGCGCCAGCGGGGCCGCCCGCTCGAGCCGGCGGCCCACGAGGCCCACGTCGGAGTGGGCCAGCGCCTTGCCCTTCTCGTCGGTGATCGCCACGTAGGCGACGTCGGGGTCCTTCATCGCGTCCTTGACGAGCAGGTTCAGCGTCAGGTCGTCATCGCTCACCAGGGACTGCTTGGCGCTGGCGGCGAGGTTCTGGGCAATGGTCAGCCCGCGCTTGACCATCTCGGCCGTGAGCGTTTTCTGCTGCTGGCGCAGCAGCATCGCCGAGACCAGGATGACGGTGAGCGTCAGCAAGACCGTGACGATCAGGCTGAGCTTGAGCTTGAGCGGCATCGGCGTTCCAGATTAGCAAGAAAGGCCGCCCAGACCCAGGTCCGGCGACGACCCCGACAGGGACGGTGGCGCCCCGGCCACGCACGCAGCCGGTGGCGCCGCCAGCACCGTCATTCGAGCAGCGTGACGATCCCTATCCCCCCGGACTTCTGGAACATCAGGGTGACGATGAAGGTCTCCCCCCGCTCGACCGGGCGCTGGAGGTCGGCCAGGACGATGTGGGGGCCGTCCGCGGTGAAGTGCACGGTGGTGGCCCCGGGCACCTCGAGACGGCCGAGCGGGGCGCCGCGACCGTTCACCAGCTGCGCCTGGCGCGCCAACGGCGTCGTCACCGAGACGATGACGTCGCCGTACTTGCCGGTGCTCGCGATGTCGCAGCTGACGACGAGGCCGTCGCCCTGGCGCACGGCGCGACCGTTCTCGGTGCGGATGCGCACGCCGCCGGTGTCCATGACGGTCGGGTAGTGCACGCAGCCGGCGAGCAGCACGGCCAGCGCCGCTCGGGCGGCGCATCGCACCCTCACCCTCACAGCCCCTTGAACGCGCCGTCGGCCGCCATCGCCCGCAACGCGCGCTCGTAGCCCTGCACCGTGCGCTCGAGGTCCTCGTCGGTGTGCACCGCCGAGATCCAGCCGTGGTTGGCCGAGCAGTCGATGCCGTTGTTCAGGAGCGCGCACCGCAGCAGATGGTAGAGCGCGCCCTTGCGTGGACGGTCGAAGCCGGCCAGGCCGGGCTTGCCCTCGAACGAGACGTGATAGATGGACGCCTCGCCATAGCAGGTGCCGGGCGCGCCGGCCTTCTTCATCGCCTCGCCGAGCGCCGCCCGCAGCTGATCGCCGGCCTTGCTCGCGCGCGTCTGCAGCGCGGCATCCGCGCAGTGCTCGAGCGTGGCGATGGCGGCGGCCGCCGACAGCGGGTTGGCGTTGAACGTGCCGGCGTGGGCCACCCGCGACGCGCGGTCCCAGTCGGGGTCGCCACGGAACGTCAGCATCGACATGATCTCGCGCGTGCCACACAGCGCCCCGCCCGGCAAGCCGCCGGCGACGATCTTGGCGAGCGTCGTGAGGTCGGGGGTGACGTTGAAGTACTGCTGGGCGCCGCCCGGCGCATAGCGGAAGCCGGTGATGACCTCGTCGAAGATCAGCACGACGCCGTGACGCGTCGCCAGCGCGCGCAGCTCGTGCAGGTAGCCGGGCATCGTCGGCGTGCTGCCGGCCTGGCCGCCGGCCGGCTCCAGGATGACCGCGGCGATGTCGCCGCGCTCGAACACGGTCTGGGCGGCCTTGATGTCGTTGGGCGGACAGATGACGACCTGGTCCATCGTGGCGCCCGGCACGCCCGCCGACATCGGCACCTCGTACGGCGGATTGACGCCGGCCACCGCGCCGTCGTGCCAGCCGTGGAAGTGGCCGGCGAGCTTCAGGATCTTCGGGCGGCCGGTGTAGGCGCGGGCGACGCGCATGGCCAGGTGCGTCGCCTCCGTGCCCGACATCGTGAAGCGCGTCAGCTCCGCGCACGGCACCAGCTCGTTGACCAGCTCGGCCCAGCGCACCTCCGGCTCGTGGCTGGCGCCCAGATGCGTGCCGCGCGCCATCTGCTCCTGCACGGCGCGCACGACCGCCGGGTGGCAGTGGCCGAGAAAGAGCGCGCCGTGGCCCATCCAGTAGTCGACGTACTCGTGGCCGTCGACGTCCCACTTCCGGCTCCCGGCGGCGCGATCGATGTACACGGGAAACGGCAGCAGGTGCCGGATGTCGTGCGTGATGCCGCCCGGGATCGCCCTCCGCGCGCGCTCCGCGAGCGCGGCGGAGCGGGGATGCTTCGCGCGGTAGTCGTCGTGAATGCTCATGGCCGCTCTCCTCGTCCTGGCAAGTCTCCCCATGATAACCCGAGCAGCGCGACCACCGATGCATGCGTGTCGGCATCGAGCCCGTCGACGGTCGGCTCCCGACGACGCGTGATGCCGTCGACGGCGCCGGCGCCGACGCAGGCGTCGATCAGCCGCCGCTCCTCGGCCGGCGTGTGAAGCAGCGACCGACCGGTCAGTCGCGCGAGCTGGGCCACGATGCCGTAGGCGCCCCAGTTCGACACGCCGGCCACGACGAGATGATCGACGGGGACGATCGACGCGATGCGGGCCATGAGCGGCCCCTCCCGCGCGAGCCGCGCGCGCACGCGGCCCATGCCGATCTCGTTGCCGCCATCGCCCACGCCGACGGTGACGGGCTTGCGAGGCCCCGCCCGCGCGGATCGGTCCCGACCCGAGGCCCGCACGCGCCGGCCGCTCCAGCGGAACATCTCGTCGAGCGGGCGGTTCCAGTCGGCGACCGAGACGCCGCGCGCGTTGAGATAGTCCCCGGCGCGGCCGCGGCCGGGACGCTCGATGGCGACGAGGTGCGTCGGGCGCTCGCGAGCGAGGACGGCCCCGGCGGCGCCGGCGCCGTCGGGATACGACAGCACCTCGGCGGGCTCGCCGAGCGCGCTCAACGCGTCGCGCAGGACCGGCAGCACCACGGCATCGGTCGTGTAGCGCACTCGCGCGCCGAGGCGGCGCAGGGCGCGACCGAGCACGACGGCGCCCGGCGGCCCGTCGGTCTCCGGCATGCCCTCGGCGACGACGAAGCCGGTGACGATCAGCACGGTCCGCGCGCGCACGAGCGCGCCGGCGGCACGCAGCGCGCCGCCCGGCTGGAAGAAGGCGGCGATGCCGCGCCCGCCGGGATCCAGCGCGAGCAGGTGATCGATCGGATCGAGGAAACGCCGGGCGGCGGGCACGGCTCTGGACGCTACCACCGGCGCGACGGAGTGTGCAACGAGGTCGCCTGTCGGCTTTGGCCTGTCCTTTGCTCGATCTCCACGGCGGGGCCGGACGCGAACGCATGGCGCGGCCCAGGGGGCCGCTTCGAGGCGGTCATGAATCGACGAGCGCTTCTGCCGCTGTCTCTGCTGCTGGCGGCCACCGGCTGCGCGCACGCGCCGATGGTCGTCAAGCACACCTACGACTTCCGGACCACGGCGCTGTTCAAGCTGCCGTGCGACGAGGTGCGCAAGCCCGACGCGCCGGTCGACCCGCTGGAGATCGAGCTGGTCCAGTGCAACAGCACACGGCTTGTCCGAATGGTGGAAAATTTTCTCCGGATTCAGGAGGCCGATCCCGAGCACGGTCTCCCGGGTGACACGATGCCCGAGGTCCGGGCCAAGGGCTTCACCATCTATGTGGACGCCCAGGAGCGTGTGCGACGGCCGAACACCAGGCCCCTCTACGGCAACGACGCGCTGGCCGCGGTCGGCATGAGCGTGAGCCCGCCACCCCTGCAGACCCCGGCCGACGTGCGCGCCTACACCGACTTCATGGGCTCGCACTATGCGGAGGAGTACTACGAGCGCGATCTACGCTCGATCACCGACCGCTTCTGCGTGAACAGCCGCGACTCGCACGACATGGGCGACGACCGCACGTTCGCCATCGTGTGGCGCAACGGCCACGTCTACAAGCGCGTGATCAAGGGCGGGCCGATCGACAACCCGAAGCAGGAGAAGGGCTTCCTCATCTGCCCGAGCACCTTCATCGTCGACACGGTCACCGGCGGCCTCTCCACCGCCGCCCGCGGCATGGCCGGCGTCAAGTAACCCCGCTCCAGCGCGGCCCCCCTCCGAGGAACTTATCGTGTCACCTCGTAGAGGACCGCTTGATACGCGGCCAGCGGGCGCGTGGTGCCGCCGCCGGCGAAGCGCGGGTCCTCGCTGTCGACGAGGACGCGCCAGTCGGCTGCCGGCACGATCGCCTGCGGCGTCGCCGTCAAGTTGGCCACGAGCCGGATGCCGGCTGCGTCGGGGCCCTGGCGAACCAGCGTCAGCACGCTTGCCGTCGCGTCCAGCTCGGCGCGCGCCCGCTCCTTGCCGAGGGCACCGAGGGCCGGATGCGTCCGGCGCAGCGTCAGCCAGTGCCGGTAGTACTCGCGCAGCTCGCGATGACGGGGCGCCCCGGCCAGCGGATGATTCAGCCGCGAGCGCAGGAATGTCGCCGGCTCCGAGGGATCGGGCACGCTGCCTTCCCAGCCGAAGCTGCTGAACTCGGCGGCGCGGCCCTTGCGGACCGCTTCCACCAGGGCCGGGTCGAGATGCGAGGTGAAGTACTGGAACGGCGAGGTCTCGCCGTACTCCTCGCCCATGAACAGCAGCGGCAGCGCCGGCGCCGCGCACAGCAGGGCCGCGGCCACCTTGACGGCCGCGAAGGGCACGATCGTCGATAGCCGGTCGCCGTGGGCGCGGTTGCCCACCTGGTCGTGGTTCTGCAACGCGATCACGAAGCGCTCGCCCCCGAGGTCGGCGCTGGGCGTGCCGCGCGGTCGGCCGAAGTACTCGGAGGTCTCGCCCTGGAAGGCGAAGCCCTCGATCAGCGCGCGGGCCAGCCCCCGACCGCCGGCAAAGTCGACGTAGTAGCCGCCCTTCTCGCCGGTGAGGCGCGAGTGCACGGCGTGGTGGAAGTCGTCGGACCAGATGGCGTCGAGCCCGAGTCCGCCCTCCGCGGGCGGCAGCACGATCTTGCGATCGTTGTCGTGGGACTCGGCGGCGATGTGCAGGGGCCGGTCGAGCAGCGCCGCCTCCTCGCGCGCCGCCTCGGCCAGCTCGGTCAGCACGTGCACGGGGCTGGCGTCGAAGATCGAGTGGATGGCGTCCAGCCGCAGCCCGTCGACGTGGAACTCGCGCACCCAGTAGCGCGCGTTGTCGATGAAGTGCCGGCGCACGCCCTCGCTGTCGGGCCCGTCGAAGTTGATGGCGCCGCCCCACGGCGTGCGGTAGCGATCGGTGAAGTACGGGCCGAACTCGCCCAGATAGTTGCCCTCCGGGCCGAGGTGGTTGTAGACGACATCCAGGAAGACGCTGAGGCCGTGGGCGTGGGCGGCGTCGATCAGCCGGCGCAGGCCGCGGGGACCGCCGTAGGTCGACTGCGGCGCGTAGAGATGGGTGCCGTCGTACCCCCAGTTGCGCGAGCCGGGGAACTCGGCGACCGGCATGATCTCGATCGCGGTGATGCCGAGGTCCACCAGGTGCGGCAGGTGCGGGATCACGGCCTCGAAGGTCCCGGCCGCGGTGAAAGTCCCGACGTGGAGCTCGTAGAAGACCAGGTCGGTCAGGGCGTGGCCGCGGAAACCCTGGTCGGTCCACGGGAACCGGCTGGGGTCGACGACGACCGACGGCCCGTGGACCCCCTCCGGCTGAAACCGGGAGACCGGATCGGGCCGGTACCGCTCGCCGTTCAGGCGGTACTGATAGCGGCTGGCCGCGGAGACGCCGGCCACCGATCGCTCGAACACGCCGTCGTCCCGCGGCGCGAGGGCCTCCGGCTTGCGTCCCTCGAGGATCACCTCGACGCCGCGGCACCGCGGCGCCCACACCCGGAACGTCGTCCCACCCTCCTGGAGGATGGCGCCGAGATGAAGGCTTGCGCCGAGCGACTTCATACGGTCCAATGACCCTTGGTCGCCAGCGGCACAGCGCCCGGTTCGAGGTGAAAGGTACCCGCGGATGAGCTACCCGTTCTCACTGGTCCTCCATACCCATCTTCCAATGGTGGTCAATCACGGCCGCTGGCCGCACGGCAGCGACTGGCTGAACGAGGCCACCTTCGAGTGTTATCTGCCGCTGCTGGAGACCGCCCATCGCCTCGTCGCCGACGGCCTGTCGCCGAAGTGGACGATCAACCTCTCGCCGGTGCTGACCGAGCAGCTCGCCTCCCCGGAGTTCCAGAAAGAGCTGTCGTTCTACTACGAGAACGTGCGGCGCGCGTGCGTCGAGAGCCGCGAGTTCTTCGCCGGCCTCGACGAGCAGCAGATCGTGGCGCTCACCTACTTCTGGGAGGAGTTCTACGAGCGGATGTGGGAGCTGCACCGCCGCATCGGCGGCGACATTCCGGGGACGTTCGCCGATCTGCAGCGCGGCGGCCATCTGGAGATCATCACGTGCGCGGCCACCCATGGGTATCTGCCGCTGCTGTCCCGCGACGAGTCGATCCACCTGCAGCTTCGTACCGCCGTCGAGACGCACCAGCGGCACTTCGGCCGGACACCGCGCGGCATCTGGCTGCCGGAGTGCGCGTACCGCCCGCGCTACGAGTGGACGCCGCCCACCGGCCCCGACCGCGGACGCGACCGGCGGATGCGGCCGGGGATCGAGGAGCTGCTGGCCGCCCACGGCCTCGAGTTCTTCGTCGCCGATTCGCACCTGGTGGCGGCCGGTCAGCCGGTGTTCCTGTACCGCGACTACCTGCCCATGCGCACGGAGGTCGGCCACGAGCCGACGCCGATGCCGGTCGCCTCGCCGCGCTCGCCCTACCATCCGTATCGCGTCGCCTCGCGCGGCGGCACCGGGACCGCCATCGCGTTCATCCGCGATCCGCGCTCGACGCTGCAGGTGTGGAGCCGCGATCACGGCTACCCCGGCGAGTTCCACTATCTCGAGTTCCACAAGAAGCACTTTCCGGGCGGCCTCCGCTTCTGGCGCATCACCGACTCCTCCGGCGATCTCGGCCGCAAGCAGGTCTACGATCCCAAGATCGCCGCCGAGAAGGTCGGGCTGCAGGCCGTCCACTTCGTGGGCGTGGTGCGCGAGACGATCGACGAGAACCGCGACAGCATCGGCGCCCTCGTGTGCTCGCCGTACGACTCCGAGCTCTTCGGCCACTGGTGGTTCGAGGGTCCGCTCTGGCTCGAGCACGTGGCCCGCGAGATGTACCGGGCGGGCGTGCAGCCCATGACGCTGGGCGAGGCGCGGCAGACGGTGAAGCCGCAGGGCCCGCTGGCGCTGCCGGAAGGCTCGTGGGGCGAGGGCGGCGACCATCGCGTGTGGCTCAACCGCGACACCGAGTGGACCTGGGATCGCGTGTACTCGGCCGAGAAGGAGTGGGTCGAGCACCTGCGGGCCGGCGATGGCGGCAAACCCGAGCTGCGGCGCCTGCTCAACCAGGCCTCGCGGGAGCTGCTGCTGCTGCAGTCGTCCGACTGGCAGTTCCTGATCACGACCGGCGCCGCCCGCGACTACGCCGAGCGCCGGGTGGCCGAGCACTACGCCGAGTTCAAGCGGCTGAGCGAGATGGCCAACACGCTGCGCGCGGGCGAGCCGCTGTCGATCGAGGCGGCCAACACGCTGCGCCGGCTGGAGCGCGAGGACTTCGTCTTCCCCGACCTCGATCTCAAGTGGGCGGAGGCGCCGACCGCCTAGATGGCCAGACGTCGAGCGCGGGTCCTCGGGATGATCATGGCGGGCGGCAAGGGCGAGCGCCTCCATCCCTTGACGCGCGACCGTTCGAAGCCGGCGGTCCCGTTCGGCGGCCGCTACCGCATCGTGGACTTCGTGCTCTCGAACTTCGTCAACTCCGAGATGGCCGCCCTGTACGTGCTCGTGCAGTACAAATCACAATCGCTGATCGAGCACCTCCGCCAGGCCTGGCGGACGTCCGGCATCCTCCCCGACTACTTCATCACCGTGGTGCCGCCGCAGATGCGGTTCGGCCCGGCCTGGTACCGCGGTACCGCCGACGCGGTGCTGCAGAACCTCAACGTCGTCGACGACTTCAATCCCGACATCGTGGCGATCTTCGGCGCCGATCACGTCTACCGCATGGACATCAACCAGATGCTCGTGTTCCACGAGGAGTCGGGGGCCGACGTCACGGTGGCCGCCCGCCCGGTGCCCCGCCGCGATGCCACGCAGTTCGGTGTGCTGGAGATCGACCGGACCGGCCGCGTGGTGAACTTCGAGGAGAAGCCGGCCCGGCCCACGCCCATGCCGACCGATCCCGAGCGCTGCCTGGTCTCGCTGGGCAACTACCTGTTCTCGCGCCAGGCCCTGGTCGACGCGCTGCTGGCCGACGCCCGCCGCTCGACCGATCACGACTTCGGGCGCTCGATCATCCCCGAGCTGGTGCCGACCGGGCGCGTGTACGCCTACGACTTCCAGTCCAACGAGGTGCCCGGCGTGAAGCCTTACGAGGAGCACGGCTACTGGCGGGACGTCGGCACCGTGCAGGCGTACTGGGACGCGCACATGGACCTGCTCGGCGAGTCGCCGCGCTTCGACCTCGACAACCGCTGGTGGCCGATTCGCACCGGGCAGCACCCGGGGCCGCCGGCGCGCTTCATCGGCGGCGAGGTCGACAACGTGCACGTGGGGGAGGCGTCGCTCATCAAGCGCGCCACCATCCGCAACTCGATCCTCGGCCGCTCGGTCTGGGTCAACGAGGGCGCGCTGATCGAGGACTCGATCGTCATGGACCACACCACGGTCGGCAAGGGCGCGCGCCTCAAGCGGGCCATCGTCGATCGCTTCAACATCATCCCGGCCGACAGTGAGATCGGCGTGGACCCGGTCATCGACCGGCGGCGACACTTCGTCGATCCGTCGGGCATCGTCGTGGTCCCCAGGGGCGGACGCCGCGAGTTCCTGCTGGGGCTGGAGGAGTTCTAGAGGAGCACCTGCTGTGGCCGCCCCGCGCGCCATCGTCATCCACGGACACTTCTACCAGCCGCCGCGCGAGAACCCCTGGCTCGAGGCGGTGGAAGTGCAGGATTCGGCCGCGCCGTTCCACGACTGGAACGAGCGCATCACCGCCGAGTGCTACGCGCCGAACACCGCCGCCCGCCGGGTCGACGAGTCCAACCGCATCCTGGACATCGTCAACAACTTCGAGGGCATCTCGTTCAACGTCGGTCCCACGCTCTTTGCGTGGCTGGTCCGCCAAGCCCCCGCCGTCGCCGCCCGCATCGTGGAGGCCGACCGCGCCAGCGTGGCCTCGCGCGGTCACGGCAACGCCATCGCGCAGGTCTACAACCACCAGATCATGCCGCTCGCCTCGCGGGCCGACAAGGTCACCCAGGTGCGCTGGGGGCTCGCCGATTTCCGCCTGCGGTTCGGCCGCGAGGCCGAGGGCATGTGGCTGCCGGAGACGGCCGTCGACGACGAGACGCTGGAGGTGCTGGCGGAGGCCGGCGTGCGCTTCACGATCCTGGCCCCGGCCCAGGCCTGGCGCGTGCGGGCCCTGGGCGAAGAGGCGTGGACGACCGTCAACGATGCCGTCGATCCGAGCCGGCCCTATCTCTGGCGCGGCTCGCGCGGGTTGTCGCTGGCGATCTTCTTCTACGACGGCCCGATCTCGCGGGGGATCGCCTTCGAGCACCTGCTGCAGGGCGCCGAGCGGCTGGTCGCGCGGCTGCGGGCCGGCTTCGCGCCCGAGCGCGACTGGCCGCAGCTCGTGCACTGCGCCACCGACGGCGAGTCGTACGGCCACCACAGCCGGTTCGGCGAGATGGCGCTGGCCGCTGCGCTGCAGCAGCTCGAGGCCGACGAGACCGTGTCGCTGACCAACTACGGCGCGTTCCTGGCCGCCTATCCGCCCACCCACGAGGTGCAGGTCCACGAGGCCACCTCGTGGTCGTGCAGTCACGGCGTGGAGCGCTGGCGCGCCGACTGCGGCTGCCGCGTGCGCACCGACTGGCACCAGCGCTGGCGCGGGCCGCTGCGTGAGGCGCTCGACTGGCTGCGCGACCAGGTCGATCCCTTCTTCGAGGCCCGGGCCGGCGCGCTCCTGAAGGACCCCTGGGAGGCGCGCGACCAGTACGTCGACATCGTGCTCGACCGCCGCCGCGAGCGGCTCGAGCGGTTCCTGGCCACGCACCAGCGGGTGCCGCTCGAGCTGCAGCGCAACCGGCTGCTCATGTACACCTCGTGCGGCTGGTTCTTCGACGAGGTCTCCGGCCTCGAGCCCGTGCAGATCCTGCGCTATGCCGCGATGACGCTGCAGTACCTGCGCGATCTCGGCGGCGGCCATCTCGAGCCGGAGTTCGAGCACCGCCTGGCCAAGGCCCCCAGCAACGTCGCGGCGTACGGCGACGGCGCCGAGGTCTACCGGCGGCTGGTGGCGCCGGCGGTGGTCGATCTGCGGCGGGTGGTCGCCCACTACGCGATCACCGACCTCATCGACGACCACCCCGACGACGCCACCGTGTACGCCTATCGCGTGCGCCGGCTCGACGAGGCGCGCGAGGCCTACGGCGGCACCGCGCTGCGGATCGGCCACGTCGAGGTGCAGTCGGACATCACCGGCGAGACGCGCGAGGCGACGTTCGCGCTGCTGCACTTCGGCGGCCACGATTTTTCCTGCGCACTCCAGGCGTGGGAGGGGCGGGCGGCCTACGAGCGCATGAAGACGGACCTGCTGCGGCGCTACGCCCGCTACTCGCTGGCCGACATGGTGCGCGGCATCGACGAGTACTTCCGCGGCGAGGCGTTCGGGCTCCCGCACCTGTTCCTGGAGGAA
>Ga0209474_10003048_pt1 | contig 14907 bp, 10 predicted proteins | sample GraSoiAngelo_145_FD_185902 | JGI IMG/M metagenome (GOLD analysis project Ga0209474, IMG submission 185902) | Grasslands soil microbial communities from the Angelo Coastal Reserve, California, USA - 14_1009_05_20cm (SPAdes) (version 2) | ecosystem: Environmental > Terrestrial > Soil > Grasslands...
CGACGCGAAGGTGCAAGTGCTCTTCGAGTTTTACGAGTTTCTCGCGCTCGCCCTCCTGCAATCGCGACACGGGAATGCCGGTCCAACTGGACACTACCTCGGCGATATCTTCCTCAGTCACCTCTTCACGCAGCAACCGTTTTTTGGTTTTGGCTGAGCGCGCGGTAAGTTCGGCCAATTTTCTTTCTAATTCAGGGATTCGACCATATTGAATCTCGCTCGCCCTGCCCAATTCACCGCGCCGCTGCGCGCGCTCCAAGTCAGTCCGCAGACGATCGATCTCTTCCTTTACTTTGCGCTGTTCATCGATCACCGCTTTCTCTTTCTGCCATTCGGCTTTGAGCGCGTTCGACCTTTCCTTCAGTTCAGCCAATTCTTTCTCAAGCTTCTTCAGACGCTCTTTACTGGCTGGATCCTTCTCTTTCTTGAGCGCCTGGCGTTCCATCTCGTGCTGCATGATCTGGCGCTCGATCACGTCGACTTCTGTCGGCATCGAATCGAGCTCGATTTTCAAGCGGGACGCCGCTTCGTCGACCAAATCAATGGCCTTGTCAGGTAAGAAGCGATCGGTGATGTAGCGATGCGACAACGTTGCTGCCGCGACCAATGCCCCATCGGTGATCCGCACGCCGTGGTGCACTTCGTATCGCTCCTTTAACCCGCGCAGGATCGCGACCGTATCTTCAACGGTCGGTTCGTTCACCAGCACCGGTTGGAAACGTCGCTCCAGCGCTGCGTCTTTCTCGATGTACTTGCGATACTCATCGATTGTGGTCGCCCCAATCGTTCGTAGTTCACCGCGGGCCAGCATCGGCTTGAGCATATTCGATGCATCTACTGAGCCTTCCGCCGCGCCTGCGCCGACAATGGTGTGCAATTCGTCGATAAACAGAATGACTTGGCCTTGCGAGTCGGTCACTTCTTTCAAGAAAGCCTTGAGGCGATCTTCGAATTCTCCACGGTACTTGGCGCCAGCGACCATTGCGCCGATGTCCATCGCAATGATGCGCTTATTTTTGAGCGAATCCGGAACGTCGCCACTGATGATGCGCCGGGCCAGGCCTTCCGCGATCGCTGTTTTACCGACACCCGGATCGCCAATCAGCACCGGATTATTTTTTGTCCGGCGCGAGAGCACCTGCATCACACGTCGAATTTCGTTGTCGCGTCCGATTACCGGATCAATCTTGCCGCGGCGCGCTAGCTCGGTGAGGTCGCGTCCATATTTTTCGAGGGCCTGGAACTTTCCTTCTGGATTTTGATCGGTCACGCGCTGTGAACCGCGCACCTGCTGAAGTCCCTGCATGAGTTTGTCGCGGGTGACTCCTGAATCCTTTAGCAATTTTGTCGCCGGCACGTTCGCGCCGGCCAAAGCCAGCAAATAGTGCTCCGCGCTGGTGAATTCATCTTTAAGCTTTGACATCTCCTTCTCGGCGTTGTCCAGCACGGTGCGCAGTTCGTTGGAGATCCGCAGATCGGCAGCGCTTCCGTGGATTTTGGGACGACGCTCCAAGTCAGCACGAAGGCGTTCCCGCAATTGATCTACATTTGCCCCGATCTTTTCCAGCAGTGGGCGCGCGATGCCATCGCTTTGATCCAGAAGAGCAGAAAGAAAATGCTCGTTCGTGATTTCGGAATCGTTCAGTTGCGAGGCGAGATCCTGCGCTGCCTGCAGCCCCTCTTGCATTTTCTGGGTGTATCGGTCGATGCGCATGCTCCAAAATAACAAACGGGGTTCACTCGGCAATTGCGGTTAAATAAACGACATTAATCAAACTTGCCCCTAAGCATTAAAGTATCGCCTTCTGCAGACTAAGGCGTTTGACACAAACGCCTCTACACGGCTGAGTGTTTGCGATGAGCACGGAAGTGAAATTGGGCACCCGTCACGCGTTACGCGTGCTGCGGCCCGGAGCGTTTCGCCGATACATCATTGGCAGCGTGATATCCGATACCGGAACGTGGATGCAGGTGATGGCTCAAGGGTACGTGATGAGCACCCTCACGGACAAAGCGCTCCTTCTTGGAATGGCTAATCTCGCCGCCGGCCTGCCAATGCTTCTTTTAACCATGGCCGGCGGTTTGGCAGCCGATCGTTTCGATAAGCGCAAAATTCTGCTGGCCACCCAATACATCCAGATTGCGCTCGCGATTTCAATTGGGCTCTTGATCATGAGCGGCAAAATACAGATCTGGCACATCCTGGCGTTTGCAGTGCTGCTCGGCATTTCGAACTCATTCGAAATGCCGACGCTAAATGCGTTGGTGCCTGAGCTCGTCACGCGTAATGAAATCCAGAGTGCAATTGCTGTCGACCGGGCGGTCTTCCATGGTTCGCGCGTCGTGGGTCCAGCGCTCGCGGGAATTTTCATCAGCGCTTGGGGCGCTGCCTCGGCATTTTTTTGCAACGCGATCTCGTTTGTTGCAATGATCATCGCGCTGTTCACGATTCCGCCGCGTTCCCGGGGCACGGCTGAGGAGGAAAGTAAACGCGCCAGTGGAATCAAGGATGGCTTCCGTTATGTCGCGAAGGACAAGCCGAGCCTCGCGATGATTGGCCTGATCGCAGCGACGACAGTTTTTATTTTTCCGATCATTACCGTCATGATGCCACTGTATGTGCGATTGGTGCTCGGACTCGGCGCAGATCGGCTTGGCTATTTAATGGGCGCTTCGGCAGTGGGCTCGGTGATCGGCGCGATTTTCCTCATTACCCTTCCGCGCCAGAAACGTGTGCCGATTATGATGCTGAACGTTTGCGTAGTCGCCTGTGCGATCTTCATTTTGTCCCGCGGGCCGAGTTTTTACGTGGCTACCGCTGTGCTCATACTTAACTCGCTCGGCCTGGCAATGAATTTCGGGCTGGCAAACACGATTGTGCAGGAACGCGCTCCCGATTATCTGCGCGGACGCGTCTCGGCTGTATTCATGCTGAGCTTCGTTGGGTTAATGCCTGTCGCGGGTTTAGGCATCACGGGGTTGTCCGATCTGATTGGAATGCGCACTGCGCTGGCTATCGCGGCTGGGTGTTATGGCGTGACCGCGCTCACCGTGCTTGCTCCAGTTCGGCGACAATGCTCACGGCCGGCCGTCCCAGAAAAGCCCGCCACCGAAACGCCCGCGCCGCCACCAGTCGCCGCTGCTGTTTAGTGTGATCGCGTTTTCCACCTGCTGGAACTCCGGACGACACACCGACGGAGAAGCAATGCTGAGGGAAATTAAAACCGAGTTCGGTTTTGATTTCATCGAGCTCGGTCATGGCATTCGCCTGTCGCTCGTACCGGGGATTCAAAAAATGTTCGACGCAGGAGAAGTTCGCTTCAGCAGTTTGCATAATTTTTGTCCCTTACCGGTCGAAGTAATGGTGGCTTCGCCAAACTGCTATCAATTTTCCGTTCCCTCCACCGAAGAACGTGAGCGCGCCGTAAAGCAGACATTTCAAACCATGGATTTCGCCGCGCGGTCGAATGCGCCAGTTGTTGTTCTGCACCTCGGCGAAGTAAAAATGCCAAGCATCACCGATCCACTAATCAAGCTGGCGAGGACCGGTAAATATTTTTCTCGTAAATACGTCAAGCTGAAAATCGGCGCCGTGAAAAAACGCGAAGCACTCGCGCCTGTTTATTTGGAGCGTGTGAAGGATTGCCTGTTCCGAATCATTGAATACGCCAAATCCAAAGGTGTGAAGATCGCTTTAGAAAGCCGGCGCGGTTACGAAGAAATTCCAAGCGAGCGCGAGTTGCCCGCGTTGCTGAACGAATTGAACTCTGCTCAGGTCGGCTACTGGCACGATTTCGGTCACTCACAAATTAAAGAAAATCTCGGCTTCATCGATCATGCCGAGTGGTTGAGCGCTATGGGTGCTAGGGCTTTTGGCTGCCACGTACAGGACTGCATCTGGCCGGCCAGGGATCATGAGCCGCCTTTCAGCGGGGGCATAGAATTCGAGAAACTTGTTCCGCTTCTTCCCATAAATTGCTTATTTGTCTGGGAGATGAGTCCGGACAAAACCGCGGATGCGATTCGTCAGTCGATTCGAATCTGGAAGGAACGCTTTGGCGAATGAAGAAGCTTCTCGTCACGATTCTCCAGCTTAGTGTCACGATCGGCGTACTCTATTGGGTTTATCACGATCCAAACCGACGCGCCCAGATGGTACAGGCGCTCCGTAACGCGGAGTATCGCTGGGTGGTGATGGGTGTGCTGGCCTATGGTCTGGTGGAAGGGGCGGCTGCCTTTCGCTGGCACGTTTTGCTGAAGGTGCAACAGATTCACCTGAGCGCGCCGCGCCTGGCCGGATTGTTTTTTATCGGATTGTTCTACAATCAATTTCTTCCGGGAGGCACCGGCGGCGACATCATCAAGAGCTATTACCTGCTTCAGGAGACACCCGACAGAAAAGCGGGCGCGCTGCTAGCGGTCGTGTTCGATCGATTCATCGGACTTGTCGCGTTAGTCGCCATAACCGCAACGCTGATCACGCTGAGATATGATTTTCTTTCGCAAAAGCCGGAGACCCGAAATTTACTCTGGCTCTTGCTCATTCTTCTGGGCGCGTCCGTTACCTTCCTGGTTGCAACCTTCATCATCAGCGGTTTCAAGCTGTTCCACTTTTTGCCGGCGCATTTTCCCGGCCGGGACAAATTGATTGAAATCTTCGCGGCGTATCATCTGTACGCGCATCATTGGCGGGCAACGCTGGTGGCATTTGGGGCGTCGATCGTTGCGCATCTTGCAACGTTTACGACTTTCCTTTTTGCCGCGTATGCGCTCGGGGTACGGGTGCCGCTGCTCGACTTTTTTGCCGTCATGCCCGTTGAACGAACGATCTCCGCTTTGCCGATCAGTTTCGCCGGCATTGGGCTTCGCGAGAAGGTCTTGCAGATCATGCTCAACGGCCTCTGTGGTGTGCCGGCAGCTGAAGCGATTCTCATTGGATCGCTCAGTTTCGTGATCATTCTCGTTTGCTGTCTTCCTGGCGCTCTTGTGTATCTGTTTTACAAACCCAGTGGCGCGGCAGAACGCGTCAGATTGCGCGAAATGGAAGAGGAAGTTGTGACACTGGAACATGAGCTCGGTGAACCCGAGTAAGGTAGACGCGACGCCCTCGTCGCGTTCTGCCGTCTCCGAGCGCGGCGTGGGCGCCGCGTCTACAAACCGGCCATTCGTCGTTGCCACTTTCGCGATCACCGCCGATGGCAAGGTCACGACGAAAAACTTCGGGCCGGTAGATTTCACTTCGTGTGAAGACAAGCTGCATTTGTTTCGGCAACGCGCGTCGGCGGACGCGGTCTTAATCGGACACACCAGTTTGGAACGTGACAACGTCCGGCTCGGATTGCCGGCGGACCTGCAGGAACTGAGAAGTAAGCGTGGTCAAAGTCGATCGCCCATCCGCGTGATCATTTCGAACAAAGGCAGAATCGATAAGCGACTGAAGATTTTTCAATCCGACATTTCGCCGATCATTGTCTTTTCTACCAAACGAATGCCTCAGAAAAACCGGAAAGCGTTGCAAACAAAAGCCACGCTACACTTAACTGACGCTAAGCATGTCGATCTTGCTGTGATGCTCAAAACACTGCGTAATCAATACAAAGTAGGCACGCTAGCGTGCGAAGGCGGACCTACGCTTTTTCGAGCTTTATTGGAAGAAGACTTGATCGATCAGCTCAATCTCACGATTGCGCCGCACATGTTTGGCGGAGCCACTGCGCCTACCCTAACAGGCCTCAACAACAAATTCCTGCCCGCCAGCGTCCAGTGCTCCTTGATCAACATGCGTACGATCGAGAACGAATGCTTTCTGATTTATCGAATTAAGCACCAGCGAGGTCGCCGGAAGTAAACGATTTTTTGCGACGCGGGCGACGCACAAGTTCACCTCCGCAGTTTGGGCAAACGAAGTTTATTTGCTCGGAACACGTCGGACAAAATGTGCATTCGTAGCTGCAAATGTATGCTGTCCCGCTCAGCGTGAGAGCGGCTCCGCACTCTTCACACACACTCTTCAGTTCCAGTGCCATTTTTTTATCCACCGTGCGAGGCTCGAAAGCCGCTCCCAAAACCGGTCCCTTTAACTACGGCTGTCCGGGCCCGCGCGGGGATTCGTGAAAACAAGCACGAGAACGATACGCGTCCAGAATCAATAACAATTGCGTGTTAGCGGGGATCTATCAGCGTTGTCTCCTCGATTCCCGGCGAATTCTCGCGGCCTCCGCATGAAATTTGGATTTCGGATGATCTTCGTGGCATTTTCCTCCGCTGAATCGCTTCGGACAAATAGCGACAGACAATCTATCAAGCGTCGGCCACGCCAGTTTACAAGCTCTTGAGTGATGCAATGCAGTCCGTTCTGCTCGCACAAAACGCGAAATAACTCGGCGGTCATGCCTGGGTTTCGATGATGCGCCCAGTCGAGAATCTGCAGTTTGATCAACGGTTTCGCCAGCGCGTCCGGAAGCCTCTCACGCGGCGAACTAACGTATTCGCCAAAATTCGAATGATGAATAAAACCTTTGCCCCCGACTTTCAATTTCGTTCCGAGTTCGCGGACGTACGCCTCCACAACATCGCGGTTCGTGTGTACGAAGGAATCGAAACTGAAGATAAAATCGATTGAGCTGTCGCGGATCATCGATAGAGAGCGGCCATCGTTGAGATAACAGCGTACGTGCGGGGCGGACGCAAAACGCTGGCGACATGCCTCGATGCATTCACTTGATTTATCAACGGCCCACAGCTCATCGCAATAGTCCTTCAGAAAATGCGTCCACCGTCCAAACCCCGGGGCGATTTCCAGAATCGTGCCTGTTGGCAGCCAATCGCGAATGCGCGGGAAAATTGTGCCGTTCCATTGCGCGTCGGACGTGCCCCACGGTTCCGACCATTCCTCGCCTGCCTGTTTCCAATCGTATTTCATCTGCCGGCGACAGATTCACACAATGTCATAAATCTCATTCTAAACGAAGCGAAGAAATCTCTGATGAACCCCGTCTGTGGGCGCCGATTTCTCGGCCAGCATTGATCACTTGGATCTTCTCATGGCTGACATCCGAGCTCGGTTCGCTGAACGAGACGCGGTCCTGATCCAACCAGCGATCACTAGATTTTTGGAGTATCTGCTTCTCATGGAGAAAAACCATCGAAAGCGTGTGCGTTACTCGTTCGGTAAATCCATTTGCATATCACAGTTAGATGTAAGATATGTGCTTGTTTAACTTCGGCCTCAACCCGCAATGCGCACGCAACTCTTGTTCCATGATATAACTGGATGAGATCGCGATGCTCATAGCACGGCAGCACAGGCACGGAGTTTTGCTGCAAAGAGCTCTGACGGAATTCGAATTGCTTCATTCGCGATAGCAATCCTTATCTTCCGCGAGTCTTATCAGCAGCTGATAGATCAAGACACACCTAAACTTAGAATATTTACAAACTTGGACACTCCAACAACGCATAGTCACCTCATCTCCCCACACGGAGGAGAACTTGTTAACCTCATCGTAGACGAGGAAAGAGCAGCGGAACTAAAGACCCAATCGAGAGACTTCCCTTCGTGGGATTTGACGGCTCGCCACATCCGCGATCTTGAATTACTGCTGAACGGGGGGTTCTCTCCGTTACGCGGGTTCATGAACAAGGCAGATTACGAAGGAGTCTGCCATAATATGAGGCTGACGAGCGGCCTTATCTGGTCTATACCGATCACGCTCGATGTTTCTGAATCTTTTGCTAAAGACCTGAAGCAAGGAAGCAGCAAAATAGCGCTGCGAGATGCAGAGGGAGTGATGCTCGCAGTGCTGCACGTTGAAGACGTGTGGCAACCGGATCGTAGAGCCGAGGCGAAGGCAGTTTTTAATAGCACCAGCCCGGTTCATCCCGGGGTGAACTATCTGCTGAACAAAGAGAACCCATGGTATGTGGGCGGTCGCGTCGAAGGTCTCCAACCGCCGGCGCATTACGATTTTAAGAATCTCCGTTTAACTCCAGCCGAATTGCGGGTTGAATTCGCCCGGCTTGGTTGGCGCCGTGTCGTGGCATTTCAAACGCGTAATCCCATGCATCGCGCGCACGTGGAATTAACTCTCCGCGCGGCGAAACAGGTTGAAACTAACTTGCTGCTCCATCCCGCGGTTGGGGTGACCAAGCTTGGCGATGTGGACTACTTCACACGCGTCCGTTGCTATCAACGCCTGCTGACGAAGTACCCGCATGACACGGCAAAACTCGCCCTGTTGCCGCTCGCGATGCGCATGGGTGGACCGCGGGAAGCGATTTGGCACGGCTTAATTCGCAAGAATCACGGCTGCACCCACATGATCGTGGGACGCGATCACGCCGGCCCTGGGAAAGACGCCGACGGAAAGCCATTTTATGGACATTATGAAGCTCAGGAATTATTCAGGAAACACGAAGCTGATATCGGCGTAACCATGGTTCCGTTTAGCATGATGGTCTATGTGGAAGATGAAGATAAGTACTTTCCGGAGGACGAGGTTCCCAAGGGTACTCACGTTTTGCACCTCTCTGGCACAGAATTGCGTCAGCGACTAAATGAAGGACGCGACATTCCTGCATGGTTTACATATCCCGAAGTCGTGCAGGAACTGCGGCGCAGTTTTCCACCACGGCACAAACAAGGCGTGACAGTCTTTTTCACCGGCCTCTCCGGCGCCGGTAAATCGACGATTGCCAGCGTTCTGGTGACCAAGTTTCTCGAAGTGGGCGGCAGACCAGTGACGCTTTTGGATGGCGATCTGGTTCGCAAGCATCTTTCTTCAGAGCTCGGCTTTTCCAGAGAACACAGAGACCTCAACATTCACCGCATTGGATACGTCGCTTCGGAGATCACCAAAAATGGCGGCATTGCAATTTGCGCTCCAATCGCGCCGTATGATTCCACTCGCAAACATGTGCGCTCCATGATCGAGCCAGTTGGTGGATTTATTATGGTGCATCTCTCGACCTCCGTGGAGGTATGCGAAAAACGCGACCGCAAGGGTCTCTACGCCAAGGCGCGGGCTGGAATTATCAAGGAATTTACGGGAATTTCGGATCCCTATGAGGAGCCTAGCGATGCGGAAGTGGTGATCAATACGGCCGAGCTCACACCCGAAGAGGCTGCGCAGGAAATCATCCTGCATTTAGAGCGCGAAGGCTTCATCGGACCCAATGAAGAAGCGGCCTGAACGCGAAACGAAACTCATTTTGACAATTTCGTCGCAGGACGCGTGCATGTATCCGTTATCGTTGGCGGTGCGCTTGAGAATACAGCATTGAAAACGATGTCACCTCAATCCGCGCGCGATGCACGGGACGGGGCCTTAGCGACCGGTTCCGAAAACGCACGCAAGCGAGTGATGGTCATTGGACTAGACTGCGCAGCACCTGAATTGATCTTCGATCGCTGGCTTGATGATTTGCCAAACCTGAAGTCGATTTTCCAGAGCGGATTCCACGGACTGCTCCGCTCGTGCGATCCGCCCATCACGGTGCCGGCCTGGTCGGTGATGATGTCTTCCAAGAGCCCTGGCCGGCTTGGAGTTTACGGGTTCCGAAATCGCAAGGATCACTCCTACGAAAAATATTCCATTGCCAACTCGCTTGCGATCAAAGAGGACCGGCTCTGGGACATTCTCTCGCGCTGCGGAAAACGCTCGATTGTCATAGGGGTGCCTGGGACCTATCCACCACGGCCTCTGAATGGCTTAATGGTGAGCGACTTCTTAACTCCAGACATAACCTGCCAGTACACATATCCGCCTGAACTCAAACAAGAGATTGAGCGGGTGGTCGGCGAGTATATTTTGGATGTGCGCGATTTTCGATCCGGCAATAAGGAGAAGATTCTGGCAGATATTTACGAGATGACTCGGAAGCGCTTCCAGCTCGCGCGGCATCTGCTGGCGAAGGAAGATTGGGATTTTTTTATGATGGTTGAGATGGGCGTGGACCGTATTCACCATGCGTTTTGGGACAATATGGATCCCGCTCATCGTTTCTACGAACCTGGGAATAAATTTGAGAACGCGATTCATGATTACTACCGAGAAGTGGACCGCGAAATCGGCGAGTTGCTCGCGTTTGCCGATGACCGGACGGCTGTGCTGGTGGTGTCCGATCACGGCGCCAAGCGGATCGATGGCGGCATTTGCGTTAACGAATGGCTGCTTGCAAATGGCTACCTCGCTCTCGCCGAAAAACCTGCCCGCGCAACGCCATTCTCCAAACTCAAAATTGATTGGTCCCGCACGAAAGCATGGGGCGACGGGGGATATTACGCGCGTGTTTTTCTAAACGTCGCAGGCCGCGAGCCAAACGGAACTATTGCACAAGAGGATTACGACAAAGTGCGTGATGAGCTGAGTGCTGGACTCAAGGCGATTCGAGATGAAAACGGAGATGAAATTGAAACGCAAGTTTTCCGACCCGAGGAACTGTACAAAGAGGTGCACGGCGTGGCCCCTGATCTGATTGTTTATTTCGGCGCCCTTTTCTGGCGCTCCGTTGGCAGCGTCGGCGACGGAAAAATACACACCTTCGAAAACGACACCGGACCGGACGGAGCCAACCATGCAGAGAATGGCATTTTCCTTTTCCGGCCAGCTAACGGTCGCCTGCCGGATGGACGCCGAATTGACGGGCTTGGTATAATCGATATCGCACCCATGATTTTGCAGTTGTTTGGTCTGCCAGTTCCGAAAGATATGGAAGGGAAGGCGCTCGCCTTTGTCGATCTGTGACTAACGCTCAGCCTCGTAATTTTCTCAGTCAAATAAGAATGGTGCGCGCCCGGACGCCTCTGCGGTTGAGCTTTGGCGGGGGTGGAACGGATATCTCACCCTATGCCGACACGCGCGGCGGTTGTGTGCTCAATGCTACAATTTCGCGCTATGTCTATGCGACCTTAGTGCCCAAGTCGGAACGTTCGATCGGGTTCCGCTCTTTCGATTACGGTACGGTGGTTTACTTTACCGAGGAGGAACACTTCGTCTTCAATGGTCAAATGGATCTGGTCAAAGGAGTGCTCAAGCGCTTCGAGCTCGACAAGCTGCGCTCCGACGGCTTCGATCTTTTCGTCCACGCTGACGCGCCGCCAGGTTCCGGTCTCGGCAGTTCTTCGACCTTTACCGTGGCGCTGATCGGCCTGTTTCGCGAGCTGCTTGGGCTGCCGATTACACCCGCCGGCGTCGCTGGACTGGCATACGACATTGAACGCAACGAGGTAGGAATCAAAGGCGGCCGTCAGGACCAGTATGCTGCTGCTTGTGGCGGGTTCAATTTCATGGAGTTCCATGGTGAACAGGTCATCGTTACGCCGTTACGACTGAGCGATTTTGTAATTAACGAACTGGAATATAACCTGCTCCTCTGTTCCACGGGGAGCCGCGAATCCCAGCCAATCATCGACAGCCAGATGGAAAGCATGAAAAATAAGGATGCTGAGCCGCTTGCGGCGATGGACAAGGTGAAAGAAATCGCAATTGAGATGAAAAAGGCGCTGCTACTGGGAGACCTCGACCGTTTCGGAGACATGCTTCACGAGGGGTGGTTGCAGAAGCAAAAAATGGCTCCGGGCATTACGACGCCGCATATTGACGAGCTTTACGCGGAAGCCCTTAAGGCGGGCGCCCTCGGCGGTAAGATCACCGGAGCAGGCGGAGGCGGCCACATGATGCTCTACTGCCCGTTTGACAAACGTCACATAGTTAGAGAGCGCCTCACCGCAATGGACGCACGGATCATTGATTTTCGATTTGACGCGGCCGGGATGCAGACGTGGCGCGTGTATAAATGACCTGATCCCAAGACAACCGGTTAACCAAATTTTGAGCAGACTTACGTACCACTTAATCTATATGGCTCTGCTCCCAACATGAAAAAAGATCCAAAGGTGGTGATCATAGGATTGGATGCGGCGACGTGGACACTCATCCGTCCATGGATGGCCGAAGGCGGCATGCCGAACCTGGCAAAGCTGATGAAGGAGGGTGTGTCCGGAACCCTTCGGTCGATCCTGCCACCAATTACACCCCCGGCATGGACCTCGTTCATGACAGGTAAGAATCCTGGTAAGCACGGTGTCTTTCATTTTATCGAGACCGCACCCGACAGCTACGCGATGAATTATGCCAACGGCGGTTCACGTCGTTCGCCTACAGTCTGGAAGATACTCAATGCCGCGGGATTCTCTGTGGGCACGATGAACATTCCATTCACCTATCCGCCTGAGGCTCTGGATGGCTTTCAGATTTCCGGCTTGGATACGCCATCGGCTACTAGTCAATTCGTCTATCCAGCGTCGCTGAAACGGGAGCTGGTTGATCATTTGGGAAAGATTAATCATGATCTTCGCTTCCTCGGGAACATGTCTACCGACCACCGGCGGGCCCAAGTGCTGGTTGAAATGGAAAGAATCGACCAGCAGTGGGCAGCAGTAGCTCTGCACCTTCTGGAGCACCATCCGCAAGACGTGATGATGTTCGTTTTCATGTCGATAGATACAGTCCAGCATTACTTCTGGCAGTACATGGATCGCAGTCATTTTCTTTACGATCCGAAAGCAGAGCCCCGTTTTGGGAATGCAGTGCGTCAGGTGTACGAACGACTCGACGCCGTGACCGGCCGGATAATCGAGAAGCTTCCCAAGGATACGACGGTGTTCGTTGTCTCTGACCACGGCGGCGGCCCAGTGGTCGATCGCACCGTGTTCTTAAATCGATACCTGCATCACCTCGGGCTGCTGCACTACCGAAAGGACAAAAACGGCGCGCCCGGCGGACGGTTCGGGCTGCGCAAGATCAAGCTAAAAATCCTGCAAGGCGCATATTCGTTTTTGCGTAGCTCGCTCTCGTCACGCCAGAAGAGCCTCCTTGCGGAAACATTTCCCGCCCTTAGGAAGAGAGCGGAACTCGCTTACACGTCATTCGTAGATATCGATTGGTCTCGCACCAAAGCATTTTGCAGCGAAGTGCTCGCCTCGCCACCAAACATCTGGATTAACCTGAAAGGAATAAAGCCCCGTGGCATTGTGGAACCAGCGGAGCACCGCGCGCTCACTGACTTTATCATGGCGAAATTGCTGGAGCTTAAAGATCCGCGGACCGGTAAACCGATAATTGCCCGCGTTTATCGACGCGACGAGCTCTTCCAGGGTCCGTTTTCCGACGAGGCCGCTGACCTCATTCTCGATTGGTGGAGCGAGGACAGTCTCTTCTCGACCGCGCCAAGTTTGGCCAAGGATCGCCACAAGCCGGCGGTCATCATTGAGGAGCATCGTCCATCCGAAGATTCTGTCTGGGGCGGCACGCATCGTCGCGACGGGATTCTCGTCGCCTCGGGACCGGCCTTGAAGAGAGCGGCGGAGATCGAAGGTGCACAACTAATCGACTTCGCTCCCACGCTTCTCCATCTTTTCAGTCTGCCTGTCCCAGAGGACATGGATGGCCGCGTGCTGGCGGATGCGTTCCTGCCGGAATTCTTAACCGCGCATCCTGTCAAAGCGGGGGCTGCTTCCGGAATTTCCGAGAGCGATCGCTCGAGCGGTTACACCGACGAGGAGTCTGCTAAGGTCGAGGAACGTCTCCAGGCTCTTGGGTATTTGGAATGACACCTACTGAGAAGAGTTAACTGCTATGTTTGAAAACATTCGTGCCGATCTTCGCCGCAAGACCACTGCCTACGGTGTGCGACCGGAAGATCAGACCTTCTTTCGTAAACGAATCACACCTTTTCTCGAGTTCGGCACCTTTGCCGTTGTCGCCTATCGTTTCGGTTCCTGGGCCTATAAGGTCAAAGTGCCCGTTATCCGGCAGATTCTCATCACGCTGTACCTCTTCATCAATGTCGCGTGCATGATCATAACCGGCATTCATATCGCGCGCGAAAACGACATCGGGCCGGGTCTGGTTATCCATAACTTTTGCGGCATTCTCGTCCTGGCGAAAAAGATCGGCCATAGCTGCACTCTCAATCAGGGGGTCAGCATTATGAATGTTCGCGGCATCGGTCGTGCGACGATTGGAAACAACTGTTATTTTGGCGCCGGTTGTAAAGTTGTCGGAGCAGTCACGATCGGCGACAATGTGGTGATAAGCCCTAACTCCCTTGTCATTGCCGATGTGCCGAGCGGCGCGACGGTTCTCGGAGTCCCCGCGCGAGTCATTTCGCGGGAAGCGACCAGCGCTTATCTCAAGCACCCCATCATGCCAGTTAGTCCTGAGGCGACAAAGGATTCCAAACCGGCCAACCCCGTCCCGGCTTCGACGTCGGGTGTCGCGTGAGCAACCTCACTTTTAGACAGGGCCCCCGAAAAGGCGGCTACTCGATCGCGATGGTGGCGGCCTGTCCTTTTCCAGCCAATCATGGCTCGGCTGCGAGTATTCGGGAAATGTCTGACACGCTCGTGGATATGGGTCACGACGTTCATATCGTGACTTACCCGTTTGGTCAGGAGGATATCAAGGTGCGCCGGGCAAAAGTGCATCGCACGGGATCCTTTCGCCCCGAGATGAACGCCAAGGTTGGTCCGTCGCCTGAGAAATTTTCTCTCGATTTTCAACTCCTGCGATTGCTTTGCGGGGTCATTCGAAGAGAGAACATCGATATCATTCACGCCCATAACTATGAAGGCGCGCTTATCGGCATCGCGGCCAAGTGGCTTACGCGGCGCCCGCTGCTTTATAACGCAGTCAATTTAATGAGTGACGAGCTCGCCGGGTACAACTTCATTCGCCCAGCATGGCTTGCCCACGGCCTCGCCCATGGCTTGGACTGGTTTACGCCGATTTTCCCGGACCATATCACGGCAGTATCTCCGGAACTACGCGAGTGGTTTCTGAAAAACGGCGTCCGGGCGGCCAAGGTCGATATGGTGCCGGCGGGAATTGAGCCGGATTTGTTCGA
>Ga0209474_10003049_pt1 | contig 14906 bp, 13 predicted proteins | sample GraSoiAngelo_145_FD_185902 | JGI IMG/M metagenome (GOLD analysis project Ga0209474, IMG submission 185902) | Grasslands soil microbial communities from the Angelo Coastal Reserve, California, USA - 14_1009_05_20cm (SPAdes) (version 2) | ecosystem: Environmental > Terrestrial > Soil > Grasslands...
AGCTTCGCCGTGAGGGGGTGAACTATGACTTCCCGCAAATTTCTTCCTTCTCTTTTGCTGATTCTTTTGGTGGCGCTCTTCTTTGCTGTGCCATCCGCTTCCGCCGACGCGAGCCACGCCCGCATCATCCGCCTCAGCTTAGTGAGCGGGGATGTGCGTTTTGCCACAGAGACCCACGGAGACCCGCTGACGGATTCCAAAGCCAGCTGGGATGCCGCGCAATTGAACCTTCCCATTCGTCAAGGCTACGTTCTGGCCACCGACAATGGCCGCGCGGAAGTGGAATTCGAGAACGGCACGCTGGCCTTCTTAAAAGAAAACACAGTTCTTGAGTTTTATGATCTTTCGCTGAAGGACGGCGCTCTGATAACGCGCCTGGTCTTGCGGCAAGGCAGCGCTTCCTTCCACGTAAATCCCGTGAGCGGCGATTATTTCAGCGTCACTGGCGGTGATTTCACCGTTGAGGCCGGAAGCCGCGCCACGTTCCGCCTCGATAATTTTGACGACGGCAGCTCGGTCGAGGCAGTTTCTGGCCACATCAATGTATTGCATCAGGACGAGACCACGCCTCTTGCAAAAGGGCAGTTGCTCTCTATGAAAGCCGGCGACGAATCGTCCGTGAGCATCGGCCGCGTTCCGGAACAGGACGAATTCGATCATTGGGTTTCCGGACAGATCGACACGGTTTCCACCGCCACTGCGGCCACCATGCAATACACGAATTCCCCCTACTATGCAGCGGGATTCGGCAGTCTCTACTCCTACGGTTCTTGGTCTAATTGCGGAGGATACGGCTTCGGCTGGCGGCCCTTCGGCGTAGGCTATAGCTGGTCGCCCTTCACCGATGGGCAGTGGATTTGGGACCCTGCTTTCGGCTGGACTTTTGCGAGTTTCCAGCCTTGGGGTTGGGCTCCGTATCATTACGGCGGATGGCTCTTTGACTCAGGCTGCGGGGGCTGGTTTTACTCTCCGCCGATCGTTTACGGCTACTTTCCTGGCGGGGGCGTTCCCATCAGGCGATTCCCACCGCGAGTTCATCCGCCCCGGCCGATCTATCATCCGGTGACCGCGGTGTTCGTTCACAACAAGGGGAACATAGGTTTCGTCCCCATGCATCCGCTCGACGCCAAGGGCAAGACTCCTCGGAACCTCGAGCACGGAATTCTCTCCGCCGGGGCCTCCAGCGATCTGAGTGGGCGCCGCGTGATCGCTTTTTCGCCGGGAGAGAAATGGGGAAGGCTGAAATCCGCTCCCAAAGAAGCTTTTAACAACGCTCTTACACCCACGGCGCCTCCTGTTCGCGTTTCCAGAACCGTTCTTGAAAGCAGCGGAAGCGCTCGCGTCGTTTCGACCGGCAAAGATTCTTCGATTGTTTACGATCCCAAGGAACATCGCTTCGTAAACTCGAATAACAACTCGGCAGCGGCGTCCAGCGAGAAAATGGCCCGCGGGGAAAGCGAAAAGGTCCCCGCCGCAGGCAGGGCGAACCGCGATGGGAACGCAACCGTGGCCGCAGCTCCTCCCGCGCGCACGGTCACGCCACCAAGGAGCGTCGCACCCCCGCGCAATAGTGTTCCACCGCCTGTCCCCCGTTATTCGGGAGGCGGCGAACGCAGCTCTGTCGGTGGTGGGGCTTCTGGCGGAAGTTGGGGCGGATCACGTTCTTCCGGCAGCGCAGGCGGCGGTTCCACGCACTCTGCACCGGCTCCGGCGCCTGCACCCGCGCCACGCGCCTCTTCCGGCGGCCGCCCGCACTAAACGAACATTTGCATCCAGAAACAGAAACGACTCTCAGCCTCGGCCCGAGAGTCGTTTTCTTTGCTTAAAGACTCAGTTGCGTCGCGCTCTTCAGGAAAAAATCATTCCGGCATAGCCGACCACCTGGCTGCGGTCTCCGGAAACGTCTGCCGACGTGGCGTATTCCACCAATTCTGCTTTCTTTGCGCCAAGCGCATTCAAAGCGGTGAGCATGGCCACTGCCGGCCCCAGGCCGCACATGGAAATCTCTTCGTTGCGGCAAGTGTCGAAAAGCCCACGCGCGTCGAGCGCCAGAAGCCGGTCGATAGCTTTGCGATCCTTCACCCGCGTGGTCGCGTCATCTTCATAATGGTTCAAATCCGAGGTCGTGAGCAACAGCACGTCTTCTTTTGCATTACGGAGGACGTGCGCCATCCCTTCGCCGACGCTCACCAGCGATTCGAATTGCACGGTCCCCAGGGCTACCGGCACAAACGAAAATCCCGGCGCGAGCGCCTGCAGAAACGGCACCTGCACCTCCAGAGAATGTTCCGTGCTGTGCGCCACGCTGTCCTCGCACAACAAAGGACACTCCCGCCGTATCGCGCCCGCGAGCCCTTCATCGATCGGAGCATCTCCCAGCGGCGTCCGCCAGACACCGCTTGAAAGAATGGCCGCCGGCTCTCCCCGCGGATAGTGCCGCACGCCGAGCACGATGATTTTCTTCGGCAGGTCGAGGCGCGCAAACACTGCTCCCGCCACGTGACCGGAGTACATGTAACCCGCGTGCGGCACAAGGCACGCCTTTGCAGAAATGGTCCGCTGCTGTGCGTCAGCCTGCGAATAATTGCGAATGAGAAAAGTGAGTTCTTTCGGATCGGAAGGATAAAAGCGTCCGGCAACCGCGGGGAGGCGCAACATGAGCCGCTTCACAATAAGAATCAAATCGGCTTCGAGGGTTTCCCTTTGAACTTCATGGCCTGCATCGTGGCGGGTTTGTAATAAATCGTCACTCTGTCGCCGTACTGGAAGCCGCCCTTGTCCACGATCTGCTGCATTTTTGCCGAGGCTTCCTGCGAAAGGGAAAACGTTTGGATGGACATGTCGTTTCCCTTCGCGCGCACGGAGATTTGCGCGATGTTCGCGTTCATCACGAAGCCTTCCAATTTGACAATCCCGTTTAGTTTGGGCTTCGGCTTCACCGCGTTTACGATGATCGGCACGGCAGTGTCTACCACGACGGGCACCACAACCGGCACTTGCGCCGCTGCAGGTGAAGAAAAAACTCCCGCTGCCAGCAGCATTGGCAACCCGAGCGCGGCGATTTTGGGGAGATGCCTCATTCGCCGTCGTCCGTGGCAATCCGCAACGACTTCAAAAATCGCACGTCCTGGGGCGTCATCGTCAATCGCGCCACCGGCTTCTTTTCCGTTTCTTCCGTCATGGATTCCTGGTCCACCTGGATGCGCAGCGACTCGAGGAACCGCTTGTCCAGCGTCGTGAGTTTCGCATCTTCCGCCGCCGCTCCGTCGCGCTTCGCAAGCCCGATGGTGGCGTCCAATTTCAGCACAATATCGTACCCGTGCGCGCGCACTCCGGCTATTGCGCCCGTGATGCGATCGGATTCGGATACTGTGTCATTGATGGCGTGTCCCAGCTCGCGGAGAAGGTTTTTCAAATGATCATCGAGTTGCAAGGAGGGTTCTCCCGTACTTCAATTGCTATTTTAGGCCCACGCAAAGTTTGATACAAGAGACCTTCGCACCGTTGTCTCCAATTTGTCCACAGCCCTTCTTCCTACGGAGGTCTAGCTGAGAGTCCTACGCAACCGCGCGTAATCAAATAGGCGACCATTGAGTTAGCGACGCGCGATCCTGGGAACCGCACCAAATCGACGCCTCGACACGGCGAAACTAGCGGACGACACCGGGATTCCAGGAATCGACTCCAAATAGGTCCAACGCGTTTTTCTTGAAACCTACAACTTAAAACTTACAACTTAGAACTCGCTTTCGCTTTGCGCTAAGATGCTGTCATGTCTACGAGCGCGAGCGCGCCGGCCAGTTCACAACCCCAGGGGTTCCGACGCCTGTGGCGCGTCCTGCGCCAGCTTTTTCACGAATTTGTCGGCGCGGTGTTTGCCGTTCTCGCGCTGGCCTGGCTCAACGCCGCGTTTCGCGCCTGGACGCGCGACGTGTCTCGCTGGCTCGTTGGCGTGGCAGTGGCCATGGCCGTCCTGCTGGTGTTTTTTGCGGTGACTTCGTTCCGCCACGCCCGCAAGTTGTGAAAGCAGCCCATGCGAATGAACTGCAGTCACAAGCAAATCACGCGCCTCCCTTTTCCATTTTGGATTTTCCATTTTCCGTGGCGCCATGTCTGAAGCCAAAACCAAATCCGCACGCGCCGAGCGCAAGCAAAAATTCACCACGCTCTCCGGGCTTCCGCTTGATCCTCTCTACGCCGAATCAAACCTGCGCGATTGGGATCCCGAGACGGCTCTCTGCTACCCCGGAGAGTTTCCTTACACGCGCGGCATCTATCCCACCATGTACCGCGGACGCTTCTGGACCATGCGCCAGTATGCCGGCTTCGGATCCGCCGTCGAATCCAACAAGCGCTATCGCTATTTGTTAAGCAAGGGCCAGGCGGGCCTCTCTGTCGCGTTTGATCTTCCCACGCAAATTGGCCTCGACTCCGACCACCCTCTCGCCCTCGGCGAAGTCGGCAAAGTCGGCGTGGCCATCGATTCGCTCGAAGACATGGAGACGCTTTTCGACGGCATCCCGCTCGAAAAAGTCTCCACCTCCATGACTATCAACGCCACCGCCGCGATTCTTCTCTGCCTCTACGTGGCCGTGGCGAAAAAGCAGGGAGCCGGCCTGCAAAAACTTTCCGGCACCGTGCAAAACGACGTCCTCAAGGAATACATCGCGCGCGGGACGTACATTTATCCCGTGGGCCCGGCCATGCGCATCGTCACCGACATTTTCGCGTGGTGCCGCGACCATCTCCCCCGTTGGAATACCATTTCCATCTCCGGCTACCACATTCGCGAAGCCGGCGCGACCGCCGTCCAGGAAGTGGCCTTCACCCTGGCCGATGGCATCGCTTACGTCCAGGCCGCGCTTGATGCGGGCCTCAGCGTGGACGAATTCGCGCCGCAGCTTTCTTTTTTCTTCAACGCGCACAACGATTTGCTCGAAGAAATTGCCAAGTACCGCGCCGCCCGCCGCCTGTGGGCCAAAATCATGCGCGACCGCTTCCAGGCCAAAGATCCGAGTTCGCTGCTCCTGCGCTTCCACGCGCAAACGGCGGGCTCTTCCCTTACAGCACAGCAGCCGGAAAACAACATCGTCCGCGTAGCCATTCAAGCGCTCGCCGCCGTTCTCGGCGGCTGCCAGTCTCTGCATACCAACTCGTTGGACGAAGCACTCGCATTACCTACCGAAGACTCCGCCCTCATTGCCTTGCGCACCCAGCAAATCATTGCCCATGAAACGGGCGTTACCAACACCATCGATCCCGTCGCGGGTTCTTACGCCATCGAACATCTCACGAACGAAATCGAACGCGGCGCCGAAGAGTACATCGCCAAGATCGACTCGCTCGGAGGAATGCTGCGCGCCATCGAATCCGGTTTTGTTCAGGGAGAAATTCAGAAAGTGGCGTTCGAATTTCAGCGCGCCGTTGAGAAAAAAGAGCAAATCGTCGTCGGCGTCAACGACTTCATTGCTGAGGAAGAACGCTCTATCCCCACCTTGCGCATCGACGAAGAAATCGAGCGCTCTCAGGTCACTCGCCTCAAAGCTCTGCGTGCCCGCCGCGATTCGGCCCGCGTACAATCCTCTCTTGCCGAGCTCCAGCGCCGGGCCGCCACTAACGAAAATCTTCTCCCCGCCATCCTCGCCGCCGTCGAAGCCTACGCCACCGTCGGCGAAATCTCCGACGCCCTCCGCCGCCTCTTCGGCGAGTATCAGGAATCCGTAGTTATCTGACCGCCGAATTTGTCCCAGTCGCGAGTCCGGAAAACGTGGTGCACCCTTTTGGAAGCAAGAAAGTAGAGTAGCCACAGACAAAGACCAATCCAGCGGGCGGCGTTGGATCGCGTCGATCCTGGGAAATATCGAACATCCAGCCAGACGGAAAGACCCCCGATCAGTACTCCAGCCAAAAGGACCACTCGTAAGCGCTCCACCCACACCCATTCCCTCTTCATCAGCAGAATAACGGCAACCGCCGCCACCGCGACATGCATGAAAAGGCGCGGGAAAACGGCCAAAACGAGGGCTTCATGATTCATCGAAGTTGAGCGAAAGGAAAGGCCGTAGACCTTCAGGTGTTGCGTGATGTCGCGAAATGAAATGAATAGAACGGCGGAAATCCAGTAGTAAAAATAAAGAAGCCAGCCTCCTATTGCCTCCTTGCGCCTTACGACGCGCACCACGATAAAAGCGACAGAAATATACAGCAGGAACGGGATTTGCATTCGCTTATTCCGCCCGGGCACAAGATTGATGTGCAATTATGCAGATCGCCTGGGTCTCCGCACCATAATGGCTGTCTTGGACAAGGTCAAGTATTTTGGGTTGTGCAGCGTTTTGGCATCCATGTAGCTTTCCTATTGCGCAGGCTGCCATCTCGCCTGCACTGGAGTATCCTTGTTTGGTAAGGTACGTTATGAAATTGATTCTTGCTTCCGCTTCCGCCCGCCGCGCGGAGATTCTTCGCGACGCGGGCTACCATTTCACGGTGCTTTCGTCGGCCGTCGACGAAACGCCCTTCCCCGGCGAATCGCCAAACGACCTTGTTCTCCGCCTCGCTAATGCCAAAGGCGAGCTCGCCGCCGCGCGCGCGGTGGGTCCTGCTATCCTTATTGCCGCTGACACCGAGGTGGTTCTTGACGGCCACATCTTTGGAAAGCCGCGTTCTTCCGACGACGCCCGCCGCATGCTCGAAAAACTTTCCGGCCGCACGCACTCCGTTCTCACCGGAGTCGCGCTCATCCGCCTCCCCGACGCCGAACGCCTCTCTTTTGTCGAGACCACTCTTGTGCAGTTCGCTCCTCTCTCGGAGGAAGAAATCACCCGCTACCTCGGCACCGGCGAGCCGCACGACAAGGCCGGCGGCTATGCCATCCAAGGCTACGCCGCCCGTTATGTTCCCCGCATTGAGGGTTGTTACTTCAACGTGGTGGGCTTGCCGCTCGCGCGTCTTCAGCAAGCCCTCATAGAGCTGGGCTGGACGGAGCATTACTTCTCCGCCGCCAATTAGAATCATCGACTGACAACTGAAGACTTGATCTATTCATACCGCAGGCAATCAATCGGATCGAGGTTGGCCGCTAGATTCGCCGGGTAATACCCAAAGAACAGTCCCACGCCTACCGAAATCACAAATCCAATCGTCACCCACAAATACGAGAGTGTTGCCGGAATCGACGGCACAGTGACGCGCACCATCGTGGAAACGCCCGCGCCGATCAGAATGCCAATCGTTCCGCCCACCAGCGTGAGCACCACCGCTTCCAGCAAAAATTGCAGCCGCACGTCCGCCCTTCGCGCGCCAATGGCTTTGCGCACTCCAATTTCTTGCGTCCTCTCCGTCACGGAAATCAGCATGATGTTCATCACTCCGATTCCCCCCACCAGCAGCCCAATCGAGCTGATGACCGTCGTCAAAATCACCAGCGCTCCCGTCAGTTGATTCCACAAATTGCTCAGAAAGTCCGGCGAGCTCAGCTCAAAGTCATTGTCCTTGCCCGCCGGGATGCGCCGCAGCCGCCGCATCGCTTGAATCACCTCGCCCTGCGCGGTTTCGATGTTCACATCCTTTGGAATCGTGAAAATCATGATCAATTCTTTGGCTTCCGGATACTCCTTGCGGAATTTGCTTAGCGGAATAATCGCGAAAATATCCACTCCGGGGCCAAGAAACAATCCCTGATCGTGCTCGAACACGCCAATCACTTCGTACGTGCTGCCGTTAAGGCGCACCGTTTTCCCCAAAGGGTCTTCGTTCGGGAAAAGCGATTCGCTGATCGCGGCGCCCAGCACCACCACGGGCCGCGCGTGCGCTTCGTCAAATGCGCTGATGAACCGTCCCCGCGCAACCGTGAACAGCGGCAGCGCCGTCGTGTACGATGGCTCCGCTCCGCGTACGATCAATTTCTCCACGCTGTGGTCTCCATAGGTAATTAAGTTCGTGTCTCCCAGGAAGAAGCCACGCGTCCCCACGGTGTTCACGTCCTCCACATCGGGGGCCGCCGTGCGGATGTATTCCGCGTAGTTGTAATCAAAATACCGGCGCACGCGAATCCGTTGTGGCATCCGCGAAGGGTCCGTTCCCGGCGGAAACCGCGTCAGGAAATAAGTCCTGGACCCCAGCGACTCCACGCGGTCTTGTACGAATTTGTTCAACCCCTGAATGATTGCCGCCATGGAAATCACCGAGGAGACTCCGATGACGATTCCCAGCACGGTCAAGGCCGACCGCACCTTGGACGACCGCAGCGTTTGCATGGCCGCAAGGAAATTCTCGCGCGCTTGCTCGAATGTCATCAGGGCCATTAGTCAGACCTCAAAGCAACTACGGGGTCCAGCTTGGCGGCACGCAGCGCCGGGTAAATCCCAAAAAACAACCCCACCGCCGAGCTCATAATCACGCCCATTACGGCCACCGAGGTTCGGACCGACGCCGGGAACGGTGTATACGTCCGCAGCACCAGCGCCACCAGGAACCCGAGCGCAATGCCGATGGCTCCGCCCGCAATGCACTGCATGAAGCTTTCCGTAATGAACTGCTTCAAGATGTCGCCTTGCGTGGCGCCCATCGCCCGCCGCACGCCAATTTCTCTTTTTCGCAGCGTCACGCTTACCAACATCACATTCATAATCACAATCCCGCCAATCAACACCGAGATCGCGCTCACCAGGATGAATACGCCGAAAAACGCCGAGCTGATGCTTTTCCACAGCGCCATGTAGCTGTCTTTGGTTCCAATGAAAAAATCGTTTTCCATTTTCCCGCTCAGGTGCCGGCGGGCCCGCAGGATCAGCTGCGCCTGGTCCTGCGCCGTCTCGAAACTCCCCGCGTTCGTTTTCACGTTGATGGTCAAGCTTGTTGTGTGCAATCCCTGAATCTCCAGAAACACCGGCAGCGGCACGATTACAAAATTATCCTGGTCCTGCCCAAGCACGCTCCCCACTTTTTCCATGACCCCGATGACCATGAACTCATCATTCCCGATGCGGATGTCCTTCCCGATGGGATCCACGCCAAGAAACAACCGCTGCACGATGGTGTCCCCGATCAGGCAGACGTAGGTGCGATGCTCGGATTCCCAGTTGCTGAAGTAGCGCCCCAGCTCCACCGTCCGCGAATCGATATTGGCCATGTTCGGCGTCTGGCCATAGAAGTTCACGTCCGTGGACTCTTTGTCTTCGTATCTCGCCTTGACCGACGCGCTTGCCGTCGCCCCCACTTCACCACAAGCCGTACAGGCTTCCTCGACTGCGCGCACGTCCTCCAACTCGATCTTTTTGTACTTCAGCGCCTTAATGATGATGTTGAAGTCCGTCACCGCAAAAGGCGTTCGCGCAATCTGGAAGACGTTCGTTCCCAGGTTGGCAATCTTGTTTTCCACATACGCGTTCGCTCCCTGCACGATGGTCATCACCGTGATGAGCGTGGCCACGCCCATCGTCAGCCCCAGCATGGTGAGCGACGCACGTAGCTTGTGCGCATGCAGCGCGGTGGCGCACTGCGCCAAATTGTCTCGTATGGCGAGCATCGGCCCTGGGGAAGCTCTTTCCGCTACTCTATCAGAATAAAAACCATGCTGTAGACACCGGGAGGTACTTGATGGGGTTGGAAGCCCTCCTACTGTCACTACGAAGGGCAGCGTTCGCGGGTTACCAGGGCCTCTCAAAAAAGCGAGGCACCCCGATCTTAAGATCGGAGTGCATCGCTTGTTGCTTCTGGGGACGAGAGTTACTTCGGTGCGGTACCCGGATGCGTCTTCGCGTTGTGCTTCTTGCGATAAGTGTTTCTCGACAGAGGGGACTCCCGCGTGGCTACTGGCCCAACTTACAGGTTTCCAGATTGGATAGGCTAGTGGTTACTTTTGGTCGTTCTTGAATTTCACGGTGACCGTCAAGTGCATGGCCGTCGGGTTTCCGTCCAGTCGCGCCGGTTCATATTTCCATTGCTTCAATGCGACCTTGGCCGCCTCACGCAAGAAGACAGGCCCTGAAATCACGCTCACGTCCATTACATTGCCCGAAGCATTGATGAGCGCATCCAGAGTCACGTCTCCTGCGACGCGATTGGACTTGGCAAGCTGCGGGTAGGCGGGCAGCACAGCACGAATCAACCGCGCTGGCTGAACGTCGCCTCCTACGGGGAACGTTCGTTCCACCGGAGCCGCAGGGCTTGGCAAGTTTCCCCGGAGAGGCACATCCGCGGCCAGCGGCACTTCTCCGATTGCCGGGGCTGTGAGAGCTTCGGAACCTTGGGAAGAAGGATTCCCTCCAGAAACGGGGTGCGGGGAAACCAAAGTAAAATCGCGCAAAGGCTCGCGCTTTGCCGGCGCAGGCTGCCTTTCCGGCGCGATTGAATCTCGCGAAATTTCGGAAACCGCAGAGAGCGCCGGTCTTTGCACTTCTTGGGTGCTGACATCCTGATGGCTATCGCCGGTAAACCAAAGGACGGACCGCCGGCTCGAAGTATCCAACACTTCGACGAGAAATGGTCCCTTGTTTTCAACGGGGCCGCGGTCTTCCGCTATGGCATCAACCCGGCGCTCTGGCGCCAGGGACGCAACTTCGCCTGCTCGAGCCTTTCCCGTCGACTTATTCGCAATTCCGATAACCGCAGCGGCGACGATCAAAACCCCAAGACATGTCACCGCCGCGACGTAGCCCGCTCGCGCCCTTCGCGGCTTCGGCCGCAACGTAACTCCGCGTCTTGGCAGCTCCTCCTGTTGCAGGATTGGGGGAACTTCAAAACTGCTTTGCTCGAGCTGATCGTGCGCGCGGACGGCTCGGACCATCTCCGCATCGGAAGGCGGAGTCTCCAGGTCTTCTTGCGGCGCAACCCTTGGTTCTTCCGCCCAGAAGCTTTGTCCAACGGCAGCCTCCGGCTCGAAACTTTGGGGCGCGTACTCCTGTTCAAATCCTTGCAGCACATCGGCACCGAAGGCTGCCGGTTCGATGTTCTGTTGCACAAACTCTTGCTCAGGTTCGCGGTGGAATAAGGATTGTTTGGGCGGAGGCTGTGGGCGAAGAGAAGGCTCGGGCTGCCACATCGATTCCAAATGCGAATCCAATTCCTCCAGTTTGAATTCGCGGGTCTCCTGGAACCGTTCAGCCGTCGCTTTGGGCAATGCCGTCGGAGGTACTTTTGGGGCGAAGGGTTCTGGTGCTTGCTGGCCCGTTCGGCGGTTCCATTCAGAGTCCCATTCCCTTTTCAGGTCTTCCGTCAATCCAGCGGTGTGCCCGGCTATCAAGGCCTCTTGGGGAGGAGCTGAAACCTGCCCCGTAGCGGAAGAAAGCCAGTACCGGATTTGATCCCGGCTCCTCTGCGGCAGATTGAGGAATTGCACTCCTGCAGTTCGCTCAAACTCCTGAGTCCAAACGACGCGGCCCGCCGCCTGAAACGAGTCGCCGAAGACATTCGTTTCGTGCGGGATAGACATGCAGCCCATGGCCTCGAAGGTGAACTCGATGGGCTCCTTGAGCGAGGGGGGCTGCTCAAACTGAAAGCACATGCCTTTTTCGCTCAAGTCAATGAGCTTGCCCCAATTGTTCTGGCCAAAAAACACCAGCACGATCCAGTTGAGCGCTTCTCTCGAGCAGGAACGCCGTTCGTTGGTTCTCCAATCGTGTTTGTGAGCTGCCGCTGAGGTGAACATGGCTACGCTTCTCCGTGATGATCAATCGGCTCCCCCAGGGCGGGTTGGTGGGAAGTCGTTTCGGTTCAGTTCTGCTTGTCAGGTTTTTTGCTGCCTTCTGCTACTGCGAATCAGCCTCCCGTTTGCGTCTTATCCTGTAACTCCGGCCAGACCGCGGGAAGATCAATCTGATTGTGGCTGGCCTCATCAAACAGGACGAAACCCCGGATATCCCCAAGTCTTTGCTTCACAAATTCCTTTAGCTTTTCTTCGTAGCGGGAATCCTCGCGCGGCCAGGGGAAGGCCCGCGAAATCTCAATGGCCAGCCGTGCGCGCTGCCTGGCTGGCAGGAACACCGGATAGCTCAGGTGGATGGATTCTTCCTGGCTCAGGCTGCCGTCGCCTTTGAGCCGGCTCATAATGACAACTCCGGTGCCGTCGGAAAGGCGGTAATCCAGATCGGTTTGATTACTCAGGTCGTAAGAGAGGATCAGGGAGGAATGGGCTTTGTCAACCTCACGAAGCTGTGCCGCCACGTACCTTGCCTTAATTCCCTCGCGGTTCCACCCCGTACGCGTGCGTGTCTCTTCGGGAGGGTTTTTGAACAGTGGTCTACCCAGCGTCAAAATAGCGAGCAAAAGTACGACACCTGCGGAGCTTGCGATGATGAGCAACTGTTTCCTGGACACTGGTATCTCCGTGTCGCTTGCGAAAACTGAGCCTGCGATAGGCTCTTGCTTTCTGTTTGTTTGCCCGGCTGGCAGTCCCCAACAACTGCCAAATCCGGCGGGATGGAGAAGCCTTAACTTCGGGGCAGGCTGGTTCCCTGCGAGTTAAGGTGGGCTGGAGGTTCGGTGAGGAGTCTATGCCCGCGCGCGTTTGGTTGTCAACCTGCTAGGTGTCAACGCGCTACCTGGGAGTAAGGGGGTCCCGGCTCTTCAGGCCCATCAAAACAAAGGAAACGGCAGAGATTAAGCGAACACTGCGGGGTGTTACGCGGCAGCGGGTCTCCCTCTCACATGCAAAAGAAAGGGCGGCTACACGAGCCGCCTGAGTTCCCATCGCATTGCAAGGTCTGCGGTAGTCGGCGTTACTTCTTTTCTTCCGAAGGCTGCGGCGCTGGTGCGGCAGTTTGCACCGGGGGAGCAGCAGGTGTCTGCGAGGTTCCGGACATCCCTTCCTTGAAGCTGCGGATGCCTTCACCGAAGCCCTTCATGATTTCCGGAATGCGCTTTCCACCAAAGAAAATCAACACAATTGCCAAGACGATCAGCCAATGCATCGGACTTTCAAACATAAACTCCTCCCGCTACACACATAACGTAACCCAAGGCCATGTCGGCTTCAAGCATTCTCTGCCCGGAGACCTATAGAATAACACGGTCGTCGCCCGCGCGGCGCGTCACCCGCTCGCGGTCCAGGTACTCCAGCAGGGGGATGGCGTACTTCCGGGTGATCCCGGTTAGTTCCTTGAAAGCGGGCACCGAAATCCGGTCACCTTTGGATTTCTTGTAGCCGCCCAGGCGCGCTTTGAGTTCAGCGAGAGTTTGGCGGTGAAAAATCAGTTCGGGTGAAACGCGCACAAGAAGTTTCTCGCGCAGCAAAATCTGCAGCAACCGCTCCGCGCGTTTTGCTTCGATCGCAAGCTTGGCGAGCACTTCTTTCACTGACGGCACTTGCAGGCCTGCGGATGCGAAAGCGGCTTCAATGGCATCTTTGGCTCTTGCTTCTTCCGGTTGAAGCGTGATTTCCGAGCCTGCTTTTTTGACCAATTCGCCAGCTGCATCGAGTTTCTTTTGCGACGTCAGATCCTCCAGAGCGGCGCGGAAGGTTTCAGCTCGCACACGCTTTCCCAGGCTGGAGCGCAGGTCTTCCCGGAGCATTCCAGGCAGGAGCGGATTCTCTTTTTGAAATTTCTCGACCTTCTCTTGAATCTTGTTGCGAACCTCTGCAAAGATTGTTTCCGAAACCAGCACGAGCGGTTCCGTGGAAACTGATTTCACGCGGCCCGCATCGGAGAGTTTCCTGGCCGCGTCGCGGATTTCGTGATCCATCCAAGTAGTCCGCGCAATAATTTCTTCGTGGCCAAGGCCAAGAATCGCGCGCTCCGCCATCGCCGCAAGAATTTCCTCGCGATTTCCCCGCTCCAGCGTTTCGAGATACGCGATGCGTCCCGTGTCGCGCAGCTTCGGGCGCCGCGCTAGCGGATCGAGAACCGTCCCCCCGCCAATCGTCACTACAGGCGAAAACTGCCGCACAATGAAGCGGTCACCGGGCAGTACCAGAAGTTCGTCCTGCAATTTCAGGTTGGCGAAAGCCCTGCCGCCCGGTGGCAATTCCCTTTGTCCGTGAAAAAAAACTTCCGCAATGGTTTCCGCCGTTCCCGCATGAAAATGCGCGCGCGTCCCCTGCTTCATTTTTCGCGCTGACGCCAGTAGCTCCAGCCGCACATCCACTCGCCGCGTTTTCCGGAATTTTCCCGGAGTTGCCAGCACCATGCCGCGCTTCACCGCCGTGTGCTCGATGCCCGCCAAATTCACGGCGGTGCGCTGCCCCGGTGTCGCGCGTTCCACCGCCTTTCCGCCGGAATGCACGCCGCGCACACGCAAACGCTCTCCGCCGGGAAACAGCTCCACTTCGTCGCCCGCGCCCGCGCTGCCGGAAATCAGCGTGCCCGTCACCACGGACCCAAATCCCTTTATTGCGAATGCGCGGTCAATCGGCAAACGAAAATGCCGCGATGCATCTTTCACGGTGGCGCTTTCCGCCGCTGCGTGAAGAGCTCTCTTCAATTCCTCCAACCCTGCATGGGTTTTCGCGCTTACTGGAACGAGCGGAGCCTCTTCCAAAAACGATCCGCGCAAATATTCTTCCGCCTCCAACCGCACCAGTTCGAGTGTGTCACCATCCACGAGATCGCTTTTGGTGAGCGCTACCACCCCGCGTTGCACGCCCAACAAACGGCAAATATCGAAATGCTCACGCGTCTGCGGCTTGATGGATTCATCGGCGGCAATCACCAGCAGCAGCACATCGATTCCTGCCGCGCCGGCCAGCATGTTGCTCACGAACCGCTCGTGCCCCGGCACATCTACAAAACCAAAGCGCACCCCATCCTCTTCGAGAAAAGCGAAACCCAAATCAATGGTGATACCGCGGCGCTTTTCTTCTTCGAGCCTATCGGGATGAGTTCCAGTGAGTGCTTCGACGAGAGCGGATTTGCCGTGGTCGATGTGCCCGGCCGTGCCGACGATCACGCTCTTCGTTGCGGTTGTCTGCG
>Ga0209474_10003050_pt1 | contig 14905 bp, 10 predicted proteins | sample GraSoiAngelo_145_FD_185902 | JGI IMG/M metagenome (GOLD analysis project Ga0209474, IMG submission 185902) | Grasslands soil microbial communities from the Angelo Coastal Reserve, California, USA - 14_1009_05_20cm (SPAdes) (version 2) | ecosystem: Environmental > Terrestrial > Soil > Grasslands...
CCGCCCAAAATGATGAAAAGGGAACAGACCGTGGCGAATACCGGGCGCTGGATGAAGAAATCAACGAACAAGGCCGGGTTCCGTCCTCGCTGGAGTTGGAGTGTTGCCGCTCATCTTGTCGGAAGAGATTATTTGCCCGTGGAACTCTTGTCGTCGTTCTGCATCTGCTCGCTCACGGGCATCCCGTCTTGCAGGAATTGCGTGCCGGAAACGATGATGTGGTCCCCGGGCTTCAAACCGTCCAGCACGGCGAAATCGTTTCCCACCGTGTCACCGAGTTTTACCACCCGCTGGCGGGCGACCGCTCCTTTACCTTCGTTGACCGCGACAAACGCGAAGAACTCGCCGTTGATGCGCTGGACGGCAAGCACGGGAACGACCGGTCCTTCGTGGATTCCCCAGGTAATCTGCGCGCGCAGCTGCTCGGCGATCCGCACTTTCGACTTCGGATTCTGGACCGCCGCCTTGGCCAGCACCGTCTGCGTGTCGGTGTCCACCTGGGGCGAGACGAAAGTGACTTCCGTATCGCTCACCCTACTTCCCGCACCGTCGAACAAACGCACGCGCAATCCGATTTTGAGATTGCGCGCTTTTTCGGCGGGGACGTAAATATAAGCTTCGAGCGCACCCGGTTCGTCCACCGTGGTCAACAATGTCCCGACTGTCACGCGATCCCCTACATGAACGGGAATGTCGCCGACACTGCCGTCCATCGGAGCACTGACGCTGTAGTAGTGCAGCTCCACTTTTTGCTGGTTTACCTGCTCGTCAAGCGCCTTGAGCTGCGCGACGGCTGCATCGTAGGCCGTCTGCGCGTTGTCCAGCTCTTGCTTGCTGATGACTCCGGCATCGTGCAATTTTTGTGAGCGCTCAAGGGAAATCCTGGCGTAGCGCACATTGGCTTCCTGCGCCATCCGCGAAGCTTCCTGGCTGCTGACCGTGGCTTCCTGTTTGAGCGGATCGATTTGCAACAGCGGCGTCCCCGCCGTTACGTGGTCGCCCGACTTCACAAGAATCTTGGTGATTTGCCCTTCCACCTGAGGATTAATGGCCGCCGAATGGCGCGACTTCAGGATGGACAAGTACTCCGTGGTTTCCGGAATTTTTGCTGCCGTCGCAATGCGCACTTGAACCGGCATGGCGCCCGGACCAGCACCTGGCGCATTCGCAGAGCTCTTCCCGCAGCCAGCCAAAAACGAGCTCAGTGCGAGAACAAGCGTGCAGATTGCTATTCGCTGCTCGGTGCCCAAAGCACTCCTCCGGCTACGAGATTCGGCATGCAGATTCATACCAGTTCACGTTACTTGGGATTCTACGACACTCGTGCGCCGGGATATAGTCCTGCAGGGTCCGGCGCTAAACTAGGATGCCACGCCCGACGTTTGCTTAACAGGCTTGCGGATTTCGCCGCTCAGTAGAAATCGCGGGAGTCGATGCGCTTGCCGGAGAGTCCGAGTTGGAGGACCTCCATCTGACCCGGCCGGTCGAAAACTTTTCCGGGAAAGACGATCTTCAATAAGACCCGCACGCCCCCAAACGCCGCTCCCACGGCGACCGCCAGCCCCATGAACAGAAGCGTCGTGATGAGGATCCTGCCGAGGATCACCACCCAGGGCGGGTCGGAGAGCTGGTGGGTTGGCTCATTCCAGGTAACTTCCGTCTGATAGTGGACTCCGTTTCGCAGCACCTCACCGAAGGCGGCGGAAGACGGTCGTAATACCAGCGAAAGCAGCGAACCTTTCCGTTCAACCGTCGTTCCGGCCTGCTTTGCCGCAGAGGAAAGCGCTGCCTCCAAATGCCGCAAGTGCTGCTCGGCCAACTGCGGCGTGGGGTAGTCAATCAGCAGGAGCACTCCGCTTTCTTTTGCCTTTTGGTAGCTCGCAAACATTACTTCTGCGCCAAAATCAAACCCAACTTCCTTGGTGAGCGGCGCGAGTGCGGCCTCGCCCAGCCCGCTGAGGGCCGCCCGGAAAGCGGCCGGTCCCAGAGCGTACCGTTGCGTCCCGTTCGCAAACCCCTGGGGCAAATACGCACGAATCGGCGGCAGCGGCGTAGTATCGGCAGACTTTCGTAGAATGCCCGCAAGCTCCCGCAGGGCGGCCTTGGAAGCAAGCTGCGGCTGCTCCACCATCACCAGCAAATTTCCAATGAGCATGATGAGCCGGCCGTGACCGACCGCCGTTAACTGCCCAACCGTGGAAGGCTCTAGGTCTGTATCCAGGAGCGCCGTGTAAGCCTCATACGCCCCTGAGGGGTCGTGGAATCGCTCCAGGCTTACCTTCAAGATCTGAGACCCGTTGGAGTACCGCCTAATAAGCCATTCTTCCAATCCTGCCTCGGTTAGAAGTGCCGCGTCCTGCTCTGCCGGTTTCACCTTGTCTGGAGGAGCGGTGGAGATCCAGTCCGCAAAGCGATCGGGCAATATGCTTTGAGGGGTGTTTTGCGCGCGGCAATACGGAGCACTCGCAAGTGCAAGCGCTAAGACAAAGAAAAAAAGAGTGTGGCGTCGCATCCCTACCACTTATTGGACACCAACAGGCTACCTTTGGTTGCGCGATTGTTCAACCGTCGCGGTGGAGCGGCTGCGCTCGGAGCCCTTTCTTCCCGAAAGGTTCACGGTCACGCTGTTCATGTTCTGCAAGTAGCTGGAGATACCCTGATAAAGTCCCTCTGCTACTCTTTGCCGCTGCTCGGGCTGCTTTAAGAGCTTTTCGTCGGCAGGATTGCTGAGGAATGAAATCTCCGTGAGGATGGAAGGCATATCCGCGCCGATCAACACTACAAATGGCGCCTTGCGCACGCCCCGGTTTCTCACGCTTTTGCTGGTTTTTTGAATTCGATCGGAGAGCGATTCCTGGATGTCTTCGGCGAATTCCTTGGACTCGTCGATCTTTTCCGTCTGCGCGATTCTCTTCACCAGGCTTTCCAGCTCGTGCACGCCTTCCTGCGCTGTGGCGTTTTCGCGCGCAGCCACTTCCATGGCCTCCGACGTGCCTTTCAGGTTCAGGTAATACGTTTCGATTCCGCGTGCATCCGTATCGCGGCTCGAATTTGCGTGAATGGAAATGAACAAATCCGCCTTCGCCTGGTTGGCGATACTCGTTCGCTCTTCCAGCGGAACGAAGGTGTCGTCCGAGCGCGTGTAAACCACGTCTGCGCCAGGCAGCCGCTGTTCGATGATTTTTCCCAGCCGCAGCGCTACATCGAGGCACAGATCCTTTTCCATCAAGCCCGTCGGCCCGATCGTTCCCGTGTCGTGGCCGCCGTGGCCCGGATCAATGACGATACGGCCGATCTTTAGCCCGAGCGTGCGCGTCAAGGTGGACTGTCCGTCGCGCAGAGGTTGCGGCGCGCTCGCCGGGCGGATCAAATCCGGCTTGGCGTCCGGCGCTGACGTCTTAAAGGATGTCGACTTCCGGCTCTTCGCGCTCGGCAGCGTGTCCCGCGGGCTCGGCGTCGAGTTGGCGGCTGCGTTGGGCCGGCCTAAGGTGCCGATGCTGACGCTTTTCGAATTAGCGCCCGGCCATTGTTCGGAGGCCGGACCTGTTTCTCCACCGGGGGGCTTTGCCGCAACCGTTTGCGTGTCTCGCGTCGGGCTAGCTGCGGCTGCTTCGGTTGGGCGAGAATCCTCCGCCCCTGCCTTCTCTGCGCGCTTGGCGCTGGCCGTCCGCACCGATTCCGCGGCAAAGGAATTACCGTAGAGATCGATCACCAGTTGCGTCGGATCTTTTGTCAGCAGGGCGGTGTACTCTTTGACGCCGTTTACATCGAGGGCCACGCGCACGACTCCCGCATGGTTTTGCGCCACGCGCACCGCTGTCAGCAGATCGCCCTCGACGTGGATGCTACTTCGCGCGACCTCCGGCGTCAGCCGCGCCGCGTGCAAATCAAAAAAGATCCGGTCCGGATTAGAAATCCGTGCGGAGGAGAATTGCACGGTGTTGTCGAGATCTATCGTTACGCGCGTAGCGTCCCCGTTCAATGAAGTGCGAACGCGCCGCACGCGCGGAGTCTCTCCGGAATTCGTAACCGCCTTTCCGCCGGAATGCACGGGTGGGCCGGGCCGCGGCTCATCCACGGCCAGGGTCCTTCCGAGCGCGGAGCTTTCTCGATTTTCACGCGAGTTGGACTGCGCCAAGGCGTCCTCGCTGTTTTGCAGCAGCGCCAATTCCGCCAGCGCCTCTTCCACATCTCGCCTCCACGGCGAGCGCGGATAGCGTTTCAAAAATTCCTCGTAGGTTTTCTGTGCCTGCGCGGCTTGCGCAAGATGATCGCGCTCGAGCTTCGCAATCCGCAGCAGTGCCTCCTGGCAATGTTTGTGCGCGGGATATTCGCGCACCAGGAATTCGTAGGCATCGGCAGCCAGTTGGTAATAGGCGCGCCCGAAGCGATCGCCCATTTCGGTGTAAAGTTCCGCAACCGCCAGCAGGGAATCCGGCACTTCCGGCGCGCGCGGCGTGATCATTTTCACGCGCCGGTAACTCATCACCACTTGTTTGTAATCGGCGAGCGATCGCTTATCGCTGGGTTTCGCGTTGAGAGCGGCGCGCTGCTCTTCCGCTCGCGCAAATTGTGCGGAGGCGGACTGGCGTTTTACCGAAGAGGTGGGTTCGGCGGCGTTCCATGGCGGCGCGGCGACAACTCCGGTTGTCAGGAAAAAGCCCAGCGAAAAGGGGGCGAAGATCCGAAACAAACGATTTTTCTCCGGAGACATCCGGCTGCTCCCGCAAACCGATCGCTGTATCTCCTTAAACATTCTAGCCGCTTTTACGGCTCTCGCTGCCGTTTCTGGGAATAGTAATGCATTTCGTCTCTCTGTTACTCGGTCATTTTGCAGAGACTTAGTCCTAATATTAAACATACGGTACTGTAACCAGGGCTCGCGATCCAGAAGCGGAGCGGCGACGCGCTTTGGGACCCCGCACCCTCCGGAGTCCGAAACTTGAAAACCGATGACTCCAGAACCGGTTACTGTTTTCAGTCGTTCCTAAATATGATGCGTCCTTCGGGTGTGACGTCCCGGTGGATCGCGTGCGTGTTGACAAACGCGTCAGGCAGGCGGCCGGACCCCGGCCGGAAATAGGCGTTCTGAACCTTCTGCACGTAATCGCGTGTTTCGCGGAATGAAGGAACTCCGTGGGCGCGGTCCACCGCGCCTTCTCCGGCGTTATACGCCGCCAGCACCAGATCGAGGTTGCCATGATAGCGTTCCAGCAGTGTCCTCAGATATCTAACCCCGGCGTCGATGTTCTGTTGCGGGTCAAAAACGTCATACGCGCCATAGCGCTGGGCGGTGGTGGGGATCAATTGCATTAATCCCCCGGCGCCCTTATGAGAATAGGCCTTAGGGTTCCAATTGGATTCCGTTTCGATCACCGCGCGGACCAGCGCGGGATCCAGGCGGTGACGGCCCGCCGCTTCGCGGACCAGCTTCTCGACGCCATCCCGGTCCATATCCACAGCCGGGTGCGCGAGTCCTGTAAACGAAATCTCTCCCGGCAGATAAATGTTGGTGTGCGCTTTCGACGCGGGGGCGAGCTTGACCGAAGCCGTGTTCGAGTTGACAAAAAAGCTACGGCCGCTATTGTCCACGATCTTAGCGATCTGAGCGTCGGCCGGCCGAGCCGACAACGCCAGCGAACCTAGAATCAGGCATGCCACCGCTGTCGCGCGTTCGATCTTCATGCTTGGGGAAAGCTCATGTCCTTCTTGGATTTAACCCCTGTCCTATTGGGACTTAACCCCAGTCCCATGCCCTCCTTCATTATCGCTACGAAGGTTCAGGCGTCAATAAACCCCGAGTACTATGCGCCGCTGCCCAACGGTTTGCTTCGGCACAAAATGCCTGTTTCATTCAAGCGAGCCGCTGACACGCCGAGGGAGCAAAATCACCGTGCTACTGGGCATTATAACCACGTTTCGATCAGGGAGGGAACTGTCTGCAAGGCCCTTTTCAGCCCAGCAGTATCTTTACCGCCAGCCTCAGCCAGATCGGGCCTTCCGCCGCCCTTGCCTCCTAGTTTCTCCGCCAAGGCCCCTATCAGCTTGCCAGCATGGATTTTAACGGTCAGGTCCTTGGTAACTCCTGCGATGAGAGCCACTTTGCCATTCTCGGGCGTGCCGAGAGCGACAACGCCTGAGCCGAGCTTTTGGCGAAGGCTGTCGACGAGCTGCCTAAGTCCGTCGCGGTCAACATTTTGCACTTCTTCGGCAATAACCTTAATGCCTTTAATGAGTTGCACGCGGGCGGCCAGTTCGTCAAGCTGTCCCAGAGCTCCTTTGCGCTTCTGTGCTTCCAGGTCCTTTTCGAGCTGCTTCACGGTCTCAGAGAGCTTTTCGACTTGGGCGAGGACGGCGTCTTCGCCGACGTTGAGCTGGCTGGCCAGTTGTCGAAGAGTTTGCGCTCGCCGCTGGTAGTGTTCGAGGGCGCCGATGCCGGTGACGGCTTCGATCCTGCGCACTCCGGCGGCCACGGACTCCTCGCCTACGATTTTCAGCACGCCGATATCGCCCACGCGCTCGACGTGCGTACCGCCGCACAGTTCCTTCGAGTAGAAGCCGCGGGGCGAGCGGGGATCGGGAATGGTCACCACGCGGACGTTCGATTCGGGATATTTGTCGCCAAAGAAGGCCAGCGCGCCGGAGTTCAGCGCCTCCTCGAGCGAGGTCACGCTGGTTTCGACTTGCGTATTCAGGCGGATTTCGTCGTTCACTTGCTGCTCGATGTCGCCCAGCTCTTCGGCACCTACGTGTGCGAAGTGCGAAAAGTCGAAGCGCAGGCGGTCGGGCGCGTTCAGCGAGCCCGACTGTTTCACGTGGATGCCTAAGATGTTTCGCAAGGCGGCGTGCACGAGATGCGTGCCCGTGTGATTGCGGATGATGCGCGCGCGCCGCTCGGCGTCGGCGACGACCGCAACGCGGTCGCCCACCCGCAGCGTTTCCGTCGCCACTACCCGGTGCGCGATCAGTCCCGCAACGGGGTAGAACGCACCAGTAACAGCCGCGAGTTCTTGTGCGCCGGAATTGTCGTAGAAGGCCCCGGTGTCCGCGACTTGGCCGCCCGATTCGGCGTAAATGACGGTGCGGTCGAGCACTACTTCGCCGCTCTCGCCCGCCTTCAGTTCCTTGACGGGGCCACTTTTCGAGATGATGGCCTCGATCCGGCAATCCTTTGCCGCCGTTCCGGAATAAAAGCCCGGTTCGGTCCTGAGCGTTTCTGCCAGCTTCGCATACGCAGGATTCGCTGCCTCTTTTGCGCCGCCTTTCCAGGACGCTCTTGCCCGTGCGCGCTGCTCGTGCATGGCGCGGTCGAAGCCCTCCCAATCGACCGCCACTTGAGCATCACGGGCAGCATCTTCGATGAAATCTCGAGGCAAGCCGTAGGTGTCGTAAATTCGAAACACGACGTCTCCGTCAAGCCGAGGATGGCGAAGCAGGGGATCGAGCATTTTGAGACCAGCGTCAAGGGTGCGTCCAAAGCGGGTCTCTTCAGCCGCCAGCAACACGAGAATGTGTTCGAAGGCCGCTTCGCGAAGTTCCGGATATGCATCACCCATGAGCCCTCGAACGTCGCTCGCCATCTTGAACAGGAACGGTTCGGATACGCCCAGGAGACGACCGTGACGAATGGCGCGGCGGATGATTTTCCGGAGCACATAGCCCCGGCCCTCGTTTGAGGGGAGCACTCCGTCCGTCATTAGGAAGGTCGTGGCGCGGGCGTGGTCGGCGATAACGCGTAGAGAGGCCGCGCCGCCCTTGCCTTCTTCGAGCTTTTCTTCTTGCTGGAAGTCGACGCCGCAGAGTTCAGCGGCGCGCTCCATCAGCGGCACAAACAAATCGGTATCGTAGTTGGAGATGACTCCTTGAAGGACCGCGGCGGTGCGTTCAAGGCCCATGCCGGTGTCAACGCAGGGCTTGGGCAAGGGCGCCAGTTTGCCGCTCTCATCGCGGTTGTATTGCATGAAGACGAGGTTCCAGATTTCGACGAAGCGGCCGCAGTCGCAAGGGAATTTGCATTCCGGTGCGGTAAGGCCGTGGCCGAGATCCGACGCGGCGGGGCCCATGTCGTAATGAATTTCGCTGCATGGGCCGCAAGGACCGGTATCGCCCATGGCCCAGAAATTTTCTTTCAGGCCGGGGATGGCGACGATTCGGTCTGCTGGAACCCTCTGCTCGAGCCAGAAACCCTTGGCTTCTTCATCGACACCGAGATGGTTGCCCGAGACTTGCGCGCCTCCGAAGACGGTGACATACAGCTTGTTTTTGTCGATGCCAAACCATTCCGGTGACGTCACCAATTCCCAGGCATAGGCGATGGTTTCCTTCTTGAAATAATCGCCGAAGGAGAAATTGCCAAGCATCTCGAAGAACGTGTGGTGGCGCTTGGTAAAGCCGACGTTTTCAAGGTCGTTATGCTTGCCGCCGGCACGCACGCATTTCTGCGCGGTGGTGGCGCGCGAATAGGAGCGCTTTTCGAGGCCGAGGAACACATCCTTGAACTGGTTCATCCCGGCATTGGTGAAGAGCAGCGTCGGATCGCCATGCGGCACGAGCGACGAGCTCCGCAAGCGCTTGTGCCCCTTGCCCTCAAAGAAGCGCAGGAACATTTCGCGGATCTCATTCCCGCTCAAGACTTTGTTTTCCTCCCCGCCTACCGCCGGCGCCCGCGCTTTCTCTCTTCCCCTCACTTGTTCCTCGTTCTTTGGTGCGAACAGACTCATGAATTATGGCAGACCATCTAACGCTCAGCAATTCTAGGGGCGCAACCCGGCGGCCCTCGTCGGTTTTCAACGAGGCTGGCGTTGGGGTTCTCTCCCGATCCCCCTTCCTTTTCTTCGGATTCTCCGTCATAGACCCGGCTCGCATGGGAAAGCCCTGGCCTGACTCGCAACACGCGCTCGCCTCATTTGCTCGCCGCGCAACAATGGATTGGAAAGGGCGGATGATCGGGCCTCGGGAGCTAGGCATTACCGCCAAGTCGTTTTTTGACCTCGTGTTCCGGACCGCAGCGGAAGAAGGCCAAAACGCGGCCAGCAGGCTTGCGGGCATGGCGTCGTCGCGCAAAGATAGGAATCGTACCCAGCTCGACGGGAGGAACCGATGGGTGAAATGATTCAGGTCAGGCGGCCGGACGGGAAGACCTGTCCTGCTTATCTCGTAGCCCCCAAAACGGCAAACGCGCCTGGCTTTGTCTGCATTCAGGAATATTGGGGGCTCAACGACCAGATCAAGAAGACCGCCGACCGTTTCGCCGAAGCGGGGTATCGAGCACTTGTCCCGGACTTGTACCGCGGCAAGGTCGCCAAAGCTGCCGACGAGGCCGCGCACATGATGTCGAACCTGAATTTCCCTGATGCCGCGGAACAGGACATCCGCGGCGCGTTGCAGCACCTGAAGCAACGTTCGAAAAAAAAGGTTGCCGTGGGCGGCTTCTGCATGGGCGGAGCGCTGACGCTTTTGGCCGCCCTGCGGGTGCCGGAGATGGATGCCGGCGCGTGTTTCTACGGTCTTCCGCCGGTCGATCCCGCGGAGTTCAAGAAGATCAAGATTCCCCTCATCTGCCACTTCGCGAACCAGGACGACTGGTGCACTCCCGCCAAGGTGAATGAGCTTGAGAACATGCTCAAGCAGGCGAAATCAAAATTCGAGATGTATCGCTACGATGCAAAGCACGCCTTCATGAATGAAGCGCGCCCGGAGGTCTACGATCCGGCATTCGCGAAACTGGCTTGGGACCGCACCCTCAGCTTCCTGAAGAAAGCGCTCGCCTGAGCGATCGTGGGGCAAGGCCAGCGGTAAGGAAGCAGGCAGCAAGCAAGTTGAAAGAACAGCATGAAAAATCAAGCCTGTTCATCCGGGGTCGGCGCCTGGTTCGGGAATGTCCTCCCGGGTGATGGATTTCAGTTCGCGGCGGACCAGGTCGGCGGGGAAGCCGGCGCGGCCGGTGTACGTCACCGCGGGCTTGGCCGGGGCCGCGGCCTCCTCGGCGGGGGTAAGGATCGTCGAGTCGACGAACGCCATGCGGTCGGTCGCCCAGGACTTGAAGGCGCGCAGCTTGCGCTTGATGCGCTGGCGGACGAGCTCAGCTTCATCGATTTGCTGCGCGGTTTCCCAGAGCGCGGCTTCGATGTGGCGGTCCGGGACACCACGCGCACGTAGATCGCGTGCGATGCGGAATTTGCCCTGCTTGCGGGACTCCGTGCGGTGCCGGACAAACAGGCTTGCGTAGCGTGCGTCGTCAATCAACCCAGCACTCTTGAGCCGCGTCATGACCTTCCTTACAAGCGACTGGTTTTCGCAGCGGCGCTCGAGCGCTTGTTTCATTTCATGGACGGAATGCGCGCGGCGCATGAGGATCTTGATGGCGGCGTCGTACAGCGCGGATTCGGAGTCAATCTGGCGGGGCTCGGAGAACACCAGAGAAGAATAGAGCAAGAAGTGGCGAGTGGCTAGTGGCGAGGGAAGAGGTTCAGCAGTCGAAAGAAAGGGAAAGATAAGACGCGACACAAAAGACGCGGAGTGCGCAAGGGGGAGGAAAGAACGTTTCCGGTGTTCAGGAAAAAAAGCGCGAGGGAATGGCGTCGAGCCTCCGGCGATGAATCGTGCGCGCCGCCTGCCCCGGCGGGCAACGCGGGGATGATCGCACCCATCGAGCCTCAGAAGTCGCCGCCGTACCAGGGATACCAGATCCGGCCAAGTGCCACTTTGTCCGGCAGGCGCATGCCGTTTTGTTTGAGGGCCAGGGCGATCTGGCCGCGGTGATGAGAATCATGCGCAATGAGATAGCACATCCAGCGAATTGGTTTGCCCTGAAAAAACTTGATGCGCTCTCCCGACTGCATCCTTTCGCGGAGGAAGGTGTCGACGGCCGCGCCCGAGGCGCGGAAAGCGGCGGCCAGGCGCTTGCGGTCGAGCTTTGCATTACGGTGGAGTGGCCGAGCGTCGCGGGAGAGGCGTGCGCCATTGTATTTGAGCCAGCCGGAGTGAACCTTCTGCATGTGGGCAAGCTGTTTCGCGACGGTGCGTCCGCGCGAAGCGAGCGGCACGGCATCGAAGCCCTTCTTGGGGATGGCGTTCACGAGATTGAGGTTGATGGCGTTGTTGACGCGCCAAGCTTCGAGGGCCTGTTCGAGCAAGGAGCGGTCATTCATGGCGACTCCTGTTGTCCATTGCCGCGAGCGGAGAGACAGAAGAAAAGAATTTAGCAGGAGGGGGTAGGAGAGGCCAGAGCCAGCGAGCTCACAGAGTAGAGACGAACGACTGCTGCTTCAGCTTGATGTCGGCGCGCTCACGTGGGCTCTGTTCGCGATGAAGGTTCGCTTTCGCTAATGCGCGCGGTGGCATCCAGCGGAACGGCAATCGCTGACTCTTGAGGAAACCGTTCTCATCCCTCATCCAGTTGACTGTGGGCTATCTGCGGGCGAAACGCTCGAAGTCAGCCATCTGGCGCTCCATTTCCTCGCGGGCGGCGTCGGAGGCGGAGCGGATGCCCTGGATGCGCAGTTTGAATTCGTCGGCGTTGGAAGCGCGCGCCAGAGCCTCGTCGATGGTGATCAGCTGCTTGGAGTACAGATCGAAGAGCGATTGGTCGAAGGTCTGCATGCCGTACTGGCTGGTGCCGGCGGCGATGGCGTCATGAATCAAGCGGGTCTTGTCGGGATTGATGATGCAATCGCGAATGTACGCGGTGGCAATCATGATTTCCACGGCCGGGACGCGGCCTTTGTCGTCGGCTCGGCGGACCAGGCGCTGAGAGACGACCGCTTTCAGCGTGGCGGCAAGCTGCAAACGAATCTGCTTCTGCTCGGGCGGCGGGAAGACCGCGATAATACGCTGAATTGTTTCCGTGGCGTCGAGAGTGTGCAAAGTGGAAAGCACGAGGTGGCCGGTTTCGGCGGCGAGCAAAGCGGTCGAAATGGTTTCGAGGTCGCGCATTTCACCGACCAAAATCGCGTCGGGGTCCTGACGAAGGGCGGCGCGCAGCGCGGTGGAAAAGTTCGCGGTGTCCACTTCGACTTCGCGCTGGTTGATGAAGCTTTTTTTGTCGCGGTGCAGGAACTCGATGGGGTCTTCGATGGTGATAATGTGGTCGGCGCGGGTGGCGTTGACGCGGTCAATGATGGCTGCGAGGGTGGTGGACTTACCGGAACCGGTGGTTCCGGTGACGAGCACCAAGCCGCGTTGCTCTTCGCAGATTTTGTTGATCACCGGCGGAAGATTCAGCTCTTCGGAGGTGCGGATTTTTGTGGGAATGACGCGCAGGACCATGCCGACGTTCCCGCGTTGCTGGAAAACGTTCACGCGGAAACGTCCGAGGCCCGCCACGCCGTAAGCCATATCCAATTCCGCCGTTTCCTTGAACTTTTGCTTCTGGCGGTTGGTCATCATGCTGAAAGCCATCGAAAGCATTTCTTCCGGCGTAACGCGGGGTACGTCGGTGAGCGGGGTGAGCAGGCCATCGACGCGCAAATACGGGTGGTTTCCGACTTTTAGGTGCAAGTCGGAGGACTTGTTTTCGACGGCTCGGCGGAGCAGATCGTCAACGCTAGTTGGCATAGTGTGTAAACCCCGCAAAAGTGCAGCTAGTGTGCAGCTATCGAGCGACGGTAGCATCCGCGGGAAGGACGGGCAAGGACGGCCGGACAGGCCGGTTGCGCGCTAGTTACCTGTCCGGAAGAGCACCGTTCGTTTTCTCCGCTAGGCTCTAGCCTTACTTTCCGGGTTATCGCCACTCGTCACCCGGCAAAAGCAGAAAACATCAAGCCTGGGGCGGCTCCGAGGCCTGTCGGGAGGGAACGGCCGGCGTAGTTACTAACGCGCCTCCCAGTCGTGCAAGCGGAAAATTTCGGCGAGACGGCTGGTGGTGGGTGTCAGCTCAGTGTACGTGGTGGAGGCGCGAAGACGGCCCGCCTTCTTCTTCGAAGTCGAGGGATAGAGATTGATGATTTCGCAGATCGAAGAGAGTTCCCGACAGAGGGCGCCGAGACTGAGCTCCAGGCCGGCGCGGTGGGCTTCGCGGTGCAACAGCCCAGCCAGAGTCAGGGCCAGCACGCAGTAGAAAGCATGGACACGGATTTTTTGATCGGTCCAATGATAGAGAGGCTCCCAACCCACGAAGTGGGGATCCTTCATGGTGCGGAAGGCAGCCTCCACATGATGCTGACTGCGGTACGCCAGAATGATCTCCTCGGTCGTCCACTGGTGGTTGTCGGTGAACAGAATTCTTCTTCCCAAGGAGGTGGCGATGAGCTTCTCCAAGGCCTGCGCATCGGTGTGGTAGTGCAACTGGAGCTTTCCTCGCCGCCGCCCGATTTCTACCCGCAGGATCTTCTGGATGTATTGGCCGGAGGAAAGATTCTGGGCGTGGGCTTCCAGGCTCTCGAAGGTGTAACCCTTCCCCTTGGCCCCGGGCTCTTGGCTCCGCTTGAGTTTCCCCTGCAGTTCGCCTAAAGCCCGGCGACGCTTCCCGAGCACTTGCGCGATGCCGCGGAGTTGTCCCTCGAGCAATTCCTGGCTGTGGGTGGCCACGATGGTCCAGTGACGCCCAAAAACCTTCTTGGAAGTGCGGAAGGCGGTCACTCCCTCCAGGCGGGCATCCTGGAACGATTGGAACTTGTCGAGCGGAACCTCCAGAAGATCCGGATGTTGGGTAGGAACTAACGAGCCGACCACGTGGTAGGGAGAGGGACCCAAGGCCTCCAGATTCTCCTCAGAATTGTTGCCCTTGTCGAAAACCAGAGTGACGTGCTCGAGATTCTTGGCCAGCACGCGGTAGCGCTCGATGAGTTCCTGGGTGACGCTTCCGAAGGTGACCGAGTCGGGCTGGTTGCCGGGATAGACGCGGGAGAAGAGCGGGATGTTGAAATCCGTGCTCACCAGCAGGGCCAAGCCCACCACGCGCAGATCCGTCCTCTTGGATTTGGCATGGCCTCGCCGTGCCAGTTCCGAGGTCGTGCGGCTATCGATGAAGGTGTCGAAGTTCGTGCAATCGAAGCACAAGCAGCGTACGTCAATCCCGAAGTCTTCGACCAGTTGCCGACTGAGTTGCATCTCGATTTTGCGGATGGCCGACTCATCGACGGCGTTCATGGCGTCCCAGAAGCGCTGGGAACGAAGCTGCTTAGCGGAGAGAGGAAGCCAGCGTTGCAGAGGAGTCTTTCTATACCACTGGGCCATGCGGGCCTTGCTGTTGGGGCTGGTCAGGCGGTTCAGCGCAGCCAGCACGAGATATTGACCGACGCTGGCCCCTTGCTGACGTTTGGGAACGTGCCGGTCGATGAGGGAGACGAGTTGAAGCTTTTGTGCCAGGCCCCAGGCCGCGGCGAGGAAGCCGAACGGTTGGACGCGCGCCTTGATGGGCTCGCCCTGCTTCTGTTGGAGGCGGGCGAAGAGGGTATCGGCGGTGCCGAGGTGGGCCAGGACGACTTGGCGGGGTTTTCCGTTGATGCGCCGGGAGGTGATGATTTGGAAGTACTTGTGGCCGTGGACGACCTTGGCGGTGAGCGACGCCATGTGTTAGTAAATACAACAGCTGGGAGGTCCATGTCAAGGGGTAGTGTCGTTTTCTTCTTAGCCACTATGGCTATGGACGCGGTTACTACAGCAAAGCAGGAGCGAGGAGGAGTCCACTCAATTTAGTAACTACACATTTTGACTTGTCGCGAAACGCGAACCGGCGTCGTTCCGACCGGAAGAGAAGTGCGAAAAACACCGTCAATGCTAGCTTTTCCGAGGAACCCGAAGAAAGAGAAGGTTGCGACGCCTCAGGAAGAACGGATATTCACCCCGCTAACCCGGAAAGTCAGGCTAGGTAACAATTCGCCAGCCACAGCTCTCCAGCAGAGGCTTATGGGCGCATGCACTGCAGGCTATTGTACTTTCAAGGTGTACGGGGTGCTGCGTTCCA
>Ga0209474_10003051_pt1 | contig 14901 bp, 16 predicted proteins | sample GraSoiAngelo_145_FD_185902 | JGI IMG/M metagenome (GOLD analysis project Ga0209474, IMG submission 185902) | Grasslands soil microbial communities from the Angelo Coastal Reserve, California, USA - 14_1009_05_20cm (SPAdes) (version 2) | ecosystem: Environmental > Terrestrial > Soil > Grasslands...
GCACCTGGGATGTGTTCTTCGTCCCATTCGTCTTTCTCGCGGACATCAATGATCAGCGCTTCGCCGCTTTTTGATTTCGCGGCCGCGTCCTGTGGCGAGATCTCGGTGATGTTCTTCTTCGCGTCAGTGACCAATTTTTCGAAACGAGTATGCTCTGCCATAGAGAACTTCTAACCACGAATAGACACGAATTTGGCCTTCATTAGTGTCCATTGGTGTGCATTTGTGGTTAAATCGGTATTATCCGCGTAATCCGCGGTAAATATTTTTCTTATTCGTAACGCAGCGCTTCGATGGGATCGAGGGCGGCGGCTTTGCGCGCGGGATAAAATCCGAAGAAGACACCTACGGCTGCGCTGAACAAGAACGCGATGGCGATCGACGCGATCGAAATCAGCGTGGGCCAATGCGCGTATATCGAAAGCACGCGGGATACGGCGATGCCACAGATGATCCCAATGACGCCGCCGACGGAACTCAGCGTCACGGCTTCGATGAGGAACTGCGTGAGAATGTCGGCCCCATGCGCGCCCACGGCCATGCGCACACCGATCTCGCGCGTCCGTTCGGTCACGCTCACCAGCATGATGTTCATGATGCCGATACCGCCAACCACCAGAGATACGCCGGCGATTGCGCCGAGGAGGACCGTCATCACCCGTGAAGTGGCCGTGGCAGCTTCGGCGATCTCCTGTTGGTTGCGAACGGTGAAATCGTCATCGTGCCCGGCGCGAATGTTATGCCGTTGCCGAAGCAGCGAGATGATTTGTTGCTGGGCAGCTTCGACCTGACTGCTGTCGGCGATTTGTACATTGATATTGCGCAACGTCGTGCCGCCGATCACGCGTTTCATCGCACTGGTGTACGGCATGACGACGATGTCGTCCTGATCCACTCCTTGCGGGCTCAATCCCTTTGGCGTGAGCACGCCAGTGATCGTGAACGGCACATTTTTGATGCGCAAAATCTGGCCGATAGGATTTTCGTTGCCGTAAATCTGAGTCGCGGTTGTGCGGCCAATGACGCAAACCTTGTTCGCGCTGCGCACATCCTGCGGCGTGAACGGTGCGCCGTCGGCCAGCGGCCACTGACGAATATCGAAATAATCCGCCGATTCGCCGAAAATCCGAGTGAACCAGTTTTGATTTCCGGCAGCCACCTGCGTGGTTGAGACAACTTCTTCGCTTACGCCAATCACGCCGGGCACTTCGCGCCGGATTGCCTCCGCGTCTTCAATCTTCAACGTGCCGGCACCGCCCCAACCGGTACGGATGCCGCTCGAGGTGGTGCTTCCGGAAAAAATCAAAATCACATTTTGGCCGAGGCTGGCGATCTGCGCTTCCACCTGCGCCTTGGCGCCGTTCCCGATCCCTACCATCGCTATGACTGCGCCGACGCCAATGATGATTCCCAACGCAGTGAGTATGGAACGCATCTTGTTTCGGCGCAGAGCGCGGTACGCGACGTTAAATGTGGGTGCGATTCGCATGTTATGCGTTGAAGCGTTGAAGGGTTAAAGCGTTGAAGCGGATCATTGCTGAGGCTGTCTTGCCGCATCCGATCGTTGTGAAACCGCGTGATCATCCAGGATCATTCCATCTCGCATCATCACGTTGCGTTGGGCGTAGGCAGCGATGTCCTGCTCATGCGTCACCATGATGATTGTGATGCCACGCTCATTCAGTTGCTGAAAAATTGCCATGATCTCGACACTGGTGCGGCTGTCGAGATTGCCGGTCGGCTCATCGGCAAGCAACATTTCAGGATCGTTGATCAGCGCGCGCGCGATCGCGACCCGCTGCTGCTGGCCACCGGAGAGCTGGCTCGGATGATGATCTTCGCGGCCGACGAGACCAACTGATGAAAGGACGCGATCTGCTTTTTCGCGAAGCTCCGCATGTGACAGGTGCAGCGCGCTGTAAACAAGTGGTAGCTCCGCATTCTCGCGCGCAGACGTCCGCGGCAGCAGATTAAAATTCTGAAACACGAAACCGATTTTGCGATTGCGAATATCGGCGAGCTGATCGCGATCCAGTCCCGAAACGTCTGCATCCTCCAGGAAGTAATGGCCGGACGTCGGCCGATCGAGGCAACCCAGGATGTTCATCAGCGTGGATTTACCGGAACCGCTCGCACCCATGAGCGCGACGAATTCGCCGCGTTTGATTTCGAGCGACACGCCGCACACGGCGGGCACTTCCATTTCGCCGGTGTGATAAACCTTGTGTACGTCAATCAGCCTAACGAGCGCGCCGTTTTTCATGTCGTTTTTATTTGTTCATAAATGTTGTAGCCGCGTCTCTGTGAGACGCGCCTCGCATGCGGTGCAAATATGCCAGCGCCACGCTTCGCACAGCGAAGCGGCTACAGCTGCCAAGGAGCAATAAGGCGAATTCTCTCTTAATGATCATGGAAACCGTCGCGGCCCGCCGGAGAATGGATTCGTTGGCGTGGACGCCGCTGGGGATTTCGATGTCAGCTCTGCCGTCACAACGCGATCGTCTTCTTTTAATCCTTCCATGACTTCGGTCACTACGCCGTCGCTGATTCCCGTTTTAATCTGCACCGGCTTCGGTTGGCCGCCCGACAAGAGATAGACTGTCCGTCCGCTTGTTCGCCGCTCGCGCCCGCCACTGCCTCGCGCGCCCACAGGCCCGGGCGATCTCGATCCTAATTCCGCCGGTGTGGCTTCCGCCGGTCGATAACGCAGCGCAGCATTCTTGATTTGAAGCACGTTGTCCTTATGCGCGACAATAATTGAAACGTTCGCAGTCATTCCCGGTTTCAATTTCAAATCCGGATTGCTTACGCCGATGACCGTGTCGTAGGTCACAACGTTTTGCACCGTGATCGGCGCGTTTCGCACCTGTACAACCTTGCCGTGAAAGATGCGCATCGGGAACGCGTCCACGGTGAAATCGACGTCCTGTCCCACCTGTACGACACCCACGTCGGCTTCAGCGACATTCGAGTCGATCTGCATTTTGGTGAGATCATTCGCGATTTGGAAAATGACCGGCGCCTGCAAACTGGCAGCTACGGTTTGGCCAACATCGACACTGCGCGAGATCACGACGCCGTCGATCGGCGATGTGATCGTGCAGTGCTCAAGATCCGCCTTCGCTTTATCCAGCGCCCCTTGTTTGATTTTCACATTGGCTTCCGCTTGATGAAGAGTGGCCATCGCCTGATCGAGGTCCGCCTGCGAAGACGTTTTTCTCGCAAAGAGGTCCTGCGTGCGCTTCGCGTTCACCCTTGCCAGCTCGAGCGCGGCTTGCGCGCTAGCCAGATCGCCCTCGGCCTGAGTGACCGTGGCCTGAAAAAGCGCCGGATCGATCTGCGCCACTACTTGGCCGGCTTTCACCTGAGAGTTAAAATCCGCGAACAATTTCGCTATATTCCCGGAGACCTGGCTTCCCACCTGCACGTTGACCACGGGATTAAGCGTGCCCGTGGCGGTAACCGCCTGCGTGATCGGACCGCGCGTGACGGTCGCGGTTTGATAATTTGCAGCGCCGCCTTTGCGGCACTGCCGCACCACGAGCACGATAAGTAACAGCCCAACAATAACGACGAGCCAGGGGGCGAAACGTTTCATTTAAGCAGTCGTTGACTGCGCTATAAGTAAGAGACAGGAAGAAGTGATGCGCCGTTACATCGAAATCTACTCCATCATGCTTCGCAACTCGCTTATTCGGGAGATGAGCTTTAAAGCCAACTTTCTCCTGTGGATGGTGGTGGAGATCCTTTGGTTCTGCGGGCAAATCGTTTTTTTCAGCATCATCTTTGGGAATGTCGATCACATTGGGGATTGGACGAAGTGGGAAGTGGTGCTGCTCATCGGCACACACCAAATTATCGCGCAACTGTTCCAAGCATTCTTTTTTGTCAACGTTGCAAACATCCCTGAACTGGTGCGCACAGGAAAACTCGACTCGTTGCTTGTTTTGCCGATCGACAGCCAATTCGCTGTCTCCACCAAACAATTCGCTCTCGACAGTATTGTGAACGCCGCGCTCGGTGGCCTGGTAGTCTGCGTTTCGCTATCGCAGCTGGGGATGGTGCCCAATCCGATGTCGATCTTGCTTTATCTGACGGCGCTCGGATTTGGCGTGGCGGTGCATTACTCCATCATGCTCGCGCTGGCGGCGGTGAGTTTCTGGATCGTACGCGCACAGGGATTGGTCTATGGTTATTTTAACTTCTTGAATATTGCGCGGTATCCGGATGTGATTTTCCCGCGGATTTTCCGGATGATTTTCGGCTGGGTCATTCCGGTGGTAATCATTGCGAATATCCCCGCGCGCCTACTCATCAAATCGTTCGGGCAACCATTTCCGTTGATGCTCCATCTGGTAATTGCTTCCACAGTTATTTTCTGGCTCTCACGCTTTTTCTGGAGGTTTGCGCTGCGCCATTACTCGAGCGCGAGCTCGTGAACTCGTTGATCTGCTAAATTTTTTACGATCTTCCGCTTGCGCAGCCGCGAAAATGTTCTTAATTAGGCGTCCATTTTTCCTGCGCCCTGGGTGGTAAAGGCGCTCTTTAGCTATGGCCAGACCAAAGAAAAAGAAGAATTTTGCGAAGAAGTCCGCTGTGCGCAGAGCGCGATCGGCACGCAAGGTCTCCAAGCCCGCCCGCAAGGTCCACGCGAAAAGACCGGTCTCGAAAAAGGCGACGATAGCTGCAAAGCGGCCGGCAAAATCATCGAAATCGAAAAGAGAAGCAGCGACGCGCTCGCCCGCCGCACTCTTGGGATTGAACCATCGCGAAAAAAAGCTCGATCCGTTTATCCGTAAGCAGAAAGAAAAACTTCTCCAGCTTCGCGACGCCATGGTGGATTCGATGGCTGGTGTGGCCCAGGGGACTCTCCGCTCCCGCGCTGAGGGTAGCGAAGCTTCGGCTTTTGGCATGCACCAGGCTGACGCCGGCTCGGACGCTTATGACCGCGATTTCGCGTTGAGCTTGCTTTCGCAGGAGCAGGACGCGCTTTACGAAATCGATGAGGCGCTCAAACGCATCGAGCTCGGCACCTATGGCATTTGCGAAATGTCGGGAAAATCCATTCCGCGAGCGCGTCTGGAAGCGATTCCGTTCGCGCGTTTCACCGTCGAATGTCAATCGCAGCTTGAAAAACAAAGTAAAGCGTCCCGCGTCCGCCAATCAGTCACATCGCTTTTTGGCCTGACTGAAGAGGAAGGCGGCGAAGCGGAGGAAGAGGAAGCCGCCGCGCCAGCTGAGGCGAAGGAGTAATCCGAATGGCACAGGAAATTGTTATTCTGGAATGCACCGAGGCGAAGGCTCTCGGTAAACCGCCTTCGCGGTACATGACCACGCGAAACAAGAAGAGTCCGCGCACCCCAAATCGGCTGGAGAAAAAGAAGTTCAATCCCTTTCTGCGCCGACACACGCTCCATCGCGAAACGAAGTAATTAACGATGCAGCCCAAGACTGCCAAACGTCGTTCAGCTTTTCGCCGCGCAAATCGGCCCATGCCGCGCCGCCGGATCGACATCGCCGTCGAAGCGATCGATTACAAAAATCCCGATCTCCTGAAAAAATTCGTCACTGAGAGCGGCAAAATTCTTCCGCGTCGCATCACCGGCATGCCTGCCCACCTGCACCGCAGAATCACGCGCGAGATCAAGCGCAGCCGCTCTGTGCTGTTGATGAAATAGGAGGTTCAGGCCTCCTGTGGCGGCCGCCCTGTGGGCGGCGCGATGTGCCTGTTGTCAAGACATCCAGATCGCGGCTCCCGCAAGGGAGCAGCTACAACTATGCTTTTCGCTCGCCCTCTTCGATGAGCTCCCAGAACTCGCGAGTTTCGCCCAGTTGCGCATCCTCGGAGACCGGCAATTTGCTGCGGAAAAGAAAATCCCGAAACGTGTTCTTGTGCAGGACGCGATGGACCTTGATGCCTTCGTCGGTCTTCGCGAAATAGATCCGGTAATCCTTTGCGCGATAACGGTACAACTTTTTCCCTTCGCGTTCGATCACGCCGAACCTATCCGAATCGAGATGATCCAAGTCTTCAGGTAAAATTTGGAATTCGGCCAGCAGTTCGAGCTGCAATTTCTTCGGCAGCGCCGAAATCTCGGCCGCGCTAAGTTCGTTGAAGATGATTTGGAACACAGGAAACGTGATTTGCTCAATCATCACATCGATTCGATTACCGATTCTGGATTCATATAAATACGCGCCGCACACGTGCGCCAATTCGCGTCGTGATCTCCCATGTAATCGTGCCCGCCTTCGCGGCCAGTTCCGCGCAGGAAATTTCCTCATTTCCAGCGCGTCCCATGAGAACGACCTCATCGCCTACCTGTGCGTTATCGATGTTGCTGACATCGATCATCATCAAATCCATCGTTACGCGGCCCAGGAGCGCGCAACGGTTACCGCGAACGAGAACTGCAGCGTCGCGATTGGAAAGATGTCGCGGATATCCATCGGCATAGCCGCAGGTCAGCGTGGCGACCCGCATTTTTCGCGGAGTAATAAACGTGCGGCCATAGCTGATTGAGCTTCCTTTTGGCATGTCCCGAATCAGACCGATCCGCGTCTTCCATGTCATCACCGGCTTAAAGAGTTTTTGAAACTCCGGCAGCGGCGAAATTCCGTAAAGGATGATGCCGGCACGCACCATATCGAAAATCTCCTCGTTGAACGCCAACGTGCCTGCGCTTTGTAACACATGCACTTTGTAGTCTCCTGCAACGGCCGAGCGAAATTGCTTCACGATTTTGCCAACCCGCGCGAGCTGATCGCGCGTGTAATCGGCGTCTTCATTTGAAACCGGTAGGTGCGTCGAGACGCTGTGAATCTTGATGTGAGTCAACGCCGCAATTTTCTGGAAAACCTTGAGGGCTTCGTTCTCCGGAACGCCCATCCGCCCCATTCCGGTATCGACTTTGAAGTTGACGGCCACCGGCGCGCCGCCCACCATATCATTGAAGCTCTCGGCTTCTTCAAAAGCGGAAATCGAAGGAATGAAACCGCGCTGAGCGATTGTTGGTCTTTCTTCAGGCAACGCAGGACCGAGGATAATGATTGGATGCTGAAGCTTGGCGCGCAGTTGAGTCGCTTCCTCCAGATTCGCGACGCCGAACAATTGCGCGTCATCGGAAAGCGCTTGGGCCATGCCGACCAGGCCGTGCCCGTAACCGTCCGCTTTTACGACCGCCAGCATCTGGGCCGACCCGATCCGCTCGCGCACAACTTTCGCGTTGTGGCGTAGCGCGCCGCGATCGATCTCAGCCCAACAACGGTAGTTTTCTTTCATTTAGATGAAGCAGTTTTTGGCATCGTGACATGCGGCTCGCGCAAATACATTGGCTCGAGCGGTGGCAAAGAAAAGCTGCGCTGTGGGTCTTGTGCAAGTCGTGCCAACACACTCGCGGAAGGAGAGCGGATCACTGCTTGTTCAAATTGCGGCAGCGATTCGGCACAGAAAATAGGCATCTCGCTTCGAAGCGCGGCAAGTTTGCTCTTTAACTCCTCTTCACTATGCAAGCTCGGTCCTTCAATCAATTCATGCCCGCAAATCCGGGCAGAGAAAAACGATTTTCGGCGCGCGTCTCCAATCACGCAGTATTCCTCCGCGTCGCATTCTATTGCACAAATCGATGGGTAACCAATGAGACGTGCTTCCGAAGAAACTTTTAATCCGATCGCGACTGAAATGGCGATCCGTGTTCCTGCGTACGAACCGGGACCGAGCCCGACTATAATGATCTCCGGCACGCCGAATCTTTTCGTGACAATGTTTAAGTTTTCGAAAAACGGCGCGGAATTTTTACGATCATTTGGCCATTTACGCGCAAATTCGACGGCGTCATTGAGCCACGCCAGGCTGCCGCGCGCAGTGGAAAGCTCGAGCGCCAGAATTTTCATTTTACGCTAATCAGTCGGGCGTTTTCTGATTTTATCTCGAACAAAATCCAGCGCGCCGACGCAGGCATAAATTCGGGAAAGCGATCGGCCCATTCGATCACTGAAACGCCGTCACCGAAGAAATAATCATCGAGCCCAAGTCGCGAGACCGATTGTGGATCTTCCAAACGAAAAAAGTCGAAATGATAAATCGGCAGTCGCCCGCCGGGATACTCATGCACGATGGTAAACGTCGGGCTGGTAACAGCGGCACTGCTTCCCAATCCAATGACGAGACCTTTGGTGAACAGCGTCTTTCCACTGCCGAGCTCGCCTTTAAGCGCCAGAACTGATCCAATCTCGACATGCTGCGCAAATCGCTCCCCGATTGCCTCAGTCTCAGCCGGGCTGTTGGAAATGAACATAGCCACCGAGCGATGGTTGATGGTTGATGTTTGATGTTCGATGTAACTGACCGATCCTAGTCAGCGGCAGTTTCGGAAATCTCTTCCGCCATTCCCGTTCCAGCCGGCTTCTTTCCCTTGGTGAAATGGCGAAGAGCAATTCATAATCTTCGCCTTCGGAAATCGCATCGTCGATCTTCGCGCCGCGGCTGAGTGGCAAATTCTCCAGCTCAATTTTGAACCCCACCTTGCTGGCGCGGGCGAGCCGCGGAAGATCGACGCCGAGCCCATCGCTAAGATCCATCATGGCATGGATCGAGAAATTTTTGGTGAGCCAGCGCGACTCGGCAATTCGCGGGACGAATTCCAAATGTCTTCGTTTAGTTGCGCAGCCGAGCCTGCCGGTGACAAATAGATCGTCGCCAGTTTTACCGCCGCGGCGCGATACGCATCGGGTTTTCTCTACAAATCCAACCACGCTGACCGAGATCACAATCGGGCCTCGGGTGCTGCTCGTTTCGCCGCCCACGATGTTGACTTCGAAGCGCTCTGCGGCACGACGCAGACCGCGATAAAGATTTTTTATCCAGGCGAGTTCGGTTTCCTCGACGGCGATGAGAGTTACGAGCGCAAACTGCGGGACGGCGGAGGTCGCGGCAAAATCGCTTAACGGCCGCATCATTGCCTTCCAGCCAATATCGAGCGCGTTAGCGCCGGGAAAAAAATGGACGCTTTCGACGATGCAATCGGTTTTGAGCACAAGCAGATTGCGGCCCGCACGGTTTTCCACCACAGCGCAGTCATCGCCCGCGCCAGAGGCGACAGTTTGCCCGAGCGGCAGATGAAGCAAAAGTTGGTCGAGCAGCTTGTCTTCGCCGAGGTCGCGCAGTTTCATTGCGGCACGAGCTCCGGAAATGCTAGCACGGTGAGCGTGACAGCATTGAAGAGCGAATGCATGGTCATGGCGACGAGAATCGAGCGGCTCCATTCGTAGGCAAGCGTGAGACAGCTCCCCAGGACAAACAGCGCCGCGAAAGAAGGCAGATGTGTATGCGCAGCGGCGAACAACAACGCGTTTGCTACGGTTCCGATAAAGCGGCCAAAATAGCGTCTGAATACGCCGTAAAGGAAAAAGCGGAAAAGAAATTCCTCCACCACCGGCGCGATTGCCACCGCGAAAACAATGATCATGATGCGCTGCCTGATGGTGGGCGACGAGCTGAAAAGCTCGACGATATTCTGTCTGCTCGAACCGGTTCCGAAAAGGCGCTGGGTAATTGTTTCAGTCAGTCCAAGCAGAGGATAGGCAAAGAAAAGCAAGACCGCGCCGGTAGCAACGGCGCGAATAAAACTGATTCTGAAAAAACCGCCTAACGAACCAAGATCAAACCCGCGGAGCTGCAGAAAAGTCACGATGACCAGCATCACGAAAACCGTGACAAGAAGATTTGCCAGCAGATTGCGGGCAGTCAGCTGAGCCGCAGGATGCGCAAACGACGCATTGATATTTAGCAAGAGGAAACTGATCAAGACAGCAGCGAGTATTGCTTCGGGCAGGCCGAACATCCTGGCCGGTCGGTCGGTCGGCGCGGGCGTGCGTGCGTTGATCTGAGCAATCAGCGCAAGGTAAACACCGGCGGCGCCAAAGAGCCAGAGGAGGAAAAGGAGAAAGCTCGGAGCGGCTCCGAGTGCCGCGAAGAGGCTATCGGGTCCCATGCGTGCCCGGGCAACTACGGCGCGTAATAACTCGGCAGGAAATATGCGCGACCCGTTTCCAGTTGTGGAATGAGCTGTTTCGGAAGCTGAAGCTCGATCTTGGAATCGGCCTGCCCAAATAACCGGAAAAATCGACTCAGGCTAAACGGCGGGCCGTACTTCACAATTTTCGCTTCTCGTGCGTTTCCCAATTGCTTCGCCTTGGCAAATGCGTCGTCCAATTCGCCGAGCCCATCAATCAGTTTATTTCCAAACGCGTCTTTACCTGAGAGAATACGGCCATCGGCGATCGTGTTGCGCAGAAGATCGGCCGGCAGATTTCTTTCCTTCGCCACAACGCTTAGAAATTTGTCGTAAGTTTTCATGATGAAACTCTGCACCAGCTCGCGTTCCTCCGGCGTAATTGGTCGCGAGCCGTTGAGCATGTCCTTAAACTTACCACTTTTGAAGACGACGGAGGCTAGTCCTACTTTGTTAAACAATTGCTCGTAATTGAGCGTTTGAATGATGACACCGATGCTGCCAGTGATCGTCGTGTCGCTGGCCATCAAGAATTTGCCGCCGCAGGAAACGTAGTAACCGCCAGAAGCCGCGAGCGAATCCATATAAACTACAACTGGTTTTCTCGCGCGCGCTTTAACCAGGGCGCCATAGATCGTGTCGGATGCGGTCACTTCGCCGCCGGGCGAATCGATTTCCACTACAATGGCTCTCACACGATCATCGTCCCGTGCCTGCTGCAGCGCCATGCGCATGTCATCGACCATCGAGTCGCTGACGCTGCCTGGAATCGAAGAGCTTATCAGACCGCGCATAGTAATGAGAACGACTTTGTCAGTCACGCCGCGGCCGCCTTTCTGAACCAGCACTTCGCGAAAGCGTGGAATCGGTTCGATCTCCCCCCGAACGCCGCCAAAGCGCTGCAACGCAGTGATCATCAGCAGAAAATTAACGAACAAGCTGACGCAAAGCGCGACGAACAAAAAAATGCTGAGACAACCAAGCTTGCGATCTGCTGCCATGTTGCATCGAAACTGCCGGAGAACCGCTCCGCGCACAAGCGGTTTTCACAAGGCAGGCACCGGACACCGGTGATCACCGGCTACAACATCTACGCGATGTGCGCAGCGATTGCTTGGACCGGCATCTGGCTCTTTCTTGCTTTCGTATTCGCGTTCGCCCTCCGCTTTCGCGAGCGGCCAGATATGGAAGCCGCCTGAATCACACGGCAGTTTCCAAGTCCCCAAATCCCTTTGCCTTCGCGGGAACCGCAATAGTAAACGTCGCGTGCGCCGACGTAGGTTTTCGTCCAGTCACACTCAATCTCGGAAAGGATGCACTCCACGCGCTCGCCCAAGATCCACAAAGATATCCCTGCCGCTGGCTCTTGCATTTGCTGCTTATTTCGAAAAAGCGAAGTAAGAGCTTTTGCTGGCGATAACACAGCCGGTTTGACTCGGAAGATCGATTTTTGATTTAGAAATAAATGATGAAAGGACGTATGCGCTTTTGTCTACCAACGGTGACTATCTTTGTGGCTGTAGCTCTGAGCGCTGGCACTGCTGCATCAAACGCGGGCGAAGCCTCGACCCCGCAACAGGTGTTCGACGGGATGCGCGAGAGTTTCAAGGCTGACAAGGCAAAGGCTGTTCACGCGCGCTATCAGTGGGAGCTTAGCGGACCGCAAGGTGGCGAATGGTGGATCGACGTTAACGATGGGACCTTCAAGATGGGAAAAGGAAAGATCGGCAATCCCACGGTCACCTTTATCACCAGCGATAAGGATTGGGTCGCAATGTCGAATGGGAAACTTAAGGGCACGTGGGCCTATATGACCGGCCGCCTGAAAGTTCGCGGCCCGCAATCAGTCGCGCGAAAGCTCGACGAAATCTTCCCTTAAAATCTCGCCTCGATCTCGAACTTGACGAACGGTGCAGGCCTCGTCCTGACGCTCGCTTCAGCCCGAAAGAAATCGAAGTCCCGCCTGACCGTGCAGCCTCCTCCGAGCGAGATCTCGAACGGTTTGAAGCCGGAGTAACTCGCCTGCGCACCGACGCGGTCCTCGCTGTACTGAACCCATGCGTTGTGCACTTGCAGCTTCCTCTCGGGGGTTATGACATCTTCGGTGCGGTAACTTTCGTAAAAGAGATTTCCGAAGATGCGAAATTCCCAATCGTCAGTTGGATTATAAACCAAAGCGGGTTTTGGGAAGACGCCTTCCAGACGCAAGTGGTCGGTGAAAAGCCAAATGATACCACCGCCGGGAGCGACGATCGGATTCTGGTTAATCGCGAAGCCCACTCCGATCACGGCAAAAATTTTGTCTTTTATTAACGGAAACGTGACGAACGCCTTGGCTGGTATATCGAACGCATTGTCGGGGTCATTTTGGAAATAGACTCCTGGATCAATCTCGATACCCGCGCCCGCATGATCATGCACCACGTACTCAACAGCCAGTAGAGCGTGCGCGGTTTGGAGATGATCGGGCAAACCATTATCGGTGCCACCGAAATCAAATCGCTCGTATTCAGCGCCTGCCCGGAAATACCAGTTCCCTTTGATCAGAAAGCGATGCGAGTAGCTGAAATCATTATAGAGCGAGTCGCCGTGACCAAAATTGCCTCTTACGTCGTAGAAATTGCTGCTGAATGTGTAATCCATCTCATAATCGAAAAGATTGAGGTGGTTTTCTTCCGCTGGCGTGGGCGCAGGTTGTGGCACGGCCTCCACACCGGCAAGTAATGAGGTGGCTGCACCGAGAAACAGGCTGATAAAGAACAGTCGTATGTTGTTCATAGTGTTAAGGCGATTCGGATACCGACATATCGGATGAGAGAGACGATATCCGTGTATCGGATCGAAAATATTCTGGCAAGGCAATAATTTGAGAAAATCGCGAGGCGCTCCGCCGCGCGTTTTCATAAGATTCGATGCTGGGGCGTGTGTTCGAGCCATTGCAAGACAATTCGACGTCCGCCTAACGAATTCCTTACGCATCGTAACATCAATCCATATGGATCATGGCATAATCCATACGAATCGTGACACGATTGGTTTTCCGCGTCATATGGATGGCGCGCGGCTTCAAATGGATTTTTTTTCGCTTGCCATTTGCTAACGCTTAAGAGATTCCTCGACTCCGCTCGGAATGACAATTGGGTGCAGCGTCACGCTGCTCGCCGAAATACAACCGATTCACTGGACAACAATAAATCAGAACAAGTTGGCTTGCGACAAAGTCATTGTCGCTCGTACACGAGCACGAGCAAAAGAAAAGTCATTCAGGCGGCAAAGCCAGGTTCAACCGGCGCAAGCCATCAACCAATTCGGTAGTGGTACAGTTTAAACGCCGGTTTTCCTGAACGTGACCCGAATGCCCGGGTCTAGGACTGTGGCAATCCAACCGTGGCTGGCTGCGAACGCGTGAATTTCCTTTTCGCGTTTCAGTTGGTCTCGTTCGTCTCGTGGCCAAATAACGGCCAAATCGTGTTCAAGAATCGTGCAAGACCCTCTGTTGCGAAGACGGTCTTCAATGCGTTTTTTTAGCGCGTCCGTGACACCATTCTCGTCTTATTCATCTAGAACACCAGCTAATTCGGCAGCGAATTTTTGATATTGGAGAAGTCGATATCCCGCGTGGCGAGATAACGCTCGCCAGCCTGTGCCACCAGTCAAGCATTCCGGTCAAGATCTGCCCTTCAATCCTTCCAACCGCACGTCGTCTGAATGGTGGCCAAGAAGCTCATTTCCGTGGCGAATTGGAATGTTTTCCCGTTTGACAGGTGTTAAATGAGCACTAGATTCGTTCGCCTTTTTTGTGACAAACGCTCTCATTCTCCCCCAGAATTGCGTGGCGCTCGCCATGGCGAACCCCCTCGCCGGACCAGATCATGAAGTCGCGGGATGGTTCCATGCGCATTTGACGCACACTTTTGTGAGTGTGCTGCGAGCGTTCACCGAGTTCGGTTCAAGCGAGTGGATCGGAGTCATTTTGTTTTTCGTGGTGCTGTATTTTGTGTGGAAAAAATGGTGGCCTTCGCTGGTGACGCTCATTGTGGCCGTGCCGGGTGGGATGTTGCTCAACGAGTGGGTGAAGATCGCCGTTCATCGACAACGTCCCTTTTTACATGGCTGGTTTGTCGATTGGTCGGGATACAGTTTTGCCAGTGGTCATACCATCGGGGCGACCTTGCTTTATGGCCAGCTTGCTCTTTTTATTCTTCCAGCCATGAAGGCGCGCCACTGGCGGAGGCTGACAGTTGCCAGCGCGGCGTTGCTGATCGCCTTGGTAGGATTCAGTCGTATCGCTTTGGGCGCGCATTTTTTGACTGATGTTCTCGGCGCGATCGTATTCGGAATTTTTTGGCTGGCGTTTTGTTTATTTGCCACCAAACCAATGCGAAGACATGCGGTTCCGATTCCTGCCATCCCCTTTATTAGCGAACCTGCCATGGTGCGCGTGGAATCGGCAGAAAAACCCGCGCAGAGTCTCCTGAGTTAATCAGGAGCTACTCAGCGCTTGGTCTGCTGCGCGGGATTTAGGCATTTTCTCTTTGAAGAGATAGGCGCATCTTCCTTGCGTCCGCTCGAATTGCTCTCGAACACACGATGAAGGCGCCGGGAAAAATCCAAATAACCGTATGGTTGCTTGGTCTTGGTGGAGCTGCACTCTTTACAGTTCTGCTCATTCGCCAGGGTGCGCCCCAAGTCGGTGCAGCCTTCGCTTCCGCAGGGTGGGCCATTGCCGCCGTGATGATCTATCACTTCGCTGTGCCGGTCTTCCTTGATGCAGCTGCCTGGCAGGTCCTGTTTCCAAAATCCGATCGCCTACCTCTGCGGAGACTGCTTTGGATGCGCTGGATCGGTGAGTCGGTCAGCACACTGGTTCCCTCCGCCGCGGTCGGCG
>Ga0209474_10003052_pt1 | contig 14899 bp, 13 predicted proteins | sample GraSoiAngelo_145_FD_185902 | JGI IMG/M metagenome (GOLD analysis project Ga0209474, IMG submission 185902) | Grasslands soil microbial communities from the Angelo Coastal Reserve, California, USA - 14_1009_05_20cm (SPAdes) (version 2) | ecosystem: Environmental > Terrestrial > Soil > Grasslands...
GCCGACATCGAAAATCCGTCGGTCATCAATCTGTAGTAATAAGGCTGGCCAAAAAGATCGCGGCGCAGCAGCTGCCAGGTTCCGGTCGTCCCTTCGATTTTTTTAACCAGATGCTGTTCTTCGGATTCGTACAATTTTCTCGCGTTCGCAAAATGCATTTCGTCGCGGTGAAATGGAAACAGCGCGATGGTTGCAACAAACAGAACGCACAGTTCCAGCAGCGCGAATCCAGCCGGCCGTTGAGGCGACCAGTAATCTTTTTGACTGATTGTTAGGCAAAGAAGGCCGTAACCGACTGCGCAGATAATCAAGCTCGATTGGAAGCCGAGCTTCGGGAGCAGCACGAATCCGGCGAGCAGCGGGCCGATTGCTCCGCCGGCGGTGTTGAACAATGTCGTGATGCCAAGACTGTTCATCCGGCTCGGCACGCTTTCCTGGACGCGGGCCGCGATCGCTGGAAACAAGATGCCCGAAAGAAACGCGACCGGGAACATCAGCGCGATTGAGATCACCGCGATCTGCGACCACGATTCCAAATAAAAATTCTTCTCGCCTTCGCCGAGCTTTGGAACCGGAAAAAGGATGTAGCAAAGCAGCGTCAGGATCGCGGCGACCACCAGAAGAATCGGAAGCGCCGATTGGCGCATTCTTTTCAAAAGTCCACCGGACGCGATACCGCCCAACCCGATTCCAGCTAACACGATCGCGAGCATCAGACTGAAGGCTGTCGCAGACGATGCGACGTACAATCGAAGGAAACGAAACCAAACGACTTCCAACGTCAGCAAAATGCAGCCGGCGCCGAAGCTAGCGAAAAGGGGTCGCCAGGGCAGACGATAATCCAATCGCAACCAGCGTGGTCTTGCTCTAGGGGACGCTGTTAGCGTCCCGGTCGCTCCGTCCTTCTTAACGAGCAACAACGCGATCGCCGCGGCGACGCAATTCAAGAGACCTGCGGCTAAACTCGTTCCCCACAAGCCGAAGGCTTTGATCAGGAAAAGTTCGCCGATCAAAGCGCCAGCGACTGCGCCGAGCGTGTTGAAACCGTAAAGCAAACCGAGCGCACGTCTGAAATCGGCCCGCGCGAGAGCGCGATCTTCGAGAACGACCGGCAACGTTAGTCCCATCGCGGTCGTTGGAATTAAGAGCACCACGAATGAAAACAGAACGCGCAGCGCGAGAAGAATCGTTTGATGGTTCCAGAGCGTTTGGAAAAGCGGACGCAGCAGTTCGCCAATGATCGGCAACGCGAAAACGATCGTGCACCCAAAGAGCGCGACCGCAATTTCAAGTCCGGCGTAAAGTTTGAGCGGGCGAGTCCGCAATTTCGATGATGCGGCAATCGCGGTCCCGAGCGCGAGACCAGCCATGAAGCTGGAAAGAATCAGAGCCGCTGCCCAAATGGAATTTCCGAACGCGAGTCCGCTCAGTCGCAGCCAGAGCGTTTCAAAAATCAGCGCGCTGATTCCGGAAAGGAAAAGAACAGCGGAAAGAATCGCGAGTCGCACGGCGGCGATAATAGCGTGTTAGCCGACGGTGTCATCCTGATCCCGCAGTGTTAGCCGACGGTGTCATCCTGATCCCGCAGGCAGGAAAGGAGGATCTCACACAAGTTCGCTGATCACGCAAAATAATTCCCGCGTTCGTTTCAGCGGTTAGGTGAAGTGATTGGTTAGACCCTGGCGTTGCAAGCGAGCGGCGATGACAGCTCCAGCTGCGACGCTTATAAGAGAAAAGCCGCCAGCGGCAGCCAAGAGCCAACCGAAAAGGGTGGTCTGCGATAGGTGCTCACCCACGGCTATCATAAGGGTCAAATCTCCGAGGACGCCGCAAAGCGATCCGATAACTCCGCCAATAAGCATGGCGAAACCCACACGACGAGTAACGCAAAGCGTAGCTAAAACAGCAGCAGCGAGAAAAACGAACGGCGCCTCGACCGAGAGCAGCATCCACGCGAACCAGAAAGGAAACGTCCACGGTGTATCCGCTAAAATCATGTACTTGCGCGTCGAACGAGAATTAGAGTGAAAATTTTGTAAATAGAACGCGTTACAAGCTGCCAAGCGCGCGGTCAAGCACTTCGAGGAGAAAATCCGCGTCTTGTTCGTTGACGCACATGGGCGGTGAGAAACGGATCGTTTGTCCCCAAAGTCCGCCTTTGCCGAGAAGAAGGCCCATTTCTTTGCAGGCTTCCATTACCTGCGCGCATTCTTCTTTCGCTGGCTCCTTCGATTGTCGATCTTTCACCAGCTCGATCCCGAGAAGTAATCCTTTGCCGCGCACATCGCCGATGATGTTGTGTTTCTGTTTCAGCTTGTTAAGTCCGCCCAGAATTCGGTTTCCGATCTTGAGCGAATTCGCTTGAAGTTTTTCGCGATCGATTACGTCGAGGACCGCGCTGCCTTGGGCGCAGACAACCGGATTGCCGCCGAATGTGTTGAAGTGTGTTCGTTGCGCGAGCGTCGCGGCGATCTTCGGCGTCGTCACAACTGCGCCCATGGGGCAACCATTTCCAATTCCTTTCGCCATCGTTACGATCTCAGGAATTACATCTTGCGTTTCGAATCCCCAGTAATATGTGCCGGTGCGCCCGAACCCCGCCTGCACTTCATCGGCGATGCACAAACCGCCGGCCGCGCGCACATGTTCGTAAGCATGTTTCAAATAACCATCGGGAAAAACAACGCAGCCGCCGACGCCCTGAATTGATTCGGCAATGAAGGCTGCGACTTGGCCGGGCGTCGCGAAGTCGATCAGGTTCTTCAGGTCAGCCGCGTATTTCTGTCCGGCATCGACATCGTCGCGTCCCCACAAACCGCGATACGGATCAGGCGTGATGGCGTGATGAACGCCGAAACTGTGCGGCACATTAAATTTCCAGGCGCGGTTGCCGGTCATTCCCATCGTGAGCGTGCTTCCGCCGTGATACGCGTTGCGCAACGCGATTACATCGTAGTTTCCGGTGTAAGCGCGCGCCATCAAGAGCGCAAGATCGTTCGCTTCCGAGCCGGAGTTTACGAAATAACACACTTTCAGGTCGCCCGGCATTTTCGATGCCAGCTTCTCTGCGTACTCGGCGATGTTCGGATGAAGATAAATCGTGGTGGAATGTTGGAGCGTCTCGTTTTGCTTGCGCACAACATCGACAACGTCGGGATGACAATGACCAACACTCACGGTCACGATTCCGCCGAGCGCGTCGAGATATCTCCGGCCGTGTTCGTCCCAGAGATATTGCATTTTCCCTTCCACCAGCATGATCGGCTTTTTGTAGTAGAGAAAAATTCCCGGATTCAGGAATTCCTTGCGCAGCCGCAACACTTCGTCGGCCGACGGCCCGTCGTATTTATTCGGCTGGTGATCAAACGGCGGAAGCTCGGGAAGTTTCATGGCGATCTTTTGTTCAAGGTGCGCAGCGCGAGATAAACGCTCGGAAGATGCTACTGAGCGCCGCGATTTTGGTGAACATAAATCTGTTCAACAAGTGCCGGCAAAATTTCGCCGGCTTTGCCGAGAAACGAATGGTCGGCGAGAGGAGTAAGTGGCGTTGGATCTTTATTGATTTCAATAACAATCGCAGTGTTTCACCAAACCAAACCACGTCCGGTCGCAGATTGCCGCCGCAAGATCGACATCGACCGTTTTCGACGTCGAAGTTGTTGCTCGCGCAATCATTCTCGAAACAGCGAAAGCGATCCAGATTTCCATGTAGCTCGACGATTCGTTTGCTGCCGGCGCGAGCGTGAAAACCGTCCACGTTTTGGGTGACGAGCAAGAATTCCGGCGCGCGTTTCTCGATTTCGACCAAAGCCAGATGTCCCGGATTCGGTTTTGCTTTGAGTGCCTGCTCACGCCGCCACCTGTACCAATCCCAGACTAATTTTGGATTTCGCCGAAACGCTTCTCCGGTCGCCAGCTCTTCCGGTCTAAATTTGCTCCACAGTCCGGTTTGCGCTTCGCGGAAAGTAGCGAGCCCGCTTTCGGCCGAAATTCCGGCGCCAGTGAGAGCGACAATTCTCTGCGAGTTCTGCAACGAAGTGATGAGCGAAGAAGGAAAATCCATCACGCAAGGCTCCAGAGGTAGGATTCGAACCTACGACCAATCGGTTAACAGCCGACCGCTCTACCACTGAGCTACTCTGGAATGTTTCAGTCGGCTCGACAGAGTCTCACCCCACCGAAGAAAATTGGTTGCGGGGGCTGGATTTGAACCAGCGACCTTCAGGTTATGAGCCTGACGAGCTACCAGGCTGCTCCACCCCGCGTCACAATTATGGCGAGATGATGCGCGGAAGCAAACTCAAAGCCGATCTGAAGACTGGTAAACCGAACGGTGAAAGTCAGTTCGCGTGCTGCGAATTCGTATCAAAAGAATTTCCATTTTTTTCATAAATTCCACGGTTCTGGCATAGAAAGTTCTGCAAAATGGCGAACTCAACCCATGCGCGTCCTTATTGCAGATGATCAGCCGGGTGTTGGCAACACGGTGGCTTTGTTGGTCAATGCGGCCAAACATCACGTTGTCAAAGTGGTCAATTCCGGTGCGGCAGCGATCCGTGCCTATCACACCTACAAGCCGGACGCTGTGTTGATGGATTATTCCATGGCCAAGCTGAATGGTGGAACGGCGTGCCGATACATTCTGACCGAAGATCCGGCGGCACGAATCGTTTTTGTTTCCAGCTGGCCCGTGGCTGATCTCGTTGATATTGGGGCCGTTGCCATCTTGCCAAAGCCGGTGGACCTGAAGGAGCTCGAAGCGCTGCTCAATCATCTGGACGCGCAACTGGTCTTCGATTACGCGCGGGCCAGGTAAAGGCAGAAGCGTAATTCGCTCACTTTTATTCGCGGCGACGGAAATTTGCGTTCTTCGGCCGAGGCGTTTCCGTTAACAGGTGACGACGTCGCGTCCGGCGAAGAAAGATGGCGGTAACATTTTGATCGGCACTGCGAGCTGGACCGATCCCGGATTTGTCGCGCGTTGGTATCCGCAAAAAATGGCGGCACACGAACGGCTCGCCTGGTATGCGCAACATTTCGCGATGGTCGAGGTCAATTCGACCTTTTATTCGGTGCCCGACCCGCGAATGGTGGAACGTTGGTGCGCCACCACGCCGGACAGTTTCACTTTCGACGTCAAGCTGCATCAGCTCTTTTCGTTTCATTCGACCAAACGAAAATTGTTGCCCCCGGAGCTGCAGCGGATTGCCCAGATCGACGCAAAGGAGAAGGTAAACACGTCGCCAGAACTGCAAGATGCGCTTCTCGAATCTTTTCTGCGGCCGATGTCGATCTTGCAATCGGCCGGAAAACTCGGCGTATTTTTGTTGCAGCTTTCGCCGGCGTTCTCGCCGCGAAAACATCACCTGAGCGAGCTCCAACCTTTGGTCGAGAAGCTGATCGATTATCAACTCGCAATCGAGTTCCGAAATCGCAACTGGGTCGTAGGCGATCAGCTCAGATTCACAATCGATTTTCTGCGCAAACATAACGTCGGATTTGTGAACGTCGACGCCCCGGCCTCCGATCATTTTTCGGTCCTGCCTTCGGAGTTAAATGAGATTACGAATCCGAATTTCAGCTATCTGCGTCTGCACGGCCGCGATCCTAAAGCGTATCTGACCGGAAAGACGGTAGCCGCGCGCTTCAATTACGATTATTCCGACAAGGAAATTGAGGAAGTAGCCGATCGTAGCCGCAAACTCGCACAGGACGCGAAGGACGTGCACGTGGTGTTCAACAATAACAATCTCGATTACGCGCCGCGGGCCGCGACGCGTCTGAGGGCGGCGCTCAATCAATCGGTGGCGTTGCCGTCGCCGCAGACACCCGAATTGTTTTAGATTACACTCGCGCTCGTGCCACAGTCGCCATTAGTTGAAGAGCGCAGTGACGGGCCGCGTTTGCCCGATTTCCTGGCCCGAAAGAAACAATGGTTGGCCGATCATCACATGACGTTGATGACGATGGCGGACACGCCGCACTCGATCGCACTCGGCTCCGCGATCGGGATTTTTTTTGGATTCACGCCGCTTTGGAGTTTAAAAACGCTTCTTTCCATCGCGGTGGCGTGGGTATGTCGATGTAACACATGACGTTGATGACGATGGCGGACACACCGCACTCGATCGCACTTGGCTCCGCAATCGGGATTTTTTTTGGATTCACGCCGCTTTGGAGTTTAAAAACGCTTCTTTCCATCGCGGTCGCGTGGGTATGTCGATGTAACAAGATTGCCGCCGCGATCGCGGTGACGGTGCACGATGTCCTTATTTTTGTAATGCCGGCCATTTACTTTGCCGAGTACAAGGTTGGTTGCTGGACGCTGCATCGGCCGGCTCCGGCGCATCGAATCCGGTTCCACTTTGGATTGCATGATTATTTACACTGGGGCCTGTTTCAGAGAGTGCTGTGGCCGGCGTTTATTGGCTCGCTGTTTCTGGCGATCCCGTCCGCGGTAGTGGTTTATCTTGTCATGCGAATGCTGATTAGCCGGGCGCGGTCGCCCCAGGCCTCAGCCTGAGGACTGTTGCAGGCAGGCGGTGCGACACTTTTTCTCCTTCGAAGGCACGGGAGTTGCATCACAAAGCGCGAAACGGCTCGCCTTGTGCCCCAGTGGGCCCGACGCAGCCAGCACTAAATCATATGAAACCAGTTATCGTTACCGCTTTAAGCCTTCTGCTTTGCTCATGCGCCGACATGTATGTCACCAAGACCGATGTGGCCACCCCCGGCGGCCGGACCGCCGTCGCTATCGACGCCAAGGACTACGGTTCGAAAGGCATCCACATGATTACCAACTGCGGGGTAGGGGCGAGCAATCCGCGCGCTATCTATATTAGACCTTTCTGCATCGACACTGCCGTGTTCAAAGGCGATGAGGCGTTAAGTGACGGCGAAATGCCGATTCGTAAAGCCCTGTCGCCTGTAGAGTTTGCCAACGATTTAAAGGAACAATTGGAAAAAATCGCGCCGGCCAGAATTTTGAAGGATACGCAATCGCCTCGCACCGGCTGGCTGGTCGAGGGTCACTTTCAGATGATCGACGGCGGAGATCCCTATGCTCGCTTCTTCGCAGGTTGTTTTGGCGCCGGGCAATCGTTTCTGGCGCTGCACGTCAGGATCATCGATGTCGATCGTCACATGGTCGTTTATGAATTCGATATGGCCGGTGGCAGTCGTTTCCAAGGCAGACATGGAACGGTGCGCGCCAGCGGGCTCGGACGGGCGACTCACTTTGATCTCGTAAACGCGGCGGAACGAATTTATCTGACTTTGAGCGCGAATCCTTACCGTTACGGTGAGCGCGCCAGCGTCAGTTTGCCAGAATAAGGCGTCGTTCGCGTTATCGCGGGTTGCGAACTGATCGGCGGCGATTAACGTCCTGCCGTTTCAAACCGTCGTCCGTGATTCTTACACGCCGCATTACCATCATTGCTGCCGCGCTTCTTTTTGGCGCACTTCGTTCGGCTTTTCCCGCGCAAGCCTACATCATTGTCGATTCGCAGACCGGATTTGTTTTGCAGGAACACGAATCCAAGCAGAAGCGCCAAATTGGCAGTTTGACGAAAATCGCCACTGCGATGGTTGTTCTGGATTGGGCGGAGCAGAAAGGTGGTGATCTCAATCAGACCGTTGTGATTCCGCCTTCCGCGTTTGTGGGCACATTGGAAAACAACATCGGGTTTCAGCCCGGCGATGAGATTGCGCTGCGCGATTTGCTTTACGCCGCACTGGTTCAATCGGACAACGTCGCTGCCTACACACTCGCGAGTTATGTTGGATCGATAATTCAGGGGCCGGCGCCGGAGGGCCGGAAATCGAAACTGTCAGCGGTCGATGTCTTCGTCACTCAGATGAATGCGCTGGCCAAGCAATTGAAAATGGAACGGACGCGTTTTGTGAATCCGCATGGCGTCGACCAAGACGTCAAACCACTGCCATACTCGAGCGCTGAAGATCTGGCCAGGCTGACACGTTATGCTCTGAACAAGGCGAGCTTTCGCTTTTACATTTCTCAGAAGGAACGCCAGATCTCGTTTCGTCACGGAGGCAAAGAGCGGCGCTACTCGTTGCGAAACACGAATGAACTTCTCGGCACTCAAGGGATCGACGGTGTGAAAACCGGACGGACTGCGCGGGCGGGTGAATGCTTGGTTCTTTCGGCAAGCCGAGAATCGGAGGTCGTGAAACAAGGACAAGGCGTCAGTATTTTTCCGCGCCACATTATTGTTGTCTTGCTCGGCAGCAGCAGCCGATTTGCCGAGGGTGCCCAACTCATTGGCCAAGGCTGGCAACTCTACGATCAGTGGGCCGCGGGCGGACGGCTTGTCGATCCGAAAAAAATGCTTTGATTGTGTCTTCGCCATGAAGACGCGTATCGGCATTCTCACCAGCGGCGGGGATTGCCCCGGACTCAACGCGGTGCTCCGCGGCGTCGTTCTTGCCGGCGAAAAGCTTGGCTGGGAAATAATCGGATTCCGCGATGGCTTCGAAGGCCTGTTGCCACCCGGAGATTACGTCGTGCTCGATCGCAAAAGCACCGAGGGCATCATGGCGCTCGGGGGAACGATCATTGGCACGACCAATCGCGGTCATTTTATTGCCAAAGTCGGCGCCGGCGATCGCGCAGTCGTCGCGAGCGAAGTCATCGCGCGGGCGAAAAAAGTTTTAGACGAATTGCACGTCAAAGCGCTCGTCATTGTCGGCGGAGACGGTTCGATGACCACGGCGATGCAAATGCAGGAAGCGGGCATCAATTGCATCGGTGTCCCGAAAACGATCGACAACGACATCGAAGCGACGGCGATGACATTCGGATTCGATTCGGCCGTTGCCGAAGTTATGGACGCGCTCGACCGGCTGCACACGACGGCGACGAGCCACAAAAGGGTAATGGTTGTCGAAGTTATGGGACGCCACGCTGGCTGGATCGCGCTTCACGGCGGCATCGCGGGCGGCGCGGACATCATTTTGATTCCGGAGATCCCGTTTGATTACGACAAAATTGCTCAGGCGATAAAAAAGCGGGAATCGGCGGGACGACTCGGCTCGCTCGTTGTCGTCGCCGAAGGCGCGCGGCCAAAAGATGGCCAGCAAATTAAGCGCGATATCGAAGGCGGCGAATTTCGACTGGGAGGAATTGGGGATGTCGTTGCGCATGAAATCTCTGAACGCACTGGAAAGGAAACGCGATCCTGCGTGCTGTTGCGCATGAAATCGCGGAGCGAACGGGAAAGGAAACGCGATCCTGCGTGCTCGGACATTTGCAACGCGGCGGCCCACCGACCACCCTCGATCGGATCCTCGGCACACGCTTCGGGGTCAAAGCCGTCCAGTTGGCGAACGAAGGTCACTTTGGTTCGATGGTTAGCTATCAGAATTACCAAGTGCGCCATGTCCCCATTGCCGACGCCGTGAACCGGTTGCGCCTTGTCCCGCCGCACGGTGAGATGGTGCAAACCGCACGTGACGTCGATATCTCGTTCGGCGATTAGATGTCGATCTTCGTCGAGTTGAGATGTTATCGTCGGCCTTCTGCTGGTGCCATGAGTCCGCCTCTCGCTCAGGGAGAGGATTGAGGTAAGGGTGCTGGTAAGTCGTTATAATGAAAATCGTTCTGGCATATTCCGGAGGCCTCGACACCTCGGTCATTCTTCGCTGGCTCAAAGAAAATTATAAGGCGGTCATTCTTCGCTGGCTCAAAGAAAATTATAAGGCGGAGATCATCGCATTCTGTGCGGACATTGGTCAGGAAGAAGAACTCGCTGGTCTTGAAGATAAGGCGCTCAAAACCGGTGCTTCGAAATGTGTCATCGAAGATCTTCAGGAAGAATTCGCGCGCGATTTCATCTTCCCGATGTTTCAGGCCGGCGCCTTGTATGAGAACCAATATTTTCTTGGAACCAGCATCGCGCGACCGCTCATCGCAAAGCGAATGGTCGAAATCGCGCGCGCTGAAAAAGCGGACGCGATTGCGCATGGTGCGACCGGGAAGGGGAACGATCAGGTCCGTTTCGAACTAAGCGCCGCCGCGCTTGCGCCCGAATTGCAAGTGATTGCGCCGTGGCGGGAAGAACGTTTTCGGAAACAATTTTCCGGGCGCGCTGAGATGATAGCATTTGCGAAGGCAAACAAAATCCCGATCGAAGCGAGCGCGGAAAAGCCGTACTCGACCGACCGCAATCTTCTCCACATCAGTTTCGAAAGCGGCGCGTTGGAAGATCCCTGGTTCGATGCCAGCTCAAAAAAAATGCGCGGGATGTACAAGCTGAGTGTCGCACCCGAAGATGCGCCGAACGAACCGGAGTATGTCGATCTTACGTTTAAGAACGGGAACTGCGTTGAGGTGAATAAGAAGAAACTGTCGCCGCTCGGTGTGATGCAAACGCTGAACAAACTCGGTGGCAAACATGGCATCGGTCGCGTCGACATTGTCGAGAATCGTTTTGTGGGAATGAAAGGTCGCGGCGTTTATGAAACGCCCGGCGGCGCGATTTTGTATTTCGCGCATCGCCAAATGGAAACGCTAACGATGGACCGCGAGGTAATGCATTTGCGCGACAGTCTGATTCCGAAATACAGCGAGCTCGTTTACAACGGCTTTTGGTTTTCCCCTGAACGCGAAGCCTTGCAGGCGTTAGTGACCGAAACGCAACGCGACGTCAGGGGGGTCGTGCGACTAAAACTTTACAAGGGGAATATCATCGTCGCCGGCCGCAAGAGTCCGAAGAGCCTTTACGATCCAAAAATCGCCACGATGGAAGGCGAGAAATCAACCTACGACCAAGGCGACGCAACCGGTTTCATCCGACTGAACGCGCTGCGGCTGAAAGTGCGCGCGGCATTGAAGTACGCCCGCAAATAAACGAAGCAATGGATCCGACGAAATTCTTCGGCGAGCTGAAGCGCCGCAACGTTTACAAAGTTGCGATCGCGTATGCGGTTGTTGCGTGGCTGTTGATTCAGATCGCGACGCAGGTCTTTCCATTTTTTGAGATTCCAAATTGGGCGGTGCGATTGGTGGTGTTGCTGCTCGTGATCGGATTCCCGATTGCGTCGATTCTGGCCTGGGCATTCGAGATCACGCCGGAAGGAATCAAGCGTGCTGAAGATGTCGATTTTAGTCAATCGATCACGCGCCGCACCGGGAGAAAGCTCGATTTTCTGATTATCGCCGTCTTGTTGCTCGTGATTGCAGTTTTCGCCTATCAACGTTTCGGGCCCGGTCAGAAAGTGGCCGTAGCAACGCCAGAGAAATCGATCGCCGTTCTGCCGTTCGAAAACCGCAGCGAAGACAAAGCGAACGCCTACTTTGCCGACGGCATTCAGGACGAGATTCTGACCCGCTTAGCGAAGATCGCCGATCTGAAGGTGATCTCGCGCACTTCCACCCAGCATTACAAAAGCGCGCCGGAAAACCTGTCCGAGATCGCGCGGCAACTTGGCGTTGCTCACATCGTGGAAGGAAGCGTGCAGAAGAGCGGCGACTCTGTGCGCGTCAACGTGCAGTTGATTAAGGCGGCCAATGATTCCCACCTCTGGGCTGACACCTACGACAGAAGACTGACCGACATCTTTTCGGTCGAGAGCGAAGTGGCCAAAGCCATTGCCGACCAGTTGCGGGCGCACATCAGCGGCGAGGAAGAGCAAGTCATCACTGCCAAACCGACGGACAATATTGAAGCTTACGAAGCCTACCTGCGCGGTCTGGCCTATAGCCTGAAACCTTTAAATACGGCCAACGCCCTTGGCGCGCAGAAGTATCTCAGAGAAGCGGTGCGGTTGGACGGGAAGTTCGCCGTTGCCTGGGCGCTGCTGTCATACGTGGATGCGCGCGGCTACATCACTGCGAGTCTTCAGCCAACGGTCGCGCTCCGTGAAGAAGCACGGCAGGCAGCCGAAACCGCGGTCACTCTTCAGCCCAATCTCGGCGAGGCCGTATTGGGCAAGGGATATTACTACTACGCTTGCCTGAAGGATTACGACACCGGGGTGCGTTACTTTGAGCAGGCACGTCCGCTCCTGCCCAATAACAGCCGGATTCCTGAATCGCTGGCTTATGTCACGCGGAGGCGCGGCCAGTGGGACCAGAGCGACTCATACTTCAACGAGGCCGAGCGGCTCGACCCGCGCAACGTAAATCTACTCGCCCAGCACGCGCTTTCCTATCAGGACCTTCGTCGTTTCCCCGAAGCGCTGCGAAAGCTTGACCAGGTTCTCGATATCACGCCGGACGACGTCGATATCCTGGCGAACAAGGCGGCTATCGCACAAGCCGAAGGCGATCTGCAGCGCGCCTCGGCGCTTCTCGCTCCGCTCCGGCCGGTCGCCGATCTCACTCAGGCGTTGGAAACACAAGTTTACCAAGCGATCCTGGAGCGCCACCCCGCGCAAATCATACCTCGATTAACGGAAATATTGGCCAAGCCTGATCCAGCGTTGGGTTATTTGAATGGTGAACTGCGCTTTTGGTTGGGCTGGGCGCAAGAAATCGCAGGCGATCATATCGGCGCCCAGGAAACCTGGCAACAAACGCGCACCGAACTGGAACCTTTCCTCAAAGAACAGCCGGAAAATTTTCAGCTGATGGGAGATCTTGCGCTGACCAATGCGGGTCTCGGTGACAAAACCGCCGCGTTAGCTCTGGCGCAGCGGGCCATGGCGGCGGTCCCGATCGAGAAAGACGCGCTAAGTGGTCCTCCTGCCATCCAGTTCTTCGCCCGAGTGGCTGCGCAGATGGGTGAACCCGACCGCGCCATTGCCGCTTTACAGAAGCTACTCTCAATCCCGGCCCATGGCGCGCTGGCTGAAAATGCACCGCTCACTCCCGCGCTGCTCCAGCTCGATCCCATGTTCGATCCGCTGCGCAACGATCCGCGCTTCCAAAAACTCGCCGCCTCGCCCGCGCCGAAATAATGAAGCTTCGGCCAACGGATTGTAGCGGTGCTTGTGCCAAGCACCGAACTTTATAAATAAGCGCTTGGCACAAGCGCCTCTACAACAAGAGCCATCCTTGCGACGGGGGATTGTCGATCTTATATTTAGAGAACGCGCTTAGCGTCTAACAACGGAGGTTCAATTTATGGCAACGACAATTGCTGCTCCAAAAAAGAAAGGTGCTCCGGCAGCGAAGAAAGATTTTCTGCCGCTCGAGGGCACGGATCACATCGAATTTTACGTCGGCAACGCCAAGCAGGCGGCGCATTTTTATAAGAGTGCGTTCGGTTTTCAAAGTCTCGCCTACAGCGGACCGGAGACCGGCGTCAAAGATCGCGCGAGCTACGCCATTCGCCAGAACAAGCTGACATTTGTCCTGACGACGCCAACGCGGCCGAACAATCCAATCGCGGATCACATTAATAAACACGGCGACGGCGTCAAAGTGATCGCGCTGAAAGTCAAAGATGCGACTTCCGCCTGGAAAGAAACTACGAAACGCGGCGGCAAAAGTTACTTGGAACCGAAAACGTTGAAGGACAAGCACGGCAAAGTCGTGATGAGCGGGATCCACACATACGGCGAAGTCGTGCACCTGTTCGTCGAGCGCGACGATTACACCGGTCCGTTCATGCCGGGCTTTGAAAAATGGGAATCGTCATTCGAGACGAAAGAGACTGGTTTGCTTTATTGCGATCATTGCGTCGGCAACGTCGGTTGGAACCAGATGAATCCCTGGGTGAAATTTTACGAAGAGGTGATGGGGTTCCGAAACATTCTCAGTTTCGACGACAAAGATATTTCGACCGAATATTCGGCGCTCATGAGCAAAGTGATGAGCAACGGAAACGGTTTCGTGAAGTTTCCGATCAACGAGCCGGCCGAAGGCAAAAAGAAATCGCAGGTGGAAGAGTATCTCGATTTTTACAACGGCGAAGGCGTGCAGCACATCGCGATCGCGACCGGCGATATCGTGAAAACTGTGACCGAGCTGCAAAAGCGCGGACTGGAGTTTCTCAATATTCCATCAACTTACTACGACACGCTTCCTGATCGCGTCGGCCACATAGATGAAGATCTTGGACCGTTGAAACGGCTCGGTATTTTGGTCGACCGCGACGACGAAGGTTATTTGCTCCAGATATTTTCCAAGCCGGTGGAAGATCGGCCGACGTTGTTCTTCGAAATCATTCAACGCAAAGGCGCGAAGAGTTTCGGCAAAGGAAATTTCAAAGCGCTGTTTGAAGCATTGGAGAAAGAGCAAGAGCGCCGGGGCAATCTCTAAAAGGAAGAAGGATCGATAATGCCGTATTACCACAAATTAGGCGAGATGCCGCGGAAGCATCACATCTGGTTTCATCGCAACGGGTCGGCGCCGACTTACAAGAACGAAGGCATCGCCTACGAGCACGTCATTACGACGGAAGGTTTCAACGAAGCCTACTCGATCATGTATCACCTCCGTCCGCCGACGCGGGTCCGCAGCGTTAAGCTCTTAAAATGCGAAGAGCTCAAGAAGGTCATCGACAGTCCGCTGCGGCATCATCATTTGAAGACGGCGAACATTCCGCGCCGCGGCGACATTTACACCGGGCGTATCCCGATTCTTTTCAACCAGGACATGACCGCGTATCGAGGCCGGCCGGAGAAAGCCTACGGCAAATACGAGTACTACAAGAACGGCGGCGCCGATGAGATCATCTTTATTTTCAAAGGCGGCGGAACATTGGAGAGTATTTTCGGGAAACAGCGTTACCGGGCCGAAGATTACATCGTGATTCCGCGCGGAATCACTTACCGGCTGGTCCCCGACAAAGTGGAAGAAGAAGATTATCTGGTCCTCGAATCCTCCGGCCCGGTCCGAATCCCGAAGCGTTATATGAACGGCGAAGGCCAAATCAAAATGGGCTCGCCTTATTCCGAGCGCGATTTTCACGCGCCGACCGAGCTCAATACCGTC
>Ga0209474_10003054_pt1 | contig 14897 bp, 16 predicted proteins | sample GraSoiAngelo_145_FD_185902 | JGI IMG/M metagenome (GOLD analysis project Ga0209474, IMG submission 185902) | Grasslands soil microbial communities from the Angelo Coastal Reserve, California, USA - 14_1009_05_20cm (SPAdes) (version 2) | ecosystem: Environmental > Terrestrial > Soil > Grasslands...
GCCGCCGGCTTGGCGTGGGTCCGGCCTACACGCTGGGCTGCGTGATCTTCACCGCGCCCTTGGTGCTGACGCCTCTGGCGGGCGGGCCGCAGGCGCTGGTGGTGGCCATGCTGCTGGGCGCGGCGCTGGGCAGCAGCCTGGGGGTGATGGTGCTGGACATCAACGTCGGGGCCATCTTCGCCGCGCTGATCCCGAACACGTTGCGGTCGCGGGTGTCGGGCGCCTACACCGTCGTGAACTACGGAGTGCGCCCGGTGGGCTCGGTCCTGGGCGGCCTGGCGGCCAGTTTCTTCGGTGTGCGGCCGACCCTTTTCGTGGTCACCATCGCCGCCATGGCTGGCGTGCTCTTCCTGCTGCCCTCCCCCATCCCCCGCATGCGGGAGCTACCGGAGCCCGCCGCAGTTACGCCGTGACGTTCGCGGCCAGGTCCTCCGGCCGGGGATCGGGCTGCGCCTCCGCCCAATCGGCGGCTTCGGCCGCCTCGCCGTCGCACTCGCTGCGCACCCCTCGCGCCTGCTCGTCGCTCAGCCAACCACGTTCGGCCAGCCAGGCCTCGTACCGCAGGAGCGCGTCGTGCCGCGTGGCCTCCTCGATGTCCTCGGGCGCCCGGTACTTGGCCTGGTTGTCCTCCGAGGTGTGGGCATTGATGCGCCAGATCCGGGCCTCGATCAGGGTGGGCCCGGCGCCGGCGCGAGCCCGGGCCACCGCCGCCTGGCAGGCTGCGTAGCAGGCGGGCACGTCGGTCCCGTCCACCGCCACCCCCGGGATGCCGTAGCCTGCGGCCTTGGCCGAGAGGTCGAGATTGCCGGTTTGCAGCCTGAGCGGCACCGAGATGGCGTAGCCGTTGTTCTCGCAGACGAAGACCACCGGCAGCTTGTGGATGCCGGCAAAGTTGAGGCCCTCGTGGAAGTCGCCTTTGGAAGTGGAGCCGTCGCCGAAGGTGCAGAGCACCACCCCGCCATCCCCGCGCAGCTTGGAGGCGTAGGCCAGGCCCGCGGCTTTGGGGATCCAGGAGGCGACCACCTGGGAGACCGAGGCGATGCGCAGCCGCGCCGAGCCGAAGCAGCCGCCGGGGATGTTGCGGCCGGCGGTGAGCGGGTCGCCGGCCTTGGCGAAGACGGCCAGCATCCATTCGCGCGCCGTCAATCCGCGAGTGACGGCGTTGCCGAGCCCCCGGTAGTGCGGCACCAGCCAGTCGTGGGGCCCGTCCAGCGCGGCCGTGGCGGCGACCTGGATGCCCTCGTGCCCGCGGGCTGAGCCGACGAAGGGCGCCCGGCCCTGGCGCACGAGCATGTGCATGCGATCGTCGAGGGCCTTGGTCATGCACATCCAGCGATGGATGCGCAGGTAATCCTCTAGCTGACCTTCGGTCTGGACTCCCCCGACCCCTGCTCGCTGATCGGCGCCATCACCACCAGCACCCCGTACCGAAGCGTCGCCCGAGCCCGGCCCGGATCCACCCGTCGGGGCAGGTCCAGTTCCAGCTGCCAACGGCCCACGTGCCACTCGTGGCGATGGTAGTGCTGATCGGTCTGCGGGTACTTGTGCTCGGCGTTCACGGTCAGGCGCTCGGGGGTGACAAGGACCTGGGTTTGCTCGGGATGCGCGCCCGGGATGGGCAGGGCAACGCTGAGCTGGCCATTCCCTTCGTAGACGTTGGCGGGGGGCGTCTTGGCCTCGTCCGTCATGGCTCGCGCCATGCCGCCAGCCTACGATGCGGAGCCATGGATGTCCTGGTCGAGCTCTTCCGGCACAACACGATGATGAACCGGCGCCTCCTGGACGCCTGCAAAAGCCTCACGGCCGATCAGCTGAACTCCACGGTGCCGGGCACCTACGGCAGCGTCGGCGCCACCCTCGTGCACATGGCGAACGCGCAAATGGCCTATGCCGCCCGGCTGCTCGACGTTCCGCGTCCGGATCCACTGCTGCCGGACCCCTTCCCCGGTTTCGATGTGCTCGAGAAGCGGTTCGCGCTCGGCGACGCGCAGCTGGAAGAAGCGGCGCGAGTGAAGCCCGACCGCCAAGTCCAGGTGACCGGCGACGATCCGCCCGGCACCTGGACGATGCCCGTCTCGCTGTTCCTGCTGCAGGCGATCAACCACGGCACCGACCACCGCTCGCACGTAGCGACCATCCTCACGCAGCTCGGCATAGAGCCGCCCGACCTGGACGGGTGGGCGTACTTCTTCGCGAGCGAGCACATGGTGCCCGTCTGACTAGAAGCCCTCGGACTCGCCGCTCAGCGCCGCCGCCAGCTCCACCACGTCCTCGGCGGACACCCCGAGTCCCTCGAGGTGTGCGTAGTACCGCGATTGGAAGTCGGCGAAGTCGGAGCGCGCCGCGCGCTCCTCGCGCACTCGCTTGACCTCGTTCATCACCTTCGCCACCAGGTCGGAGTCGTAGCGCACGCCTGCCTCGCGCAGCGCGTGCTCGATGACCAGCGCGCCCGAGTGCTTGCCGTAGACGTACTCGATGCGACCGCCCAGGTCGTCAGGCGGGATGAACTGGTAGATCGACGGATGGATGAGCATCCCCGCGGTGTGGATGCCTGACTCGTGGCGGAACACGTTCAGCCCGATGCCCGGCTCCATCGGCTGCACCGGGATGCCGCTGAAGCGCTCCATCCGCCGCGCCAGCTCGCGCAGCCGTTCGTAGCGGAAACCGGGGATGTCGATGTCGAACAGGTACTTCAGCTGCAGCAGCACCTGGTGCATGGGGGCGTTGCCGGTGCGCTCACCTATGCCGTTGACCGAAGTCGTGAACACCTCCGCGCCGCTGCCCAGCGCCACCACGGTGTTCCAGGCGCCGATGCCGAGGTCGTTGTGGAAGTGCACCACCAGCGGCGCCTCAGGTGCGGCCGCCTTGATCTTCGGGATGTACTCGCGCACCGCGTAGGGCGAATAGCAGCCGACGGTATCCGGTGTCGACGGCCGCGTGCCGCCGGCAGCCAAGCCTTCGCGATGGATGCGCGCGACGTAGTCGGGATCGGCGCGCGACCCGTCCTCACCGCCGAACTCGATCTCGCGCGCGCCCTGCTCGCGGGCATACGCGATGGCCTCGCACATCATGCGCAGGTTGGCGTCGCGGTAGTAGTCGAGCGGCAGCTCCAGCCACTCCGACGCCGGGATGCCCTCGCGCGCCAGCAGTGAGCGCCCCAGCTTGTACTTGATGTGCAGGTCGGACGCGCTGGTGAACACGAAGTACGTCACCTCGTCGCGCGCATAACCCAGCTCGTCGATGGCCCGCATGGTGGCGTCGATGTCGCCGCGCGTGCTGCGCATCATGCACAGCACTTCCAGGTCTTCGCGGATCTCGCCGCGCCGGCGGCCTTCCAGGATCAGCTTCAGGGTTTCGCGCTCCGATTCCGAGACGGCGGGAAAGCCGACGTCCATGATGTGCACGCCGATCGCGGAAAGCTCCTTCGCGAGCTCGTACTTGACGCGTGGGGAAAATGCCACGCCGGGCATCTGCTCGCCGTCGCGCAGGGTGTCGTCGTAGACGCGGATGCGCTCCGGCGGCGGAAACTGGAGATCGTGCGCGAAGCGCGCCGGGTCCCGCGCGAGCTCCTCTAGAGGTTCTTGGAGCTCGACCGGCCCGTCGTCAGGCACTCGCCTGGGCCCGCTCCTTCAAGCGCTCGCGCACCCAGGGCACCAGCCCGCCCATCTTGATTAACTCGTTCATGAAGGGCGGGAAGGCGTCGCAGCGATATTCGTCGCCCTGTGTGAAGTTGCGGATGACGCCCTCGTCGAGGTCGATCTCCAGCTCGTCACCCTCCTTGATCGCCTCGGCGGCCTGCGGGGACTGCAGGATCGGGAAGCCGAGGTTGATCGAGTTGCGGAAGAAGATGCGCGCGAACGAGTCGGCCACCACCACGCTCACGCCCGCGCCGCGGATCGCCACCGGCGCGATCTCGCGCGACGAGCCGCAGCCGAAATTGGAGCCGGCCACCAGGATGTCGCCGGCGCTGATCTTCTTGGACCAGCCATCCTCGTTGCCGGGCACGCCTTCCATCGCGTGCTCGCCCAGCTTCTTCTCGTCCAGCGAGTAGATCGCGTACTTGGCCGGGATGATCTGGTCGGTGTCGACGTTGTTGCCGAAGGTCCAGGCGCGGCCGCGGATCATGGCGCTCACGCGTACACCAGCTCCCTCCCCACCACCTCCTTGGGATGCACGATCTCGCCCGCCACCGCCGAAGCCGCGGCCACCACCGGGTTGGACAGGTAGACCTGCGCGGTGGGATCGCCCATGCGGCCGGGGAAGTTGCGGTTGGACGTTGACAGGCAAACCTCGCCGGCGCCCACCACGCCCATGTGGCCGCCCAGGCACGCCCCGCAGGTGGCCACCGTCCAGCCCGCCCCCGCGTCCATGAAGATGCCGATCAGCCCCTCCCGCTCGGCCTCGCGCGCCACCTGCGCCGACGACGGCGTGACGATCAGGCGCACGTGCGGCGCGATGTGCCTGCCCTTCAACACGGCGGCGGCGCGCCGGAGATCCCCGATCTTGCTGTTGGTGCAGGAACCGATGAAGACCTGGTCGAGTCGGGTACCGGCCACCTCGTCGATGGGCGCCGTGTGGTCGGGCGACATCGGCCTGGCGAGCGTGATCGGGATCGCCTCGGCGTCGAACTCGAACGTCTTCTCGTACTCGGCGTCGGGATCCGAGTCCACCGGCGTGTAGGCGCGCTGCGCCCGGCCCTCCAGGAACTCCCTGGTGACCTCGTCGAAGCCGATGATCCCGTTCTTGGCGCCGGCCTCGATGGCCATGTTGGTCATCGTCAGCCGGCCCTCCATGTCGATATGGGCGATGGCATCGCCGGTGTGCTCCATGGCCTTGGAGCGCGCACCGTCGACGCCGATGGTGCCGATCACGTGCAGGATCAGGTCCTTCGCCTCCACCCACTGCGGCAGCTTGTGGTGGTAGACGAAGCGCAGCGACTCGGGCACCCGGAACCAGAGCTCCCCCAGCGCCATCACGCAGGCCAGGTCGGTGGACCCGATGCCGGTGGCGAAGTTGTTGAGAGCCCCGTAGGTGCAGCTGTGGGAGTCGGCGCCGACCACCAGCTCGCCGGGCAGCACCAGCCCCCGCTCCGGCAGCACGGTGTGGCAGATGCCGCCCTGGCCGACCTCGAAGTACCACTTGATGCCCATCTCGCGGGCGAACTCGCGCGTCATCCGGCCCAGGCCGGCGCTGGCGATATCCTTGGCCGGCTGGAAGTGGTCCTGCACCACGGCCACCCGGTCGACGTCCCAGACCTTCTGGGCGCCCATCTGCTCGCGCATGATCTTGCCGGCGGGCGGGATCGTGAGGTCGTGGCCCATCGCGAAGTCGATCTTGGCCAGCAGCAGGTCACCGGGCCTGACCGAGTCCCGGCCCGCGGCCCGGGCCAGGATCTTCTCGCTCATCGTCATGCCCATCGTTTGTCAGTCCCCCAGGTATTTCACGACCGCGTCGCCGGCTTGAGCCGTGTCGAGCGAGCCGCCCACGTCGCGGGTGCACTCGCCGCTCCGGAGCGCCGTCGCGACCGCATTTTCAATCCTCTTCGCAGCCTCGCCGAAACCGAGGTGCTCGACCATCATAGCCCCGCTCAAAATCGCCCCGACCGGGTTCACGACGCCCTTCCCGGCCAGGTTGGGCGCGCTGCCGTGGACCGGCTCGAAAAGGCCGCGGCCGCTGTCCGGATTGAGGTTGCCGGAGGGCGCCACACCCATCCCGCCGATCAGCTGCGCGGTCAGGTCGGAAAGAATGTCGCCGAACAGGTTGCCGGTCACGATCACCTCGAACTGCGTGGGGTCGCGCACCAGCTCCATGGCCGCGGCGTCGACGTACAGGTGCCGGGCGTCAAGGTCGGGATGCCGCGCCCGGGCGGCCGCGAAAGCGTCCTGCCAGAGGCCGCCGGCGAAGGCCATGGCGTTGGACTTGTCGACCATGCAGACCTCGCGCCGCGCCCGCGCAAACGCGTAGTCGAGGATTCGCGTCACGCCGCGGGCGGTGTTGACGTCTTCCTGCACGGCCAGCTCGTCTGGCGTGCCCCGCTTGAAACGGCCGCCCATGCCCACGTAAAGGCCCTCGGTGTTCTCGCGCACCACCAGCAGGTCGACCGGACGTCGCGCCGCCTCGCGCAGCGGCGACAGCCGGTCGTCGTAGAGGCGGGCCGGGCGCAGGTTGACGTAGAGGTCGAGCTCGAAGCGCAATCGCAGCAGGACCTGGGCGGCGTAGCCGACGTTGGACACGCGGGGATCGCCGACGGCCCCGAAGAGGATGGCGTCGGCCTGCCGGACCTGCGCGAAGGTGGAGTCGGAGAGCGCCGGCTCGCCGCGCAAGACAGGCTCGGCCCCCACCTCGAACTCCTCGACAGCCAGCTGCTCGGCCAGACCCGCGGCGCGCAGCACCTTGATCGCTTCCGGAACCACCTCGCGGCCGGCCCCGTCTCCGGGCAGGACCGCGATCTTGTTCACGTTCAGGGCACGACGGCCGCGGGTGACTCCCGCAGCTTGAAACGCTGGATCTTGCCGGTCGCGGTCTTGGGCAAAGACTCGACGAACCGGAAGTCCCGCGGGCACTTGAAATGGGCCAGCCGGGACCGCACGTAGTCGCGCAGCTCGACCTCCAGCTCGACGGTCTCCGTGCGGCCCGGCTGCAGCACCACGTAGGCCTCGGGCCGGATCAGGCGCTCCTCGTCGACGATGCCGACGACAGCGCATTCCAGCACCGCTTCATGACTGTTGATGACCGCCTCGACTTCGGTCGGGCTGACCCAGATGGCGCCGACCTTGAGCATGTCGTCGGCGCGGCCCTGGTAGGTGAGGAACCCGTCCGGCGCGCGGATGTACTTGTCGCCGGTGCTGATCCAGTCGCCCTGGAGGGTGCGCTTGGTGCGCTCGTGCTGGTTCCAGTAGAAGGCGCAGATCGAGTCGCCCTTCACCATCAGCGTGCCCAGCTCTCCGTCAGCAACCGGCTGCCCCTCCTCGTCGACCACCTTCACCTCGTACCCGGGCACCACGATGCCCGAGGAATCGGGCCGCACCTGCCCGGGCCGGTTGGAGACGAAGATGTGGCAGATCTCGGTCGACCCGATGCCGTCCAGGATCTCCACGCCGGTGCGGTGCTGCCAGCGTTCCAGGATCGATCCAGCGAGCGGCTCGCCGGCGCTGACACAGGCGCGCACCGAGCTGAAGTCCGCCTGCTCCCAGACCTCGGGATCGGCGGCCAGCGTGGCCGCGTAGCTGGTGGGCACCGAGAAGTACAGCGTGGGCCGGAAATGACGCACCAGCGGCAGCAGCGTTCCGGGCGCTGGCGGGCCCGCCAGGTGCACCGTGCTGGCACCCACCCCGAACGGGAAGTACAGTGCGTTTCCCAGCCCGTACGCGAAGTAGAGCTTGGCCACGCTGAAGGTGACGTCGTCTTCGGTCATGCCCAGGACCTGCTTGGCGTAGCTCTCGGTGCAGAAGCGCATGTCGTGCTGCAGGTGGACCGTGCCTTTGGGGAAGCCGGTGGTACCCGAGCTGTAGAGCCAGAAGCACATGTCATCGCGGCTGGTGTCGGCCGGAGTCAGCTGCGCGCGCGCGCCCTGCAGCAGCTCCGCGAAGCTGAGCTCGCCCGCCCCCACCTCGCCGATCACGGCCAGCTGCCGCAGGAAGCGGCACTCGCCGCGCACCTGGCGAAAGGCGTCCGCCAGCGGCGCGCTGACCAGCGCCACCTTGGCTCTGGAGTCGTTCAGGAAGTAGGCGTAGTCGTGGGGCTTGAGGTTGGTGTTGACCGGGATCGGGACCGCGCCCAGCTTGATGGCGCCGAAGAAGGCGCTTGCGAAGTCGGGGCCGTCCAGAACCGCCATGAGGACGCGGTTCTCCATCTCGACGCCCAGCTCGCGCAGCGCGTTGCCCCAGCGGTTGGCGGCCTCGGCGACCTCGCCGTAGGTGTGGTCGCCGTCCTGGGTGCGGATCGCCACCTTGCCGGCGCGGCCGGCTTCCAGGTTGGCGTCCAGGAAGTCAGCGGCGGCGTTGTATCGATCGGGCAGCTCGACCATGAGTCCTCGGTTCCAAAAGGATGACGGGAATTTGGCGGCGTGTGCGCTCCTGGTAGCCGCGATAGGACGGCCACACCGATACCGCCTTGCGCCAGATCCGCTGCCGCTCCTCGCCCTTCGTGAAGCGAGCGCGCACCGGCCAGCGCAGCGTGCCGACCTGGATCTCGGCGTCGGGCTCGGCTTCCAGGTTGAGAACCCAGGCCGGGGGCGTGTCGCTGCCCCCTTTGGAGCCGATGACCGCCGGCCGTCCCCCGTCCGTCACGTAGAGCAGGCAGGCGGTGCGCTTCTGGCCGCTCTTGCGGCCCCTGGTGCGCAGCAGCAGGAGCTGCAGGGGACCGATCTGCGAGCCGAGGCGGCCGTCCGTACGCTCGTACACGGCCTGGATCGCCGAGAGCAGCCGGAGCCCGGCGGCGATCTCGACGTCCTTGGGGATCAGCCTCACCGGCGGTGCACCCAAACCACCGCGCCGGCCGCCACGAGCGCCGCCGCGAGCAGCAGCAGAAGGAGCGCCGGATTGACTGACCCCGAAACCGCCGCCTTGGTGGCCTGGCGCGCCGGAGTCGAAGGTTGTGTGGTTGTGGGACTGGGGGTTGGCGCCGGCAGGCTCTGGGTCAGGTTGCTGGTTCCCTCCGCGAAGGCCAGTCCCGAGATCTCCTCCTCGTGTGATCCGTGATAGCGCAGCACCAGCAACCCCTGGTTGATGTCGGCCACGTAGATCAGTCCGTTCCGGATGATCGGATAGCTCCAGGTCATGGTGGCCGTCGAGCCCAGCGCCGGATCGCCTGCGTGTGCCTGCACGCCACTCGGGCGCAGCTGGACCAGCGACACCGGGTGGGCGGCCTCCGAGATGTCGAAGACCTGCACTCCGCCGCTGTACCAGCTGACCAGGGCCAAGTTCGCCGTGAGCGTCGGGTTGTGGCTGGTCCAGGTCCCGGGGGCGGCGCCCGGGCACACGGCGGGATCGTTCTCGGCGATGGCCATGGTGGCGGTGGCGCGGGGGTGGGCGGGGTCGGAGACGTCGACCAGGTGCGCCGACCCGTAGGGGCAGCCGCCGGTGCCCGGGTAGCGCTCGTCCGTCGTCACCGCCAGCTGGCGGCCCGGCACCGGCACGGCGCTGTGCACGTTGCCGGGCGGCGTTCGAAAGGCTCCGGCCGAGGCCGTCAGCAGGCGGAGCTGCGGGCTGGGCGCGGCATCCGCGAATTGGGAGGTGTCGGCCAGGTACAGCCCGCCGGTCCAGTCGGAGAGATAACCCTTGCGGCCGTCCGGATCGAGCGCGATCGAGTGCAGCGGCCCGGGCAGTCCGCCCGCCGTGGCCAGCAGGTGGGGCGCGGCCGGGTCGGAGGCATCGATGACCTGCAGGTCCCCGGCGCCGCCGCTGAACATGGTCACGAAAAGCAGGATGCGGCCGTGCGCGGCGTCGCGCCAGAGGTACATCTCGTGGGGCGGCCGGGACCCGAAGTTGTAGCTGCCGGCCGCGGTGAGCTGCCGGCAGTCGGCATCCCAGCGATAGAAGCGCAGCGCGTTCACGCCGCCCGCCCGCAGCGCGTAGTCGAGGACGACCAGCCAGTGGCCGTCCGGGTAGGCGCGCAGCTCGCGAGGCGTCGTCCCCGCTGCGGCCGGCAACAGCCCCGCCGGTGCCGGGTGGGCGGGGTCGCTGACGTCCACGATGGCGATCGGTCCCTCGCCACGGCTGCCCACGTAGGCGCAGTTGCCGGCCAGCGCCAGGCCGGCGTTGAGGCCGCGCGCTCCCAGGTCAGTGCGGCCGACCACCTCCAGCGTCCCGTCCGCGGCTTGCACGGGCGCCGCCAGGATCACGGCCGCGGCGGCCGCGCTAAGCAGACTCTTCCAGAATCGCCGCGAAATCAGCGTCCCGGATGCCACCCACAAAGGCCTGATGGGCTGTGGGCGGCAGCTCCACCGCGCGCTCGTACACGAACGCGTAGACGTTGTCGAGGTTCCAATCTCCGTAGCCCTTGAGCTTCAGCGCGTGCCGCAGCTCGGGATCCTCGGCGCCCCGGTCGAAGAGCTCCCGGGCCTGCGCATACAGCACCTTCAGGATTTCGGCCTGCATCGAGAGATCGGCGATGGTCTCCCTGTCACCCTCGGCTTCCACCAGGTCCTCGATCTGGCGCTCGAGGTCGCTGATCTCCTTCTGGTAGTCGTCCACGGCTAAAGTGTCCCGCTTCGGAGGTTAGCGAGGAAGATTGCGGCAGGCGCGCGCAGCGCGCCGGTCCGGACGGTGAGACGAAGGAACGGGTGGCCATAGGAGGAGCGCATCAGGAGATGCGCGACGACGACGGGCCGGGCCCCGTGACGCACGGATCGCCGTCCCGAGCCGCAATCAGCCCGCGAACTTTCGAAGCGGGACACTGGCGTAGGCTCGGCGGACATGTGCCATCCCGAGATACCCGCCGGCCAACCCGTCCCTGACATCCGCACTCGCGAGGTCACCGTGGCCTCGATGCCCTCGCTGCTGGCCGAGCCCGAGGGCGAGCCGCGTGGGGCCGTGCTGGTGATCAACGACGTGTTCGGGCGCTCGCCCTTCTACGAGAACCTGGCCCGGCGCCTGGCCACCGCGGGTTTCGTGGCGCTCGACCCGGAGTACTTCTTCCGGCAAGGGCCGCTCGCCCAACCGACGCGGGAGGCGGCCATGGCGCGCCGCGGCCGACTGGACCACGCCCAAGCCGTGGTCGACCTCAACGCCGCCCTGGATCACTTGAAGGAGAAGATCGGCGGGGGCCGCCTGGGCACCATCGGCTTCTGCATGGGCGGGACCTTCGTCATGCAGCTGGCCGCGCGCCGCGACGACCTGGCGTCAGTCTGCTTCTACGGCTTTCCCGGGCAGCTGGACCCCGAGGAGCGCAAGCGCATCAACGGTCCGCTGGCCGGCTTCTGGGGCGACCAGGACTCCGGCGTCGGGATGGACAACGTGGAGCAGCTGCGCCGGGAGCTCGAGTCAGGCGATGTCGACCACCGCATCACCATCTACCCCGGGTTGGGGCATGGCTTCATGAAGGCCTCAGGCCTGGAGCCGGGCGGCGAGGGCTACGACCAGGCCTGCGAAGCCTGGACGCGGACCCTCGACTTCTTCAACAAACGGCTGGCGGCCGCGCCGGTCCGCTAGACAGACCGCCGGCCAAGCGCCGCTCGTACTCGGCTCGGGCGCAGGCCTGCGCCTCGTCCCGGTCGCGGTGCTGATCCGCGCAAGCCCACAGGTTGCCGATCAGGTCGCGCAGGACGGCGGTGAAGTAGTGGTGCCGGCGGCCGCCCGCAGCCGGCAGCTCGTGCAGCTCACATCCCGCCAGCACCCGGCCGAGCCGCTCGCGCTCGGCCGGCACCGGCCGGCGATCAGGCGAGCTGGACGTTTCCAGCGCGCGGCCCCTTGGGGCTCGCCTCGATCTGGAAGCTGACGCGCTCCCCGCCCTGCAGGCGGTCGAAGTCGGTCTGGGTGCCGCTGCGGTGGAAGAAGTATTCCTTGCCGTCCTCGGCGGCGATGAAGCCGAACCCGCGCTCGATCACGAGCTTCTTGATGGTGCCATTCTGCATGGCGATTCTCCTTTGTCCTCGAACGGCTGAAGGCCTTGCACGCATCCGTTCGAGAAAAGGGCGCAGGCGCGCACCGGGTCACGGTGCCGCGTCGTCTTTACCCGGTTGCAGGCGGCGCCAAACTCCTGTGCGGAGTTTCGGCCGGGCGCGCCTTGCCCGCGCGGTGGCCCGTCAGTGAATCAGGTAGTTCGAGGCCACCATGCCCGCGATCAGGATGGCGATGATGTTGACCACCTTGATCATGGGGTTGATCGCCGGCCCGGCGGTGTCCTTGTAGGGGTCGCCCACGGTGTCGCCGGTGACCGCGGCCTTGTGCGCCTCCGATCCCTTGCCACCCAGGTTGCCTTCTTCGATGAACTTCTTGGCGTTGTCCCAGGCCGCACCACCCGAGGTCATGAAGAGGGCCAGGAAGAGCCCGGTGATGATGGCGCCCATCAGCATCCCGCCCAGCGCCTTGGGGCCGAGGATGAAGCCCACGGCCAGGGGCGCGATCACCGGGATCGCACCCGGCAGGATCATCTCCTTCTGGGCCGCCGCGGTCACGATGCGCACCGCGGGCCCGTACTCCGGCTTGGCGGTGCCCTCCATGATCCCCTTGATATCCCGGAATTGGCGGCGCACCTCCTCCACCACCAGGCCGCCGGCGCGGCCCACGGCCAGCATGGCCAGGGAGCCGAAGAGGAAGGGCAGGATGCCGCCCAGGAAGATGCCTACGATCACCCGCGGATCCGAGAGGTCGAAGCTGGTGTGGTGGCCTGACTTGTCCAGCTCCTGCGTGTAGGAGGCGAAGAGCACCAGCGCGGCCAGGCCGGCGGAGCCGATGGCGTAGCCCTTGGTGGTGGCCTTGGTGGTGTTGCCGACCGCATCCAGGCGGTCCGTGATGCTGCGGATCTCGGGCGGCAGGTCCGCCATCTCGGCGATGCCGCCGGCGTTGTCGGTGATCGGCCCGTAGGCGTCGATGGCGACCACGATGCCGGTCATCGAGAGCAGGGCCACGGCCGCGATCGCGATGCCGTAGAGCCCGGCCAGCCCGTAGCTGACCAGGATCCCGATGCCAATCGTGAGCACCGGCAGTGCCGTGGCCATCATGCCGATCGAGGAGCCGGCGATGATGTTGGTGGCGTGGCCGGTCACGGACTGGCGCGCGATCAGGTGCACCGGCCGGTAGCGGGTCTCGGTGAAGTACTCGGTGATGGCCACGATCAGGATCGTGATCACGATGCCGACCACGCCGGCCCAGAACAGGTTGCGCGGGTCGGGGACGCCGGCGGCCGCCTTCAGCCAGCCCGCGCTGACGAAGGCGTTGGTCGCCAGGAAGAAGCCGACCAGGGCGATCGCCGCCGAGAGCAGCAGGCCCACGTACAGGCCGCCCATGATCCAGCGCGGCCAGTAGACGCGCACGGCCAGCGCCCCCACCACCGAACCCACGATCGAGATCGCACCCAGCGTGAGCGGGTAGATGACCCAGCCCATCTGGCCCTTGAAGAGCAGCGAGCCCAGCAGCATGGCGGCGACCATGGTCACCGCGTAGGTCTCGAACAGGTCGGCGGCCATGCCCGCGCAGTCGCCCACGTTATCGCCCACGTTGTCCGCGATCACCGCGGGGTTGCGGGGGTCGTCCTCCGGGATGCCCGCCTCCACCTTGCCCACCAGGTCGGCGCCCACGTCGGCGGCCTTGGTGTAGATGCCGCCGCCCAGGCGGGCGAATACCGAAACCAGCGAGGCGCCGAAGCCGAGGCCGACCAGCGCGTCCAGGTTGTGGGTGAAGAAGTAGGAGACGGAAACCCCGAGCAGCCCCAGCCCGACCACCATGAAGCCGGTCACCGCACCGCCCCGGAAGGCGATCGACATGGCGCGGTTGAGGCCGCCGCGGGCGGCTTCGGCGGTGCGCAGGTTGGTGCGTACCGAGACGTTCATGCCGACGTAGCCGGCGGCCGCCGAGCAGGCGGCGCCCACCACGTAGAGGATGGCGGTCTGCAGGCCTAGGGCCACGCCCAGGATCACAGCGATGACCGCGCCGATGATCGCGATCACGATGTACTGGCGGTTGAGGTAGGCCGAAGCGCCCTCCTGGATGGCTGCCGCGATCTCGATCATGCGCGGGTTGCCGCGCGGTTGGCGCAGCACCAGCGCAGTCAGCGCGGCCGCGAACAGCACCGCCACGGCGCCGCCGCCGATGGCGTACAGGACGACGTTATCCATTAGCTCTCTCCATCACGTAGGGATCGGCGACGCGCCCGACAACACCGGCGGGGTGACCAGTTGCCGGTCGTAGTCGTCGATCGGGACGCTGGAGATCACATAGACCCGGCCGTCGCCCGCTTTGGCGGCGTAGTAACCGGAGCTGTCGAAGTTCTCCTTGCCGACCGTAAGGGTATATGAGGCGCCGGAACTGACGCGGCAGGTCACGGTCACCCGCGGGCTGTCCAGGCCGTAGCTGGCGGGCGGGTCGGGGTGGTCGATGGCGTTCTTGGGCACGACCGAGTGCAGGTCCTCGGCCAGGGTCCGGGCGTTGTCCTGGTCCGCCGGTGCCGAGACCGGCTTCACGACCACCCAGAGGTCGTGCAGCGAGGGACGCATGACCTCGACCTGCCGGGCGTCACGGCCGGTGACCAGGACGTCGAGAGCGTTGGTGACGTCGCAGGGGAAGAGCGGCGGCGCCTCCGGCGGTGGCTGGGGCCGCGTGACCCAGGCATAGACGCCCAGTGCCGCCAGCACCAGCCCCAGCAGGAGCAGCCCCTTCCAGCTGACGATCCGCACCGGCCGCTAGGCGGGCACGTAGGAGACGCGCCTGCGCATCCAGACCAGCACCCCGATCCCGATCACGACCAGGGGCACCGCCAGCAGGGTGACGGCCGAGATCACGACCACGTCGAAGGTGGTCAGGAAGAGCGGCTCGGCGACCTGCTGCTTGGCCGGCAGCTTGATGAGCGCGTCATTGCCGGCCAGCCAGTCGAACGAGCCGAGCAGCAGCTGCAGGTTGTAGCCGGGCGCGTCGGGCGGCAGCGAGCGGTTCTCGGCAAAGGCGCTGGTGCCCACCAGGACCATGCGCATGGTCTTGCCGCCGGACGCCTTCTCGGCCGTCGCCATCATCGTGAAGGGCCCGCCGCGGTCGCCGCCCTGTCGGTCCAGTTTGTCGCGGGGCTGCACGATCTCGTAGGCGCCGGTCGAGGTCTGCGCCAGCGGCTTGACCAGGACCGCGGTCGCGCCCTGGCCCGAGATCGAGGTCGGCTGTGGGTAGAACGTGAAGCGGTTGTTGAGGTCGGAGGTGATCGGCGAGCCGTCGTACTGGCTGACCGCCGGCGCGGTGGCGTCGTTGTTGGCG
>Ga0209474_10003055_pt1 | contig 14895 bp, 10 predicted proteins | sample GraSoiAngelo_145_FD_185902 | JGI IMG/M metagenome (GOLD analysis project Ga0209474, IMG submission 185902) | Grasslands soil microbial communities from the Angelo Coastal Reserve, California, USA - 14_1009_05_20cm (SPAdes) (version 2) | ecosystem: Environmental > Terrestrial > Soil > Grasslands...
GCCTGTCATGATTACCCCTACACCGCGGGAACCGAATTCTTCGGCAACACTTCTGAACAACACATCGGCAGAAGGGCGGTGCCCGTTTACCCTAGGCTCATCGCTCAAAACCGCAACATCTCCCAACGGCAGCCGTTTTACCTTTAAATGCTTGCTGCCGGGGCAGATCAGTGCGCGGCCCGCGTGCAGAATGTCACCTGATTGAGCTTCTTTTATATTCAGCGCGCTACATTCGTTTAGGCGTCGGGCAAACATTTCAGTGAATCCTTCGGGCATGTGCTGCACTATCACGATGCACCCGGGAAAATCGGCGGGCAGTTGCGACAGTACGTACTGAAGCGACTGCGGACCACCAGTCGAGACTCCAATAGCGATAATCCTGGTCGCGCGTTGTTCAGCAGACTTCACCTTTCTGCGCCGGACTGGTTCTAAAAAATCCGTGGGAGAAGCGATTTGAATGCCCCTGCTTTGTGCTGCAGCTTTGATCTTTGCGATCAGCTCTTGCCCGCTTTCCTGCATGCGCGAGGCCGCATCGATCGGTTTTGTCACAAAATCGAAAGCTCCCAGAGACAATGCCTGGAGCGTGACAGACGCGCCCTTGGTGCTATGCGAACTGACCACGATCACCGGCAACCGATGACGTTGCATAATCTCCCGGAGCATATCCAGACCACCCATTCCTGGCATTTCTAGATCCAGGGTGACTACCTGGGGATTGAGTTCCGCGATCTTCTTGAGGCCGAAGTTTCCATCCATCGCGGTACCAACGACCTGAATTGAATCATCCATTTCCAGAATTCGCGGGATGAGCTTACGCATCAACGCGGAGTCATCGACCACCAGAACTCGCACCGGTTGGCTCATTGCCGCACCTCTGGAGCAGCGCCGTCTGTGGCACGTGGGAGCGACCCTGAATTACTCACATCGGTACCGCTTCTGGTGAAACGTTCTATTACAGCTGCCAGGTTCATAATCAGAACGACTCGTCCGTCGCCCAGAATGGAAGCACTGCTGACCAGATCAGTGGAGACTGTGTGATCGTCAAAGGCCTTGATGACCAGTTCCTCCTCACCTTCCAGGGCATCGACAACTAATCCCAGTTTTCGCTCTCCCAAGTTCAGCACTATGATGAATATCTTGTCTCTCCGAGGTTCGAGTTCCGAATTCCGCCGTTGTCCGACACGCACTAATGGCAACACTCGATTCCTCAACTGCAGGACTTCGGTCGTGTCCACGCGATGCAAATCGCTCTCCTGCGCACGTGCAATCTCCGCGACTGCGTTCAAGGGAATCGCGTACAGCCGGTGCTCGATCCGGAACATGAGCGCTTGAATAATGGCGAGAGTCAAGGGAAGCTTGAGCCGGAAGGTTGTGCCCTGGCCCGGGGTGGTGTCAATTTCGATCGTCCCCTTCATCCGCATCAGCACGTTGCGCACAACGTCTAGGCCAACCCCTCGTCCGGAGATTTCCGTAATCTGTTCCGCGGTGCTGAAGCCCGGCCGATAAATTAAGTCAAATGCTTCCTCTGTAGACATGCGTTCGGCATCTGCCGCACTGATTACATTTTCTTTGACGGCTTTTGCTTTGAGTTTGACGGGGTCGATGCCCTTTCCGTCATCCTTGATTTCCACGATCAACTGGTTTGCCTGATGATAAGCATCAAGCTGGACCGTCCCGGTGGGGTCCTTCCCAGCCAGTTCTCGCTCGCGCGGGTTTTCAATCCCGTGGCTGATGGCATTGCGAACAATGTGAGTCAGAGGTTCGGCAATTGCATCCAGCAGGCTCTTGTCCACGTCGGTGTCCTGACCGCGAATTATGATTTTCACCTGCTTCGCGCAGCTTTTAGCCGTGTCGTGGACGATGCGCGGGAAACGCCGAAACAATTGCTCGACCGGAACCATGCGGATCTTCATTACCGAGCGCTGTAGGTCATTCAGGACACGCGATTGAAAAGCCATTGCATCGGAGAAGCGAGCCCGCAGCGGGTCCTTGGGATAACGACGGGTGAACTCCTGCATGCTCTGCTGCATCATCGACTTGGCAATGATCAACTCGCCGACCAGATTCAGCACGTTATCAATTCGCTCTGTTCCTACACGCAGGATATTTTCCGCTACCGAAGTCGGGCCAGCCGTTTCCGGCGCCACGCCTGATTTTTCGGTGGGGACGGGAAATTTGGCACCTCCTCTAGCAATGTCGGCGGATGCCGCTGCCTCCACTCCGTGTGGAAAACACTCCGCATGTGAAATAACAGTGGGAATCACGCAATTGGAATTGACAGTGCTTTCAGCCGCGCTGGTGGCAATTAAGAAGTCAAATTTTTTCGCATGAGTGGCTGATTGTTCGTCTGGCCTGGCGGCGATGACTTGGGCGATGGAAGCAAGCTGAGAAGCCACCATTTGCCGGGCGGCGATCGGCATCGCGCAGAGCTGGTCGAGGTATGCTACGACGTGAAATATGCTTTTGCCATCGGCCTTTGCAGCACCGGCCGATTTCCGCTCGCCTTCCGTCCACATAACACCGGAATTTTTGCTGGTGGTGGCCTTACGTTTGGATCTCGTGGCCCGAGGTCCCGAGGCCAGCTTACTCACCATTTGCTTGATAGCCGTGGTGTCCGGCAGGGTAGTGCGTTTCCGGTATGCCACGAGCATTGCACTGAAAATGTCCGCCGCGCTAAGACTCAACTGCACCAGCGCACCAGCATCCGCGGCGCTTCCCTCCGCCAGCGCGTCCTCGAGCTTATGCGCGAGTTCGCTTAGCTCCTTGAAGCCACATGCCGCAGCATCCCCCTTCAATGTGTGCATGGTCCGTCGAATGCTGCGTACTACTTCGCCGTCTTGAGGCGACCTCTCAAGTTTCAGGGCATCGTCGTTTAACGATTGCAGAAGCTCTTGGGAAGTCTCGAAGAAGAGCTCGCGCATCTCCGCGCCGGGATCGTCACGAAATGGGGTCATTCGCTTACCTCGATGCGCCGATAAGCAGTTCCGCTGTCGCGATAAACCATGGCAAATTTGTCGGTCAAGCCTAAAAGACTCTCGGCATGGCCGACCAGGAGGTATCCGTCTGGCGCCAGGCAGCGATGGAACTTTTCTATTAACCTGCGCTGCTCAGCTTCGTCAAAATACATCATCACGTTTCGGCAAAAAATCACGTCGTTCCGCTGCGGAAGGAATTCTGTTTTGAGATTGTGAAAATCGAAGTGCACGAGTTCCTTCACTGCCTTTTTTACCGCGTAACGCTCTCCAACTTTGTCGAAATAACGAAGCCGATAGTTGTAGTCCACCGTTGCCATCTGGTGTTCGCTGTAAATTCCTTCTTGGCCAGCGCGAAGCACCGAGTAGCTGATATCGCTCGCCGGGATTTCAACCGTCCAAGGCGGAGGAACCAGCGGCTTGGGCCAGGTGGTCTCTGCCGGACGCGGCATTCTGAGTTGGTGATATCCCAATGCGTCAGCGACCAGCATGGCGATCGTGTAAGCCTCCTGTCCGGTTGAACATCCGGCGCTCCAAATGCGCAAACTGCGGTTTCCGCTGGCCTCTTTCTTGCGAATCAGCTCGTCAAGAATGTGCTTATGAAAGAGTTCCAGCTGGGCCTTGTTACGAAAAAAGCTGGTCTCGTTGACCGTGAGGTCTTCCAGCAAACGGGCAAGTTCATGCTTGCCTTCCGCGCTGATCAACAGCCGGTAGTAGCTGTAAAAGGAATCCATGCGGCACTCGCGCAAACGGCGCTGCAGGCGGTCCTGAAGAAAATGCGCCCGCCGAGCATCAAAAAACATGCCGCACTCCTGATACACGAGCGATTGCAGCAGCCGCATTTCAGCGTCACTGAATTGGACAGCCAGTGCTGGAGAGCTCATCGGTTCCTTTTGCGTCTACTTAGCGGCCGCTGCGCGCGCGTTCTCGGCCTTACCTTCAACCACCGCACTCTTCCTCAACCTGATGCTAACGTCGAGCAACCGGCTTACATCTAGCAACATAATCAGCCTACCTTTGTACTTGCCCAAACCGGTCACGCAATTCAGTTCGTTCTCGTGCAAAACCTTCGGTGAGGCCTCCACGTCCGCGGCAGGAATCTTCAAAACTTCCGAGGCGGAATCGACAATCAATCCAGAGAGCCTTCCTTTGTGCTCGACCACCAGAATCCGGTTTCGCCGAGTGGCCGTTATTTTCTTTTCGCCCAGCCGTTTTCGCAGGTCGATGACGGAAACAATCTTGCCGCGGAGATTAATTACTCCCTCTACAAATTCAGGGGCGTCGGGAACGGCGGTAATTTCCGGTACCCGCACAATTTCATGCAGGGCCGCGATCGGCACACCGTAAGTTTCACGGCCGACCTGGAAACCCACGATATGGAAATCGTGCCCTGCCGTCTCTGTGCTCATGATCGTGATCCAGCAGCATGCCGCGAAGCCTTGCGAGCACGGTCGTCGCCTAGGAATGTGGAATCGCTTTCAATTCCGAAGCGATTCATGGAATCCAGCAATCCGCGAGACATTTTCGACATCTGCTCCGCCGAAGCCGCAAGTTCGGTGGAACCCGACGTGGTCTGCTGCACCAGTTCGCGCATCCGCTCCATAGCTTTCACTACGGCGTGCGCGCCCGAGGCCTGTTCCTCAACTGCAGAATTGATCTCGTGAGTTATTTCATTCAAGCGAGTGGTGGCGCGGGCAATCTGCGACGAGCCATGCGATTGCTCGTTTGTCGCCGCTCCGATTTCCTGCGCGAACTTATAGACCTCTGTAACCACGTTCGAAATCTTGCGTAAGGCCTGATTCAACTCGTGTCCCAACTGAAGGCCCTGGTCCACGATCTCGGTGCTCTGGTTCATGTTCTCGACGGCTTTGCGTGCCTCTCGCTGGATACTTTGGATTAACTCTGAAATTTCTTTGGTCGATTGCGCAGACTTTTCCGCCAATTTGCGCACTTCATCCGCTACTACCGCAAAGCCAAGCCCATGCTCCCCGGCGCGGGCAGCTTCGATAGCAGCATTGAGCGCGAGCAAGTTGGTCTGCTCTGCAAGATCGTCAATGACCTCGATAATTTTGCCGATGTCATCGGCCCTCTGCCCCAGTACCCCGATAATTTCTCCGGAGGCGTCGATGGTGACATTGATCTTGTTCAAGCCTTCGGTGGCTTTGTCCATTGTGGTAATGCCACTGTGAACTTCTTCACGCGAGCGATTTGAAATATCGAGAAGCACCTTGGCTGTATCCGCCACCCGCTGAATGGAAGCAACCATTTCATCAATCGACGCCGAGGTCTCACTCACGCTGGAGGCTTGGATCTGTGTGCTCTTCACCATGTTCTGCACGTTGACGCTCATTTCGTGCATGGTGCTGGTGACTTCATCAATCGCCGATGAACTTTGCAGGCTGATTTTTGCCGACTCATCAGACGCGCCCGCGACCTGCGCGGAAGCGCTCGCCACCTGAGAGGCCGCATCTTTGACGTTGCGTACGAGATTTCGCAGTCCTTCAGTCATTTTGGTGAATGCGTTGCCCAAAGTGTCGTTCTTCGATCGCGGCCTGACCTCCACACCCAGATTGCCGCCGGCAATGGCTTCGGACAACGTCGCCATTTCTTTGAGGTAGGAAATCATGGCGTCAAAGGTTCGCCCCAAGTGCCCAATCTCGTCGTCTCGCTGAATATCGATCTTGTGGTCGAGGTCCCCGGCCTCGCCGATCTGTTTCGCCACTTGCATAAGATCGGCCAACGGACCCGTAATCGATCGCGCAGTTTGGTATGCGATGAAAATTCCCAGCGCCAGCGCGATCAGAGTGCTCAGCGAGGCGATCACGATGATCTCCGTCCCGGCATCGTCATCCGACTTGCGCCGCTTCTCCACTAGGTTCTTGGTTTCCTGGTCCGCTTGGTTCAGGTAGTCGGTTGAGGTCCTGACCCAGGACGAGGCGTCTTTCTGTAGATAGTAGATTTGCAGGTCAGCCACTGTGGCGTTGCCGGAATCTACTTCCCGGCGCTTCTGGAGCATAGGTTGTGCAAACTCGCTGGTCCACGCGCTCTCATTTTTTGCGACGCTTTCGAGGGCCGTCCGCTGCTGGTCGGAGCTGACCAGCTTCTGGCTCTTCATCAGGTACTGATTAAGCTGACGAATCCCTTCATTCATGCGTTCTATTTCACGCGTGTCTCCGCTCAACAAATAGTTGCTTAGATAAAGCCTGTTCTGCATCATCTGGAAACGGATGCTGTCTGTAATCTCCGACATTTCGAGCGCCTGAGCAGCGCTGGCTTTCGTGCTCCGCTCGCGATAGATCGCGGCCAGGATCACGCAGAGTAAAAGCACTACCATCAGCAGAACGGCGCCGAAGCGCACGTAGAGTTGTTTGGTGATAGACATGAATGTGGCTCCAGTGTTTCGCCTTCACTGCGACCGCTAATTGCCCGGGTGGAAAACAATTTCCAAGGTGCCCGTGGTTTCAGCGCTGGCAGGAGCGAACTTCCATTTTTTCACTGCATCCACTGCGGCCGTCACAAGAATCGGGTGACCACCGATTACTTTCGTTTCCTTCACACTCCCGTTGGGAGAGACGACGACCTGCACTCTGACGGTGCCGGTCAGCCCCATCTTCCGCGCAATCGCCGGGTATACAGGAGCGACCCTGGTCCGCACCTTGCGTTCGGGCGAGACTTGAGCTAAGCCGCAGGTCGGAAGGAGGCTGATGGCGAGGGTCGCCGCGGTCAATGAGGCGGTTAACAGAATTGCCAAGCGACGTGGTGGAGTTCGGACGGTGCGCGGCAGAGACACGATTTCCTCAAGGGGAGGAATTCTGTATGCAACGCCGTTGCCAGTATGGACCTCGTTTACCTTGTCGTGTCGAACTCTGTTTTGTTCGACTTGTAAGGAAGCGCTCGGTGCTGCGGACTTACACCTCGACTAAATCGTCTCAAAATCGTAAGGCGGCTGTCTCAGAAGGACATTGTCCACTGTATTACGAAGTTGGATAACCCGAACCAATCCAAAACTGCCTTTTCGCTTGACTCAAATTGAGATCGCAAGATAGAGTCCCATTTATCAACAACTTGGAAGAAATTCCAGCTGCGGTAGGGAGCTAATTACGGGCGCCGAACAAATCCTGGGATCACCAGCCGAAAGAACCAGCGCGGAGAATCGCGTCCAAGACTTGCTGCTGGAGTTTTCCCGCGCGGCCTTTAGTGTAGAGCCGGATTCCAATCTGTTGGTCGAATCGTTCGCGAACCGATTGCGGGCATTGCTCCGTACTCCGCTAGTCTGCGTCCTGGGACGTGAACCGAGCGGCTTCGAGTTGTGGGCACTGGCGACCGAGGATCCGGCTGCGAGCGTTTCGGTGCGGGCCCGGCAGGATCGTAAAGGACTGCATTTTGCCTCCGACATAGCCAACCGCGCGTTGCAGGCCGGCGAACCCATCACCGTAGCAGTCAACCCAGCTTCGCACTTCTTGGGCGACATAGTCCCTGCGGGTACTTTGCTGGCAGCTCCGTTTCGCACCTCAAGCCGACAAGGTGCGGTACTGGTGTATCCGCGGCGTGAAGGCGCGTTCAGCGCGGAAGAAAAAAAACTGCTGCCGATTATAACCAGTTTCGCCGCCGTTGCCATTTCGAATGCGGAACTCTATAACACGGCGAGGGCACAGGCAGAGGAGCTTCATCATATTGTCAGCATCGCTTCCGAGCTTGGTTCGATTTCAGATCTCGAAGAGTTCATGGGCCGGTTCATTCAGCGGGCGAGCAGCTTTCTAGGCTTCCAGCGGGCATTCGTCGGATTGTTTGAAAATGGCAAGCTTCAGATTCGCTGGAGTTTTCAGAATGGAAAGCACGGCACCGCTGGATACGTCATTCCCGATGGCGTGCTGACGCGCGCCATTCTCAATAAAGAAGTCTTCTGGTCCGATGACACTTCCCAGGTTCCCGAAACGAATGCGCAAGTTCTATCCGAATTTGATGTTCGGCAACTGCTCGCCGTACCGCTATTGAGCACGAGGGGGGACGTTCTCGGAATTTTTGGTGTCCTGGATCAGCGCGAACAGTTGCCCATTTCGCAGGAAGACATTCGTCGTACTCAGGCGCTTACCGGACACATGACCGCTGCGCTTGAAGTCAGCCGGAACCTGCTGCTCTCTGAAGAACACCGTAGGCGCTCGGAATCACTAACCAATCTAGCGCTGGAGAGTTCTCTGTTACGAGGGCCGGCGTTCGCGCGAAACATCCTGGAACGCGCGGCAGAGATGATGCAGGCGACCGACGCGGCCTTAGTCATTCAGAATGGAGGCACTGCCTCCGTGCTGGTAATGCATTGCCTGGTTGGCGGAGAAAATAAGGAATTTGAGAGAAAGTTTGCTAGTGCCGTGCTTGCCGCATTATCCGCTTCACAGGATGCGATCCTCACAACAAGTGTCCGCGACTTGTTGGGCGAGGAATTAGCGAACCAGACCGATTGGAAGCAGATCATTCTCGCCAGACTGAACGGAGGGTCTGGAGACCTGTTCGGCGCTCTGTGCCTCGCCAACCGTCAACCCTCGTTAAGTTCCGAAGATCAACAATTGCTGCAAGCTATTACAGGACAGGCTTCAGTTTCGCTGGAAAATTCGCGATTCCTGACCAGCATCGAGCAGGCGAATCGGCACTGGATCGAAATCTTCGACTCCATCTCAGACTTTATTGTTGCTCACGATGAATCTGGAAACGTCTTGCGCGTCAATCGCTCCCTGGCGGACTTCGTAGGCGTGGCGCCCCAGCAACTGATTGGCCTGAATATAGCCTCACTGCTGGCCATTGGCGCCAGTCCCTTGCCGAGGGCCTGTCCTTTTTGCCGCTCCACCGGAGATTCGATCGATGAGTATGTACATCCCGTGCTGGAGCGGACATTCCTGGTTTCAAGTTCGCAAGTACACAACGCCACCAGTGAAGGTCTGCAGACCATTCACGTATTGAAAGACATTACCGACCGGCGCGAGGCCGAACGCCGTTATCGTGAACTATTCGACAATATTCAGGAAGGCTTGTTCTTTTGCAGTCCGGACGGCAGGTTCATCGAAGTGAACGAGGCATTGGTGCGCATGCTCGGCCGCAGCAGCCGCGGCGAGTTGTTGCATTGTGATCCGCGGCAGGAAGTTTTTCCTTCGCCGGAGCAGCACGAGGCGCTGTTTGCCGATATGGAGCGGCAAGGGCATTTGCGCAATCGTGAAGCGGTACTCAAACGTAAAGACGGCAGCTTGGTCTACGTGCTGATCAATGCCTTTGCGGTTCCCGGAGCGCACGGGCAAGTTTCTCAGTATCGCGGCCTGATGCTCGATATCAGCGGGTTAAAAGCGTATCAATCCGAGTTGCAGAGGGAGCGCGACTTCTCCGGCAAAATTCTGAATAACACCCAGAGTCTGATTCTTGTGGCTGATACCGCGGGTCTGGTGAGTTACGCAAATCGACGATGGCAAGGCATGGGTTACGAGCAGACGGAGATTTTAGGCAAGCCTCTTGAATCTTTGATTGCGCCTTCAAGCGCTGACGCATTGCACCAAGCCTATGCTGCGGTCTTGTCCGGCAACCAGGTTGACAATCTCGAATTACAAATCCTGCGGGTGGACCACCGGCCAGGCCAGTTCTCCGTCAACCTGAGTCCAATGCGAGATGATCAGGGGCAAGTCAACAGCATAGTGGTCGTCATGAGTGACGTAACTGACGCATCTTCTCTCCAATCCAAGCTGATGCATGCCGAGAAGATGGCCGCGGTCGGGCAGTTGGTTTCCGGCGTGGCGCACGAGGTGAACAATCCGCTAACCGCAATTTTAGGGTTCGCAGACCTGCTGATGGAGAATACTGACGTGCCGGAGAGCGCCCGCAAAGACCTGCGAGTGATTTTGCAGGAGGCACAGCGCACGAAGCAGATTGTACAAAACCTGCTCAGCTTCGCGCGCCAGATGCCGCCACAGCGCAAACCTGTCCAATTGAATCCCATTCTGAAGCGCACGGTTCAGTTACGTTCTTATGACTTGCAGAGCCGCGGCGTTTCGGTAACCGAAAACCTTCGTGATCACCTGCCGTTTATCATCGGCGATTCCCACCAACTGCAGCAGGTGTTCTTGAACATCCTGAACAATGCTTACGACGCTGTGCGGGACAAAACCGAGGGACCGCGTATCGAGATATCGACCGCCTGCAAGGATGACCACGTGGAAGTAACGTTCCGCGACAACGGTTCTGGAATTAGCCAGGCGGAACGCATATTCGATCCTTTCTTTACTACGAAGCGAGTTGGCGAGGGAACTGGCTTGGGCTTGAGCATCTGCTACGGAATAGTCAAAGAACACGGTGGCGAGATTCTTTGCTCGAACAATTCTGATGGCGAAGGCGCCACGTTCAGCGTCCGTTTTCCGGCCGTGCGCGAACTCGCATCCATTTCCGCGATCGCTGGAGTCACTCACACATGAGCGCGCCTTCATTGCAGCCTAAAGTTCTGCCCGTCCTGCTCATAGAAGATGAGCCGGCGGTGATGAGCTATGTACGCGCCGTACTCGAGCGCAACGGATACGCGGTAGTGTGCTGTGACTCCGGAGCCGATGGGCTGCGGCATTTGGCCGAGAGTGAATTCATGGGCGTGGTCTCCGATATGCGGACCCCGGGCGGAGTTGATGGCGCCGGTGTTTTTGCCTGGATTTCAACAAATCGCCCGGCCCTGGCCTCGCGGCTGGTATTCATAACCGGTGATGTGGCCAGCGAAGAAACCGTCGCAACGCTGCGCCGTACCGGCGTGCCCTGCGTGGAAAAACCATTCCGCGTACAACAGTTCCTTTCTGTAATCGAAAAAACCGTGGGGAAACCTTTGTGACCGAGAACCTGGGAATTCGTTTCTTAGTAGTCGACGATGAGGAAAGTATTCGCGAATTATGTATCACTGTTGCTCGTGGCCTGGGGTTTACATGTATGGCGGCCGGCAATGGCCACGAAGCGCTGGCGCTCCTCGAAGAGAAGCCGGCGCACATTATTCTTACCGATTTGATCATGCCGCAGATGACCGGCATTGAATTTCTGGAGAAAGTGAGAAAAATCCTGCCACGGGCTGAGGTTGCAGTGATGACCGGCCACGGTTCGGTTGAAACTGCAGTGCAGGCGATGAAGCTTGGCGCCTACGACTACATCGCAAAGCCTTTTTCCGCAGTCGAGGAATTGCGTTTGTTCTTGCGAAGAATGGCGGACAAAGTTCAGTTGGTCGAGGAAAACGAATTTTTGCGCGAGTGTACCTACGCAGAAACCGAGCTTCACGGCATAGTCGGAGTTTCGCCCAAGATTCAAGACGTGCTGCGCATGATTGCGCGCCTGAAAGACACGCGCACACCGGTTCTGATCACCGGAGAAAGCGGAACTGGGAAAGAACTGGTCGCGCGCGCCATTCACTTCCGCGGAAACTTTGCCAATCGGCCATTTGTCGCAGTCGATTGCGGGTCTCTGGTCCCAACCCTAATCGAGAGCGAACTGTTCGGACACGAGAAGGGAGCTTTTACCGGTGCGTTGCGCTCGAAGCCGGGACTTTTCCAATCCGCCAACGACGGCACTGTCTTCCTGGATGAAGTTGGAGAATTGCCGCAGGAGATGCAGGCCAAACTTCTGCGTTTCCTGCAAGAGAAGGAAGTGCGTCCGGTCGGCAGCAACAACAAAATCAAAGTGGACGTTCGGGTGATCGCGGCCACGAACAGGGATCTGGAAGCTGCGTATCGCGCCGGCGAGTTTCGCAAGGACCTTTATTTCCGGCTGAATGTGGTCACAGTTCATCTGCCCGCGCTGCGTGAGCGCCGTTCCGATATTCCCATGTTGACCCACTGGTTCCTTGAGCGCTACGCCAATGGTTCTGGTGCGCAGGTGACCTCAGCTGCTATGAAATGCCTGCTGCAATACGATTGGCCGGGCAATGTGCGGGAGCTGGAGAACTGCATCGAGCGGGCAGTTGCGCTTGGAGATGGGAAGATCATTGACGTGGGCGACCTTCCGCCAGCTGTTCTTTCTGCTGCGCCTGCCACGGAAATCCCCATAACCTCTGTTCAATCATCTCTATCATCAAATGACCTGGAAGATATAGAGCGGGCCACAATCCTACGTGTATTTGAGCAGGTGAATGGGGATAAAGTGGTTGCCGGCAAGATGCTCGGCATCAGCCGCGCTACCCTCTATCGCAAGTTGAAGCGGTATAACATCAGCCCTCGACCAGACCTGGGCGCGAGCCCGGGGATTCATTAGCGGCCTCGGCTCTCGATTTTCTATTTCAGATCAGAATTTCGAGATAAGCCATGCCTGGCTTCGAATTCGTGGAAAAACTCTTCCGCTGGCCGGGTTCTTCCTTTTCGAACGTCCTCCACGCCCTGGCGGATACCCTCTCGCGCATCCGCTCCTGCGGCGATGTCCAGCAGCTTCTGGTGTGCCGCTGCATCTTGCATGACGGGCTTCGCATTTACAGTTAGCATCACAGCACGTTTCCTATTTTTAATCTGTTTCAGAAATTCGGCGTGAAGCTTCATTTCAAAAGCCATTCTTGGTATTGCTTCCAGTCGTTATCAATGATCTGCTGCTTCTCTTTCGCGGGCAACTCTCGAAGGGCAAACATTCCTCGCTGAATGCACTGCGGATACTCCGCAGCGGCGAGAACATCCCTGTAATCGCGGGTGGCAGCGGAGATCCATTTTTGAAGGCTCTCTAAATCCCCTTGCGCCAGCTTTAGTGCAGCTACTTGTACACGCGCCAACTCTCTTGACCCGCTTTCTCGCGCATAATTGCCGAGCGTTTCCATCACGGGGTTGACGTGTTCTTTTGGAAAATCACGGCGAACGATCCTCTCAACGTCGCCCGCAGATACACATGCAATAGGCTGATTGATGGTTTGGCTTGTTCGCGTATTAGCAACGAGCCGTGAAATTCGAAGCCTCATGCGAACAAGAATTCCTTTGTTCTCAGTTCCTTAATCCTGTCTCTTAGCTTCGCCGCTTTCTCGAACTCGAATTTCTTCGCCGTTTCGCGCATTTCAACTTCAAGTTTCGCGATAAACGCATCGAGCTCTTCCTGATTCTTAAAATCAGGCAAGCCGTCGGCCTCTGCACTGGCCAATTCGGTGTAGTCTGCGTCGATCACGCCTGCTAAAGACATATCAAGCGGCCTCACGATGGATTCCGGAGTGATCCCGTTCTCCAGGTTGTAAGCTTCCTGAATCGAACGCCGCCGGTCGGTTTCGTTCATTGCTCGCTGCATCGAGTCAGTCATCCGATCTGCATACAAAACCGCCCGGCCATTTAAATTACGCGCGCAGCGCCCGATAGTTTGAATGAGAGAGCCGCTCGACCGCAGAAAACCCTCTTTGTCTGCGTCGAGAATTGCCACCAGAGAAACTTCCGGCAAATCGAGGCCTTCGCGCAGCAGGTTGATTCCAATCAGCACATCGAATTCGCCGCGACGCAAATCGCGCAAAATTTTCACTCGCTCCAGAGTTTCGATCTCGGAATGCATGTAGCGGCACTTTACCCCGACTTCGCTGTAATATTCGGCCAGGTCTTCCGCCATCCGCTTTGTCAAAGTGGTGACCAGAACGCGCTCACCCCGCTCCACCCGCAGACGGATCTCATGCAGCAGATCGTCGATCTGTCCCTTCACTGGACGCACTTCAACCGGCGGATCAACCAGTCCGGTCGGCCGGATGATCTGCTCGACCACTACACCCGCAGACTTGGTCAACTCATACGGTCCCGGAGTCGCCGATACATAAATCACCTGGTTGGTGCGGTGTTCGAATTCTTCAAACGTCAAAGGCCGGTTATCCATGGCCGACGGTAAACGGAAGCCGTATTCAACCAGCGTAGATTTCCGCGAACGGTCCCCGTGATACATTCCGTGCAGCTGCGGCACGGTTTGGTGCGACTCATCGATGAACAGCAGGTAATCGCGCGAAAAATAGTCCAGCAGCGTTGGCGGTGGCTCGCCCGGCATTCTCCCCGTGAAATGCCGCGAATAATTCTCAATGCCGTGGCAGTAGCCGACCGACTTAATCATCTCCAGGTCATACATCGTCCGCTGGTGGACCCTCTGCGCCTCGACGATGTGTCCCTGTTGTTCAAGTTCCTTTTCCCACCACGCTAATTCTTCTTTGATGGAATCAACTGCCTTTGAGCGTGTCTCCGGCTTCATCACGTAATGCGTTTTCGGATAAATCGGCAAGCGCACATACTTCTGCTTGACCGTGCCAAACAGCGGATCGATTTGCGAGAGAGACTCGACGTCATCTCCCCAAAGTTCGATACGGTACGCCATGTCGTCATACGTCGGATAAATTTCGATTACGTCCCCCCGCACCCGGAATGTTCCGCGCCGGAAATCGCCATCAGTCCGCTCGTAAAGAATTTCCACCAGCTTTCGTGTAATGTCCTCGCGCTTGATCTTCTGGCCCTTTTCGAGAAACAGCAACATGCCGTAATACGCTTCCGGAGATCCCAAGCCATAAATGCAACTTACCGAAGCAACAATCAGGACGTCCTGGCGCTCAAACAGCGAGCGAGTCGCCGAAAGCCGCAACTTGTCGAGTTCATCATTAATGGTGGATTCTTTCTCGATATACAGGTCGGCCGCTGGAACGTACGCTTCCGGCTGGTAGTAGTCGTAATACGAAACAAAATATTCGACGGCGTTATGTGGGAAGAAATTCTTGAACTCGTGATAGAGCTGCGCCGCCAGGGTTTTGTTATGTGCCATGACCAGCGCCGGCCGGTTCGCCTGCTCGATGACCTTCGCCATGGTATAGGTCTTGCCGGATCCCGTGACCCCGAGCAACACCTGCTGCTGTTCGCGGTCGAACACACCACGAACCAGCGACTCAATCGCCGTGCCCTGGTCGCCCTTTGGTCTGTAGTTGCTTACGAGTCTAAAATCCATGCTA
>Ga0209474_10003056_pt1 | contig 14891 bp, 10 predicted proteins | sample GraSoiAngelo_145_FD_185902 | JGI IMG/M metagenome (GOLD analysis project Ga0209474, IMG submission 185902) | Grasslands soil microbial communities from the Angelo Coastal Reserve, California, USA - 14_1009_05_20cm (SPAdes) (version 2) | ecosystem: Environmental > Terrestrial > Soil > Grasslands...
GGGGGATCGCAAAGCCGAACTCATTGCGCATCTCGGAGCCGGCGTCGTCGCCACTGGCAATCCCGGCTGCGTTCTGCAGCTTCAGTCTTCTCTCTCGCGCCAGCGTCAAAAGACCCCCGTAGTCCACACGATTCAAATCCTGGATGCCTCTCTGCGCGGCCAGTCTCCAGATTTCTTGGGAGGCTAAAAGCGATGTGGGCGGGAGAGCTTCATTCAAAAGCCGTCAATCCGCATCGCCCAAAAAAGTGTCCGATGAAGAAATACGCGCGGGCAAATTCGCGCAGCTTTGCTATGTGGAAAATCTTGGACTCTATTTGCGTCATGATTCTCCAGCCGAAAGGCGCTACGCGGGCAGGCTTTCTCCTCGGGTCTCTGCGCCAAAAGGAACGAGCAGCAAGCCAATCGCGAACGCCATGGAAGTCAGCGCGACAGGGATTCCCAGCGAGCCGTAACGCTGGACTCCCGCGCCAACAAGAAACGTGATTCCCGCGCCCGCAAAACGCGCGAAAGAAGTGGAGAACGCAAATGCGCTCGCGCGACACTCCGTAGGATACTGCTCCGGCAGCCACAGCGTGTACACCGCAAAATTCGCTCCGCCAAATCCCAAAAAGAAAAGGCAGGCGAAAAACCATGGCAAGGCCGCCGCGCCCAGGTAAAAAACCTTTCCAAAAGTGACCGCAATGAACCCGAGCATCAGCGAAAAGTAAAATGCCAACGCGCCGCGCCGTCCGAATTTGTCCGCAAGCCAGGGCATCGCCAGGCAGCCCAGAATCGTGGCGAACGAAACCAGCATTGCCGCGCGCGAAGCAAGCTGCGCAGCTTGGGGGCCCATTCCTCCGGCTGTTTCCGCAAGCGCCGTCACAGCCGCGGGGACATAGACGGTTCCCGCCCACAATCCGCAAATCGACACCAGCATGTATAACGAATTTAGAATCGTTCTGCGCCGCAGCGCCTTCGCAAAGAGCGCGGCAAACGGCTGCCAAACGTGCCAGGAACTGAGTACGCCGGCTTTCTTCTTCCACCGTGCTGGCTCCGTCACGCCGTGGCGTACCCACGCCAGCAAAAGAGCGGGCAATCCGCCCACCGCAAACATCACGCGCCAGGCGTACGTGCCGAAGTAGGTGCCGATCCCGTAGTTGAGAATCGCGGCCCAAAAAGTGCCCACGTAATATCCAGTGTGCATGTAACCCGCGCCGGCGCGCCGCCGCTCTTCCGGCCATTCTTCAGCCACAAACGTTCCGCCCATGGCCCACTCGCCGCCGATGCCGATCCCTGCAAGCAGGCGCAGAATGGCAAGCTGCCAAACGTTGGTGACCGCCGCGCTGAGGAAAGTGAAAACGGAATACCAAACGATGGTCAGCATGAGCGTTCGCACACGCCCGAATTTGTCTCCCACCGGCCCCCACAAAAACGCCAGTCCCCAGCCGAACAGAAAAAGTGCGAACAGCAATCCGCCATAGAAGCCGATGTTGCCTTTCGTTGCGGCAATTCCGGAGCGCGGCAAGAGGTCGCGCAGCGAAGGAACCAGCACCAGCGCGTAAATGAACGAATCCATGCCATCGAGCGCCCAGCCTCCCCACGAAGCCCAGAACCCGCGAATCTGATTGCGCGTCAGCGGAATCACCGAAGGTGGCCTTGTGCCCGAGTGAGGCTCGACAACATTCATGACTGCGGGAATATATCATGCGGGACTGAATCTCATCGGTAGCCGCGCCAGAAGAAGACTATCGTCATGGCGAAGCCAACCAAAATGACAAATGCCTTGACCCAGGACTGCGGCAGCTTTTGCGCGTAGTGCGCCGTGGAATAGCCGCCAAGAACCGAGCCGCAGGTCATCACAATGGCCTGCGGCCAGACAATCGCCTTTGTCACGACAAACGTGACTGTGGCAATGCCATTGATCACGCCGCCAAGCCGTACCTTCAGCTTGTTCATCGCGTGAATGTCGGTCATGCCCAGCGCAGCCAGCATCGCCAGGTTCATGATGCCGATTCCGCCGCCGAAATAGCCGCCGTATACTGCAACAAGCAGTTCGAAAGTGGATGCGCCTGCCACGGCCGCGTTACTGGCGTCGTGCGAAATTCCCGCGGAAATGCGTCCAGTCAAATGCTTGCCAAACGCGAAGAGCAGCGTGGCCCCCAGCAGCAGCCAGGGAATCACGCGACGAAAGGTCTTTGCCGGCGTGTGAATTAAGAGAATCGCGCCAGCAAGACCGCCAACGAGACTGGTGATAACCACAGGAATCAGAATGCGAAGGGGGATGTTCAGCTTTTGCGGATAAGCATTGCCGCTTGCCGTAGTTCCAACCCACAAAGCGAGTGTGTTGGTCGCATTAGCAGGAATCGCCGGTACGCCGGTGAACAAAAGCGCGGGAAACGCGACAAAGCTTCCGCCCCCGGCCACGGCATTGATGCCGCCTCCGAGGGCCCCGGCAAAGAAAAGAAAAATGGCAGTTTGCAGGTTCAAGCAGAAGTTGTATCACGATTCGCGAATCGCCCTCTAGTCAGGAAAAACGCTGAGCGGCCCAACCCGTTTCACGATTGCTCGCGCGCCTTCGCCACAAACCTCTCAGCGGTAATTTGACGGGTGTGCCCGCGCGGGAGCATTATTTCCACGGGACGAGCTTCTTCTATTCTCCAAGGAAGCGCGCCCGAACGGGATAGTCCTCGCCGGGCGTTTGAAATTCATTGCTTTTCAAGGGAGCCGCCGTGGCAACACCGCGTCAGAAACTCAGCACAAAAGACCTGAAAGTGAAGCGCAGCCAGAAACTCAGCGAAGCGCAAATCGCCGTGCACTGGAAGGAAGAGCAATACTATCGCCCTCCCAAAGAGTTTATCGCGCAGGCCAATCTCGCCGATCCCGCGTTTGTTAAAAAGTTCAGCGAAAAGCATTTCCCGGGATGCTTCGATCACTACGCTTCCCTGCTGGATTGGGACAAACCCTGGCGCCAAACGCTGGATACGAGCAATCCTCCTTTCTGGAAATGGTTCGTGGGCGGAAAGCTGAACGCCTGCTACAACTGCGTCGACCGGCATCTCGCCAAATATAAAAACAAAGCCGCCATCATTTTTATTCCAGAGCCCGAAGGCGAAGCCTATACGGTCATCACCTATCAGGAGCTCTACAAGCGCGTGAACGAAACCGCTGCGCTGCTGCGCGATTTCGCAGGCCTGAAAACCGGCGACCGCGTGACGATTCACCTGCCGATGGTCCCCGAGCTGCCCATCACCATGCTTGCCTGCGCGCGCCTGGGCGTCGTGCACTCCGTCGTGTTCGGCGGATTTAGCGGAGAGGCTTGCGGTCTGCGCGCCGCCGACTCCGGCAGTCGCGTGTTGATTTACGCCGACGGCTACTGGCGCAACGGCAAGTGGGTGGACCACAAGGCCGCAGCGGAAATCGCCGTGAAAACCGCCGAAAAAGAAGGCCGGCACATCGACAAAGTGCTCGTCTGGAAGCGCTATCCCGGCAAGTACAGTTCGGAAACGCCGATGGTTTCAAATCGCGACTATTTCATTGACGGCGTTCTCAAAGACTATCGCGGCAAAACCGTCGAGCCCGTTTCCCAGGACGCCGAAGCGCCGCTCTTCCTGATGTACACCAGCGGCACCACGGGCAAGCCCAAAGGCTGCCAGCATCGCACGGGCGGCTATCTCGCTTACGTGACCGGCACCGCGAAGTATTACCAGGACATTCATCCAGAAGACGTCTACTGGTGCATGGCGGACATCGGCTGGATCACCGGCCATTCCTACATTGTTTATGGCCCCCTTGCTCTCGCGGCCACCAGCGTCCTTTACGAAGGCGTGCCGCAATTCCCCGACGTCGGCCGTCCGTGGCGCATCGCAGAGCGCCTCGACGTCAATATTTTCCACACTTCGCCGACCGCGATTCGCATGTTGCGCAAAACCGGCGCAGAAGAACCGAAAAAATATAACTACCATTTCAAGCACATGACCACGGTCGGCGAGCCCATCGAGCCGGAAGTCTGGCAGTGGTATTACGACGTCGTCGGCAAACGCGAAGCCGTCATCGTGGACACTTGGTGGCAAACCGAAACGGGAGGATTCCTCTGCACCACCAAGCCCGCGCTCGATCCGATGAAGCCCGGCAGCGCAGGCCCTCCGGCGCTGGGAATTTATCCGGTGATTTGGGACGAAGAAGCGAAGGAAATCAAAGCCGGCTCGAACGTGGCCGGAAACATCTGCATCCGCAATCCCTGGCCGGGCATCATGCAAACCATTTGGGGAGACCCCGACCGTTTCACCCGTCAGTATTACGCTAAGTATTGCCGGAACCCGAAAAGCAAGGATTGGCGCGATTGGCCGTATTACGCTGCGGATGGCGCCGTGCTTGCCGCGGACGGCTACTATCGCATCCTCGGCCGCGTGGATGATGTCATCAATGTCGCCGGCCACCGCCTCGGCACCAAGGAAGTCGAGTCGGCTTGCCTCACGATTCCGGAAGTTGCGGAAGCCGCCGTCGTTCCTGCAGTGGACGAAGTGAAGGGCCGCGTCCCGGTCGTTTACGTTTCGCTGAAGCCTGGGTTCCAGTCGACCAAAGACGTCCAGGAGAAAGTCACCATCACCATCGAAACCATAATTGGCAAAATCGCACGGCCAAAAAATATCCACGTCGTGCCGGACATGCCGAAAACCCGCTCCGGCAAAATCATGCGCCGTGTGCTCGCTGCCATCGAGAACCGCATGGACACCGGCGACATCACCACGCTCGCGAATCCCGATATCGTCGAGCAAATTCGTGTCCAGGTGCAGGGCCGCGACGCAGGGAAGCTCCAGGAAGGCCCCGAAGACATAAAGCGCTTCGGCCAGGAAAGCTAAATGAGTGGAATTTTGGCATTGAGTATGCCCTTAAGAGACACTGCCATACCTAAGTGCTTGTATTTCAATGGCTTACACCTAGGCGCACGGCAAGGCGTTCGCGAATTGTGCCGGAACTCATTACCGCCGCCCCTATCGCCGAGTCCTAAAATGTCCTAGTACATCGGTACCTCTCAGATTTGAATCGATTTTGTATCGGGAGTCCTATTGTGGGCTAGCCCCACCCCAGATACACTTTGGCTTCGCTCAGGAGGACTGTCTTGACGGGTTCTGAACGCCGCACCACACAACGTTTCACCATGCGGCTGCCACTCACGGTTCGCTGGACGACAGGTGCCGCCGTCGGCGAAACCAGCACCGAATCGCGGGACGTCAGTTCCCGCGGTGTTTACTTCTTTCTAACCAAGGACGTCAAAGAGGGCTCGCCTGTCGAGATTCTTCTCACGTTGCCGAACGAAATAACCATGGCCGGCCCCGTGCGCGTCCGTTGCCTCGGCCGCGTCCAGCGCACCGAGCCGCGCGAGGAAGGCGCCGTGGGCGTAGTGGCCGCGATCGAGCGGTACGAGTTTCTTCGCGGCGACCAGGATTGATAAATTTTCCCGGCTGCGCAGGCTGACCTTACGTCCCCGGTTCACCGCGCAGAGCCAATTTCCCAAGAGTCCGCAGGATCAATCACGGGATTCTTGCATTCGCCTGCGGCGCGAAAAAGTTTCTTCGAGTTCCTTGCTCGCACACTGCGGAGGCGGGCAGGATCAAGCCGGGGTGCCTTGGCCCCTCAGCGAAGCGCCCCGGCTCAGTTTTTTCATCACACCGCAATTTGTCTTTCCGCGTGAAGCAGGCCGAGGTTTTTCTTCCAAGTTCGATCCCGCAAACGAGTCGGCCTGCGCAGTCGAGGTACCCTTCGGCCTCGGGGTTTTTTGCGCGATGAATCTCCCTTCCTCTTTTTTTTCGTAATTTATACCCTTACTTCACTTCTTCAATCTTGGCCGCAGCTTTCCTGCGGCGAGGGCCATAAGCAAACGGCGACGGGCGGTGAGTTCAGCGGAGTCTATACGGCCCTGCCGGAAGAGCCAGCGGAGAAAATTCTCGGCACTGCGTTCGGCCTTGAGCGAGTTACATTCGCCGCAGCAGGAAACCAGGTTGCGGTAGGAATTGCCGCCGGAGTGAACCCGGGGAATCACGTGGTCGAGGCAGCGCGTTCTTGGGCTGAGCCGGCGGGAACAGTAGAAGCAGAGGCCGCGTTCGCGCGAGTGGATGCCTTCGCGCAGCGGGCGCGTTTGCAGGAAATTCACCTTTTCGAGCTCGGCCTTGCCGGACGTGTGCGCGACCGCGGCAATGACTGATGCACCACTGAAGACGGCGCTACCAAATCGCGGCCCCGCGCTCTTCTCTTCTAGCCAGAATTCAGCTTGTCTTCGCGGAGAACCATGCCGCCGCGGTCAAACACACTGTAACCAGGGTGGAGAAAACGATGGGGATGGTGAAGGCGTATCTCCAGCTCAAAGCTGTGACTGCTACAAAGCAAATGGCGAGCGCCCACGCAATGCTTCGCACGCGTCCCAAAGTCTCTGCCGGAAGTCGGCCCAGCTGCCACGCTAATACCGCCGCGAACAAAAGAAACACAGAGAAAAAAAGCCCGAACGCGCTGAAGAAGTCCCAATAAGTCCGGGTAAACCCTTGCGCGTCAAAGCGAACGGAGCGCATTAGACCAAGAACCGCGTCCGCTCCCCATTCCGGATTATTCTGGCGAAACCCAAACGTATGTCCGGCGGCAAAAAGCAGCAGGATAACAGAAGAGATTCGGTAAAGAATCGGCGCTTTCACCTACTTCCTCCTGAACATTCACGGTGGCAGTTTACCGCCCCATCCCCGCCCCGCGCGGCCGCCTTGCCTTCGGTTATGCTTAATCCCTCAAACACCCACCAATTCAAAGGCCTGCCCCACCCGGCCGTCCTTAGAAACTCGCCACCGCCGCGGTTTCACTCGGACACGTTTCGAAGATGGGCAGCAGCCGGGCCATTTCCAACGCTTGCCTCAACTTCGGGCCGAGATGACACAGCCTCAGGCCTCCGCCTTTGGCTTTGGTCTTCCGATGCATTTCGATAAGCGCGCCGAGGCCCGCGCTGTCCACATAATGGACTTGCTCCAGATTAACGACAATCCGTGTGGCGCCCGATGCGAGCAGATCGTCGATCACCGTAACCAGCCCGCTGCTCTCTTCTCCGAGCACCAGACGCCCTTTGAGCGCCAGAAGGTAGATTCCATTCGTCTCACGCTGCGTTATTTCCAAAGGCATCGCTGGCCTCCCCCGGGAACGATTCAAGGATCATTCCGCGCATTTGCGAATGCATTCATAATAGCCTCGGATTCTCAATAGCGAAAGAAACAGTCGAGCCCTGAAAAACGGAAGTCCGGTCTACCCCGAGCGGTTTTCGCGACGGGCCACTTCCTCATAACCGTTCCGCCAGGAGGGCTCTCCACCTGCCTACAGGCTCATCCTCGTCGGCTGGATGAAGGATGATGACACTCCTGGAACAAATCGAGGCTCGCGTATATAGCTTGCTCGCTACTAACAACTTACGACTAAAGGACCGACAACGGACTCCAATCGTGCCTCGTTACCCCTGGCGCAACCTGTACTTTGGGGCAGGAGATTTCCACAGCTTGGATGAGAGAGGATTGGGGTGCCCAGCGGGGTGGACTTCACGAACTCGAAGTGTGGGGGACTGGCTTCGCGCGGATTCGATTTGGGGTGGAATCCGCCGTCAGGCACACGTATGGGCGAAAGCAATCCGTCGGCGGAAAGTGCTCGAATGGCTCCGGACATCTATGCCGTCAAAGAAATGGAAGAATTGAAAACCGAAATCGCGATCGAACCCAAGCTCCAGCAAAAGCCTTCGGCCAGCGAAAAGGTTTCTGCGATCGATAAACCTGCGGCTGCGGAGGAACCTTCCAGCGGTGACGGTTCGATCGGAATCTCTCTCATCGATCTCGCAGAAATCCTGGATCAGCACAAACAGTGGGTGGAATCCGGCGGAGAATCCGGCGCGCGCGCCGACCTCACCGGCGTCAATCTCGCCAAAGCCGATCTCACCGGCATTAACTTACAGGGTAGCATATTACATAGAGTTAATATGGCCGGGGCGGACCTCTCCATGGCCAATCTCCGGGGAGCCAGTCTTGTTCGCGCGAGTTTGCAAAATAGTAATCTATTGGGCACTGAGTTACGGGGCGCCAATTTAATGGGCGCCAACGTTTACGGCGCGGACGGCTTGTGGTTTGGCCGCCTGGGCGGAACGAACCTTTTTGACGCGGTCCTTCCCGAATCCATTTCCGCGGTGGACAGTTCCAAAGCGATTGGCGATGCCACCAAAGTGGCGCGCTGGTTTTATTTTTTGACCTTGGGCCTGAGTCTCCTCTGCTGCCTGCTGATTATTTACACCACCGACGTTCGGCTGCTCCTGAACTCGTCGGCGATTCCTTTTCCCAAGCTCGGCAACGTGTTGCCGACCACCGGGCTCTACCTTGGCGGGCCCATCGTTCTTTTGATCCTTTCGCTGCGCTTTCACTTTTTGCTGCTGCGCTTGTGGGGCAGCATGGCCGCGTTGCCGGCGGTGTTTCCTGACGGGCAGACGCTCGAAAAAGACGGACCGTGGTATTTGATGGGTCTCGTGCGGCGGCATTTCCGCTGGCAGGGAGAGTCCCGCGCGGCCATGACCGCGTTTGAATCGGTGCTCTCCACCGTGCTGGCCTACTGGATCGTTCCAGCCACGTTGTTTTTCTTCTGGTTGCGCTACCTGACGGTCCAGGATTTTCGCGGAACGCTTCTTCACGTTTCTCTCGTGACCCTTGCGGTGGCCACGGCCACCAGCGTTCCGTTCGTCGTCTCGCGCGTGCTGCGCCCCGGCGACATTCGTCTGCCAAAATCCAAAAATGTTTTGCGCATGATTCTGGGAACCACGCGCGCCGCGCTCGCCGTGGGATGCATCCTCTTCGTCATTTCTTTGGGCGTGAATCGCGGTCTTCCTTCGGACCGCACAGGTGTAGCGGCCTCAGCCGCCGATCCCCGCCGCTGGGCCGCCACCGTTTTCCAGTCCGTGGGCTACCGGCCGTACGCGGACTTGACCGAAGCTTCGCTTTCCACGCCGCTTCCCAAAGGAACGCCGTGGACCGACGAAAACGTCGCGAAAATTTCCGGCGCGCGCTTGAACGAAATGAATTTGCGCTACGCCCGCGCCTATCGCGCGTTTCTGGTCAACGCCAAACTCTGGCGAGCCAATCTCGAAGGCGGTTATTTTTCCGAAGGGGACCTAAGAGGAGCCAATTTAAGAGAAACTTTGCTGCGCTTCGGAATTTTTGACCGCGCTTTGCTATCGCACTCCGTTTTGGTCTCGGCCAACGCCACCGGCGCCAATTTTGCCGCTGCGGACCTGCGTTTTTCGGATCTTTCCTACGGCACGTTTGAAAACGCCGTGCTTTCGAACGCCCGCGCGTCCAGCGCCTCCCTCTATGCCATAAATTTACGCAACAGTTCGCTTCTGCGTACGGACCTCTCACGAAGCGACATGCGCGACGCCCGCCTCGAACACGCTGTTTTGTCCTTTGCCAATTTGGAGCAAACGGACCTTTCCTCCGCCGGACTTGAGGACGCCAATCTGACCGGAGCCTTGTGCAAAGGGACTATTTTCCTTGACGCCGATTTGAAAAACGCGGATTTACGCGGAGCCAGCCTCTCGGGCGCCGTGCTCCGGGGGGCGGCGACTGAAGGAGCTAACTTTGCGGGCGCGGACTTACGCGGAGCTTTGGGCATAACCTCACAACAAGTGTGTTCCGCGCTGAATGGGCGAACTGCGCTGATGGATGCCGATCTTGCCGGGGAAGTACAAGCGCGCTGCGGATCACACTAGCAGACACGAAGGCATTGCAAACCGTAAATTCGGGAACGCTTTTGCTCCCGCAATTCTATCCGCCCATACGATAGCGATATTCGGCCGGCTCTGATCCCGAGTTTCCCACCTGGGACCCGTGAGCCGGCTTGAGCAAGTGCGAATGCTCATCGCGGAGAGAGGGCGTCGGGTTTTCGACTGGGACTTGTGCCAGGCGCCGAGGTGAGGATCGTTATAACGCGAAGTAAGATCCCTCCAGTAGGAGTTCGCCTCCTCCGCTAATGTCGTTCTTCCGAAGGGCAAACTCTTCCGGTGAATAGTAGATCATCAAAGCAAAATGCATCCGTTTTCTCCCTTTGCGCAACCTGGCCGGCTTTACAGTCGTCTATCTATATGGCGGGTGAGATTAGGCCCATTCGACAGACTTTAGGAAATCTGCCGGAATTTCAAGGGCAGTGTCGAATGGAACCGGATGGAGGCTGTTTCGTGAGCAACACGACCCGATTCAGACGGAAGGCCGCCTCCGTTGTCTCGTCCCTGCTGATGCCGTTGGCAAGTCCGATGTTCCCGCAGGACGCCAAGGTGCCCGCGATTCGCGCTACTACCAGGCTCGTGGAACTCGACGTAGTCGTTCTCGACAAGCGCAGCCGCCCCATAACTGGCCTATCGCAAGATGATTTTCAAGTATTCGACAATGGGCAGGAACAGAAGATCGTCCATTTCTCCCGCAGCCCGGGCATGCAGGCTTTTTCGCCTGAGAGGTCGCCGCTAGTGATCACGAACCGCCGGAACAAGGATGAGAGACCGCCTGGCATGATCGTGATTCTGGTGGATGAACTTATCCTGCAAGCTCACAGCTACGGTTTCACGCCAATCCCTGAGGACGCCAAACAGCCCATCAAGAGTGCGCGGCTCGAAGTGCTGAAGTTTCTCTCGACGCTAAAGCCTGGCGAACAGGTGGCCCTGTATGCGCTGAGGCAGGAAGGCGTCGTCATCATCCACGACGTCACGGATGATTCGGAAGCGCTTATGGCGGCGGCGAAGACGCTGGGAACGGGGCTACGCATGGCCAACCTGCCTGTTCGCAATACCGAAGGGACTAAAGCTCTTAGTACGTTGCGCGACTGGTGGGAAAGTCCGTGGTTTCACCGGGAGAAGTATCAGAGCAGTGATTTTGGAGACAGAGTCCTGCTTGGATACGGGTTTCAGGCCATTGCCCAGCACTTGCAAGGAGTCCCAGGAAGGAAGAATTTGGTTTTGATTTCCTCGACCTTGCCATCGAACATCACCGATTTCATCCCCGAATTAATGTTTAACGAACGCGACGCCAACATTCCCAGACAGCCGAGCCTGACCGATCCAACTCCGACGCCTCAGTATTCAGAACCGGGGATCCATTACAACCAGCTTCGCGGGTTCGCGCGCTGGCTAAGCAACGCAAACATTGCGGTCTACCCGATCGACGCAAACGGGCTTAGCACAACCCGCCCCTCTCTTGGCCAGTGGGCCGCGGCAGACCTGATTGCCTCTGAGACAGGAGGGCGGGCTGTTTTCGACAGCAATGGGCTGGACCAGCATTTGCGAGAGGTGCTCGAGGAGACCACTGTTACGTACGATCTGGGCTACTATCCCGGCGACGCTGCCTGGGATGGCAAGTATCACAAGATCGAGCTCAAGCTGAAGCGCGAAGGACTCAAGGTGCTTTGCCGCAAGGGTTACTTTGCCTTGGATGAGCCGATCATGCAAAATCCGGATGCGGCGTTACGTTTTGCCGCAAGGAGTGTCGCCGAAGGCGTGGGCGTGGGGGTTACGCTGAACGTCTCTTCCAATCCGCTGGAGTGGGGACCGGAACAGGTGGTGCTCAAGTTGGATACTCACGACATCCATTTTGAGCAAAGTGATGGACGTTGGAAGGCGAGTATTGATTTGGGTTTCGCGGAATTGAGCAAAGACGGACGCATCCTGGGTGGCGTCGAAGACCACATCGATCTGGCCCTTCTTCCGGACAGTTATAACGATGCCAAAATGCAAGGCTGGTTTTACCCGAGAGAGCTTTTTGTGAGTCGAGCGGCAGAAAAGCTGCGGGTTGTGGTTCGCGATCTTTCCACCGGGGCCCTCGGTTCAGTCTCAGTACCAGTTCTTCAAGACAAACACATGTGAGGTTGCCTTCAGAATTTTCAATCGAAGCAAACGGAATTTTGCGGTGGTCGGATTGCTCTCATAAATTTTGAATCGAAGGTAACGGAACTTTGCGTTTGCTCTGCGGCAATGGAGAGTGCCAGCATGACTTCACCAGCTTGAGAGGTCCTAAATCCAGATTTTTGGGTGGTCATTATGCTGGGCTCTGGGATTTCACTAACGGCAAATGCTTCATCGGCGGCAAGCAAATTGATCAATTCTGCCGACGCGCCCTCCAATGCTGTCGAGGGATACAAGGCGTCCATGGGCGGCGACGGGCTGCGCATCCTGGAGCATCTGCCGCAAATCATGGAGCGTGGCGCGGACTCGCTGACTCCTGCCGAAAAAGAATTGTTGAAATGGCTTGGTGTGTTCCACCGCCGGCCGACGCCCGGCAAATTCATGATGCGCATTCGACTGCCGAACGGCTTCGTGCGGGGTGAGCAACTCCGGGCCATTGCGGAACTTTCTCGACGATTGGGCGACGGAGTCGTGGACATCACGACCCGGCAACAGATTGAGCTGCGCGGATTCACGCTCGGAAGCGTGCCGGAGATTTGGAAGAAGCTGCGCGGGGTAGACCTGCGCTCGTTGCAAACCGGCGTGGACAACGTTAGAAACATCAACGGCTGTCCCCTGGCGGGACTCCATCAGCATGAATTGCTTGACGCTTCTCCCGTCGTACAGGATTTAGACCGCATTATTGTGGGCGCGCAAGGCAATCCGGAATTCACTAACCTGCCGCGCAAGTTCAACATCACGGTCACGGGCTGCCTGGACAATTGCACGCACGCAGAATCGCAAGACATTGCCCTAATCCCCGCGAAAAAAGCGGGTCGCACCGGTTTCAACGTGCTGGTTGGCGGAAAGATGGGTTCGGGAGGATTCACCGTTGCTTCGCCGCTGAATGTTTTTGTGGAAGCTTTTCAGGCCGCGCCCGTGGTCGTGGAGCTGATCAAGATCTATCGCGATCATGGTCCGCGCGAGGCGCGTTCGAAGTGCCGCTTTGCTTTTCTCATTGAAGAGTGGGGCCTGTCGCTCCTGCGCGCGAAATTGATTGGGCGATTGGGCCACGAGCTGGCGTTCCAAGGAAGAGACATGCGCAGTTCCGCGCATGCCGACCACCTTGGCGTGACGCGGCAAAAACAGGAAGGGCTTCGCGCCGTGGGACTGTGTATTCCGACGGGCCGCGTCAATCCGAATCATTTGGACGAGCTCGCGCGGCTTGCGGAAATTTACGGAAACGGGGAAATTCGGCTGACCACTGCGCAAAACGCGGTTATTCCTAATGTTCCTGGGGACTCCGTCGGCGGCCTGCTGGCGGAGCCTTTGCTCAAGGAGTTTTCGCCGCGTCCTTCTCCATTTTTGCGCAGCATGGTGGCTTGCGTTGGAACGGATTATTGCAACCTCGCGCTCATCGAGACGAAAAGCCGCGCCGTCGCGCTCTCCGAAGCTCTACACCAAAAGCTTGGCGGGAGTGGAAATCCGCTGACGATTCACTGGTCGGGATGTCCTGCGGGCTGCGGCAACCATCAAGCCGCGGATATCGGTTTTCGCGGGTTCAAGACCAGGCTTGACGGAAAGCTGGTGGACGCCGTGGCTATTTACGCGGGCGGGCAGACGGGGCCGCAAGCAGTTCCCGGCGACGAAATCCTGGAAACGGTGCCATGCGACGACAATTTGCCGGAAGTGGTTGCGAATGTCATCGAATCGTATCGTTTCGAGAAGGAAGCGCGAGAGCACGCGGCGTGGAGCGACCCGCTGTTCACAGCAGCGGATACGGCGGGATTGGCATCATGGCATTCGCCGCGACGGATTGTGTCTTCGGCGCGAACAAATTGAAACTCTGCCATAACGGAGAATCCACAATGACAGATTACGTCAGCCCTACGGACCTGTTGCAGGAAGCGGTGGAGTTGGCGAAGAAGAAGTCCGAGCTGTCCGTGGCGGACATGCTGATTCGCGGAGCGCTGTCGGGAGCTTTTCTCGGATACGCGACTTCGCTGGCATTTCTGGTGACGTCGCAAGGGCTTCCTCCCATTGTTGGTGCAATCCTTTTTCCCGTTGGCTTTGTGATTCTGGCGCTGCTCGGCCTCGAGTTGGTCACCGGCAATTTTGCGTTGCTTCCCGCGGGCGTACTCGCGGGGGCCGTGCGCTTGTCTAAACTGCTTCGCAATTGGGGCTGGGTGTATCTGGGCAATTTGCTGGGCAGCTTGCTGTATGCGGGACTCTTCTATTTGGCGATCACCAATTGGCGCACGGGCAACGGCGGCGCTGTGGCGGATCTCCTGAAGCAGGCTGCGCTAAAGAAAACGCTGGGCTTCGCGGCGCTGGGCGGGGGCGGCTGGGCTTTGGCGCTGGTGAAAGGAGTCCTCTGCAACTGGATGGTGACGATTGGCGCGTTGCTGGCGCTGGTGTCGCGCTCGACGGTCGGGAAAATCGCCGCGATGTGGCTGCCGATCCTGACGTTTTTCGCGTTAGGCTTCGAGCATTCCGTCGTCAATATGTACATCTTGCCGTCCGGAATGATGCTTGGCGCGGCGATCTCCGTGAGGCAGGTTCTTTTCTGGAATCTCCTTCCCGTCACGCTGGGCAACATCGTTGCAGGCGCGCTCTTCACCGGCATGGCTCTGTATGCCACCTACGCGGCCAAGGCCGCTCCAACTGTTAGCCCTGCCGAGTCTGCTGTGGCGCCTGCCAAACCAGGAGTGGCGCTGGCCGCCGCAGCCGGCGCGCCTCAAGTCTAAATTTTCTCTCCCCTTGCTTACCGAGAGGAATGGGTGTAGCTTATCCTCGGTAACCTAGTGGTAGCCGCCCTCTTGAAGAGGGCGGGGAGAGCGCATGAGCAAGCCTTCCGACCTCGTCCAGGGGACGCTGGACCTCCTGCTATTGAAAATTCTGGCGCTCGAGCCGCTGAACGGCTTTGCGATTAGCCAGCGCTTAAAGCAAATTTCCGGGGATGTCCTGCAAGTCAGCGACGGTTCTCTCT
>Ga0209474_10003057_pt1 | contig 14889 bp, 19 predicted proteins | sample GraSoiAngelo_145_FD_185902 | JGI IMG/M metagenome (GOLD analysis project Ga0209474, IMG submission 185902) | Grasslands soil microbial communities from the Angelo Coastal Reserve, California, USA - 14_1009_05_20cm (SPAdes) (version 2) | ecosystem: Environmental > Terrestrial > Soil > Grasslands...
GATTCTCGCTGATGGCTGCGCCGCTCTTGCTGCTGGCGGGCCTCGACGCCGGTCCCGTCGTGTTCAGCTGCCTGTTGTTAACGGCGGTGACGCGTCTTGCGGTGGCGATTCGATTCCGAGCTTCTGTCGAGCGGTCCAGCGCGGTGTTCTTGATCGCCGGGAGCCTACCGGGGCTCTTTGTTGGGAGCCGATTTGTCGCTGCCGGGAGCGCGAACCTGCTCCGAGCTGCGATCGGATTCACAGTCATGGCCGTGGCGGTCGCTTTTTTCGCGGTGAGGTCTCGGCCAAGAGACGCTCCGGGGCGGTGGCGATGCCTGGCGGCCGGCTTTGGCGGCGGCCTTCTGGGCGCCCTCGCCGGGCTCAACGGCGTTGGGCCAGCTTTTGGCGCTAACTCGCTCGAAGCTGTCGCCCAAGCAGCTGTTTGCCACCCTCGGCGTCTACGCCTTCGTCTCCGCCGCGATCGGGCTTCTGGTCGTGCTCGTGACGACGCGCATCCCTTGTGGGCCGCCGGCTATGCGATTGCGTGGGCCCCTGTCGCGTTGGCTAGCAATGCTGTCGGCGTCGCCGCGGGCCTGAGACTGAGCCCAGCGCGAATCCGACCCCTGGCGCTGCTGGTTTCGTTCGCAGCGGGCGCGGGCGCGGCGGCAACCGCGTTGCGGTGACGCCTAACCATCTCGGTATTGACCCGTCCCGGCAGGGCCTGGATTAGGCTCGACCGATGGGCGATCCGGAGTTCGACGGCGCATCCCTGGAGCGGCTGCGACGCCGGTCGAGCAGCAAGTGGACTAGGTTCGACCCGGACGTGCTCCCCGCCTGGATCGCGGAGATGGATTGGGAATGCGGGCGGGAGCGCGGGACCGATGGCCAGCCTCTCCCGCGCCGATGTTCATGGCGGCATCTGCGGGCCGACGGCAGTGAGGAGATACCGGGGGCACTGGGCGCCGAGTGTGCGCGTAGAGTTCCACTAGGACGGACCCGACCATCTCGGTGGTCGAGTTTGTCGTGGGATCAACGGATCAATCGAGAACTGCGATTGCGTCGACCTCGATGAGGTACCCAGGCTGAGCCAGCGTCTCCACTCCGACCAGCACATCGGCGGGCTTGTGTTCACGGAACACTGCTGTTCGGGCTTCCGAGATGGCAGGTAAGTACTCGGGTAGGTGGTGTACGACGTAAATCGTGATCCTAGACACCTGGTCCGTCCGGGCCCCCGCCGCGGCAAGTGCATTCCCAACATTGGCGAACGCCTGACGGGCTTGGGTAGCTAGGTCCCCGGCACCAACAAGGTTGCCATCAGTGTCGTCGGCCACTTGCCCGGCAACGAACACTAGCCGGCTCCCCCTCGCGGTGATGACCTGGGTGTAGCTCACGGGCTTGGACAAGCTCATGGGATTGATCAGCTCAAGAGTCATGGATGGCGTTCCTCTCTACGAAGCTAAGTTGGCCATTCAGCCGACACCCCATTATGAACCCACCTCTGTGCGCCTCCGAACCACTCATGCGCTGATTATTTCGGGAAATGAAATCGGGTCGCCAACGTTGACTCTAGGATCCCTGCCTCGACCTCGAGAATCTCCACGGAGGAATGGCCGACGAGAAACCCGGCGTCCTCGATTTGGCGTACTGCGGATTGGTATAGCAGCGAAGTGTTGAACGCCAGTACCGACGGCGGGCCATCCCAGAATGAAAGGACGGCTCGCTCGTCGCCGGTTGGAGAGCGCGCAAAGAGCACGCCCAGGAATCCCGCGTGAGCTCGAAACATGGGCAATGAGATGGTCTCGGCGAATTGCTGATATTCCCCAACGCGAGCTGGATCGACTGTTGTCCGCCAGATTCGGACGATCACGCCAGGGGCTTATGTCCCTGACAGTTGGTGAACGTCATTGCATTCAAGAAGCCGTCGATTCCGGCGATCACCCCCTCGGGCGCGTCAATCGGCATCAGATGACCAGAGCCGGACACAGGCTTGAACTTGGCAGACGGAATCAGCGCGGCCTTGCTCGATTGGCAAACAACCTCTCTCCGCCGAACGTGACCAGTGCTCGTCTTCACCAACCACGGATCGCCAAGCGCTGATCAGCGTTAAGACTCGAAATCTCAACCCCTCGCATGGCCAGTCCGAGGCCTTCGCTCGCTTTTGCGATCACGTCCGGCCGGTCGAAGTAGGTCGTTGCTTCCACTATGGCTTTAGCACGTTTCAGCGGGTCTTCCGATTTGAAGATGCCGGATCCGACAAAGACGCCTTCTGCGCCCAGCTGCATCATCCATGCCGCGTCGGCTGGCGTCGCAATCCCGCCGGCGACAAAGGTCACGACCGGCAGTCGGCCAAGAGTCTGTACTTCCTTTACGAGTTCAAGCGGCGCTCCAAGCTCTTTGGCGGCATGCACCAATTCGGCGGCCGACAACCCGGCTAGTGACCGGATTTCACGCTGCAAGAGGCTCAGATGGCGTTTCGCCTCGACGATGTTACCGGTGCCTGCCTCACCCTTGGTGCGAATCATGGCCGCCCCCTCCGCGATGCGCCTGAGGGCTTCACCAAGGCTTGTGCAACCGCAAACAAAGGGCACCTTGAAAGGGCGCTTGTCGATGTGGTTTTCCTCGTCCGCGGGGGTCAAAACTTCCGACTCGTCGATGTAATCGACTTCGAGCGCCTCGAGGACCTGCGCCTCGACGGTGTGGCCGATGCGGCACTTAGCCATGACGGGAATGGTGACCGCAGATTTGATGGAGCGGATTAATGCAGGATCAGACATACGAGACACGCCACCCTCGCGTCGGATGTCAGCCGGAACGCGCTCGAGTGCCCATCACGGCGCAAGCGCCCGCGTCCTCAGCAATTCGGGCGTGCTCTGGTGTGACAACGTCCATGATTACGCCCTGCTTCAACATCCCGGCCAGCCCAGCCTTCAGCTTGAAGGTGCCGACAGCCGGGCCGCCGCTGCCAGACGCGGAACCGCTTGGGCCATCTCCGCCAGTTGTCATGCGCGCCACTTCGGTTTCGTGTGTTTGCATCAGCCCTCCTTAGCGATTGGGCACGATGCCCTTAACGTTGGAGAGCAACTCGCTCGACGTGTGTCCACTTGACAAAAATGGTGTCTTGGACAAAGGTGGCTCATCAGCGACTAACTGTTGATGATTGGATTTGCCCGAGGGTGCTGGGGATCCACCCGAGGACATGTTGCGCGTTCTCGTTCCGGGGAAAGATTGGGTAGAAGGGGTGCTTGATGAGCTGCGTGACTATGTCGACGTCCTGAGGTCTCGATATCAATGCGGCTAGCCGGCTGCCTGGACCAGCCCGATGGGCTCGAGGTACTTCAACTCTTTGACGGTCCAGGTCGACCATGGCAGCTGCTCGGTTGACGTTCATAGGCACCTTGTAAGGAGACGTTAAACCTGGACCCAAACGGACAGGTCAAGTGGCTTGACCTGTCCTTGCATACATCTACGTTTGACCAGTTTGCATTGAGGCTATCGACGTCTTCACCGACCGGCCATTCGCCGGCAACCCGGCCGACCTTGCCTTCTGGAGACGGATGCTTGGCCGCCCGAGACCTGGATACACGACGTCGGTCGTGAACTGAATCCGTCGGAGACAACCTTCGCGATGAAGCGACCGCGGAAGAACGAGGCCGACTGGGCGCTCCGCTGGTTCACCCCGCTGGTCGAAGACGACCTGTGCGGGCATGCCACGCTGGCGACAGCGCATGCCCTGCATGCGGCAACCCATCATCAAGAGTCCGTCGTAACCGTGTGAGAGACGTTGAGCGGCTTGGCGGAGACTTTCTTGCATTCCTAAGCACGCCTTTTGCGCAACGACATTTGCCGATATGTGAGCGCGGCAGCGGCAACCACTACCGGCAGCAAGAGGTTTGGGCCAGCAAACATAAGGACGATCGTGCAGAAGAAGCAGCTGATCCCAGCCGCGATACGCATCCCGCTGCGGAGAAGCCGGACCGCGGCGAGGGTCCCGACGATATATGTGGCTGTCGCAAGTGAATTCGGAATGATCAGCAAGGTTTCGGCGCCGAGCGACCCCAGCTGCGCCAGTAGGATTCCTATGCCTGAGAGCAGCCCGATGAGGAGTACCGATCGGCGCGGCACTCCACGTGGACTCAGGTGGAACAAGAACCCGGGGAATGCGCCGTCACGGGCTAGCGCGTAGGCCAACCGTGACGCTGCCGCGACAAACGCATTTGCGGTCGCCAGCGCGATGCAGATCGCCATCGTTGCGGCCGCCGCATCCGCGTGGAATCCCACTTTGCGCCCTAACACCTCGGCCACGCTGATTCGATCCAGGACAGGATTTCCATAGGCACCCGTCGTAACAACGGCGACAGACACACCCGCATACAAGACGGTGATCAGACCCACAGCGACGAGGGTGGCGCGAACCACATCGCGCCGCGGATCGCGAAACTCGGCGGAAAGATGGGCGATTGCCTCCCAACCGAAGAAAGCAAAGAAGATCAGGAGGGCTGTGCTGCCCACGGCGAGATATCCGTGTGGTGCAAACGGGTGCCACTTCGCGTGAGGGATGTCCGGCAGGGCAGACGCTGCAGCGGCAAGTAGCAGGAGCGCCACGGCACCGCTGAACACGAGCTGGAGGCGCCCGCTCACTGTCAGTCCGAAGTAGTTCGCAGTCACAGCGACGAATAGGATCACCTCCGCCGTCAATGCAATTTGCCACGCAGTCAACCCCAGCGCGACCGACGCGTAGTAGGCTCCGCTCAACGGCACGATCATCATTCCGACGACGACGGCGAAGAAGTAGAACCAGCCAATCACAGCCCCCCACCCACCCCCGAATGCCCGGGTGGTAAAGCTCGCGACTCCCCCCGCGTCGGGAAATCGAGACGCCAGGGCGGCAAACGTTAGAGCTAGCGGAATCCCAAGCAGGCCGTCGAACAGCCAGGCCAGCATCGACGCCGGGCCAGCCAAGGAGGCGGAAACCCCAGGCAGGAGTAGGACGCCTCCCCCGATGACCGCTCCGAGATACAGGGCGATGCCCTGCGGAAGGCTGACGGTCCGGCTCATACGCTGCGCCATCTCAGCCAGTTAGGACGGTGCGTAAGCCCGCGCAGTCTCCGGCCACACACATGCTGAGTCGACTAAAGCTAAGCGCGCCCCCTGGGGGCCAGGTCAATGCTTCGCAGCTAGGCGGTAATCGATCCCGGGTCGGAGCCGCGGGCGATGGGATAACCCTCGCGGCGCCAATACTCGATGCCCCCCACCATCTCCTTGACGCGGTAGCCAAGTGTCGCGAGGCGCACAGCTCCCTTCGCGGCCGCGTTGCACGCCGGCCCCCAGCAGTACACCACGATCAGCTCGTCCTGCCCGAGCTTGCGGGTCATGAGCTCGTCGATCGTGCGGTACGGCATGGAGATCGCTCCGGGAACGTGGGCTCTCTCGTATGCCTCGGTCGGGCGCGTGTCGAGGACGACGAAACCGGAATGCCCAGCCATGAGGTCGGAGTGCACATCCGAGGGATCCGTCTCGAGGGCGAGCTTGCCCGAGAAGTGATTTGCGGCGAGGGCGGGATCCGCGGCGCCTGCGGGGTCCACTAGGGAGGTCGTGACAAGCGGCTTTTGGGCCTTGATCTCACGTAGGTCTTCCATGCCATCACCTTAGGAGTTCCAACGCTGGCCAGCGATTGGCAGATTTGTCAATGTTCGTTGGTTTCCTGCCAGAATTCAGGGATGCTCCGCAACGTGGTGGCGGTCGCTTGCGACCGCGTGGCCGCATTCGAGCTCGCCGTCATCTGTGAGGTGTTCGGGCTGGACCGAACCGGTGACGGCTTGCCTGGATACGACTTCGCGGTATGCGCGGCGGAACGGCCCCCGCTGCGCACCACCTCCGGTTTTTCGATCGACACCCCCTTTGGCCTCGACCGGCTTGCAGAAGCGGACCTGATCGCTGTCCCCGCCTGGCGCGACGTGAATGAAAAGCCGCCGGCGCGCCTGCTCGAAGCATTGCGCGAGGCCCATGCGCGGGGGGCCCGGCTGATGAGCGTTTGCACTGGAGCGTTCGTCCTTGCCGCCTCCGGGCTCCTGGATGGAAGGCGCGCCACCACGCACTGGCGGCACGTGGGCAAGCTCGCTGAACGCTATCCGGCAATTTGCGTGGAACCGGATGTCCTTTATGTCGATGAAGGTCAGGTTTTGACCAGCGCCGGGACGGCCGCCGGGATCGATCTCTGCCTGCACATCGTCCGCCAAGAGCACGGCGCTGTGGTCGCCAATTCGATAGCTCGGCGGATGGTGGTGCCGCCGCACCGGGCGGGCGGCCAGGCGCAGTACACCGAGACCATCGTCCCGGACACGTGTTCCGATAACGGCATTCCGGAGGTTCTCGCCTGGGCGCAGCGCCGGCTGAATCACAGGCTGACAGTCGATCGCCTCGCGTCGCGGGCGCACATGTCGCCCCGGACGTTTGCGCGCCGATTCGTCCAAGCAACCGGTACCACCCCACACCGCTGGCTGCTGACCCAGCGCCTGATGCTGGCGCAGCGGTTGCTCGAGGGCAGCGAGCTGAGCGTCGAACTGGTCGCCGAAAATGCGGGCTTCGGAACGGCCGCTGCGCTGCGTGAGCACTTCGGCCGCCACCTGCAGACCAGCCCTCTTGCCTACCGCCGCTTGTTCAATTCGCTGCCCGAGAGGTCGGCCTCGTCAGGGCACTAGAGCGAGACGTCGTCCTCATGCGATGCGAGGCTGCGTGAATAGAGCGTCAATGCTTCTTCCATGACCTCATGCCGGCTTTTTCCGCCCGCGTCCAAGCCAAACACGTACCGCATGAAGTCGATTCGAGCGAGCTCTTCGTGTACCAGTGACGCATCGTCAGGTCGGTAAACCTGGGCCGGCCTGCCGATTGCGATGTAGCCGATCGGAACGCGTGAACCTGGAGCCAGCTCACTCTTGACGTGCACTTTTCCGCCGAGCGCCACGACGCAAGCGTCGCCCAGGAACGCACCGTTGAAGACCATGGCACCGGTCGCGATGAAGCAGCAATCGCTGATCTCGCACCCGGTCAGGTACGCATGCGGCCCCACCAGGCAGTGGGCGCCGAGCGTGAGTGGAAACGGCCCCGCAGCCCTGAGGACGGCGTGCTCCATCACCACGGTCTCGGCCCCGATGGAGATCCTGGAGCCGTTTTCCGCGGTAAGGATCGCGCCGTAGAGGATCCGTGCGCGCGGTCCGACCGAAACCTCTCCGGAAAGGACGGCGTTGGGCGCCACCCATGCGGTACGGTCGACGGCCGGACGCTTCCCACCATGCTCAATGAGCACGCGATCAACAGTACGGATTCATCATTGGGCGACGATCAGACGTTCGGGAGGGGCTCCGCGGCATGGCAAACTGACTCCCCGCGCCACCGCGACGCCGGCGAGACACAACGGCGCCGCCTCCAAGCGCGGCCCAGCCAGGGACCTCGTCAGGAGCAGCCAGCTCATGGCCACCGCCAGTGCCGAAATGAGATAGGTCGTCGCACCTAACCGACCGGCAGGGCTGCGGGCGAGCGCGTAGGCCCAGGTGCTGAAGCTGATCGCCGTCGGCGCCACGCCAAGGTAAACGGCCCAGGCGAGCAGGCCGATTGCACGCGGCCAGCCTCGATGACGAGCTGCCCGGCAAAGGGCAAGCAGCAGACAGCGCCAACGGAGCACGCCAAACACGTGGCGGCGAGCGCCGGCGAGCAGGGCTTATCGAGGATCAAGGCAGCCGCGTAAGCCGCAGCGGCGACCAAGCAAAGCAAAGCTCCGACTCCAACCGTCGGGCCATGCGATGAGGTCGCTAGAGCAGGTTCCAACAAACACGACGGCGTAACCGACCAGAAGCCTTCGCGGAAACCCTTGTGCAGCAGCAAACCTCCGAGCACGGCGATCAGAATCGGACTGACGTTAACGAGCATCACCGCGGTACCGGCATCGATCGTGCGCTCGGCCGTGTTGAGGGCGACGTTATAGAGGCCAAACCAGAGCACAACGCAAGCAGCGAGTCGGATGTAATCACGACGGGGCGGAGTCTCGGTCGGCGCAATGCCGCGAGCGCCCCCAGGGTGATGCTGCCGATTAGCAATCGCAGTAGCGAAGGAGGTCCCGTCGACAAGGCGGCGCCGGCCGCGCGGATGCCGACAAATGCGGATGCCCAGAGCACAACGCTGACCATTGCCGCGCCCAGCGCTAGCGCCTCCTGCGGGCGAGGTAGGGGCGGTGGCTTTACTGGCTAAGGCGTCGTGACCTTGACGGGCGTGCTCAGCGACGCCTGGTCTACAACGATCAGCCGGCAACGTGCCGCTCGCTCCCGAGGACCAAACGGGCGATCTGGGCCAGGTGATCCACGTCTTCGCTCGCTACATGGGCTTCATAGTGCTCAACGGACATCGGCCCGTGCTCCGAGTGGACGCCGATCCTCTGCCATTCAGCCTCGTCGAGCGCCGTCAGCTCGTTCACATGTTGAATTCGCCCACGCTCATACCGGTCGAGCTGCTCGGTCACATCCATGTCGATATAGCGCCGATCTCTCGCCAGCTGTTCCTGGTCAAATCCGGGTAACGGCGGCTTGTCTTCGCGCAGCATTCGCCGCAGGCGCCCCAGAGCACGCTCGTCGGTGTCGGCCATGTGAGCCACGATTTCGATCACCGCCCACTCGGTTGGCTGCGGCCGGCGACGCACCTCTTCGGCGCCAAGGTCGCGTACCAAGCCTCGGACGATGGCCGGAGCCGCGCGCATCGACTTGAGAATTTCATCGTGGAGGTCAATTCCCATATGAGATCTCCGATACCATCCTGCTTGGCTGGCTGGTCATGCTGCCCGGAGTGCGGAGTCCAGGTCCGCGATGATGTCGTCGACACTCTCGATGCCAACAGACAGGCGGATGAGCCCATCGTGTACCCCAGCCGTCAGTCTGCGTTCGCGCGACATCGACGCATAAGTCATCGAGGCCGAATGTTGGATGAGCGTCGCGACATCGCCAAAAGAAACACTGAGTGAACAGAGTCGCACTGCGTTCACGAGCCGACGCGCCTCATCGAAACCACCCAGCTCAAATGAGAGCAAGCCTCCGCTGCCCTGCATCTGACGCTGCGCCAATTCGTGCTGCGGGTGGCATGGAAGCCCCGGATAGTGAACCGCTTGCACCTTCGGATGCGATTCGAGAAAGGCGGCCACCGCCCGAGCATTTCGATTGTGTCCCTCCATGCGCAATGCCAAGGTCTTGAGGCCGCGTAAGACCAACCAAGCGACGTCCGGAGAGACGATTCCACCTAACACCTTTGTGACCTGCCACCTCGCGGCTTGAATGAAGGGCTCCGATGCCACGATCACGCCGCCCATGAGATCCGCGTGCCCGGCCAGGTATTTGGTGGCGCTATGAACGACCACGTCCACTCCAGCGAGGAGAGGCCGCTGATTGATCGGCGTCGCGATGGTGTTGTCAATGACAGTCGTGAGCCCATGCTTGCGCGCGATCGCAACCACTTGTGCGACGTCAGTCAGAACGAGCGTGGGATTGGACGGCGACTCGAGATAGAGCACCTTGGTGGTGGGGCGGAGCGCCCGCAAATAGTTGCCTGGGTCCGCGGCGTCGACATACGAGACGGCGATACCGAACGGCTTCAAGAACTGATCCATGAACTGGAAAGCCGTCGCGTAAATGGATTGAGGGGCAATGATGTGATCTCCCGGTTTGACGATCGAGAGCAACGCCGTGGAAATGGCTGCCATGCCCGAAGCAAGTGCCAGCGCGGCCTGACGCTTTCGAGTGCACAAAGGGCAGCTTCAAGGGCCGATTGCGTCGGATTCCCGATGCGCCCATAGAAGTACCCGGGCTGCCTTCCCTCGTGAATTGCCGATGCCTGGTCAGCGTCGGGTAGGGCAAAGACGGCTGACCGAAAAATTGGAACGCTCAATGAGCCACGAAATTCGTCGCGATTCTCGCCGGCGTGCACGGCTGCCGTTTCAATCCCCGTGTACGGCCTGGATGGTGAGTCTTTCATGTCCATGACATCGTTCGGCCTGCCTGGTTTCCCCGCTCGCGACGATAAACCCGCCCCCTTGCGGGCAGGTCAAGTGGGAAGGGGGGCGTCCGCGGACACGCGGCGTGGCGGGCCTATCGATATCGCGAGGTCGAAACGCCGGAGGCTGCCATTCTTCAGCGCATTTCTGCCAAAAGACCGATGGGCGCGTTCGACCAGGCAGATGACGGCAGCACATCAAGGTGCCGGACAGTACCGAGCTTTTCGCTGCGTCATCCCGAATCGTGGCCGCCGGTCCGGGCCCTGACGTCCTGTGCATAAATGGCCCAACGAATCGACCAGGGGCGGCTGATCGGAGTGCTGTCTGCATGCGGGCGGCCCTCGGCGGTTTGGTTCTCACCCTGCCGCTGCCGTGGCAATCTCCACGCTGCTGGCGTCGTCATCGATCGTCTTCGCAGGGCTCAGATACTTGGGCGCTGCCCGCGCACTGGCATTTGGCAACTAACCTCAATCAAGTTAGTCTTGGCCTCGCCGGTTTATCTCGGTTGCTTGGATGCGAGCATCGCCGCGGCGACTCGCACCAGCTCAGCGTTGTCGTTAGCGAGTCGGCCATCAGGTAACACGACCGTGTCTTCAAGGCCCGTGCGGATTCCATAGCCTCGCTCCACCGCACGCCGGTTCACCGCCCAGCTGGCAATTCCGTCTCCGTGGTGGACCTGCTCTAGGTCGATGCCGGCGCTTATAATTACTCGCTCCATCTCAGCTGCGTGAGCAACGGCAGTGGCAGGGCTTTCGTCGAGCGGTTCGATCAGAACGCGAGTACACCGCGCAGCGATTCCGGACACGATGAACTTTCTGGCATCGTCGAGGGTGAGGAGTCCTGCCTCGATTCCTATCCCACGTTCGAGAAGCAGCGCACAAAGTTCGGCGATCCCCGGCTCGCCCATATTGGCTGTCACGAGATCGGGCAGATCGATCCAGCCGCCGACGAGTTGGAGCCGACGTGCTGGGTCGGGTTCGACCCCACTTGAGGTTGTCAGTGAGATGGAGACGCCTGGGCACGCTTGGCGCATCGCCGTCAGCACGGCAGCGCAATAGGGCGCCGCCAGAGTCTCGTGTCCATACGGGTCGTACGCGTGGATGTGTAATACCTGCGCGCCTGCTTCGACGGCCAAATGCCCCGCGGCTGCTATCTCGTCAGGCGTTCTCGGTATCGCTGGATGCTCCTCGGAGGTTCGCGCCCCGTTGAGCGCCGCCTCAAGCAAATGCCGACGAGCTATGCGACATCGGTAAGCACCTCGAGGACAGCGTCAATTTCTCGAGCCGAGTTGTAGAGGTGAGGCGCGATACGAACGTTGTTGCCACGCAAAGCGACGTCGATGCCAGCTGCGGCAAGGCGGTCGAAAACCTCGTGGTTGCGTGCAGTGTCGCCATGGGTCAACAGGACGAGTGTCGACCGTGCATTTGGCTCACGCGGGCTCAGCAGACGGTAGCTATCGGGAAGTCCGTCGACGAGCTGCTGAACCAGTCGCTGATCGTGCGCCGCAACCGACTCGAGGCCGAATGACAGCAAGTGCTCGATCGATGCAATCCAAGGCAGGTAATTGAGAAAGTTCGCGGTGCAGAAGACGTCGAAAGCAGCCGCGCTTGGGTCGTCACTCAACTTGTAGCTGATCTCATCGTTGAGATCCGTTGGTGCCGCGCGAAGCCAGTTGGGAACTGGATTCTGGAGACGCGCCCTGAGCTCATCCCGAATCCAACAGAAGCCTGTGGCATAAGGACCGCACAGCCACTTGAAGCCACAACTCGACAGCGCGTCGATTGGCAGCCCAGTTGTCGAAAGCGGCTGCGCTCCGACGCCTTGCGATCCGTTGACGACGAAGATGATCCCGTGGCGACGGCACACGTCGCCAAGGGCACCAAGATCGACTCTTGTTCCGTAGAACGAGAAAACCCAGCTCGTACAGAAGACACGTGTCCGCGGTCCCAGCGCGGCCTCGAGCAGTTCTGGACCTAGGTGGCCATTCGTGCCCTCCAGGAACCGTATCCGGATACCAGCGCGGGTCAGCCAGGGCAGTACGGTGGCCGGGAAATCTCCGTCGACGAGGAGAACCTCATCACCGTCATCCAGATCGAGTCCTTGCGCGATTAGGCTGATTCCGTAGCTGGTGCTGTTGGTGAGTGCGATGTCGGTCGGCGGAGCATCAATCAACTGCGCCAGCGCTCCACGCAGGCTGCGCGGGACTTCCCAGAAGGCGGCATCTGGCAGTTGGGAAGGGTTGACTTTCATCGCCATCGCCTTGCGTATGGCCTCTTGCGCACTTGTTGGTAGCGGCCCTTGGTGCGCCGCATTGAGCCATGCCCTGCCATGGAAGGGGCCGTACGCTGCAGAGAGGGGTTGAGCGGTCGTCGACTCCATTACAGCGCTTTGCATTCGGTTTGGCATTGCCGACGATGGCTCACGGATGGGCCCTGGCTTTCGACATGCCGTAGATAGATGCCCTAATCCGCTTGATCGCCTCCTCGACGAGGCTGAAAGAGGTGCCGAAGTTCAAGCGCACATACCCCTCACCTTCCGCCCCAAAGTCCAGGCCGCTGTAAAGAGCGACTCGGCCACGGTCAAGAAAATGCCGGGCCGGGTTGCTCCCGAGGCCAAGTGCGCGGCAATCCAGCCATGCCAGATACCCAGCCTCAGGAACCTGATACCCGACTTCAGGTAGCTCGGTCATGAGCAATGACCTGAGTTGGCGCCGGTTGTCATCAAGATATACCACGAGTTCGTCGAGCCACCGGATTCCGTCGGTGCCGAAAGCGCTAACCGAGGCGACGATTCCAAGCTGACTGACCCGGTCGATCAAATCCTTCGGTAAGAGCTCACGTGCCTTAACAGCGACTTCCTCGGAGCCAGGAACAATTAGTGCGCACTTCAGCGCGGGAATATTCCAGCCCTTGCTGGCGGAAAGGATTGTGAAGCCGGTTGTTTGCTGCACCGCTGGGATCGAGACGTACGGGGTGTGTCGCTCGCCGGGCATGACCAGCGGCGAGTGAACTTCGTCGGAGATGACCAGGACGTTGAAGCGCAGCGCAAGTTCCGCCACTGCCTCTAGCTCAGCCCGGCTAAATACCCGGCCGGATGGATTGTGGGGATTACAAAGCAGGTAGGCGCGAACTCCTCGTTCAAATGCCGCCTCCAAGCCCTGCAGGTCGAGTTGCCAACCGTTAGTCGACTCTCGCAACGGCACCGGGACAATCTGTCTTCCGACTCCCCGAATCGTTGTGTAGAACGGTGGATACACAGGAGGATTGATAACGACGCCTTCGCCGGCGGAAGTGAATGCCCGCAGCAGTTCGGCGACTCCGGACATGATGTCTGCCACAAGCACAAGAATCCCAGGGTTGAGTTGCCAATCAAACTTCCACTTCGCGAACTCAGCGAAAGCCTGGCGGATTTGTCCCTCGTGCGCGTAGCCGCAGTCCCCTAGTTCGATTGCATCCACGAGGACTTTTTGGACAGCGGGCGCAAGGGGAAAGTCCATCTCGGCCACCCACGCGGGCAAGACGTCTGGGCCATACCTGGCCCACTTGTCACTGCGACGCTTGCGAAGCCAACTTAGGGACAGCCCGTCAAACTTGGAGTCAGGCATTACCGTTCATGTCCTCGGTTGGAACTAACAAGGTCCCGTCCAGGACGGTCACGGCTCGGCCAGTTATCCATACGCGGTCCGCTCGCAACTCGACATACAGTCTGCCTGTGCGCGCGGATGCCTGGATGCCAACAAGTTGCCTCCGCCCGAGACGGTCGGACCACAAGGGCACCAGCGCGGTGTGGGTGCTGCCGGTAACCGCATCCTCGGGAATGCCGTCGGCAGGCGAGAAAAAGCGCGACACAAAATCGTAGCCAGCCTCTGGGTGCTCGGCGCCGGCGGTGGCGATGACTCCTCGAAGGGCGTGCTGCCGGGTAATCGCGGCCAGCGCGGCGAAGTCGGGTCGCAGTTCGCGCACCCTACGCTCGCCGTCGAACACAACCAGGAGGTCACGCAGTCCTGTGCTAAAGGCACATTCCGGCTGCCCGCCTAGCGCGGCAGCCAAACCTTCGGGCGCCGCGCACCGATCGATCTTTGCAGTCGGGAAGTCGAGGGTGATCGCGCCCTCCGGCGTCGCGCGGGCGAACAGGATTCCACTTCGCGTCTCGAATCGGATCTCGCCCTCCGCCAAACCATCGGCGAAAAGCACATGCGCGGTCGCCAACGTAGCGTGGCCACAGAGATCGTCCTCGACAACCGGCGTGAACCAGCGCAGTTTCCAATCCGAGCCGCTACGCGGGGAGGGCCGACGCGCAAACGCAGTTTCCGACAGGTTCATCTCCATGGCTACTTTGCGCATCCAGGCCTCCGAAGGCCAGTCAGGTCCCTCGAGCAGACAGACAGCAGCCGGGTTGCCCTCGAAAGGACGGTCAGCGAAGGCGTCGATCACCCGGATGCGGATCGTCAAGCGCCGGTGCCCGCCGAGTTCTGGCGAAGCCAGTACAAGACCTCGGCTGCGTGCGTGTCGGGTGGGAACACCGGGTAGAAGACGTGCTCAATCGTGTCGGCGGTGAGGACCATCGTGAGCCGCTTATAGAGACGCTGGCCAAAGGCTTCGAACGTTGGCAGGTCCATCGCCGTCTCAAGTTCGAATTTTGGGTCGGACAACATCTGGTAGGGCAGCCGAAATCGTCGAACAAGGGCCACCTGGTACTCGTGGCGGTCAGACGACAGCGCTAACACCCTGTCTATTCCGTGGGAGCTCAACTCTTCGAAATGATCTCGAAAACCGCACGCCTCTTGGCTACAGCCACGCGCGCCTGGGATTTCATTCCATCCCCTGGGCACGTCCTCCCCGGGTTTGCCCGTCAGCGGATAGATGAACAGCACCCAGCGTCCG
>Ga0209474_10003061_pt1 | contig 14880 bp, 21 predicted proteins | sample GraSoiAngelo_145_FD_185902 | JGI IMG/M metagenome (GOLD analysis project Ga0209474, IMG submission 185902) | Grasslands soil microbial communities from the Angelo Coastal Reserve, California, USA - 14_1009_05_20cm (SPAdes) (version 2) | ecosystem: Environmental > Terrestrial > Soil > Grasslands...
CACTCGCTTGCTAGCGCGGCGGATCGGTCACGTCGTCCACGCGCCAACCATCTCCCATCCTTTCGAGGTGGACCAGCCGGGCAATCGGGCGACCATTTTCGTCTGTGGCAAATGTGATAACGACCAGAGCTTGGTGCGAGGAGGCGTGCAACGCCTCAGCCTTTAGCTTGTGGCGCCAGGAGGTGTCCCAATTCTTCCAAGGCAGGATCGGATTGCCTTCGGTACGTATTGGGAGCGTAGCACTGTCGCCCTCATCGAAAGCATCCATGACGCCCCGGAACCTAGCGGTGAACCAACGCTCGCCCAATGGCTTCAGCGCGACACCCATCCCCATGTATTCGCCATAAAAGCGCACGGCTGCCGCCGAGGGTTCTTCCGCTTGTGCCAAGCTGCCAGGAGTCCGCATGAGAAGCGCGACAAAGAAGGCAAAAGCCACCTTCGTCATAGCGTTTAATACTGACCCTATAAGAGAGCGTCGCTTCATTTGGTATCCGTCGATGCCATATTTGGCCAGCCAACGATTATGGTGCGTAACGTGGCGCCGCTGAACAATCTCGCAGTCGAGCGATTTAAACAATTTGTTTTGCAGATAAGACCGGAATAATCGTTTCGCCCTGCGGAGCGGTATGTATCTCATGTAAGTGATGCTGGGTGGCTGGCTTCGCCATAAACTGGCCGATGCACTCGTCCAGAGTGCCCTCGGCTATTTGATACGGGCTTCCACCATGCTCGACCCTGACGCGCTCATTGCGGATTGAAGGCCATTTTCGGAGAACGCCAGGAGCATCAAAATTGATTTGGAATTTGGTGTCACTCATCTCTAACGCTTCGACTTTCTCTTGTTCGAAAGCTGCTTGACGTTTTCGCTTTGCTTGCTCGATGAATTCGCGGCGGTGTTTTTGACCGGGTTCTTCGGCGATTGTGTTTTCTTTTTCGCAGACGGTTTAGGAATTTCTTAAACGAGAGCCGCCTCCGGCCAAATCCGCTGGGCGCGTCTCTGGGTGCTTCGGGTCGCTTAGCGATTGTCCCAGTTCGCCAGAAAGCCAACCTTCGGCTTTCTTCAAAGGATCGAGTTCGGCAATCTCCACCGTTAGTTCATGATTGCATTTCGGACAATCGAAGCACTGCAATTCAAAGCCGTCACGGCTTGGAGTTAACCGCGCCAGCATCATTAGCGTTTTGCAGTTGGGACAAAGGGACGCTCAATGCGTCCCGGAAAATGTGGACTAGACATGGACGCGCCCCACTGCTGCTGAGCGAAAGCACCCCGGACTTTCTGTCGCCATACCGCTCAACATGCCACTAATGGCGATACGGAACTCTATGGTTCCGGCCGGAACTTAGTCTGTCCGCTTTCCGACAATATTTTGACATTTAAGGAACAGGACGAAAAATTTCGCGTTAGCCCGAGCGAAAGCCCTGCAAATGTTCGGTTCGCGGCATACCCAACTGATCGCCCGCCGCCCCTGTCATTTACCAGTACGCGGAGAGAGCCGATGGTTTCAGACGACTATTTCCGCCAAGAGATCCACATGCAAATGCACCGTGCAGCTTCGTGGGGTGCAAAAGCAGTCGTGATTAACGCCCGCCAGTTGCACTCTTCGTTCGGCGATTTTCTTGAGCCTAAGCACCAGCCTCGATGCACCGATGTGATGGAGCAGGAGATGATCGACGGCGATCTTGTCGTAGCAGACAAATCCGACGCTGTTGGGTTAACGATTGAATACCGGTTACCGCGATCACCGGCAGCGGCGGGGTGACCGCACGGCAAGCGAAGCAATTCATACTGCCGCCCCAACCTCCCCTTTGCGAACACCACACCTTGAGCGACGGCCACTCTGGTTTTCGCCCCAGCCGCGGCCGCTTTTGTGAATCCCGCGGCCACACGACCGCCAGAGGTAGTGGTTGACAACTGTGCAGAGATGTAGAGACATCATTATCGCTGGAACAGGCGGTCCGGTGCTTTTACGTGAACTGCGCCAGACGTGAGGCAGTCAGCCCTTCGGCGGCTCAATTTGTGGCGCTGGGGGCGTCACGTCCGGTGCGCCGGGTTCGTCCACCTGCAATTTAAGATCAGCCGCCTTATCCAGCAGAGCGGCAGATATTGCGGGGTCGGTGGTCGTCTTAGCGAACTTAAAAAGGATCGCCGCCTGACGTAGGAAGTAGTCTCTGCCGATCACGTATAACTTCCCCGTGGTATCGTGGTACGAATATACACCACGCGCGAACTACAGGATTTGTTCAAGGCGAAAACCACAAAAGTGAACACATAGGGTAAGAATTACGAAAACAAATCATGGGGCCACTGACCCCGGAGACAGGGCGGCGCCCGGATCAGGTACTGGCCGAATTAGGCCGCTGCCGGGAACGTAGTTCAATGTTTCGGATTACGGGGATTCGTATCGGACCTTAGCCCGGTTCGGTGCGGCTTCCTCCGAGATGCGGCCTCAGCTATGCCCCCGTGCTGAGGCCGTTTTCGTTTTCTCCGTAGTTCTACGGAGAAACAAAACCAATCTACAGATTCAAAAGGGACCAGTCGCTAAGTGGCTGTACCGAAAGGGACCAGCGCCCGGATTTAGGTACTGTCCGAAATAGGCACTCGCTGAATCAATTTAGGCCACTGCCGGGAACGTAGTTCAATGTTCCGGATTACGGGATCGTGCCGGGCGTACCCGGTACGTTTGCGACTTCTCCGAAGACGGCCTCAGCGCCCCAGTGCTGGGGCCTTTGCTTGTAACTGGCTAACGCAGTGCTGTCAGCGCATACTGGCCGAATGGAAAGTCCCATGATCAGACTATTCCCGACCGGCGACGTGTCGGAGAACGCGACTCTTTGGACGTGGGAAATACTTTTGAGAAACAAGACGATTGCGAGCGGCACCTCATCAGGCACTCAGGAACACGCCTACACAATCGCCCGCGAAGCGTTGCTCAAATACCGCAAGCCCGAGTCCCGCCGTTAAGCACCGTGGCAAGGGTGCTTGTCGATTGTTTCGTAACCGGATGTTCCGCCTTCAGCCGGTCTTCCATATTTAGCAGCGGCTCGCTTCCGCCCAAACTATCGCGGTCGCCGATTAGTCCGAGCATCTTTGTCCGCATGGCCATCAATCTAAGAGAGGCATCGGTGCAATCCTCGTCCCAGTCCATCTGCTTGCGGATCGCGTCTGCTGTGGCCAGCATCTGCGATCTTAGAAGGCTGATCCTTCGACGAATTTCATTCGCGGGTCGGCTCCGCCCACATTCAACCTGACCCGCTACTCGCATTCGAATTTGCGCAAATCGAAGTTTGAGCATCCGGGGCCGCCGCCTCACCCGCGAGAGTATAATCTCCGCTGGACCGCTCGGAGTCGAACCGAGCCATTTCCTGTCATTTTGGATGGAGATACAACGGATCGAAATTGGCGATAGATGCAAGCTTGTGCCAATGTCCCACGGTTAATCGCCCGCTTCTGAAATCTGCTGCTCGACTCCTCCGAAGGGACTGGATGTGTCGGTTTACGGTAGCGATGGACATCCCCAGTAGCTCGCCCAATTGAGTTTGACTGAACGGTAGCGCACAGGAGCCATCTTGAGCCACTCCGCTTCTCTCGGAACGGAAGAACAATTCGCAGAAGAAATGTGCCAGTCTGGAAATTCCGCTGCGCCTGCTGTTGTTCGTTATGGCCTCCCGAAAGATGGCGGCGTCGAGCAGTGTCTCACGCCACACAGCGAATCCGATTGCTGGTCTCAGACGAAATGCCCTCATAAGTTCGACATGGGGGATAGTGCAGAGCACGGCTGCACCCATCGCACAAACTGAATGGTCCATATGTTCTAGAAATAAGCTCTGAACATCGGGCCAGTCGCCTAATATATGAACCGAAAGGTACTGCCGACCGCCCGATTGAAGGGTGTGGTACCGGGCCACGCACCCTTCGAGAACAACAGCAGAAGCGTCACATCTTTCGCCTTGGCTCATGAAATCCTCTCCGGAATTCATTTCGCGGAGGTGATACGTCAGCTTGCGCAGAACGGATACATCGCCGCTATCTAGGGGAGAGTGCCGTTTCAGCTTCTCTATCAGAATATCGCTTGCCACCATCTAAGTTAACGCCGCCGGTGGGCATCCGGTTCTTTATCAATTGATAAAACTACCACCCCCAAAGTCGGTAAAATGCCGCACGACAGCGGTTTGCGGGCGGGTGATGGCGCTTTATAGAATCTATAAGATTGATGATGAGGGGCACATAGTCGGGCCACCATTCGAATTCGATGGAGTGGACGATGATGCTGCGGTAGCAGAAGCCCGGAAATACGTTGACGGACATCGTATGGAGGTTTGGGAGAGCAGCCGTCACATCGCGACGATAGCCGTACCGGAGCATGGCACCTGACTGGTTTCAAGATCAGAAGGGAAGAATCGACCCGCTGAGGGGTTCTCCCAGTGTGGAGACCACACAGACCGGAGTGAAGGATGGACACACGCCCGGAAACGTCGAAATTCCAAATCTGTCATATTTGCAAAGGCTATCTCGAGCTGACGCGGCTTCGGCATCAAGTTGAGCAAGCCGAGAAACGACGAGCAATTCGCCTCTGCGCAAGCCCATTCAACGAACCACAACACCGGCCCATCTGGTCACGCCGCCCTAGATCGTCCGGGCGAACCCGACCCGCTGGAAGTAGCAGCCGATAAAACTGTTCGCGTGTTGTGACTCATCGGGAAGCCGGACGGTAGCGATTTTTACGCGCCAGTCCACGATAGATGGCCGCACCTGCATCGAATCTGTGGAAGAGGCGGCCTCACTTTGGTGGATGTAACTCGCCGTTCAACCAGCCCGTTGCCTTATCTGTTTTCAGCGGGTCAGGTCCATCGCATTCGAAGCACTGCAACGTGCGTGGTCCCTTGCCGCCGGGAGGCAAGGCAAGGATCAGTTGCGCTCCGCAATGGGAGCAAGTCGGTCGTTCGGCTTGGCCCATGCCGGTTATTTTGTGATTCCTAATGTCTAACTGTCTGTTCGGCCGCCGACACAAACACAGCTAAAATTGTTGGTGGCACTCGGCATTTCTCACTGAGAACCAAAGGGACAAATCCACAGATTCAAAAGGGACCACTCGCTAAGTGGCTTGTCGAAAGGGACCAGTACCCGGATTTAGGTACTGGCCGAAATAGGCCACTCGCAGATTGAAAGTAGGACACGAAAAACCCCGTCCGGAATGGCAATGCCGACAGGTGCGACTGAACCCAAAGAGGCCGCCAACTGAGGCGGCCTTACTCTACTCGTTTTGCTCGGGGTGGAGCGCGACTTTCTGCGCCACCAAATCGGCGATCATATCTTTAATCCGGTCAATCGTGAGTTGATCGGTGATCGAGGATGATAGCCTGCGGTAGCGCTCAATCCTCTTGTCCAACTCGGCGCACTTGTCACACATGTCAGTTCCGCATTCGCGCGGCCCCATCATGGTATGACTACTGACAAGCGGGATTGTTCACCCGATCTACGTCGGTTTGACACCGAGCTTCGCTATTTCCGGTCGCCCTGCCGTTTTTCTACGGCTACATCGGGAGCGGACTACACGCTCCGATAATCTTTATGGTGGTGCCTGACAGGCTACAATCTCTGGACCGGTTGGCGGCTGGATCGCCAAACTGGTCTAGTTGGATCAGGGTTAGCTGGCGCAGCGTTCGCCACCGTGGTTATTTTCCCGTGCTATTTGCTGGGCCAGTGGTTTTCTCTCGTTCTATTGAGAACGGGTGTTACGTAAACGGACCATGTAGTTCTACTGAGAACTAAAAGGGGGCCACTCCTAAAATTCTAAAGGGACCAGTCCCCCCGAACGGGGGAATGGAAAAGGGCCAGTATCTTCGTCGCCACCGATGAGGGCATCGCGGCTGGCGAACCGACCGAATGTTTGAACCTGCTCGCGGTCGTGGCCAAAGCAGAAGCCCTAGGGAAACCTGGGCGCCGTTGCATTCAGCCGGACTGGCGACCCAGCCACCGGCGATTTCGGCGATGCCAAGGTGATCAAGAAATTCGGAGACGTGCCGGATGATTTGAGTGGGTTGTGAACGGAGCGCGTCGATGCGCCCCGACGCTCGGCCCTTGATGGCCGCCGTGCAGTCCTAGTCGCAAGGTCGTCCAAACCGCGGCCCGCACCCAACCGGCAGGTCTTTCTGCATTCTGTCTCTGCTCCGGGTGGTTGCGGCCTGATCCTTGGCGTTTCCCTCGCATCGAGGCCCCGGCGTGTTGAAATAGAAGCAGCCGGAAGTAAGGCACGCGGCGTGCCTGGCTCCACACACACCCCCACACGTCCCCGCCCCGCCAGGGCAGGTTCTATTGCAGACGCTTAGCCAGGTGCCGCAAAACGCCCGAGACCCAGCGGCACATGTTGGTTCGATCGAAAAGATAGCCCCCGACAAAATCGTCACCGACACTAAAACGCCAATTCCCGTGCGCCGCATGGATTTCTCCATCCAATCCTTCTCAGAGTTAGGCTATCAGAAATGCTGTTCCGGCACTATGCGAATGCCTGATATTTCATCAGGGCATTGCTTGCGGCATTAGCCAATTTTTTACTCGCCCGCCTCGGGCGCTTGGAAACGCGATCTGGCTCAAACCTTGCTCACTTTAGCTTGACGATACGTCAGACACTTGCCTGCCGCGCGTGTGCGATGGATAGCTACCCAAGAGGCAATGGAAATAGTGATGGATGTTTGATGGCTACCGAGTTCACGATGCACCCTTGCCCGGCGGCGTCCACAAGTCATGCTCATACGTTGTGAGATCTACGCCCGAACAGCCAACCACCGATTGACCACCGATACGGCGTGAACAAACGAGGGTGATCGTGCTCAAACGCCACCGGACTCGACAGTAAACAATGAGGCTTCCGGGTCACCCTGCCCGCTCATAACGGTCTGGTTGCGGGTTCGAGCCTGATAGCGCGATGTCTAAAGCGATGATTGCGGTTCGATAAGGCCACTCAATCTGCAGTGATGAGCGATTTCATCAATCAACCTTGAAAGAAGGTTTGAATCTTTCGATAGCACCTCGTCTTCAAGGCATTTTACGAGACTTCGAGCTCGATGAATTGCGGCCCATTCGTTGTTCGCTTTCCTAAGATCAAGGCGATTGACAGAACGTCGCATGCGATCCTCCCTTTCAACGAAATAGCGCTCCCCCGTTGCTCCCCCGAACAAGTTCAAAGGGCAACCCCCGCGGGAATTCAATCACTATTTTCGTCTGGCCCCACCCTTGGCAGGGGTAAGCTCTTGTCCATCGCGAGACTGAGCATGGCCATTGAAGCGCCCTCAAGCACCGGCAACGAAGATAGCGTGCTCACGGTCTGGCAAAGCAAAGACGGCCGTTGGAAGCTGATTGAGCGTCAGGCATATAAAACCTGAGCTCATCACCGACCGGTGTTCTCCGCCGTGCCAACAGAGACTTGGGCGAGTCGCTGAGACGTAAGTCCGTTGTTGGAGAAAGCGGACGAGCCGACTTTCCGCGTGACGTCTGCTTTTGGGGGTAAACCGAAGTTCCCGTTCAAGCCGGTCCACTTCAGCTCTTGGACCCATCTGCGACATCAGCGGCCAATTTTGCTGTGATGCAAAACACGCGTCGCACTCAACGATGTGGTACGGTGTAGCTGTCGGCCGAAGGGGGAGCCATGAGGCGGCGCGAGTTCATCACGCTTGTCGGCAGCGCGGCCGTCGCGTGGCCGCTCACAGCGCATGCACAGCAGGCGGGCAAGCTGTATCGGGTCGGCGTGCTGAGCGCGGGTCCCGACTCGATCAGTCCGCAAAGGCAGGCATTTGAACAGGGTCTTCGCGAGGAAGGTTTTGAGGAGCGCCGGAATTTAATATTCGAACACCGGTTCGCAGAGGGCGATCTCGAGCGCCTGCCGGCCATGGCAGCCGAACTTGCCGAGATGAATGTCGATGTCATCGTGGTGATGGGGCCGGCCCCGATGCAGGCAGCCAAGGCTGCGACGACGAAAATTCCCATCGTCATGGATGCGGGAAGCATTGATCCCGTCGGAGAGGGCCTCATCGCCAGCTTCGCCCGGCCAGGCGGAAACATCACTGGGTTGACATACTCGGACTCACCCGAGCGGTTCGCCAAAGAGTTGCAGGTACTGAAGGAGGCGGTCGGCCCCATCTCTCGCGTCGCCATCCTCTGGGATCTAGATACCGAATATTATCGCCGAAGCTGGTCTCCCATCATGGAGCGTGCTGCAGGCCAGCTTGAGCTCCGCATTATCGGGCCGTTTCAGGTGAGGAATGCTGCTGATATCGAGCGTGCCTTCGTGGCGATGACGGAGCAGAGAGCCGAAGCGGTTCTCGTATCTGCGGGTTCAGTGGCTTTCCCTAACCGAACACGAATCGGAGAGCTTGGTGTCCGACATCGGCTCCCCATCGTAGCTGCCTTCAAAGAGTTTCCGCACGCCGGCAGCTTGATAAGCTACGGTCCGAACCGCGTCGCTATTAGTCGGCGCGCTGCTGCTTTTGCGGGCAAGATTCTCAAAGGTTCCGACCCCAGCGAACTGCCCGTGGAGAACCCCACCACGTACGACCTGGTCATCAATCTCAAAACTGCGAAAGCGCTAGGGCTCACCATACCTCCCGCCCTGCTGATCCGCGCCGACGAGGTCATCGAATGAGGCGGCGCGAGTTCATCGCGGTTGTTGCCGGTGCGCTTTCATGGCCAGTCGCAGCCGACGCTCAACAGACCGGAAAGATGCCCCGGATCGGCATCCTAAATAACGGCTCCGCCGCTTCAAGGACGAACTCCCCGTTGTTTCAGGGACTGCGCGAGCTCGGCTATACAGAGGGACAGAACCTAGCGATAGAATTCCGGTTTGCGGACTGGCAATTAGATCGGCTCCCCGCATTGGCGGCCGAGCTGGTTGCGCTAAGGGTCGACGTTATCGTCGCGGGGGCTACGCCGGCGGCTCGCGCAGCAAAGCAAGCGACCAGATCAATTCCTATCGTCGCGGTGAGTATGGGTGATCCCGTGGGGGACGAGCTTGTCGCTAGCCTTGGCTCTCCCGGTGGGAATGTTACCGGAAACACCTTCCTGGGTCCGGAACTCGTCGCCAAACGCCTGCAGCTCCTGAGGGACGCCGTTCCGGGTTTCTCGCGTTTAGCTGCGATCTGGCACCCCGGTGCATACGGCGAACGCACAATGCAGGGTTTTTTGAAGGAGACCGAGGCTACGGCCCGCAAGTTGGGAATAGAGCTGCAACTGGTGCAAGCGCTTTATGCCGCTGAGATTGAAAATGCATTTTCCGCGATGATCAGATGGAATGCCGATACTCTGATCGTGCTGCCAAGCCCAATGTTGTTCGCCGAGCACAGACGCATCGTGCAGTTGGCCGCGAAAAACCGGCTGCCGGCAATGTATCAGGCGAGAGAGTTTGTAGACGCAGGTGGCCTGATGTCTTACGGAGCGAACCTGGCCGACCTAAATCGACGCGCCGCGACGTATGTCGACAAAATACTAAAGGGAGCGAAACCGGCGGACCTTCCCGTGGAGCAACCGACCAAGTTCGAGCTGCTCGTTAATTTGAAGACGGCGAGAGAACTAGGACTGACAATAAACCGCGAATTCCTGTTGATCGCTGACGAGGTGCTTGAATAAGGCTCCAATTGCTGCGGTGCAGGAGTGGAAGTTGGCACCTTTCGGACCTGACTCGTCCACCTGACAGAGTCAGCTTGCGGCGGAAGAACGGACCTCGCCGAAACGAGCGCTGACTTCCGAAAATGACCACCCAATTCAGACACCGGCCTTAATGAGCTGTTTGACTTTATCGTAACGATCGAAGATGTGGCGCGCGAAGCCAGCTCCAGACTTGCTCCTATCGCGCACTCGTTTAGCCCATGGGATGCGGGTTCCGGCCTATTTGGTTCTAAGCGTTGTGAGAGCCGCAATAGCCTCAGCCGCTGGTTCTCGTGCGTGAGGCTCGCGAGACATCCAAAACCGATATTTACGCGGCTCGCGGCGTTTGAGGATAGGCCAAGTAAATGCCATCGCGCGAGTGATATTGCCATCTTTATCAACGAGCCAAATCCGACCGAGGCTCAACGGAATAGGCGTTTCTTCAATTCGCTTCCATTTGCTGGGACTAGGTTCAACGGCCCGCCGAAATCTCTTGAACATTGGCTTCCCCTCGTTTTCCCGCACGCATAGTAATAACTAAAACCCAGCCGTCCAGCGGGCGGTTACACGCGCCGCCTGTGCGGTTGTCCGGCTCCCACGCTCCCTTCTTAAGGTCTCCGGACCGGATGACTGGTCAGCGGGATGGCCACTTAAGACGAGCATGCCGAGCACACTGCCGAGCGCCAATTGTCCGCCGGCGGCAAACAGCATGATCCGACTCTTCTCCACTGATCGATTCCTGAGACTTGACCCAGCCCATGCCGAATGGACCAATGAAAAATCCGGCGATAAGATAGGCGAGGAAAGCGGTTGCTAGAAGAAATGGGCCAAAACCCAAGCACCCATGCAAACAGGATGCATAACGTGATATCGCGAATAAGCTCGTGCATGGCAAACGGCTTCCTCTTATCGCGAGCTAAAGCGACGTGTGTGAGCGTCAAAAGAGCAATGTGTCACATCCGAATCGGATGGCTTTGTTGGGCAGTTCTGAGCTGCGTGCTGGTGCAAACGCCGGTCGCGCGAGCCCAGAGCATTGAAGAGGCTTTTTCCGGTTCGCTGACCGAGATGCCATCAGGAAATCTCTCCGTATCCGGCGCTTTCTATGTCCCGGTTTATTCGAGCGTCGCGATGAGCAACGGCAAATTGCGGGCGGATTTCGCGGTGACGCTGAGCATTCACAATGCCTCGGAAACGCGGCCTCTGGTGTTGCGCCGGATCGCCTATTTCGACACAAGGGGCAAAATGGTTCAGAACTATCTGAAAGGACCGGTGGCGCTGAAACCGTTCGGAACTATCGAAGTTTTCGTACCTACGACGGACGTTCGGGGCGGCACCGGGGCTAATTTCGTGGTGGACTGGGCGGCCAGCGCCGAGATCGCTGAGCCGGTGGTCGAGGCGCTGATGTTCGGGGACCTCGGCAGCGCCCACTACGGCTTCGTCAGTCAGGCCCGGCCGATCAGGGTTGTTCCTTAGCCCGTAACGTCACTTACCAGCGTGTTCGGCCCAGTAGACGCCTCGTTTGTCGATAGAGCGCGTCGAGGCAAATGGTCCCTCACGTCGCCGCACGTAAAGCGCATCAACGGGTCTAAGAATTTTCGTCCGCCATCCCGAAATGACTTTTGCAACAATATCGGCATAAAGCGGACGTCGCGTCCGGCCAAGTGAATGTCCGGACGGAGAGGTAGAGCCGACATCGAGCGTTCGCGCCTTGAGGTCTGCTTTTTGGACCCTTCTCGGACAGTGGGTCGCAGCGTCGGGGGCCGATTGTTTGCCCTTTCTCCCCCGCCGCTCGGCCGCAAAGTGCTAGGTTTTGCCGATTGCGCAAGGCGCAGTTCTCACGGGGGTCAACATGCAGCGGCGCGGGTTCATCACGGCAGTCGGGAGAGCGGTTGTTAGTTGGCCGCTTGCGGCAAGGGCTCAGCAAAGAGCTGGAAGCGACAGCTCAAGCTTGGCTGGTTCTCGCCAAGCGGGTTGCAGAGGCCGAGGCGCTTGAAAAACAGGCCGCCGCGCTAGAAATAGCGAAGGTTGCCCCGGACATCGCCAGGACAGCCGCCAGCTCCGACTGCGGTTCTTTAAAACAAGTTGCCGACGACATCCGGGGTTTCCACCTCTCTCATCCTGCAAGTTACGCCGAAAGAAAGACGGCCCCAGCCCAGGGGAGAGCTGAGGCCAGCGTAGGCGATGCTATTATTTGCGCCGGGGTACGTCCGCCCGGCTGCCCCGTCCAAGCCGGAAGGTCGAACCTCGTTCCTCGCAGCAGTGAAAACATTTCGTTGCGTTACATTGCGTTTCAGTCGAGCGCGAAAATCCGTTGCGCCAGCGATCTGATCACGTTCACATCCGACTGTCCGTCTGTTAGACGAAGGGCCGCACATACCAAAAAGAGCCCGGAGAGATGACGCGGAGCAACGACAGCAGCCACGCAATTCCGAGGACGGGGAAAAGAAGGCTGCCCCAACCTAGATACCAAACCGCCCCGAGCACAGACATCAACGTGGTCAAGTAGTGTCCGTTGCGGAGCTGGGCCCAGGCGTCGATTAGCAGAGCGACCCCAGCGCCCAAGGGCCCGACTACCGCCAGCACGAATACGTAAATTAGAGCGGCGAGGACAGAGGCGAGTGCCGAACGGATCGCAAACACACATGCCCTGATGAGCCTCATGGTGGTCCCCTACAGCCAACTCGCCGACGAAGGTCGAGTAGAATTCAGGCGGCGGCATACGCTTTTGACGAAACGGATGCATTTCAATTCGAGTAACTCGTGCCCTCACGGCGCCAGATCGGCCAAGATGTCGCCGGTAGCGAGGGCCTCATCCTGTTTAGAGAACCACTCACGTCGCGCCGCCGCCCGGCGCCGCCCGCGTTCGTCAATCGGCAACTTCAATATGTGAAGCAGGTGCTCGACCTCGCACCGCGCTATCGAATGCGACGGATCAGGATCCGTGCCCGGCATGATATGGCAGAGTTCATCCATTACAGAAAGACCGCGTGGAAATAGATCACGATAGAGCTGGCGCTCATGGAAGCCGGTGGTAAGGCGAAAACCTAATGCAAGCGCCAGCTCTTGCAAGCTGTTAGAGAAAACAGGGGACATCGCTGAATCCGGAGAAAGGCGGTTGCAGACCACCACCCAATCTGAGAGGGCGCCATCGATGGATCGGCGGTGGCGGCGCATCTCGCGCACCAATTCCGCGTAATGACTGACCCCGGTTACGGCAAAGTTGACGGGATCAAGTTTCGCAAGCACGTCGATATCGATAAAGCTCAAGTTCAGAGGTGTGACCAAGGTATCCGCAATTGAATGCGCAAGCCGCATCAAATAGCTGTCCTGCGGAGGCGTGTCGATCAGTACGAAGTCATGGCTATGCTCGGTCGCAGCTATCGCCCGCTCCAAATCGTCAACTTCGGCCGCCTCGTTATCGTCCGATTGGTTGCTTCCACCGCGATTTATGACGAAATGCGTCGGCAGCTCGAGGCTGAAGTCACAGCGATGGGCCCAAGCACGCCGGTTCTCGATGTAGTGGGTGAGGGTCCTCTGCCGATCATCCAGATCGATCGTGGCGAGCCGCTGACCAGTTTTCATCAGCGCTACGGCCATATGCATCGCTATGGTGCTTTTTCCCGAACCTCCCTTCTCGTTTCCAATGACGATCACGTGTGGCACACCGGCTGATTTCACCGCAGTGCTCAGCATGGCCACGCCTTGCCAGTATCAGAATGAGGAAGTCGAGCCCATGCTGAAGCGATGCGGCTTTCGTAAATTGGGAGGGTACGGTGATGTCGCCCGAGGTGAAGCCGGCGGGCGCCAGCGGGGTCTAGAAAGTGATCCTCGCCGGAGCGCTCGACCCGGTACAGCGGAAAACCATCGCTCTCGCTCATCGAATCGTCCACCAACTCCAAAAGGCGGTCAAACCCGAGCGAACGCCAGACTGGGTCCGGCGCCACATTCCTGTGGCAGGGTAACAACGAGAACTGCTGCATTTAGTTTCAGGGGCGGTAAATTCTCTCGGCGCTTGAGAGCGTGACGTCGGCACTCAACGCGCAAGCGCGTCTAACGCGAGTTCAACCGAGTGATCGTTCTGACCTCGTCACGATCGCGGTCACCGCGGTGGCGTACCGCGGGAGCTGCTGGATCTGATCGAGCGCATCGGTGCCGCTGATGCATCGTTCAAATCGCTGGGCGATCCACTGTGGGATACGACCTCATCGCAAGGGCGGCTGCTCTCGACCCTGCTCGCGGCGATTGCGGAGTTTGAGCGCGAGTTGATCCGCGAGCGCACTGGCGAGGGCCGCAACCGTGCCCATGACCAAGGGCGTGAGGTTTGGCCGTAAGCCCAAACTAACGCCGCACCAGCGTCAGGAAGCCATTGCGCGGCGTGATGCCGGGGAAACCCTGGCTGAGATCGCCAGATCCTACAATGTTGACCAGTCGATGATTAGCCGGTTGGCGGCTCACTGATGACCGAAGGGGCTGAGCGGGCAAATGACTGACATACTCGCCCGCCTGCTGCCCGCCTGCGCCACCGGTTACTGCTGTCGCTCGGTAATCAGTCAGCGTAATCTCACGCTACAGGTGCAGCGGCGAGCTCAGTAGGGACGGTACCCGCTGGCGCAAACGTAATTGCCGTAGGCGTCGTAGCAGCTGCCGCGGTAGGCCCCGGCTGCAGCGGCTCCGACCGCAGCGGCGCCCACCGCAGCCGCACCGACACCGTAGCGACGATACCCGCCGCGATAGCCGTAACCTCGATAGCCTCCGGCTACTCGTCCGCCCCACACTGCGACAGCGCCGCCGCCCCGAGGTCCTCGAACTGCGACAGCGCCGCCGCGGTAGGCTCCGCCACCGCCCCGATAGCCGCCACCTCCGCGACCGCGAGCATCGGCGTCGTCGGGAGTGAAGGTGACTAGCAGCATGGCCGCGGCTGCCAAAGCCGCGGGCCCTTGCTCAGCAATGCTCCCGTCACGCCCAATACATGTCGGCGCAGGGACCTCCGAAAGTTTCCCAATCGTTTCGCTGAGGAGAATTATCGATTTAGAGGATGGCCACGACTAATCGCCCGCCCGGCCGGTTTCGGCGCGCTGCATTGAAGCGTTTTCCACCGCAATCGCCACCATCCAGCGCGATCGAGACAAGCAGCCCCTTCGCGTGACGACGACAAACGCCTTTGCGAGCCGCTGGCTTGTGCCACGTCTGCCCCGCTGGAGGAAGGTCCGCCCTAATGCGCCGATCGAGGTGATCGGCACCGACGG
>Ga0209474_10003063_pt1 | contig 14872 bp, 10 predicted proteins | sample GraSoiAngelo_145_FD_185902 | JGI IMG/M metagenome (GOLD analysis project Ga0209474, IMG submission 185902) | Grasslands soil microbial communities from the Angelo Coastal Reserve, California, USA - 14_1009_05_20cm (SPAdes) (version 2) | ecosystem: Environmental > Terrestrial > Soil > Grasslands...
ATCGGCCGGTAGTGCAGGTACTCCCGGCCGTCCAGCTCGACGAGGCCGACGAGCTCCTCCGGTGCGGCGCGGTTGGCCCGGCCGCCGCTCTGCCGCGGGTCGACGAACGTGTGCAGCCCGGTCCGGGTGATCAGGCCCGGCCGTCGCGCGCCGATCTCGCGCAGCAGCAGGCTGATCGCACCCGACGGCCACACGTAGGCCTCGATCGCATTGCGGGCGGCCAGTTCCACCATCCGCGGCGACCAGGTCCAGTGCCCGCCGATGACCCGCCGGGTCAGCCGCTCGTGCGCCAATGCGTTGGTACCGCGGCGGTCCCGGTCGCCGAGGCCGAACGCGTGCAGCACGGTCAGCCCGGCCGGCCGGCCCCGGTGCAGGAACCGTTCCTCCAGCGCGGCGAGCAGCACATCCGGTTCCAGTACCCCGCCGCCGGAGCCGGTGACCGCAACCGTTGCCTGGTCAGGGATCCGCGCTACCGCGTCGGCCGCGGTCAGCACGACCGGGCCGGTCACCGCGAGTTCTCCGGTGGTGCCGCGGTGGAGTTCCGGATCACCGGTTCGGCGGCGAGGACGGTGCGGGTACCCGGACTGTCGCCGTGCAGCTGTCCGCTCATCACCTTCCACGCCACCGATCCGACCTCCTCCTGCGGGCTGCGTACCGTGGTCAGCGGCGGCGTGACGAACCGCGAGTGCGGGATGTCGTCGAACCCGGTCACCGACACCTCCTGCGGTACCCGGATGCCCCGCTCGGTAAGCCCCACCACCACACCGATCGCGGCGAGGTCGTTGTACGCCAGTACCGCGGTGGCGTCGCTGCGCAGGATCTGCGGTACCGCCCGGTGCCCGGCGTCCATCGTGGCGCCGACCCGGATCTCGGTGATGTCCACGCCGCGGCGGGTCAGCAACCGCACCGCGCGCCAGCGTTCCCTGCTGTGCCACGAGCGCGCCGGCCCGTGCAGGTAGGCCACCCGCCGGTGCCCCAGATCGGCGACGTACGTGGCGAGCTGCCGCATCGCGGGGTAGCTCTCCACGACGACCTGGGACACCGGCAGGCTGTCGACGAGCCGGTTGAGTACCAGCACCGGCTTTCCGTGGTCGAGGAGCTGGCGCAGCACGCCGACGCGGGCCCGTGGCGAGCACAGGATCAGGCCGTCGGTCTGGTGCAACAGGTTGACGCCCAGCTCCCGCTCCGCGACGACGTTCTCGTCCGAGTCGGCCACGATCAGCCGGTACCCGTCGCGCTCCGCGTCGTGCAGCATCCGCTTGATGAGTGCGTAGAAGTAGTGGTTGGCCAGGTTGGGGACGAGCGCCCCGACCAACCGCGTCCGACCGCTGGCGAGGCTGCGCGCCACCGAGTGTGGCGTGTACCCCAGCCGCCGCACGCTCTCCCGTACCCGCTCGACCAGCGCGGGCGAAACGCTGGCGGAGCCGGCCAGGACGCGGGAGACCGTGGCGACCGACACCTGCGCGTCGTGGGCGACGTCGCGGATGGTCAGCCGGTCGCCGGTCGTGCGGCCGTCCCCGGTCGGGGTCACTACCTACCGCCCCACGCCTGCGGGAAGCCGGGCATCTGCTGGCACCCGCAGGACGAGAAGAACAGCGGCGGCATGCCCGGGTCGATCCACCGGTCCAGGTTGTCGGCGGTGATGGTCGGCTGCGGCAGTACCCACTCCTTCGGCACCTGCCTACCGGACAGGATCCAGGTCGCCGCGATGACGCCGGTGCGCCACTGGTACACCGGGTACACCGAGCCGAACGCGGTCAGGTTCTGCTTCTTCCACAGGTTCAGGAAGTCCTGCTGGTCCTCGCCGGTCAGCGGCGGCACCTTCCGGCCGGCGTCCTGGAACGCCTCCACCGTCGCGACGCTGGCGAACCCGGCGTCCAGCCACACCCCGGCGAGGTCGGGGAAGCGCTGGATGTAGTCGCTGACGATGCCCTTGGCCTTGGCCGGGTCGGCGTTGTTGAACTCCACGCCGACCACGTTGACGCCGGCCTTGTCGAAGGTGATTTTCGCGCCGGCCCAACGGTTTTCCAGCACGTCGACGCCGGGCAGGATGCGCAGCGCCAGTACCTTGCCACCCTTGCCGACCCGCTGCGCGATGAACTCGGCGGCCGCCGCACCGAACGCGTACCCGCCGATCGGGTGCACGTAGCTGACCGGGCAGTCGGTGGTCACGCCACGGTCGAACACCACGACGGGTACCCCGGTCCGGCAGGCCCGTTCGACGGCCGGCGTCAGCGCCGAGGTGGTGTTCGGCGAGACGATGATGGCGTCGCAGCCCTTGGCCGCGAGGTCGGCGAGGTCGGCGATCTGCTTGTCGTCCTTGCCGCCCGCGTCGACGACGGTGAAGTCACCGATCTCCGGGTGCAGCTTCACCTCCGCCTTCATCGTGGTCATGCCGGTCACCCGCCACGGGTTGTCCAGCGCCGCGTTGGAGAAGCACAGGTGCCACTTCCGGCCCGGCTTCGCGTATTTCGCAGTGTCCACCATGGACGGTTGGATCATCTGCACCCAGGGCGTGGACGGATCGCCCTGCGCGCTCATGGTGCGCTGCGCCATCTGCTTGTCGAAGTCGGCCTGGCTGAAGAACTTGAAGGTGCTGTTGCTGTTCGCCGCGGCGGAACCCGGTGCGCCGCTGGCACCGGTACCGCCGGTGGGTCGGGTCGAGCTGCACGCGGTTGCGGCCAGCGTCAGCGCCGCGAGTACCGCGGTGACCGTCCTTACTCGTTTCGGCATAGCGGAAATCCACCTTTCCTAGCCGGACCGGCGCGCCCGGTACGCCGTGTAGGCACCGGCCGCGATGACCAGCACGCCCTCCGCGCTGTCGCGCAAAGGCTTGGCGAAACCGAGCAGGTTGAGCAGGATGAACAGCGCTTGCAGGGTCAGCACACCGCCGACCGTGGCGACCGTGGTACCCCGGCCGCCACCGAGAACCGCACCGGCCAGCACCACGGCGGTGATGGCCTGGAACTCGTACCCGGAGCCCGCATCGGCGGACAGGCCGGCGAACCCGGCCAGCAGGATCCCGGCCAGCACCGCGGACAGGCCGGACAGCACGAACGTGGCGGTGCGGATGCGCCACACGTCCACGCCGGACAGCATCGCCGCGCGCGGCCCGCCACCGACCGCGAACACCTGGTCGCCGAACCGGGTGTGGTGCAACAGGAGCGTGGCGCCGGTGACGACGACCACGAGGACGGGTACCGCCCACGGCAGTTGGCCAACCACCGGTACCCCCGTCATCCCGGACCGGCCGAGGACCCGCAGGTTGTCGGCCAGCGCACCGGTCGGCGCGCCGCCGGTCCACAGGAACACCGCGCCGTTCAACACGAGCATCGAGCCGAGCGTGGTGATGAACGACGGTACCCGTAGCAGCGTGGTGACCAGTCCGTTGGTGAGACCGACCAGCGCGCCGAAGACGGCCAGCACCGCCACGACCCACCAGGTGCGCCCGGGATCCCCGTCGCCCAGCCGCGCGGCGATGACCACGCAGGCGGTCACCAGCGCGCCCACCGACAGGTCGAACTCGCCGCCGACGATGACGAACAGCTGGCCCAGTGCCAGTACCAGCAACGGCGCGCACCGCTTGAGGAAAGCCAGCAGCGAAGCCGGTTGCGCGAACGTCGGGTCGCGCCACACGACGACCACGAGCAGCGCGGCCAGTACCAGCCAGATCGGCGGTACCGCGGCGAGCCTGCGCAGTCCCGGCCGCGGCCGCGCCTCGACCAGTCCACTCATGACCGCTCCCCCGCGCCGCGCAAGCCGTACAGCGCAACGGCTCCGACGATGACCAGGCCGCGCACGAGGGTGCGCAGGAACGGGTCGGCCTGGAAGAAGTTGAAGACGCTGTCGAGCACCGCGAGGATCGCCACCGCGGCCAGCGGCCCGAGCAGCCGGCCCTTCCCGCCGGCCAGCGCGGTGCCGCCGAGCACCACCGCGGCGATGGACTCCAGGTCGTACCCGCCGTCCGGGCCGACCCACGGCGCACCGGCACCGAGCCGGCTGGCGAGGAACACCCCGCTCGTGGCCGCGCACAGCCCGGACAGCACGTGCACCCCGACGAGTACCCGGTGCGGCCGCACCCCGGACAGCCGCGCCGCTTCGGCGTCGCCGCCCACCGCATAGACGTGGTACCCGAAGCGGGTGCGGTGCATGAGGTACCACGCACCGGCGACCACGCCGCCGAGCAGCAGGAGGCTGACCGGTACGCCGGCCACCACGTCGTACCCGAGCACCTGGAACTGGTCCGGTACGGCGCCGGCGAAGTTGTCGAACGCGGCGTTGATGGCGCCGCGCAGGATGTATGCGACGCCGAGCGTGGCGATGAACGCGTTGACCCGAAGGCCGGTGATGACCAACCCGTTCACCAGGCCCGCCAGCGCACCGGCGAGCAGCGCCGCGCCGACCCCGAGCGCCATCCGGGCCGGGTCGCCGGCCATCACGAGCGAGGCGGTCAGCGCCGCGACGCTGACCACGTAGGCGACCGACAGGTCCAGCGAGCCGGCCAGTACCACCAGCGCCTGCCCCACCGTCACCAGGCCGAGCGCGACCGACCGTTGCGCGATGTTCTGCAGGTTCGCGACGGTGACGAAGCGGCCGCCGCCGATGCCGACGACGACCGCGGCGACGGCGAAGGTACCGGCGAAGGTGAGCCAGATCGGCAGGCTCGACCCCGCCGGCCGGCCCGACCGCAGCAACCGGGTCACCTGTACCGGCAACGCGTTCACGCCGCCCCCTGGCCGGTGGCGAGCAGCATGATGTCGGCCTCGCGCGCACCGGCGGGCAGCTCGCCGGCCACGGTACCGGCGTGCATGACGACGATGCGGTGGCTGAGCGCGATCAGCTCGGGCAGCTCCGACGAGATCATCAGGATCGCGGCGCCGCCGTCGGCGAGCTCCCGGATCAGCTCGTGGATGCCCGCCTTCGCGCCGACGTCGACGCCGCGGGTCGGCTCGTCGAACAGGTACACCCGGGCGCCGGCGGCCAACCACTTCATCAGCACGACCTTCTGCTGGCTGCCGCCGGACAGCACCCGGGTCTCACGGCGCAGCAGTACCGTGGCCAGCCCCACCCGGGACGCGAGCCGGGACAGCGCCGCGGCGGCCGCCCGCGCCGGCCGCCGGCCGACCGCGCGGACGGTGAGCAGCGCGTTGTCCGCCGCGGGCAGCGGCAGCACCAGCCCTTCGGTCTTGCGGTCGGCGGTGACGTACCCGAGTCCGGCCCGGATCGCCGCCCGCGGTGACCGGATCCGCCGGCGTACCCCGTCGACCTCCACGGTTCCGGACGCGAGCGGCACCACGCCGAACACGGCTCGGACAAGGTCGGAGCGCCCGGAGCCGTCGAGCCCGCCGACCCCGACGATTTCCCGTTCGCGTACCTCGATGTCGACGCCGTGCAGGTTGCGCCCGCGCCCGCCGTGCACGGCGAGGCGCACCGAACCAGGTTCGGGAACGTCGACCGGCGGTCGGCTTTCCCGGTCGGCCAGCTCGCGGCCGACCATGAGCTGGACCAGTTCGGTGGCGGTGACCGCGCTGACCTCGCGGGTGTCGACGTGCCGGCCGTCGCGCAGCACGGTGACCCGGTCGGCCAGTTCGAACACCTCGGCGAGGCGGTGCGAGATGTACAGCACGGCGAGCCCGCGCGCGACGAGTTGGCGTACCCGCCGGAACAGCACCGCCACCTCGCCCGGGGTCAGCGCCGCGGTCGGTTCGTCCATCACGAGGATGCGCGGCCGGTACGACAGGGCCTTGGCGATCTCGACGGTCTGCCGCTGCGCCACGGTGAGCCGGCGGACCAGCCGCTGGGTCGGGATCGCCTGCGCATCGAGGTCGGTCAACAGCTTGCGGGCCTGCTCGGTCATGGCGCGACGGTCGACGGCCAGGCGCCGGCGCGGCTCGCGGCCGAGCAGGATGTTCTCCGCGACGCTGCGCTCGGGCAGCAGGGTGAACTCCTGGTGGATCAGGCTGATCCCGTGCGCGAGCGCCTGGTGCGGGTCGCGCAAGCGCACCGGCCGGCCGTCGAGCACAAGCTCGCCGCCGTCTGGCGGGTAGACCCCGCCGAGCACCTTCATCAGCGTCGACTTGCCGGCACCGTTGGCGCCGACGATCGCGTGCACCTCACCGCGCCAGCAGGTCAGCGAGACGTCCCGGAGCACGGTGGTGCCGAAGAACCGCTTGGTGATGCGGTGCATGGACAGCACCGGAGCCGCCGGGGACGTGGGAGCCGCCGGGGACGCCGCCATCGTCACGCTCCTCGTCGACGCCTTCCAGATCTCTCGGTAACCGGTTTCATCGGAAAACGCTTTCCGCCGTTCTACTCCGCCCGCACCGGCCGGGTCAACCCTTCGACGGACTCCAATGTGCCGTGGAGATCGGGGTCCGACGCGGCACCGAGACTACGGACGGAGCGCCGCCGACACATCCGCCAGTTGACTCTTGACCGCGCCTTGAGGCGTGCACAGAATGGCCGAGGAAAGCGGTTTCCCCTCGGATGACGGTGAGTCGGCATGCGGTCCGCCCAGGTGCAGTCGTACGGCAAGCCCATCGCGTTCGCCGAGGTACCGGAGCCGACTCTGCGCGATCCGCACGACGTCATCGTCCGCATCGCCGGCGCCGGCATCTGCCGCACCGATGTGCACATCCTGCACGGCGAGCTGGACGCCGCGTTCCACCCGCCCCTGCCGCTGACCCTCGGCCACGAGAACAGCGGTTGGGTGCACGAGGTCGGCGCCGCGGTGACCCACCTGTCCGTCGGCGACCCGGTCATCGTCCACCCCGCGGTCACCTGCGGGCACTGCCTCGCCTGCCGGTCCGGTACCGACATGCACTGCCCCAACTGGCGCTTCCCCGGCGTGGACGGCTGGCCGGGCGGTTACGCGGAGTTCATGCGCACCAGCGCGCGCTCGCTGGTGCCGCTGCCGGAGGGCACCGACCCGGCACCGCTGGCCCCGCACGCCGACGCGGGCCTCACCGCGATGCACGCGGTACGGCGACTGGCGCCCTACACGAACCCGGCGACCACCGTGGTCACCTTCGGCGCCGGTGGCGTGGGACAGGTCGCGATCCAGCTGCTGCGGATGCTCACCCCGGCCCGGCTCGTCGTCGTCGAGATCGATGCGCAGCGGGCCGCCGCCGCCCGCCGGCTCGGCGCCCACGTGGTCTTCGAGCTGGCGCCGGCCGAGGCGGCCGAGGCGGTACGGGAACTGACCGACGGCGTCGGCGCGCAGGTCGTGCTCGACCTCGTCGGCGAGGGCGAGGTACCGCAGCAGGCGATGAACATGCTCGCCAAGGGCGGGGTGTACTCGATCGTCGGCTACGGCGGCTTCCTGCGCATCGAGCACCTCGACATGATCAACCGAGAGCTGACCATCCTCGGCAACCAGATCGGCTCGTACCCGGACCTGGTCGCCCTGATGGAGCTCGTCGCGCAGGGCCGGGTCACCATCGACTCGACGCTGGTCCCGCTCAGCTCCGCCGACCGGGTCCTGCGCGACCTCGAAGCCGGCCGGGTGTCCGGTCGGGCGGTCCTGGTTCCTTAATCTTGGACGCCGCGATCTTGGACGCCGCTACCCCCTGCAGGGGGCACAAGTGTCCAAGATCGCCGCGAGGGCCAGCGGGCCTCCGGCGGGGGTACCGGCAGCCGCCGACCCGTCGCGCCGGTGACGACCACCCCAACACTGACCCGCGACCTCGGCGCCTCTCACTGGTGGAAAGCGCTTTCCGCCCTAGACTGGGTGGGTGCGCGGAAAGCGGACAAGATCTGGCAGAGGTCCGGCGGCGGTACGGCTACAGGACGTCGCCGCCGCGGCCGGGGTGTCCCTGGCGACCGCGTCGCGCTCGTTGCACGACGGCACCCGGGCACCGCGCGCCGAACTGCGCGAGCGGGTCCGGCAGGCGGCCGAGAGCCTCGGGTACACCTCGCACGGGCCGGCCCAGGCGCTGGCCAAGGCGACGACGCCGGTCGTCGGCCTGATCGTGCACGACATCGCCGACCCCTACTTCTCCGCCCTGGCGATCGGCGCGATGCGGGTGGCGCACGACAGCGGCCTGCTCGTCCTGGTCGGCAACACCTTCCGCGACCGGGCGCTGGAACTGGAGTACCTGGCCCGGCTCAAGGCCCAGCGCGCCCGCGGCGTGCTGCTGCTCGCCAGCGGCTTCAGCGACACCGGGTACCGCACCGCGCTGCGCCACGAGCTGACCTCCTTCGAGTCGCTCGGCGGCCGGGTCGCCTGCGTCAGCGCACACGGCTTCGAGGCCGACAACGTGCTGCCCGACCACCGGGCCGGCGCCCGCCTGGTGGCCGAGCACCTCGTCGGACTCGGGCACGAGCGGATCGGCGTGGTGACCGGGCCGGCGAACCTGACCACCAGCCGGGAACGGCTGCAGGGCCTGCGCGAGCGGCTGCGCGAGCTGGGCCACCCGCTGGCCGCCGCACGGATCGTGCGCTCCGACTTCACCCGCGACGGCAGCCGGCAGGCCACCCTCGAACTGCTCGACCGCTGCCCCGACCTCACCGCGGTCTTCGCGGTCACCGACCTGATGGCCGTCGGTACCCTCACCGCGGTGCGCGACGACCTGCATCGCGCGGTACCCGACGAGGTGTCCGTCGTCGGCTTCGACGACATCGCGCTGACCCGCGACCTGCGCCCGGCGCTGACCACGGTGCACCTGCCGCTGGAGGAGATCGGCGCGCACGGCATGCGGTTCCTGCTCAGCGACCCGCCGTCCGGGGCGCGCACGCTGCGGGTACCGGCGACCCTGGTGGCGCGGGAGTCCTCCGGCCCGGCGCCGGTCAGCCCGACCCGGCGCCGGCCTCGATGAGCTTGACCCGGATCTGGCCGGCGTCCGGGTGGTCCAGTTCGTTCAGGATCGCCATCGCCCGCCGCCACGCCTCCCGGGCCGCCGCGACCTCACCGGCGCCGTGGTGGCTGTCGCCGAGATGGTCGAGGATCACCGCCTCGTGGTACCGGTCGCCGAGGCCGCCCGCGATCGGCAGCGCCCGCCGGTAGGCGCCCATCGCCTCCTGGTACCGGCCGAGGTGGTGCTGCGCGTACCCGATGCTGTGCAGGGTTGCCGCCTCGCCGGTGGCATCGTCCTGCTGCACGAACAGCGGCAGCACCTCCTGCGAGTACGCCAGCGCCTGCTCGAACTCCCCCATCAGCGCATAGGTCCAACCGACCGAGTTGAGCGCCTTGGCCTCGCCGGAGCGGTCCCCCGTCTGCCGGTACAGCGTGAGGCTGCGCAGCGCGTGGTCGAGCGCATCGGCCGACCGGCCCCGCGCCTGCATCACCTGGCACAGGTTCATGTGCACGCCGGCCTGGCCGGGCAGGTCGTCCTGCTCGGCGAACAGGCGCAGCAGATGCTCAAGGTGGCGCTGCGAGTCGTCGTGCGCGCCCAGGCGCACGTACCCGCGGGCGATCTCGCGATGGGCGACGAGCTGCCCGGTCACGTCGCCGTACTGCTCGGCCACCTCCAGCGCGGTGCGCTGCGATTCGACGATCTCCAGCCAGCGCCCCTGACGGTCCAGGAAGTCGGCGACCGTCCAGGCCAGCTGCCAGGCGTGGCTGGCGAAGCCGCCAGTACCACCGCGTTCTCCGCGACGAACCAGGCCACCGCCTGGGTGCGGTCGGCCAGCCGCTCGGGTACCGCGCCGCGTGCCGGCGGGTCGAGCGCGACCGGCTCGCGGTGCGGCATCATCAGCCGGGTGGCGGCGAACGCGGTGTGCACGTAGTGGTCGAACACCCGGCGCTGCGCGGCCTGCCGCTCGGCCTCACTCTCCTTGCCGTGCACCAGTTCCGTCGCGTAGGCGGCGAGCAGGTCGTGGAAGGCGTACCGCCCCGGCGCGTGCTCGGTCAGCAGATGCGCGCGGGCCAGCTCCGCCAGCAGCGGCCGCACCCCGGCCACCGGCAGCCCGGCCAGGCTCGCCGCCGCCGGTACCGTCACGTCCGGCCCGGGATGCAGTGCCAGCAACCGGAACAGCCAGGCCGCGTCGGCGCCCAGCGCGTTGTACGACCAGGACAGCACGGCGCGCAGGTCGGCCGCCGGATCCTCGTCGGTGAACTGGTCCAGGCTGCGCTGTGCCCGGCGCAACTCGTCGCGTACAGCGGCCAGCGGTACCCGGGGCTGGATCGCCGCGCGCGCCGCGACGATGGTCAACGCGAGGGGCAGCCGGGCGGTGCGCTCGACGATCTCGTCGACCGCCCCGGGTTCGGCGGCCACCCGCCGCGCCCCGAGCCGGTTGCCCAGCAGCCGCCGGGCCTCGTCGCCGCTGAGCAGGTCCAGCGCGATCGGGTGCGCACCCTCGGCGGCGATCAGGCCGGTGAGCTGGTTGCGGCTGGTGACGACGACCGCGCACCCGGGTGCGCCGGGCAGCAGCGGCCGGACCTGCTCGGCGTCGCGGGCGTTGTCCGCGATGATCAGTACCCGCCGGCCGGCGAGCAGGCTGCGGTACATGTTGACCTGCGCGGGCAGCTCGGCCGGTACCCGCGGCGGCGCGCTACCGAGTGCCTCCAGGAACGCCCGCAGCGCCTCGCCCGGCTCCACCGCCGGCCGGGCCGGGTCGAAGCCGCACAGGTTGATGTAGAGCTGGCCGTCCGGGAACCGGTGCCGCACCTGGTGTGCCCAGTGCACGGCGAACGCGGTCTTACCCACCCCGGCGGTACCGGCGACCGCCGCGACCACGACCGCGGTCGGTTGCCGGCCGGCGGCGTCCAGCAGCGCGTCAAGCTGTGCCAGCTCGTCGGACCGGCCGGTGAACCCCCGCACGTCCAGCGGCAGCAGGGCCGGCACGGTACCCGGCGGCGGCCCGGCCGGTACCGGTGCCGGCTCGTCGTCCCCGCCGCGCAGGATCGCCCGGTACGCCCGCTGGAGCTCGGCACCGGGATCCACGCCCAGCTCCTCGGCCAGCCGCCTGCGGATCGCGGCGTAGCAGTCCAGCGCCCGGGACCGGTGGCCGGTCGCGGACAGCGCCCGCATCAGCGCGGCGGCCAGCGGCTCGACCAGCGGGTACTCGCCGGCCAGCGCGGTCAGCGGCCCGGTCACCGCCGCCCCGTTGCCCCGGCCGAGCTCCAGCTGCGCCCAGGACACCGCGACGGTGAGGCGTTCCTGGTGCAGTCCCTGCCGTACCTGGGCCATCCACCGGCCGCCGAGCCCGGCCAGCGGCTCGCCACGCCAGCAGTCCAGTGCCGCGCGCAGCAGCCCGGCACGCTCCTCGTCGGGTACCCCGGGCGTCGCGGCCCGGTCGACCAGCCGGCGCATCCGCAGCAGGTCGACCCGCTCGGGGTCCACGTCGATCGCGTAGCCACCGGAACGGCGGTCCAGCGTCGCCGGTACCCCCGCCGCGCTGACCTGGGTGAGCAGCCCGCGGATCCGGCTGAGGTGCGCGTACAGCGCGCTGCGCACCTGCGCCGGTGCGCCGGTGTCCCAGACCCGGTCGATCAGCGTCTCCACGTCGACGGTCCGGCCCGCGTCGACGAGCAGCGCGGCCAGCGCGCCCCGGCGCTTGGCGGTGCCGAGATCCAGCGGCCGCCCGCCGAGCCACGCCTCCACCGGTCCGAGCAACCGGAACTCGACCACCGGGGTACCCCAATCTGGACGGATGACTGCGCATCGGCGACTATCACACCTTCGCCACCAGGACCGCAAGAATCCAGCAAGGTTCCGTCCATGGGTCGGGAGCCATGATTGGTCCGCGGCCCGACCGGCGCTGACCGCAGGCGCCGACACGGGGGCGGGCCGACGGCAGCGCGGCGGCAACGGCCGGCCTCCTCGGGTGGGGACCGGCCGCTTGCGCGTTCCGATGGCGCGGAGTGCGGCCACCGAGCCACCGGTCGGGTGGCGGACGCCGGACAGTCCGTAGCTGTCATCTGGCGTACAACTGGCGGGCTTTCCCGGGTAGACCCATGGGCGGATGGGCCGCGGACCAGGGAGGACCCCCATGACCGGACCGTCGTACCACGCGCTGCTCGCGGTGGACATCGAAAGCTACGGGCGCCGGACGGAACTGGTCCAGGGCGCCGTCCGGGGCACCATGTACGCCTGCGTCCAGCAGGCCGCCGGCGAGTCCGGGCTGCCCTGGGACGACTGCGTCGCGCTGGACCGGGGCGACAGCATCATCCTGCTGGTACCGCCGTCGGTCGCCCCCACCGTGCTGCTCGACCCGTTCGTCGCGCGTCTGGACCGGGTGCTGCGCGGGCACCGGGTGCTGAGCAGCGGGACGGCGACGGTACGCCTGCGGGTCGCTGTGCACGCCGGGTTCATCAGCCCGGACGAGCGCGGCTGGATGGGTACCGCGATCAACACCACCTGCCGGATGCTCGACGCGCAGCTCTTGCGCGACGTCCTCGCGGCATCGACCCGCGCCGACGTCGCCCTGATCGTCTCCGACAACTTCTACCAGGCCATGGTGATCCAGGGACATGTCCAGCTCGACGCGACGACGTTCCACCCGGTGCGGGTCCGGCAGAAGGAGACCGACCTGCGGGCCTGGGTACACGTGCCCGGGTACCCGCGTCCGGACGGCCTGCCCGCGGACGAGGACGGGGAACCCCCGACGACCACCGCGGCCGATGCGGCCACCGCGGCCGATGCGGCCACCGGGGCCGCCCCGGCCAACGGTGGCGGCCCGCGCATCGGCGGGCCAACCGGCGCCACCGGCCGCACCTGCGGCACCGAAGCCAGGCGCGCCTGCGGCACCGAAGCCAGGCGCGCCCGCGGCACCGAAGCCAGGCGCGCCCGCGGCACCGAAGCCAGGCGCGCCCGCCCCGGCGGCAGCCCCGGCCGCTCCGCCGGAGCTTGCGGGTACCGCCAGCCCGGGCGGGGTGAGCGCGACCAACCAGATGCTGCGCCAGGCGCGGGCGAGCATCCGCGGCCACGCCCACGTCGGCGGCGGCATCGCCGGCCGGGACATCATCGTCCACTACCACGGCGTACCGCAGCCCGGCGGGCCGCTGCCCCGCATCGGTGCGCAAGCCGTGGCGGCGGTGCGCCATGCCTACGTGGCGCCGGACGGGTTCGCCGACCTGACCGCCGCACTGGCCGACCGCCACCTGCTGATCCTGCGCGCGGCGGCCGGGCAGGGCGCCGAAGCCGCGGCGATCCGGCTGCTGCTGTTGCACGAGGCCGAACCGCTGTACCGCGTCGACGGTACCGACCTGACCGGCCTGACCGGCGACCGGCTGGTCAAGGGCGCCGGCTACGTCCTGCACGGCGCGGACCCGAAGCGGTTGCGCCGCAGCGACATCGAAAGCCTCGACACGCGGCTCGGCGAGCTGCCCGCCCGGCTGGTCGTCATCCTGCCGGCGCAGGCCGGCCCGGTCGGTCCGGACGCGCTGCCCTACGTGCGCGACCTCGGCCGCGCACCGGACGCCACCGCGATCCTGCGCAGCCATCTCGCCTGGCGCATGGGTACCGCGGCGGCGACCGCGTTGCTGGCCCGGGTCAAGGACGCCATCGACGCCGGAGCCGCCTGCCAGGAGCTGGCCGACCTCGCGCGGACACTGCACGAGAAGGGCGCCGCCGAGCCGGGCGCCGACCTCGCGTGGATCGCCGACTGGCGGGGCCGGCGTACCGCGGGCGAGATCGCCGTCTGGTTCGACGACCTCGACGACCTGCCCCAGCGCTGCCTGGCCATCTCCCTCGCGCTGTTCAACGGGCTGCCGTTCGAGACGGTCAACGCGGCCGCCACCCGGCTGCGGCGGCGGATCACCGACCCGGGCCGGGGCCAGCGGGACGGTACCGACATCCGCCTCGTGGTACCGGCGCCGGCGCTGACCGACCCGTTCGAGCACACCCGGACCGGGCGGGTGGACCGGATCCGGGCCAGCATCACGCCCACCACGCTGCCCGCGTGGTTCGGCGACACGCCCGCACAGGTCATGTCGTACCGCGATCCCGCGTACCCGCCCGCCGTGCTGGACCGGGTGTGGCGCGAGCACGACGACGTGCGGCCGACCCTCGTCGAGTGGTTCGACGACCTGGCCGGCGATCCGTCGGAGCAGGTACGCAACCGGGTGGCGACCGCGGTCGGGGTACTGGCCGCGCGCGCGTTCGAGTACATCCTCACGACGGTCATCGACCGGTGGGCGGCCAGCGAAACGGCGGCACGGCGCGAGGCCGCCGCGGTCGCCCTGCACGAACCGGCCAACGAGGGCGGGCTGTACGAGCAGGTACTGCAGGTGCTGCGGGCGTGGAGCCAGCCGGGTGCCACGGTCGCGCGGCGGGCCACCGCGGCCCGCGCCTACGGCGAGAGCGTCGGCGCTGCCGATCCGGTCCAGGCGATCGCCGCGCTGCAGTACCTGGCCGACTGCGAGGACGAGGCGGTCCGGTACGCGATCGGGCGCAGCCTCGCCCAGTTGATGGACCGGGACGAGGCGCTGGCGGTACCCGTGCTGACCGCGGTCTGCCGCTGGATCACCGGTACCCTGCCGCAGCGGCGCCGGACCGGGTACCGCGCGTTCCTCACCATCGCCGTCGGCCTGATGACCGAGGTGCCGTCCGACACCGACGGCAGCCCGGTGCGCTGGCCGAGCCTGCTGCGCATGGCCGACCGGGATCCCGCGATGCTGCCGAGCATCGCGGGCCTGTGGCACGCCGCCCTCAACGGCCCCTTGTGGGAGGACGCCCACTGGGTGTTCGGGCTCTGGGCGCTGAGCGCGGAAGCCGACCCGCTGCTGCGCGCCGCGCTCGGCCGGCTCGCCGCCACCGTCGCCCAGGACGGCCGGACCCGCAAGATCCTGCGTCAGCTCGCTGCCGACTGGACCACCGGCAAGAACCCGTCGCCGACCCCCGAGACGGCCCGTGCCGTCCTGACCGCCCTGTCCGAGAGGAGATAAGGCAATGCAGCCCCCGCAGAGGCCGGTCGCCCGCCCACCGGTCGG
>Ga0209474_10003065_pt1 | contig 14863 bp, 14 predicted proteins | sample GraSoiAngelo_145_FD_185902 | JGI IMG/M metagenome (GOLD analysis project Ga0209474, IMG submission 185902) | Grasslands soil microbial communities from the Angelo Coastal Reserve, California, USA - 14_1009_05_20cm (SPAdes) (version 2) | ecosystem: Environmental > Terrestrial > Soil > Grasslands...
GTTCGGGTCTTCCTTGACCGTGGCGGCGAGAATGACCTGCGCGTTGCCGCCGACCACGATATCCGGGCCGGCGCTCACGATGGGCGCGATGCCCGTCGCGCTGCAGTTGGCCGGAGCCGGAGCAGGCGAGCCGGGCCACGGGGTGAGCTGACCCACCACCGGACCGATTCCGCCGAGCGGACCGGAACCGAGCGCGAGGAAGGGCATGTCCTGGAAGTTGTTGGGCGGGAGCGGCTTGCCGAGGACCAGGCCCTCCGGGAAGATGAAGTCGAAGTCCGGCGCCCGGTACTGGCCCGAGCCGAGGCCGTTGGCGTAGCCGTCGCCGCCCGGATCCGAACCCGGCGTCTGGCCGTCGTAGCTCGTCACCACCATCTCGCGCGTCGGCGGCATGAAGTCCCCGCCCAGCACGTGGAAGCGGAAGCGGCCGCGCACCGGCTGCGAGGCCGGATCGACGGTGCCAAGCAAGCGGAGCGTTTCCTCGCCGGTGCAGGGATTGACGTCGATGGCGTTGATGTCGACGAGCGCGGTCGGGTCGGTGGTGAAGCCCACCACGAAGATGCGGTTCGTCGCTTCCTGGGAGATGCCGGGGATCGCCTCGCCGGCGGTGCCGAGGAGGAGGGTCTCGATGGCGATGTACGTCGGCTGGTAGCCGGGGGCGGTGAAGACCCCGAGGTTGGCGATGATGGTGTGCGCGGAGATGTAGTCGAGGCCGAGCGCGTCCTTGGCGAGCGTACCGGAGTAGTCGATCCAGTCGCCGACCATGAGCGGCAGTTGCTGGCGGGCGTCGGGGTAGGCGTTGGGGCCGTCGACGATCCCGAAGTTATCCGGCGAGGGCGGCATGTCGAAGGTCCTGAGCGGCGCGCCGATGGCGAGGAAGGGATCGACCGGGAAGCGCGCGTCGCCGTTGAGCGGACGGTTGCCGTTCGGGCACAGGAGATCGTCAGCGAAGGCCGGATCGCTGCGCGGCACGCAGATCGGGTAGCCGGTCGCCGTGTGCATGGTGGTGTTGCCGGTGTCGCCCGTGAAGCGCGCGTCCGGGCTGTGCTGAAGGCCCCAGCGGCCGATCGGATCGTTCATCTGCACCCGCGCGCCGTTGGCGGCGGTGCACGGCTGCCCGGGCTGCGCGGTGACGCCGCCCACGTAGATGTAGCCGTTGGTGTAGTCGAGGCAGGTGATCTCGCCGGACCCCGCGTTCAGCCCCTGCTGCGAGATGGGAGAGATGAGGCCGACGATGTACTGCCGGTTGCCGGCGGCGTCCTTCACCACGTTCCCCACCACCCGGATCTCGAACGACGGGTAGGGGAGCGGGGAGTCCGCGAGCGCCATGCCGGTCTGGCTCTGCGACTGGCCGGCGGTCCCGTTCAGCGGGACGGCGTTGACCGGCGCCGACACGTTCGGGTCGAACAGCTGCGCCCACGTCAGCCAGGTGGCGGGCATCTGTAGAATCGTGTTGCAGGGCACCGTCATGGTGATGCCGTTCAGGGTGACGGTCCCGCCCCAGAGCGCGGGATCCACGCCGGGGCACATCGATCCGTCGTCCAGGGTGGCCGACTGGATGAAGCCCAGCATGTCGAACTGCGGAGTTGGCGAGGGCGCCTGCTGCGCGTGCGTAGAGGCGGCGAAGAGCAATGTGGCGAGGAGCGCTACGCACGACATCCGTCGGATGCCGCGAGTAGGCCGGTGCGTTGCGCAGCCCGCGGCTGCGCACAGACGACTACGATTCATTTGTCCCCCCCGAAGAACTCTCGGTGTTAAATCCCCACGGCAAAGTTACACGAAGGTGAACTCTGCGCGATAGTACCTAAGTCGGATTAAATTCCGGTAAGCCACGGACTTGCAGGATTTTGTGCGACAGCGTCTTACAGTTTTTTCACGGACGCGTAAGCCTACACCCAAGGATCACGGGGGCTTCCTTGTCGACTGTCAAGGATTGCTCCCGCGTCATTTGCGTTAGCGCGCTTGTAATCAAAGCTGTGACACGCTCGCCCAAGGTAGGACCTACAACCGCATCGTCGTAGAAGAGCGCCTGTGCCTCGAGGACAGCTTGCAGGTCACGTCGAGCGAAGGCGGACTGCGATTCGCGAAAGTGTGAGGGCCGGCCCGACACCGCCGATCCCTCGTGCTCGAGCAGCCGCTTGCGCAGATCCTCCAGGTCGCGCGCCCCGCACGGCGCCTGGATCCCGCCGAACTCTCCGCGCTGCGCCTGGTAGAACGGATCGCCCGGTCGCAGCGCCCGCGAGACGTAGGCGTGGGCCATGGGCGGCGGCGCGGGACGGCCTACGTACAACCAGCGCGCATCGGGACCCTCTTCGGCATACGCCACGGGGGGCGAGGCCTGCGAGACGCGCAGGGCCGCGAGGGTGCCGTCGAGGACGAGGCCATCGGCCCGCATCCGCGGCGGCCAGCCCCCGAAGATCTCGTCGTCTCCGTAGTCCCAGGGCGCGACGATTCCGGGCAGCTGCAACCTGGGCCACTGCCTCGGCTCGACGGTGAACGCGGCGCGAGAGACGAGATCCCCTTCCGAGGTACGGACCCGGATGCGGATTTCGGTGTCGAGGACCGCGGGCCCGGACCAGCTCACTTCTCCGCCGCTTTCGAAGCGCGCGGGCGACGGATCGACGAGGAGCTTTCCGCTGGCGACGGCGCGTTTCTCGAGGAGCAGGAACGGTCCGGGAGGGTCGAGCCGGGCGGTACAGGTGACCTGCTCTCCCCGCAAGACGTGGGCAGGTTGGCACCGGGCGATCAAGGCGGCTGCGAGTACGAGGGCCGTCAACCGTCCTTCCGCCGCTTGAAGGACCACTCGATCTCGAACTCCGCCACCGTGGTGCCGTCCTTTTGCCGCCCGATGGAGCGGGCCACGAAGGCGACTCCTTCGCCCGTGGCGAGCGCCCGATCGATGGCTGCCCGCATCGCCGCGCCGTCCGAGAAAGTGAACGTCGCGAGCTGGGTCGCCTTGCGCGTGAACCGGGCAGACAGGCTGGTGACCAGCATCGACACGCGCGCCGAGCTTCGCTCGATGAGGTAGAGCGCCGTCGCGCCGGTGGACATCTCGGCGGCCATGGCCTGGGCCGCGAAGTAGGTGGAGCGGAACGGGTTCTGCGTCTTCCAACCCGCCGGAAGCGTCACCTCGGCTCCCGTCTCGTCGAGGCGTTTCACCCGCAAGCCGGCGAACGCCGCCAGGGGAAGCTTCGCCCAGAGCATCGCGCGGATGCCGAGGGGATTGGTCCACAGCGCGCGGAAGACCTCGCCCCGGTCCATGGCTTCAGCGCCCTGCGAAGAAGGCGTCGAGCTTCGCGTCGAGCGCTGCAGGATCGTCGAGCATCAGCCAGTGCGAGACGTCCGGAATGGTCTCGCGCTTCACGCCGGGAAGATGCGAGGCCATCCCCGGGAACTCGTTCCCCTCGACCTCCACCGCGAGCTTCGGTCCCCGGTAGCGCTCGACGTCGAGCATCGGATCGTAGCGGACCATGCTGCTGCGGATGGCGGCGAAAGCGCGAGGAGAGAAGCGAGAGGCCGCGTCGAGAACCGCCTTTCGCGTCTGTGGCCGGGCCTTGGGGCTCACCATGCGCCCGTAGTCGGCGACCATCTGCTCGGTTCCGTAGTCGGGCGACGACTCGCGCTTCTCGACGGCCGCCACAGCGTCGCGGTCGAGCCGCGACATGTCGCCTACCGCATCCACGTAGACGACGCCCGCGAGCGAGTCGGGGTAACGGCCCTGGTAGGCGGAGACCACCGTCCCCGCCATGCTGTGACCGACGAGGAGGAAGCGATCGATGCCGAGGCTCGCGACCACCGCGTGGAGGTCGGCCGCCATCGATTGGATCTTGTAGTCAGAGTCCTTGGGCGCATCCGACTCGCCGTGGGCGCGCTGGTCATAGGCCACCGCGCGGCGCGTCTTGCGGAAGTGATCGAGTTGCTCGCGCCAGACCATCCAGTTGGAGCCGAGCCCGTGGACGAAGACGACGGGCAGGGCGTTGCCCTGGCCACCGTCCGAGACGCGCAGCCGGCCCGCGGGACCTTGCACGAACATCAGCTTCTCCTCGGCGGAGCTTTTCGGCAGCGCGGCGTCGGGCCTTTGCTGTGCCCCTGCGCAGGCCGCGAACCAGGCGCAGGCAGCCAGCAGACCGATTCGCATCCTCATCGATCCCTTTCCCACGGGCGGGGCGGTTTCGCGAGCCTCTCGCGAGCTACTCGACGCTGCTCGGCCAGGATTCTTCGCTCCATCTCCGAAAGGGGCGCGACAGGGCGCTTGAGCGAGGCGAGGAGCTGCACGCGGGCGACCCCCTCGAGCATCTCCATCTTGTCGCAGGCGTCGAAGAGCGCCCGCAGTCCCATGCCCATCGCCAGCGCGCCATGGCGCTCGAGGAGCACGCATTCCGCCTCGCGCAGGTGGGGTCGGGCGGCATCGGCTACCTTCGCCGTTCCGGGCGTCGCATAGCGGGCCGTCGGAACGTCGCCGAGCGCGGTGATCGCCTCCGGCATGCAGGGGACGAGATCCTCGCCGCACAGGGTGAGCGCCACCGCATGGGGCGGATGCGCGTGGACCACCGCCAGGCAGTCGGAACGCTCCTCGTAGCAGGCGAGGTGGAGAAGCAATTCGCTCGAGGGCGCCCGCAGCGACTGCGGCTCGCCGCCGAAGTCCGTCACCACCAGCATGTCCTCGGTGAGGAATCCCTTGTTCACGCCCGTCGGCGTGCAGAGGAGCCGCCGCGGTCCCAGCCGGCAGGAGAGGTTGCCTTCGCCGCCGTTGACGAGGCCGCGGGCGTAAAGCCTGCGGCCGACCTCGACCATCGCGGCCCGCGCCGCGCGCTCGCTGAGAAGCTCCGTCATGTGGGGCGCAGTCTAGGCCAGAAGACGCGCGGCGAGCAGATCCTGGATGTCGAGCAAGCCGACGGGACGGCCGCGATCGTCGACGACCGGGAGCTGATCGATCTGCCCTTCGCGAAGGATCTCTGCCGCGGTGGTCGCCCAGTCGTCCGGACCTATCGTGCGCGGGTTGCGGCCCATCACCGCCGAGACGGGGCGGGTGAAGTCGATGTCGTTCTGCTGCACGAGCCTGCGCAGGTCGCCGTCGGTGAAGATGCCCACCAGGCGGCCCGCCTCGTCGATCACGCTCGCGGCGCCAGGCCGGCCGACGGTGCTCATCACCCCAGCCGTCTCCCGCAGGCTCGCGCTCGAGGGAACGGTCGGATTGGCGGCTCCCGTCCGCATCACTTCCCGGACCCGGACGAGGCGCCTGCCCAGCGCGCCCGCCGGGTGCAACTCGGCGAACTGTTCGGGCGAGAACCCGCGCCTGTGGAGCACGGTCATGGCGAGCGCGTCGCCGAGGGCGAGCAGCGCCGCCGTGCTGGCGGTGGGAGCGAGACCGAGCGGGCACGCTTCCGGAACGGGACCGATCTCGAGGACCACGTCCGCGGCGTGCGCGAGCGAGCTCCGGTGCCCGCCGGTCAGCGCGATGATCGGCGTGGAGAGGCGCTTGAGTGCGGGAAGGAGCCGGAGGATCTCCTCGGTCTCTCCGCTGTTGGAAAGAGCCAGCACCAGATCACCCGGCACCACGCGGCCGAGGTCGCCGTGAAGCGCCTCGGCGGGATGGAGGAAGAGCGAAGGCGTTCCGGTGGATGCGAAGGTGGCGCTGATCTTCTGCGCGATGAAGCCGGCCTTGCCCATCCCGGACACGACGACCCTGCCGTCGCAAGCGAAGATGCGGGCCACCGCCTCGCTGAACGCGCCGTCGATGCGCGCGCAAAGCTGCTCGATGGCAGAGGCCTCGACGCGCAAGACTCCCCGCGCGTACGCCGCCGCATCCGCGGAACCGGCCGGGAGCCGCGCAGGCCCCGGCGCTCCGTCGCTTCTCTTCGCTCCAGAAGAAACGTCGGCGAGCCGCCTGCGCGAATCGTTGGGCATTTTCGGGCGCTGCCTTACCACGGGTGAGAGACGACGTCACTTTTCGAACGAGCCTTGACGCGGCGCGGCCGGGGTCCTATCTGAATGAGCCCTCATTCAGACACGCCGCCCCGGGTGGCGTGGAAAGACCCACGAGACCTTCCGGCGGCCACGTGCAGGCGAAGACCAAGGAAAACGACAAACGCTCACGCATCCTCGATGCGGCGGTGCGGGTCTTCGCGGAGCGCGGGTTCTTCGGGGCGACGGTGGCGGAGATCGCCCGGGCCGCGGGCGTCGCCGACGGCACCATCTATCTGTATTTCAAGAGCAAGGACGACGTCCTCTTGCGCCTGTTCGACGAGAAGATGACCGAGCTTCTCGCCGAGGCGAAGGCGGCCGCCGCCCAGGACGGGTCCGCGGCGGCGCGGCTCTCGCGGCTCGTCCAGCTCCACCTGGCGCTGGTGGAGCGGGACCCGGCGCTGGCGCAGGTCCTCATCGTCGAGCTGCGGCAGAGCGCCCAGTTCCTCAAGGCGGATGGCAGGCAGAAGCTCGCCGCCTACCTGGACGTGTTCGGTCAGATCGTACGTGACGGACAGGAGGCGGGCGAGCTCGATCCCGCCGTGTCGCCGCAGACCGTGAAGCGCGCCATCTTCGGGGCGCTGGACGAGCTGGCCCTGGGCTGGCTCATGTCGGGACGCAGGACTTCTCTCAAGAAGACCGCCGCCGAGCTTTCCGGATGGCTGGTGCGCGGCCTCGCCAACAAATGACGTAGGAAACGGGAGCCCAGGAATGAAGATCCTCACCACCGTCAAGCGCGTCGAGGACTACGAGTCGAAGATCAAGGTCCGGCCGGACCAGACCTGGATCGTGACCGAAGGAGTGAACTACCGGGCGAATCCATTCGACGAGATCGCCGTCGAGGAAGCGCTCCGCCTGCGCGACGCCAACATGCCTTCCGAGGTCGTGGTGGTGAGCGTGGGTCCCGCCGCCGCTGCGACCGAGATCCGCAGCGGGCTCGCGATGGGCGCCGACCGCGGGATCCTCGTCAAGCACGATGCCTTCGTCGATTCCGACGGCGTCGCGCGGCTCCTCCAGAAGGTCATCGAGCAGGAGAAGCCCGACCTGGTCCTCATGGGCAAGCAGGCCGTGGACGTGGACGACAACGTCGCGGGCCAGCTCGTCGCCGAGTATCTCGGATGGGGTCAGGCCACCTTCGCCTCGAAGAAGGAGTCGTTGGAGAGCCCCGAGGAGAAGGCGAAAAAGCCCGGCCTCAAGCTGTCCGCGGACAAGAAGAGCGTGCAAGCGGCGCGGGAGGTGGACGGCGGGCTCGAGGTCCTCGAGGTGCAGCTTCCCGCCATCGTGACCGTGGATCTCCGCCTCAACGTTCCGCGCTACGCCTCGCTCCCCAACATCATGAAGGCGAAGAAGAAGCCCATCCAGGAGCTGACCCCCCAGGGGCTCTCGGTCGACGTGACGCCCAAGGTGAAAGTGCTGAAGGTCGAGCCGCCTCCGGCGCGGACGGCGGGAATCAAAGTGCCCGACGTGGCCACTCTCGTGCAGAAGCTGCACGCGGAAGCGAAGGTGATCTGATGGCGGCGATCCTGGTGGTTGGCGAGCAGGCCCACGGGCATCTCAAGAAGGCGACGCTCTCCGCCCTCACCGCGGCGCAGCAGATGGCGAAGCAGAGCGGAGGGCAGGTCCAGGGGGTCCTGGTGGGAAGCGGGATCGGGACCTCGGCCCAGGAGCTCGCCTCCTACGGCATCACCGTGCATGCGGTGGATGCGGCGCCCTTCGAGCACGCGGTCGCGGAGACGCATGCGGCGGCGATCGCGGCGGCGGCCAAGGCGGCGGGCGCGAGCGACGTGGTGATGGCGGCGACCGCCTACGGCAAGGACGTCGCGCCCCGGGTGGCGGTGAAGCTCCAGGCCGGCGTCGCCTCGGACGTCCTCGCCATCGCGGGCGAGGGCGGGAAGGTCCTCTTCAAGCGCGCGATGTGGGCCGGCAACGCCATCTCCACGGTGGAGGTGACGACGCAGGTCCGCGTCGTCACGGTGCGGGCGACCGAGTTCGCCGCCGCGCAGAAGGGCGCGAGCGCGGGCGAGATCCAGAAGCTCGATGTCCAGGCGCCGCAAGCGAAGACGAAGTTCCTCGAGTTCAACGAGGTGAAGAGCGCGCGGCCCGAGCTGACCGAGGCGCGCGTCGTCGTCTCGGGCGGCCGCGGCACCAAGGGCGACTTCAAGCCCATCGAGCAGCTGGCGGACGCGCTCGGCGCGGCGGTCGGAGCATCGCGCGCGGTGGTCGACGCGGGATGGCAGCCGAACGACCTGCAGGTCGGCCAGACCGGCAAGGTGGTCGCGCCCCAGCTCTACATCGCTGCCGGCATCTCCGGGGCCATCCAGCACCTCGCCGGCATGAAGGGGTCGAAGACCATCGTCGCCATCAACAAGGACGCGGAGGCGCCCATCTTCCAGGTCGCCGACTACGGGCTGGTCGGAGACCTCTTCAAGGCGCTTCCCGAGCTGGCGGACGCGGTCAAGAAGCTTCAGTGACGCTCGCCGATCTTGGCGTGACGCGTGTGCCGGTGCCGGTCCCGTTCATCGAAGCGGGCGGGCCGGCCAACGTGTACGTCATCGAGGAAGCGGACGGCGGGCTCGCGCTCTTCGACGCGGGGATCGGCACCAAGGAAGGGCGCGAGGCGCTGCTCGCGGGATTCCGCGCCCTCGGGCGATCGCTCGGCGAAGTGCGGCGCATCTTCATCTCCCACGGGCACATCGACCACTACGGGTACGCCCGCGCCGCGCAGGAGGAATCGGGCGCTCCGGTCTACTGCCACCCGCGCGATCACGGAAAGCTGACCGGACGAGGCCGCAGCCCCCAGGGCCTCGACCTTTACGCCGCGTATCTCGAGCGCCTCGGCGCGCCGAGGGAGCTGCTCGGTCACGTCCGCGTCCACTTCCAGGACACGCAGCGCATGGCGCGGCCGCTGGAGGTGGTGGAGCCGCTTTCCGAGGGCGATCGCCTCCGATTTGCCCGCTTCTCCGCCGAGGTGATGCACCTTCCCGGGCACACACCGGGGCTCGTCTGCCTGTGGGCCGCGGAGCAGCGCGTGCTCTTCAGCGACGATCATCTCCTCGAGCGCGTCAGCCCGAATCCGCTTCTCGATCTGGAAGGGAAGGCCGAGCCCGAGCACAAGGCGCTCTGCGCGTACCTGCGATCGACGGAGCGCGTGCGCCAGTTGCCGGTGTCGCTCGTCGCCCCCGGCCACGGCGAGCCGTTCACCGGGCACGCCGAGGTCATCGACCGGCTCCTCGTCTTCTACGACCGCCGCCAGACGAAGATCCTCGACCTGCTTCGCGAGGGCGCGGCGACTCCGGCCGAGCTCGCGCCGCGCATCTTCCCGCACGCGAAGCCGTCGCAGCTCTACCTCGTGCTCTCGGAGGTGATGGGCAACCTCGAGGTGCTGGAGGAGCGCCGGAAGGTCCGCCGGGAAGAGCACCGCGGCAGGATCTTCTTTTCCCTCCGTGAGCAGACATGACCATCCGGATCAGCTCATCGCGGCTCAAGGCGAGAATGGGTCACTACATACGAGCAGTCCGATCCGGCAAGGAGGTCGTGGTGACCGACCGCGACGAGCCCGTGGCACGCCTCGTGCCGTACCGCGAGCCACCGGGCGTCTCGGCCGGCGAACCCGTCTTGGAACGCCCGCGCGACCGGGCCGCCCCGGCACTGGGACATGTGCAGGTCCGGCCGATCCGGTACAGCGGCAAGTCGACGACGGCGTTGCTGCGGGAGGACAGGCGCAGGCGATGACTGCGCTCGTCGACACGACCGTTCTTGTCTGCGGCGCATGACGCCGTGTCCAGCGAGCGAAACCACTCCGGTGGTTGACGGGGCTCGCTCGCCCCGGGAAAGTGCGCCGCTCCATGACCTGGGTGTGGCGAGCTTCCTGGCTGCTGCTGCCCATCGCGTTCGTCGCCCGGCTGGTCGCTCCCGAGCGGCACGTCCTCGTGTTCACGGTCTCCTGCTTGTCCTTGATGCCGCTCGCCAAGGCGATGGGCGATGCCACCGAGGACCTCGCCGAGCGGCTCGGGCCGGGGGCCGGGGCAATCCTCAACGCGAGCTTCGGCAACGCCGCCGAGCTCATCCTCGGGATTCTCGCGCTTTCCAGGGGGCATGTCGCCCTGGTGAAGGGCAGCATCACGGGCAGCATCCTGGGAAATCTCCTGCTCATCGCCGGAGGCGCCATCACGGTGGCGGGCACGCGGTACCCTACCGTCCGCTTCAACCGGGTCGCCGCCGGCGCGACGGTCTCCACGCTCTTCCTCGCGGTCGTCGCCCTCGCCGTCCCGACGCTCCTCGCGGCGACCGCCGGGGCCCACGCGGAAGCGAAACTGCTGAGCGAAGAGATCGCCGTCGTGCTCGTCGTCATGTACGGGCTCTCCTTGCTCTTCCAGTTTCGGACCCAGGAGCGGGTAGTCGCGGCGAGCGAGCCACGGCCGTTCCTTCCCGCCACCCCCGGAGAGGCGGCCGCCGCGGCGCAAGAGGCCGGGGGGCGCGATCTCGCAAACCCCTGGTGGGCCGGCGGCAGGCTGCTCCTCGCCGGCGCCGCGACCGGAGTAGCCAGTGAGCTTCTCGTCGGCTCCCTCGAAGGCACGCTGCAATCGGTTCACCTGCCCGAGACCTTCGTGGGCGTCGTCATCGTCGCCATCGTCGGCAACGCAGCCGAGCACTCCTCGGCCATCGCTTTCGGCAGGCGCGGCCAGATGGACGTCGCGCTCGGCATCGCCTGGGAGTCCTCCAAGCAGATCGCCCTGCTCGTCGCGCCCATCCTGGTCTTCGCCGGTGTCGTCCTCGGCGCGCCGATGGACCTTTCCTTCACGCGCTTCGAGGCGGCGGCGATCGGGCTCGCGGTGCTCGCCACCGCCATCATCGCGCTCGACGGCGAGACGCACTGGCTGGAAGGCACCTTCCTCGTGGCCGTCTACGCCGTGCTCGCTATCGGCTTCTACTTCGTAGGCTCTTGAAATGGCGGATCTCGCGCTCGTCGTGCTCATGGCGGTGTGGGGATCGACCTTCGCCATCGTGCGCGTGCTGGTGGGTTCCGGATCATCGCCCGTTTCGCCCATCCTGCTCGTGGCGGTGCGGATGGCGGTCGCCTTCGCGCTGCTTCTCGTCTTCCTCGCGCTGCGCGGCGGTATCAGGCTCAGCCGCGACCTCTTGCGCGACGGCCTCGTCTGCGCCGTGTTTCTCGGGGCTGGCTTCCTCCTCCAGATCGAGGGCCAGCATCGAACCACCGCCTCGCGCAGCGGCTTCCTCACCGGCCTGCTCGTCGTCTTCGTGCCGCTCATCGAGCTCGTCTTCTTCAAGAAGCGGCCTTCCACGCCGCAGATCGCGGGCGTCGTCATCGCGGTGTTCGGCATGGCCGTCTTGTCCGGAGGCGGCGCGGCGGGAAATGCCCAGCTCGTCGGCGACTTGCTCACCTTCGGCTGCGCGGTCGTCTTCGCCATCCACATCGTCATCCTGGGCCGCGTCGCACCGCGCCATGACGTCCTGCCGCTCCTCGCCGTCCAGTTGGGCGGGACCTGCGCCATCGCCGCGATCTGTGGGCCGTTCGTCGAGGCCCATCGGTTCCAGGCCGACCCGCGGACCCTGGCCGCGATCGGCTATCTCGCCATCTTCGCGACCTTGTTCGCCTTTGGCGTGCAGACCTGGGCGCAGCGCAAGCTGTCCTCGGTACGGTTCGCGCTCATCTCGGCGCTGGAGCCGGTCTTCGCGGCGCTCTGGGCCGCCCTCCTCATCGGAGAAAGGCTCTCCGCGCTTGAGCTTTCCGGCGGGGCCCTGATCGTTCTCGGCGTGGTGACGGGCGAGGTCGGGACGGCGGTGCGGGCCCGGTCGAGCTGAAAGGTGCACCCACCCGCGGGTCTCGCTATGAATTGTTCGGTATGCGAAAGCCAGCCGTGGCCGGCCTCGCCGTCGAGCGTGCCCCGCACGGTCTGCGCGTACGCGGGACCCAGCTCTACGTGGACCCGGTAGGCCGGACACAGATCGGCTTTCTCGCCCACGCCCGGGGCGTCCGCGCCACGTTGCCCGAGCGCACCGTCCTGAGCGCGCGGACGCTGGCGCTGCTCGAGGCTTCGCAGCACAGGACGCTGCGCAAGGCGGCGCCCCTTCCCGCCGCCTTCGGGCAGTCCTTTGCCCTCGCCGGCCTGCGGCTTTCGCTCCATCCGGCGGGACACGTCCTCGGCAGCGCGCAGATCCGCTGCGAATCGGTCGACGGCCACTCCCTCGTCTATGCGGCCGACCTGGGTGGCTTCGGGGAGCGCGCTCCTGCCACGGCGGAGGCATGCGAGCGGCTCCGCTGCGATGTCCTCGTCTTGCGCGCGAGCTACGGGCACCCGCGCTTCTCGTTTCCAGCGCGAGGCGAGGCCCTCGCGGACCTCCTGGCGTTCGTGCGCGCCACGCTGGCCGAGCGGCGCACCCCGGTCGTACTCGCGGCCTCGCTCGGCGGCGCCCAGGAGACAATGCGCGCGCTCGAGGGACACGAGATGTGCGCCCATCCCGCGATCCTCCGCGCGGCCGAGGTCTACCGCGCCCAGGGCGTCGAGTTGCCTGCGGCCTCCGCCCTGGGAACGGTCCGCTTCGGACAGGTCGTACTGCTCCCCGCCGATAACCGGGCGCGCAGGCGTGTCGGCGAGATGGGTCCCTACCGCACCTGCCTGTTGTCCGGGCGCGCCGCGATCCCGGGATTCGCCGAGAAGCTCGGCGTCGATCGCATCGTTCCGCTCAGCGACCACGCGGGCTTTCCGGATCTCGTCGATTACGCCTTGGAGTCGGGCGCTTCGTCGGTGCTCACGGTCCACGGCCACGCCCGCGATCTCGCCGACGAGCTGCGCCGGCGCGGAGTGGACTCGCACCCGATCGGAGAGCCCCACCGCCAGCTGGAGCTGTTTCCCTGATCAGCGAGATCGCGCGGCGTATCCGGCGAGGAAGCTCCAGATCGCCATCGCGGCGAGGCGCGCGGTACGGCCGTCCTGATCCAGGGGCGGCGAAAGCTCCATCACGTCGAGCACCCGGACCCGGGGATCCGCCCCTGCCGCACGGGCACAGGCGAACAGGTCGGCGGCGCTGAACCCGTCGGGGCAGGGCGCGGAGACGCCGGGGGCGCTCGCCGCCTCGACGGAGTCGAGATCGAGGCTCACCGCCAGCGCGTCGCCGTCCTGCGCGAGGGCCCGCTCGAACGCCGCGGCGATTCCCCGCTCGCGGGCCCGGGCCAGGGTGACGACGGGAAACCCGCGCTCCTCGCAGAAGACGCGATGCGACCGGGCGTTGTGTTGCGGCTGGATGCCGAACTCCACGAGCCCATAGCGATCGCCCCAGCGCTCGGCGAGGCGCCGGAACGGCGTGCCGCTGGTGATCTTCCCCTCGCGCAGGGGACGAACGTCGAGGTGGGCATCGACGTTCACGGCCGCGACGCGTCCCGGCACGGCGCGCAACAGCGCCGAATGGCTGGCGAAGGCTCCGTCGTGGCCGCCTCCCAGCAGCACGACACAGGCGCCCGCGTGCAGCGCCTCGAGCGCCGCTTCTTCCACGAGCGCGTGCGTCTCCTCGATGGATCCGGACGGCGGAGCGTCTCCGAGGTCGCGCATCGCGAGCCCGTCGAGCTCGCCCCGGTCCCCCGGCGTCAGCCGCGAGAGGAACCGCCGCATCTCCCCTGGACCGGCAGCGGCACCGGCCCTGCCCCGTCCATTCACGATCGCCCGATCGTCGGCGAAGCCGAGCAGGGCGATGCCTCCCCGCACGGGAATTCCCCTCTCGATCCGGTCGCCCAGCCGCGGATCGTCGGAGGTGCCCGCGTACAGGAGCGATGGGTCGCTCGGCCGGAGCCCGGAAGCCATGCTGCCCTCCACGTATGTTTCGCCCCGATCTTTACACGGTCCCGTCTTGACAGGTCGTCAGAAGCTAGACGAAATGGCCGTCCGCTTCCGCTCGCCGGATCTACCTGTACCGGCCCTTCCCGAAATCACCTCGCGGAGATGTCCATGCGAACCCGGATGTTGGCAGCCGCCTGCGTCTTCATGGTCGCCTGTGCCGGCAGCGAGCCCCAGCCGACCTTGAGCATCTCACCGTCAGGTGCGCAGACGATCTCCGCTCCGGTGCTCATCACTGCCAGTCCGCCGCAGCTCGCGAACGACGTGGCCTGGTCGCTGTCCGGTCCCGGCGCTCTGTCGGGGACGAGCGGCGGACAGGTGACGTATCGCCCGCCGGTGCCGGCGACCGCGACTCCGGCGACCGTAACCGCCACGGCGCGCGGGCAGACGGCGACGGTGACGTTCACCGGGCAGACGCCGCAGCAGGCGAAGGCGGTGATCCCGACGCTCACCGCCGACGTGAACGTCACCTACGACCAGTTCGACATTCCGCACGTCTTCTGCGCCGTCCCCGCCGATTGCTTCGCGGTGCAGGGATATCTCCAGGCGCAGGATCGCCTGTTCCAGATGGATCTGTTCCGGCGCACCGCCGAGGGCCGGCTCGCCGAGCTGGTCGGGGCGGTGGAAGCGGCGCAGGACCAGCAGTTCCTCACGCTGTTCATCACCCGCGATCTCAAGCGCATCGAGGACCAGCTCGTCGCCGCGCTGAGCACCGAGATCGCGACCGATGTGAATGCCTACAGCGCCGGTGTGAACGCGTACCTCGCGTTCCTCGCCGCGCACCCGACGCTGATGCCGCAGGAATACGCGCAGCTTCCCGGGGTGGTGACTCCGGGCGACATCCCGCCCTGGAGCCCGCAGGACACGCTCGCCATCGGGCGGCTGCAGCAGTTCCAGCTCTCGGAGACGATCGAGAAGGAGACGGGGTACGGGCTGTTCGCGCTGACGTTCGGACCTGGCGGCGCACACCAGGATCTGGCCCGATTCGGCGCGTACGTCCTGCCGGCGCAGCCGGTGAACGGGTTCACTCTTTCGGCCACGGACTTCAGCAA
>Ga0209474_10003067_pt1 | contig 14858 bp, 12 predicted proteins | sample GraSoiAngelo_145_FD_185902 | JGI IMG/M metagenome (GOLD analysis project Ga0209474, IMG submission 185902) | Grasslands soil microbial communities from the Angelo Coastal Reserve, California, USA - 14_1009_05_20cm (SPAdes) (version 2) | ecosystem: Environmental > Terrestrial > Soil > Grasslands...
AAGCGGAGCAGAGACAGATGGAACAGTTCGAGCGTGCCGGCGATGCCTTGCAAGAACGACTGCGCAGAGTACTCAGAAGTCTCATAGTCGGGCCAGGCCACCCGACGCACTTCGGTGATGGTGGAGAAGCGATTGTCCATCTCCGTGACGTCGCGGTTCGACTCCCACGGGTAGCTCCATGTCCAGTAGATGCTGAAGCGCCGCTTTCCTCGCGTGTAAGAGCGCGGAACTTCGACCTGGTTGTACGTGCGTGGGCTGGTCTTCGATCTCACGACAGTTGTTCTGCGTTGCCGCTGGCGAGGAATCGAAGCGCCCTGATGCCGGGAAGAAACAAGTACGCCCCACCCCGAATCGTCGTGAACGCGGGAAGACCCCGAAGCCGTTTGCGAATCGGGCGCTTGGGAATCGTCATGTCGAACGGGTCGTCGTGATTGCCGACGATCGGGTCTCGCTCGTTGTCCAGATCCTTGAACGTCGGATCGTTGACCCAGACATTCATCGCGAACTCAAACTGGCGAATCAGACTCGAGCAGCCGATGAAGGCCGCGATGCCCCGCTCGACGCCATCGTCCGGCGCGCCCTCCGGCAACGCCGGCCCGTACGTGCCGCCCCGGCGTATCATCTTCCGGCGCTGCATGTTCTCCGCGGTGTCGCGGGGGTTCATGCGTCGGATGTGAGCGCCGATCGGGCAGCGATAGCCGTGCGGGTCGGCCTCCTTGTACAGAAAGTCGTTCGTCCGCTGAAGATCGCCGCCGAGCGCGGGATCGTCTTTGTCGGGAGAGAGCACCAGCGGCGCTCCGCTGCGCCACCGTCCCATCAGCTTCGCCGCCAGCAGTTCCTGCTGGTCTCGCGTCTCCGATTGCCGCCGCAGGAATGCCCGGAACGCGCCGACGTGCTCCTCCATGCGCAGGTAGGCGAGATAGCTGCCATTGCGCGAGAGGAGCTCCGGCCGGGGCAGCGGCGGCGGCGCACCGCTCTCGTCTTCGTAGCCGAGGAAGAACTCGCCTGCCTTCACAGGCGATCCCGAACCCGGCGTCGGTTGCTCGCCGGTTCCGGCGATGACGGGCTGAGAGAGGCGGTCACGGTAGCCAAAATGCTCGCGCGCGACGCCGTCGAACGGCGGGAGGGCTTCGAGGTTCAGCGCCGAGAGGACGTCGACGCCGGCGAGCGTCGACAGGTACTCGCGATGTTGTCGTTCGCAACGGTCGCGTTCCCCGGCGTCGCGCGCGAAGAGAATCACAATCGCATGAAGCGCCGGGCTCGCGAGATCGCCGAACCATCGATCGGGGCCGCTGTCGCCGACGATGCCGAGAATCTCCGCCCGGGCGGCCATCCCATGGCGGAATTCCTCGGGGAACGTCGCGAGCGCGGCGTCATCGACGCCGAGCGAACGCAGCCCGTTGCACGTGAACGCGATCGTGACCCAGCGTGCGTCGGGTGAGGCGGTCCCGACCGATTGTCCGGTTCCGACCTTGGGCACCAGGCCTGCGAGCCACGCTCGACCTGCCGCGACGCTCTCGAAACTCAGAAACTCGTACCTGGCCGCGAGTGCGGGCGTCCGCGCCAACAGAAAGTGCTGAATGTCCCCGAGATCGAGTTGTGCCGCCATGGATGCTCACTGCATGTGATCGAGCATCGACGAGAACGCCTGTTTGAGTGCGAGCGCCTTTTTGATTTCCCCGGCCGACACGTACGGATACTCCCCGTACTCGAGGAAGCTGGGGCACTGGTGTTCGCGGACGAACTTGATGAAGGCCGGCGCGCTCGTCTTCCAATCCGTCGGGAATCCTTCGAGCTTCTCGAAGATCGTGTTGACGCCCGTTGCCTTGAACAGCTCGATGGCGTCTTCGGTGTACTTGTCGAAATCCGTATCGAAAATGCCTTGATACATGAAGTACGTGTCGGAGCCGATATCGAACAGTACCCACCGGAGGTAATGCAGCTGGAGTGGGGCGAGCGCATGCGGATTGGCCTCGATGGTCTTCTCGATCCGCGTCCCGTAGGCACGGATTTCCTCCTCGGTGCCCGGCTTGATCTTGGCGATGATCGTGAAGCCATGACACGCCGGCGTTCGCGGATATGTCGGGCCGTACCGTCCCTGCTGAAGGGCAAAGTAGCCCTCCTTCGGAATCGCCAGAGCCTTTGGTTTGCCAGAGTCGTTGTCGGTCGCCATCGCGCTCTCCTTGATCGAAGCCAAGCCGGCCGAGGAGGCTGCAGGCTCAGTGCCAGGGACCGACGGTCTGTGCCGGCCGCCGAATCGCGATTTCCCGAGGCGTTCTTCGCGCTCTTCCGATGTCGGTGGGGATTCGATGAGGCTGGGACTCCGAAATGCCGGAGGATCTCTCAGGATCACTCCACTCCTTCTGCACGGAGGTCGCCAGGGCCACGACGGGCGGCGCCGCCATCACGTCGACCATCGCCGTCATTCGTGTCCGGCCTCGTTGGCGGAGCACTGCCGCGACGCGTCGCGAAGCGTAATCACGATTACGCCAGAAGAACGAGGCTTTCAAGAGTTTCGAGGAGGTGCGAGAGGCGGGCGCGTTGGTGTCGATGGCGACGCGTTCCTAGTCGGTTCGGAAGACGACACTCGGATCCAACCGCGACGCACGCCATGCGGGCAGCCAGCATGCGATGGCCGCCACGAGCGCGATCGTCACGGTGACGGCCCCAAGCGTTGCGGGATCCGTCGGCTGCACGCCGAACAGCAGCCCCGCAATCAACCGGTTTGCACCGACGGCGCCGGCGAGTCCGACGACGAGGCCGATGATGGTGAGATGGAGGCCCTGCGTCATCACCAGCGCGACCACGCCGGAACGCGCCGCGCCGAGCGCCATGCGAATGCTGATCTCGCGGCGGCGCTCCGCCACCATGTAGGCCAGGACGCCGTAAGTGCCGATTGCAGCCAGCAGAAGCGCCAGGCCGGCAAATGCACCCAGCAATTGCGCCAGAAGTCTCGGCCGGCGGATGGACTCCGCGAACACGGCATCCATATCACGGAGGCGAGCGACGGGCACGGTTGGATCGATCTCACGAACCGTGCGCTCGATGGTTTGCGCGAGTCCCGATGCGATCCCATTCCGCCTTTTCGGTGGCGAGTCGGCGTCCGGCTGCGGTGATGCTGTAGAAGCGCGCCTTCCGGTTGGTGTCGGTCACGTTCCACTCGGAGCGGACATAGCCGTGCTGTTCCAGCCGCATCAGTCCAGGGTAAAGCGTCCCCATATTGACTTGGAGTGCGCCGGCGGAGACCTGTTCTAGACGAGCGGCGATCGAGTAACCGTGGAGGCGTCCAAGCGTCGCGGGTGTCTGGAGCAGCATGAGATCCAGCGATCCTTGGAGAACTTCAGCTTGCCCGTTCTTTATTGGCCACGCCAACGGTGTATCATGTGTTCCATTAGACGGTCAAATGAGGAGCGAGTTCCGGATAGCTCATCAGCCTTGAATGGCGGGCGCGCCTGGTGGGCGCACTTCGAGTTCAGTCCCATAAACATCACGCCAACGATCCTCCGCAAAAAGATCGAGGAACTGCGACTTGTGGCGCGTTCGCGTTGGTCTGCGAGAAGATCATCCATTCGTGCATCAGGCGCTGCCGCGTAGAAAGCCCGATAGTCAGTCGCGCCGTAGGGCAACCAGCGGATCGATGCGAGATGCCTGTCGCGCAGGCACGTACGCCGCGAGAAGGGCAGCAGCCAGCAGCGTGATCACTCCCAGCGTCAGCGCCACAGGATCGTTCGGCTTCATTCCGTAGAGGAACGACGCCACGAACTTCGACGTGGCCAGCGCTGCGGCCATTCCAATCAGCAGTCCCGCCGCCACCAGCGCCAGGACCTCACGGAGGACCATGCGTACGACTCCGGCCCGCTGCGCTCCGAGCGCCATCCTGATACCGATCTCGCCTGTGCGCCGGACGACGCTGTACGACACGGCGCCATAGAGGCCGACGCAGGCGATCATCGTGGCCAGGATCGCGAAGGCGCTGCACAATCGGGCGAACGTGATCTCCTGGTTGATCGTCCGATCGATGTCCGCCGTCTGGGTTCTGATGTCGGACACCGGCACGCGCGCGTTCGCCTGCCGCACCGCTTCTCGTACGGCGTTCACGGAGGGTCGCCCGACATGCGCAGCGCATACACCATCTCACTCGGCCGCGGATAGCCCTGGTCATAGGGAAAATACACGACGGGCGGGATATCGCGCGTGAGTCCGCCATATCGTGCGTTCCTGGATACACCAACGATTTCCATGTCCCGACCAAGACCATTCCTGCTGAGGAGCAAGTGTTGTCCCAGCGGATTCCTGTCACCGAAGTTTTTCCTGGCAAACGCCTCGCTGATCACGGCGACGGGCGTCGAGCCTTGCCGGTCGCGTTCGTCGAGATCACGGCCCGCCAGAATAGGAATCTGCATCGTTGCGAAGAATCCCGGTCCGATGGCCAGGTACCGCGTCGCGGGGTCCTGAGGCTGTCCGGGCAGGTTGATTGGCAGTCCTGACCCCGCTTGGATTAGCGAAGAATCCGACAGGCTCGCATGCCCAACTCCCGGCAGGGCGCTGAACGTCTTCAGCAGACCGCTGTAGAAGGCGTCGATATCCTGGTCACCGTAACCCGCTTTCCTCGCGTCCAATTGGAACAGCAGCACGTGTTCGCGATTGAAGCCGAGCTCGATCGCTTGCAGGTTCGACAACGTTCGCACGAAGAGTCCAGCCGCTATCAGCATCAGCAGCGAGATCCCGATCTGTCCCACGACGAGCGCGTGTCTCAGGCTCACGCGCGTGAACGCATGGCGCGCGCCAGATTCGCCCGCTCGTACCTCCTTGAGGGCTGGTACGAGGTCGACGCGCGTCGCCCGGATCGCTGGCGCGAGACCAAATAGGATGCCCGTCAGCACCGACAGCGCGACCGCAAAGCCCAGGACGTGCCAGTTCAGGTCCGCGTGCAGCGTAAAGTCGGTCTGGCCGTTCGCGAGCAGGAACGTCAGGACGCGAATGCCCAGGATCGCGAACAGCACGCCGAGCGCTCCGCCCAGCGACGCCAGCAGCACACTCTCGGTGAGGAGTTGCCGCACGACGCGAGACCGTCCCGCGCCCAGACTGAGGCGCAACGCGATTTCGCGCCCTCTGGCCGCCGCGCGCCCCAGCAGCAAGCTTGCGACATTGGCGCAAGCCAGAACGAGAATCAATCCGACCATCGCCATCAACACATAGAGTGGCTGCGAGTACGCGCGGCGCAGGGTGCTGAGTCCGCCCGCACCGGGGTTGACCACCAGTTCAGGAAGATTTGCGCGCTCTCGATCGTTGGTGGCGGTACTGGCCACCCACTGCTGAAATTGTGGCGCCAGCGCGGCCTGCGCCTGGACCAGGCTGACACCGGGACGCAAGCGCCCCATGACCTGGATCCAGTAATAGTGCGAATCGAGGTACCTCTCCGCACGGAATCCAAACTGATCGGCCGCGCCAAGCAATTCGTTGGCGTGCATAGGAACATAGACATCCGGAGCCCCAGCAGGATCGACGCCGAAGAACCCCGGAGGTGTGACACCCAACACGGTGAAGGGGATGTTGTTGATCAGAACGGGCTGGCCGACCGCGCTCGCGGGTCCTCCGAAGCGTTTTTCGCTGAGGGCATGGCTGACCACGGCGACTGCTGGCGCTCCTGCCCGATCGTCGTCAGGAACGATGAGCCGGCCGGCCGCCGGGAGGACGGCGAGTCCGCGGAAATAGTCGCCGGATACAGTGAGGCCGCTGGTGATGTCGGCCTCTCCATGAATCGCCAGGTTCAGTTTTCTCGCCTGTCTCGGTTGGAAATAGGCGAACACGCTCGAGAAGATGGCGTCGTCTTTCCGGAACAGTTCGAACGCCTCGAAGGGAAACATGCCGCTCGTCGTTCCCGACTTGGAGTCGTCCCAGCTGCTGCCGCTCATCCCGTGCATGACGAAATCGGGCCCGGAGGTGCTCTTGGCGTGCCAGTTCAGGACGAGCAGGCGCTCGGGATCGGACACCGGTAGCGAGCGCAGCAGGATCGAATCCATGAAGCTGTAGATCGCGGTGTTGGCGCCGATGCCCAGCGCCAGGCACAAGACCACGAGCGTCGTGAACAGCCGATTGGCCGCTATCGTCCGACAGGCGTACCGCAAATCCTGGCCAAGCTGCTCGAGGATCGTCCATGCCCACGTGGCGCGTGTGTCCTCCTGCACCAGCGTGAAGTTGCCCAAATCGCGACGCGCCGCCCATCGGGCCTGGTCCTCCGCCAGTCCCAGGGCCTGACGTTCTTCCGCTTCCTCTTGCAGATGGAATTGGAGTTCCTCGAGGAGTTCCGCCTCTTTGCGATCCCGCTGCGTCAACCAACGCAGCTTGCGAAAGAACGCGCTCCTGCTCCCTCCTGGCCGGCTGGATCCAGGATCAATCCCATGGCGCGCGCGAACGCCTTCCATTTCGACCGCTCGGCAAAGAGCTGTTTCCGGCCAAGCGCAGTGAGGCGATAGTACTTGGCGCGTTTTCCCTTGTCGGACAGCTCCCAAGACGCCGCAATCCAGCCTTTCGCTTCGAGCCGATGCACGCATGGGTACAACGACCCGGTCTCGATTTGAAGAAGGTCTTCAGATGTCCGCTGGATATGCTTCGCGATCGCGTGACCATGCATCGGCCCAGCCAGAAGAGTGCGGAGGATCAGCAGATCGAGCGTGCCTTGTAGCAACTCCACGCGAGCAGGCGCCTTGGGACTCATTCTGTAGACAGCCTACTATATGTTTGTGTAGACAGTCTACGTCGAGTTCACCCCATATCCGATCCAGTTTGGAAACGGCAACTGGATCACCGTCGTCACCCGTGGCTCGGACCAGCTCGGCAGTTCCGGCCTCGCCAGCGTTAGTCCGATTCGTACGCCATTCGATTCGCGTCGAGTCGAAGATGTAAAGTCCAGGACGTCGCTTGAAGGGACGCCAATGACCGCTGACGAGACGGCCTGGCCCTCGCTCTCATCGCCGACATGGCCCGAGACGTGCGCCACGCTGCACATGTGGACGCAAATGGTCGGGAAGGTCCGGCTCGCGTTGACACCGCCAGTGAACCATTGGTGGGGTGTCGCGCTCTATCTAACGGCCCGCGGTTTGACCACGTCGCCTATCCCTTACGGCCATGGCGCGTTCGAGATCGTTTTTGATTTCATCGACCACATGCTGGTCATCGATGTGGACGACGGCCGACGGCGAACCATCGCGCTGGCGCCACGATCGGTCGCCGACTTCTATGGCGAAGCCATGCGCACGCTCGACGAGCTTCAGATCCGCGTCCGCATCTCGCCGATGCCGTCCGAAGTGCCGGCGCCGATCCGGTTCGACGAAGATCGCGTGCACGCCTCGTACGATGCAGACGCGGCCCACTGCTGGTGGCGAGCGCTGCTCAAGACAGATCTCGTGCTCCAGGAATTTCGGGCGCGCTTCATCGGCAAATGCAGCCCGGTGCACTTCTGGTGGGGAGGGTTCGATCTCGCGGTGACCCGGTTCAGCGGACGCCGAGCGCCGGACCGGCCGAACGCCGATGCGATTACGCGCGAAGGCTATTCCCATGAAGTCATCAGCGCTGGCCTTTGGCCCGGGAGTGGCGCGATGCGCGAGGCGGCCTTCTATGCGTACGCGGCACCGGAGGCCGCCGGGTTCAAGACCGCTCGTGTCGGACCGGCGGGGGCGTTCTACAGCCCTGACTTCAACGAATTCCTGATCACGTACGAGGACGTGCGGCGCGCCGCGTCGCCGCGCGCGGCGTTGCTCGAGTTCCTGCAGAGTACGTACGAGGCGGGCGCGGAGCTTGGTGGCTGGAACCGTGCAGAGCTCGAACGCGTCGGGCCATGACCCACGGCGAATCGGCCACTCGTGACGTCATCTCCACGTCTGTACACCGTTCTGAACAGCGCGCCCATCATGCCGGCGAGTAGCCGGTGGACGCTCGTGGCGACCATCCTCGGGTCGAGCCTGACCTTCATCGATGCCACCGTCGTCAACGTCGCGCTGCCGGCGCTCCAGGCTGACCTCCACGCGACGATCACGGACGTGCAGTGGGTGATCGAGGCCTACGCGCTGTTCCTGGGCGCGCTGATCCTCGTGGGTGGATCGCTCGGCGATCAATTCGGACGCAAGCGCGTGTTCCTGCTGGGCGTGGTCCTGTTCACCGTCGCCTCCACCGCCTGTGGCTTCGCGACCTCGCCGCCGATGCTCATCGTCGGCCGCGCCGTTCAGGGTATTGGCGCGGCCCTTCTCGTCCCCGGGAGCCTCGCCATCATCAGCGCCACGTTCGACGACGCCGAACGGGGCCGAGCGATCGGCACCTGGTCGGGATTCAGCGCCATCACCACGGCGATCGGCCCCGTGACCGGCGGCTGGCTCATCGAACACGTCAGCTGGCGCGCGGTGTTCTTTCTGAACGTCCCCCTCGCCGTGATGGTGCTCGTGCTGTCGCTGCGATTCATGAACGAGAGCCGTGACCCGTTGCGAACGTCGGAGATCGACTGGGCTGGCGCGGCGCTCGCCGTCCTCGGCTTGGGGAGCACCGTGTTCGGGCTCCTCGAATGGGCGCCGCTCGGCGCGAGGCATCCGCTCGTCCTTGGCGGTCTCACGATCGGCGGGAGCTCGCTCGTCGTGCTGTTCATCGTGGAGGGTCGTGCGCGGAGTCCGATGTTGCCGACGGCGCTCTTCCGATCGCGACCGTTTACGTTGGCCAACCTCCTGACGCTGCTCCTGTACGCGGCGCTGAGCCTGGTGTTGTTCCTCGCGCCGCTCAACTTCATCCAGGTGCAGCATTACACCGCGACCGCAGCCGGAGCGGCGTTGCTGCCGTTTCCGGTGATCATGTTTGCGCTTTCGCGCTGGTCGGGAAGCCTGGTTGCCCGAATCGGCAGCCGTCTGCCGCTGACCGTGGGCCCGGGGATAGCGGCACTGGGACTCGCCCTGTACGCGCGGCCGGGAATCGGCGGCTCGTATTGGACGACGTTCTTTCCCGCAGTCATCATGCTGGGGTTGGGCATGGCGGTCACCGTTGCACCGCTCACCACGACTGTGATGGGCGCAGTCGATCCACGGCATGCCGGCGTCGCCTCCGGCGTCAATAATGCGGTCTCGAGAGTCGCCGGCCTCCTGGCGATCGCGATCTTCGGCGTCCTGCTCGGCCGAACCTTCGAGACGCGCGTGCGGTCGCGTGTCGATCGCCTCGCCCTTTCGTCGCCCGCCAGAGAAGGGACCGATCGCGAACTGCGCAAGATCGCTGGCGCCGACCTGACGCAAGTGCCGGCCCTCACGCGCGCAGAACAGCGCGAGGTCCGCGCAATCATCGACGAGGGGTTCGTATTCGCGTTCCGCCTCGTGATGATCGCCGCGGCGGGGCTGGCGGTTGCCGCTGCCGGTGTCGGGAATGCGATTCGGCCGGATCACGCCAACCGCTGAGCAGCCAAAAAGCAGGGATGCGCCATGTTCACCGCCATCCGAAAGGCCGTGGCCAGCCGCGAGAACACCCGGATGATGCGCGGCATTTCTGTGACGACGTCTGGGCGGCTCATGTGGGCGAAATCAACAGCATCGATGAGTTGTAAACGGCGTCGTCTGTGCGACTGCGAGAAATCAGCCGCGCACCCGCGTTTGTGTGCGATGCTATTCGGGCTATGAACGCATTGATCATCACCGGAATCGTGGGCGGCGCGTGTCTCGTCGCCGTTGCCGTTATTGCGTCGATGCGACGCCGCTCGGTCGACGATTTGGGTTCAGTCAGCGCGGCGTGGACAACGCAGCACAATGCCGGCTACCGCGGTGGTGACAGCTCCGGCAGCTGACGGGCGGCTCGTCTAGACCCGTTCGCTGCTTGAACGCATTCCTGAACGCGCTCTCCGAGTCGTAGCCGAGGGATTCGGCCAACTCGGAAACCGTCATCCAACTCTGGAAAACGCCCGCCGGTACGACAGTGGGCTCGTGCCGACCACGGTTCCGAAGTGCTCGCGCAGCACTGCGGCAGAGCCGAAGCCTGCCTCCGCCGCCACCTGCTCGATGCCCAGGTCCGTCGTCTCGAGCAGCCGCTGCGCGCGACGCACGCGCGCGTGCGCGAGCCACGCAGCCGGCGTCGCTCCCACCTGCTCGCGAAAACGACGGCTGAGTGTTCTCGTGCTCGTCGCCGCCCGCCGCGCGATGGCTGGCAGCGGGAGCTCGCGCGAGAGGTTCTGTTCCATCCATGTGAGCAACGGCGTCATGGCGCCGGGCGTCTCGGATGGAGGCGCGTGTTCGATGAATTGCGCCTGGCCACCTGCGCGTTCGAGCGGCATCACCGCAAGCCGCGCGACGGACGCCGCGACGTCGGCGCCCAGGTCGCGACGAACCATGTGAATACACAGATCGAAACCGGCGGCGGCGCCCGCCGACGTCAGGACGCGGCCGTTGTCCACGTAGAGCACGTTCGGGTCGAGATCGATGGAGGGATGACGACGGGCAAGATCGGCGGCGGCAAGCCAGTGCGTCGTGGCCCGGAGGCCGTCGAGAACGCCGGTGGCCGCCAGCACGAACGCGCCGGTACAAATCGACGCCACGCGGGCGCCGCGCTCGGCCGCCTTACGTATGGCGCGCAAGACCGAAGCGGGCACGGGTCGAGTGACGTCGTTGAGACCCGGCACCATGACGGTGTCGGCCCGGGCCAGTGACGACAGCCGCCACGGCACGCGCAGCGCCACGTGCATCGATTCGACGTTCACCGACTCACTGCAGACGCGGACTTCGTATGCGCTCCGCCCGTCCTTCCTCATCGCCAGCCCGAACACTTCGCATGCCGTCGATAAGTCGCCGAGCACGACGCCGTCGAACGCCACGACTGCGACCACGTGCCGCCGTCTGGAGTTCGTCTTTCGTGGCGTGAATCCTGCGATCATCGTCATTTTAGCCACTGGTGAATTCTGCCACATTTCGTCGGATTGCGCATGGAGGACATGTTCATGCACCCAGGACCGCTCGCTGCTATCGACTACATCGGACCGGCTCTCGGCGCCTTTCTGTTCGTCGCCCTGATGTCGCTCGTCGCGGAACCAACCCGCCGCACCCTCAACGCGATCATCCTTGCCGGCGCGAGCGGCGTGTACTTGAGCGGAGGATTCGGTGTGTGGGAATTGACCTACCCGGTCATCGGCGCGGCGATCGGGTTTCGTGCGCCACGGTCGTACCGATGGATCGGTATCGGCTGGCTGATTCACGCGGGCTGGGATATTGCGCATCACCTGTGGGGCAATCCCATTTGGCCGTTCATGCCGAGTTCCGCATTCGGCTGCATGATTTTCGACAGCATGATTGCGCCGTGGTTCCTCGCCGGTGCGCCATCGTTCCAGAAGCGCGCGCACGCTGAAGGTCTTCCTCGAATCGCGGCTGCCGAAGATTAGAATGCGCGGCGAGTCATCGGCCCCCAACCACGCTTGCCTGCTATCGCCTGCGCGGTCCCGACACATCCCCACCACGCGTTCAGCTGGCGGTAACCCACGTTTTCGAGAATGGCCGCAGCGAGCAGGATGCCCAGGTCGCGGGTTCGCAGATACCGCCCCGTGCCGACATCGCTGAGGATAACGGCGATAAGCGTCGTCGCCGCGCCAAAGAGGAGGGACACGGCCATCGTCACGCGAAAGTGACTCCAGTTGACCACGCCGATGAGCGCGGCCGCAGTCGTGATGGCGTAGCCGGACACCTCGAGCAGCGGGCCCAGCCCTTCGAAGACGATCGTATAGGGAAGCACCACCATGCCCACGATGCCCATGCGCGGGTTCGCGATGGCACGGCGATGCCGCCACAGCACCTGCAGCAACCCGCGACGCCAGCGACACCGCTGCGCGCACAACGACCGGCGATCCTCCGGTCCCTGCGTCCAGCAGACGGGAATCGGAACAAATCCGATCCGGATCGGCAGCCTTCGCGATCGAAACGCATACTGCAGGCGGAGCGTCAGGTCCATGTCTTCGCCGATCGCCGTGTGATCGTACCCTCCGACCTCGATCACCGCGTCCCGGCGAAACAGTCCGAATGCGCCCGAGATGATCGTGAGCCCGTTGTGTGCCGCGCAGGCGACCCTGAAGAGGAGGGAACTGCGCATGTACTCGAGGATCTGAAAACGCGCCCACCAGCTCCGCGGCATTCTGACGTCGGCGACGCGGCCGCCTTCGATGTGGGATCCGTTGGCGATGGCCACATACCCACCGACCGCAACGGTCGTCGCGTCTTCGAGGAACGGCAGCACGGCACGGCTCAGCGCATCCGGCTCGAGCATCGTATCGGCGTCGATGATGAGCACCAGTCCACCGGACGCGACGTTGATCCCGGCGTTGCACGCATCCGCTTTGCACCCGGCGCTCTCCTTGTCGATCACGATCAGGGCCGGCTCTGCCACCGATCGGAACACACCTCGAACCGCCGCGGTTTTGAGCGGCTGCTCGAAGGCCACCGGAGCGGAGACGAGCTGAAACGTGTGCTGGAGGCGTGACAACGTGTCGTCGGACGAGCCGTCGTTGACGATGACGATCTCGCGGGCTTCGTAATCGAGCGCGAGCAGCGCGCGGACAGACTCGACGATCGTGAGGCCTTCGTTGTGAGCCGGCACGACGATCGACACGAGCGGGGGTGACGCGAGGTTGGCCACGAGCGCCCGATTGCGGGGAGTCCGCCGCCGCTGGTACCGCCAGAGTTGCAGCGCCGCCGCACCGGCCATCAGGAACTGTGACAGGTTCCAGACCACGAAATAGGCGATCACCATGACGGTGAACGCCGTTGCCACCACCGCCGGACTCACCGATGGAGCTCCGCTTCCCACAGCATCTGGCGCGCGAGGGCACCGGCCAGGTCCTGACGCGCTGCGCGGACCTGCAGTTCGGCGAGGCCCGGCTCACGCATCGACTGAAGCGACCGCGCCGCACGCACGGCGACCGTCCAGGCGTCGTCGAGATGCTGACCGAGATGGCGGGCCGCGTGCCCGTCGCCAGTCCAGTCATGGAGCGCGCCGGCGGCCATCGCCCGCACGGCGACGTCGCCGCTGTCGAGCGCGCCGATGGCCAGAGACGCCGACGACGGGTCGAGGCCGATATGCCCGAGCGCTTCAAACGCAGCCGCCCGCACTTCAACCCGGGGGTCCGCGGTCCACTCGCACAGCGCCGGGCGTGACCGCCCGGTGCCGCAGATAGCCAGCGCCCGCGCGTAGTTGAGACGGTGCCCGGCATCGACGTATGACAGGTCGAGCAGCAACGCTTCGCACCGAGACCCGAACGCGGCAATGGCGGCGGCACGCGGTCCGCGGCGCAGGGACGCGTTGTGAAGATGCGCCACAATCGCCGGGAGCGCCGCAGGATCCTGCATGTCGGCGAGGGCATCCAGGGCCGCGTTCCGGACATCAGCGTTCGAATCCTCCAGCGCGGCCACGACCGCCCCGGTGCGGTCCATCATCTGGAGCAACCCGATTGCCCGGAGTCCGAGCGCGCGGCGCCACCACCAGTGGCTTCGCAGCAGCCCGTCGGCCACCGGCGCCAGCGACATCGCGCGTACGATCGCGCGAGTCGTGGCGATGCGCTCTGGATCGCGATCGACGATGAGCGGCGTGATCAGCAGCCTGGCGACGTTGAATCGGTCGCGTGACGGGCTGGACGCGAGTTGCCGCGTGGCGCCCTGGTCGCCGTCGAGCGCGCGCGCGATCAGCGGGCCGTAGTGCCGCTCGATGCGTCGGAGACGCGCGTCGTTCGCCGCAAGCGCGATTCGCTCGACGATGACGGCCAGCATCAGCGCCAGGGCGACACCAGTACCCACGGCGACGGCCCAGAGCGCGATCGATTCGAAATGGACTACGAGATCTGTCATGGGATGGCCTGAACGATCGACACCGCGAACCGATCGATTCTGGTGTCCTTCGATCGCCACTGGTGCTCCCACGTGGCCGTGATGCGCGCCAGCGACGGCACGTCGATCCGCAGTCCGGCCGCCAGCGTCGTCGCGCCAAGCGAATTGATGCGGTCGGCCGTCAGATCCTCGAAGCTCTCAATCCCGTACGCATAGGTGGCCTGCACGGCTGCGCGCCGCCAGCCCTGCCAGGTTTCTCGCAGCATGACCGAGTTATCGCCCTTGCTGCTGCCGGTGGCATCGAACGCGGATCGGGAGTAGGTGTAGCGGGCATCCAGACGCCAGAAGTCATTTGGAATCCACGCGATCACCGGAGACGCCGCGACGACATCGGCGTCGGTGAAGGTCAAGCGGCGGATGCTGGCCCCGATCTCGACGGCGACGTCGCTGGCAGGGAGCGCGACGTTGCCCGAGCCACCGATCGCGCGACATGCAACAGTCGTCGCCCGCCCGGCATGCCATACGCCGCCCGCGCCGCCGGCGGCGTCGGAGTAGCCGGACCCTTTCTGCGCGCGGCCGATGGCCTCGAGGTGCAGCCGCGGCATCACCCGCACGTCGACCGTGATCGATCCGGAACCCACGTCGTCGGCCGCGCCGGTCTGTCCGAAGCCCTCCACCGCGATCCAATGGCCGTACGAGCGGGCGACGGCTTCGTAGCCCAGAGCGACGTCAGGATCGTCGGGCGCAAGAGTCCTCGCGCGGCTGAAGTACTCCAGCGCCCGCTGATCGTCACCGCCGCTGCGATACGCGCGGGCCAGCGCGCTGAACAGGTCCGCATTCTCTCCCGCGGTCTGTTCGGCCGGCCTTAGCACTTCCAGCGCGCCCTGCCAATCGCCCGTCCTCGTCAGGACCATGCCGAGGCCGATCCGGGCGTCAACATCCTCCGGATGTTCCCGCAGTACCGAGCGAAAGCCGCCTTCTGCTTCATCGACGCGGCCGAGACGCAGCGCCTGTCGCGCGACCCACAAGCGCGCCTCGACG
>Ga0209474_10003069_pt1 | contig 14856 bp, 16 predicted proteins | sample GraSoiAngelo_145_FD_185902 | JGI IMG/M metagenome (GOLD analysis project Ga0209474, IMG submission 185902) | Grasslands soil microbial communities from the Angelo Coastal Reserve, California, USA - 14_1009_05_20cm (SPAdes) (version 2) | ecosystem: Environmental > Terrestrial > Soil > Grasslands...
CGGCAGGCGGATCCCGGTGCCGAACAACCCATCGACGAGCAAGTCGGCCGACGCAGCGATTCCCGCGGGAGCGTCAGTGACGGGGATGCCGAGGCGCCGGATGGTCAGCGCGTGACGGGCGGCCAGGCTGTTAGGGTCACGCGCGGGCACGACCGACACGTTCACGATCGCCCCACGCTGCAAGAGGAAGCGGGCCGCGACCAGCGCATCACCACCGTTATTGCCCGAGCCGGCCACGACCGAGACGCGTTTGTTCTGAATGCCGTCCATGAACGCATCGACGAACCTGGCGACTTGCCAGCCTGCGACTTCCATAAGCTGCAACGGCTCGATCCCGAATGTCGACGTGGCCTCGCCATCGGCCCGGCGGAGCGCGGCCGAGGAGACCGAGCCCACCCGGTCCCAGGAGACCGCCGGCCAGTTCACGTAACGAGCAAGGTTTCGCCGGGGCCTACGTGCAGGCGCGCGGCGGCCGATCCCTCGCGCAAGGCGAACTCGATCCGGCCGCTGCTGCCCACCAGGGCAACCAGCTCGTTGGACTGGGCGTCCTCGTAGGTTTCGACCGTCCGGACGCGCACCCCGTTGGCCTGTTTGATGCGGGCCAGCGCGCGGATCGGCAGGTTGCTGATGACGTTGCCGAAGTGATCACAATGCAATGCCTGCGCCCTCCATGCCTCGCCGACCTTCGCCGCCCAGGCGTCGGGCAAGCGCAGCGGCTCAGCCCGGTGAGGGCGGCCAACCTCGGCGAGGGCCGCGCCCGCGGCCAGCTTCGCCGCCACCGGAGCGAAGACATCGCGTCCATGAAAGGTCGGTGCCGCCTCGGGTGGGGTAGCCAGCTCGACGGTCTCACTAATCGGCTCGTTGAGAAAGGTGAAGAGGCCGTTGTCGGGCCCGACGAAGTAATGGTCGGCCCCTTTGAAGGCGATCGCGCGGCGGTCGGTTCCGACGCCGGGATCGACCACGGCGACGTGGACCGTTCCCGGCGGGAAACTCCGCCAGGCGGTGTCGAGGAGGAAGGCGCCCTGCAGCACCGCGAACGGCCGCACGCCATGGGTGAGGTCGACCACGGCCGCCTTCGAGTGCAGGGAAAGGATGGCGCCCTTCATGGCGCCGACGTAGGCGTCATCCAGCCCGAAGTCGGTCAGCAGCGTCACGATGCCGCTCGGCTTCATGCCGCCATGCTATCGGCTCGCAACCGGAGCGGCACAAAGAAAAGAGCCGCCCTTGCGGGCGGCTCCTTCCTTTAGCCTTTGCGGCTTAGTAGTCCGGCATCGAGGGTGCGGGCGCGGCCTGCTTCTTCTCCGGGATGTCCGAGACGAGCGCCTCGGTCGTCAGCAGCATGGCGGCAATACTGGCCGCGTTCTGCAGCGCCGAACGGGTCACCTTGGTCGGGTCGATGATTCCGGCCTTGACCATGTCGGTGTACTCGCCCTTGTTGGCGTCGAAGCCCTGGCCCTTCGGCAGGCCACGGACCTTCTCCACCACCACGGACCCTTCCCAGCCGGCGTTGTTGACGATCTGGCGCAGCGGCTCCTCGAGCGCGCGGCGGACCAGCGCGACGCCGGTCGCCTCATCGCCCTCGAGCTTGAGGCCGTCGAGCGACTTCTGGGCGTGCACCAGCACCGCTCCACCACCGGGCACGATACCCTCCTCGACCGCGGCGCGGGTGGCGGACACGGCGTCCTCCATGCGGTGCTTCTTTTCCTTGAGCTCGGTCTCGGTGGCGGCGCCAACCTTGATGACGGCCACACCGCCGGCCAGCTTGGCCAGGCGCTCCTGGAGCTTTTCCTTGTCCCAGTCTGAGGTCGTCTTCTCGATCTCGGCCTTGATCTGGTTGATGCGGCCCTTGATCTGGTCCGCCTTCCCAGCACCTTCGACGATCGTGGTGTCGTCCTTGGTGATGGTCACTCGGCGAGCCTTGCCCAGCTGGTTGAGCTGCACCGAATCCAGTTTGAGGCCGAGCTCCTCCGAGATCACCTGGCCGCCGGTCAGGATGGACAGGTCTTCGAGCATGGCCTTGCGGCGGTCACCGAAGCCAGGCGCCTTGACGGCGACGGCGGTGAAGGTACCGCGCAGCTTGTTGACGATCAGGGTGGCCTGCGCCTCGCCCTCGACATCCTCGGCGATGACCAGCAGTGGCTTGCCGCTCTGCACTACCTTCTCGAGAACCGGCAGCAGATCGGCGATGGCCGAGATCTTCTTGTCGGTGATCAGGATGTAGGGATCCTCGAGGACCGCTTCCATCCGTGTGGCATCGGTGACCATGTAGGGCGAGATGTAGCCCTTGTCGAATTGCATCCCGTCGACGAGCTTGAGCTCGTCCTCGATGCCGCGGGATTCCTCGACGGTGATGACGCCGTCTTTCCCGACTTTCTCCATCGCGTTGGCGACCATGTCGCCGATCTTGGGGTCGCCGGACGAGATGGTCGCGACCTGGGCGATCTTCTCGCGGTCCGAGATCTGGACCGACTGCTCCTTGATGGCCTTGACGACTTCGTCGACGGCCTTCTGGATGCCGATTTTCAGCAGCATCGGGTTGGCGCCGGCGGTGACATTGCGCAACCCCTCGCCGATGATCGCCGCGGCCAGCACCACCGAGGTGGTCGTGCCGTCACCAGCGACGTCGTTCGTCTTGCTGGCGACCTCTTTGACGAGCTGGGCCCCCATGTTCTCGAAGGCGTCCTCCAGCTCGATCTCCTTCGCAATCGTGACCCCGTCGTTCGTGATCGTCGGGGAGCCGAACTTCTTGTCGAGTACGACGTTACGGCCCTTGGGGCCGATGGTAATTCGAACGGCGTCCGCGACCTTGTCGACCCCGCGCTTCAGAGCCGAACGGGCCTCGGCGTCATATGCCAGTTGTTTCGCCATTGATCGTCCTCCTTCCTGCGAATGATGTGTAAGCAAACAGCCAGTATTTGCGAGGCGGTAAGCATCCACGATTTTAGCACTCTGGAGCAGAGAGTGCTAGCAATCGACCTGTGCGAGCGCCAGCCGGAGAAGGCCTCGCTAGAATGAGCGCGGTCGCCTCGGCTGCCCCTCCCATGAGTATTCCTGACTCCACCCCCGCTCCCCGGCGTGTCGGCCGGGCGATGGCCTGGGGGGTCGCGATCGGCGTCGGCGCCGTGGTGCTCCGGGAGCTGGTTCGGCCCCGCGAACAGCCGGCGCGCCTGATCGATTGGGAACGGGTGGAGGAGATCGCATTGGCCCGCTGCGGCGAGCTCCGTGACCCGCCGGCCGATCCGGTGACGGACCAGACGTACGAGCAGATTGCCGGCCAGTTGGAGCCGCAGCTCGCCGAGGCGCTCGGCCCCGGCACCGCCGCGTCGGGCAGCCGGGTGTATCCAGGTCTGGCGGCCGTCGGCCGCCGCCAGTGGGTCCGATTCAACATCCGGATCTTCCGCCAGATGTTCGAGCCGCTCGAGGGCCTGCAGCAGCTCATCCCCGGGTCGCTGATGCTGAGCCTCGGCCAGAAGGGCCTGACGCGCTACCTTGGCCTGATGCTCGGGCTGCTCGCCCGCCGGGTGTTGGGGCAGTACGACCCCGCGCTTCTGGGGCGAGAGCCGGTGGAAACCACCTCCCTGATCCTGGTGGAACCCAATGTCCAGGCTTGGGCACAGAAGGACAAATTGCCGATCGACGAGCTTCGGCGGTGGCTCGCCATGCACGAGATGACGCACGCCTGGGAGTTCAAGGCGCACCCCTGGCTACAGGCCTACCTGGAGGGATTGCTCCGGGAGGTGCTGGTCGGCCGCCTCGGGGACGGCCACCGGCCAACCCGCGTCGAGTTGATCCGGACGCTGACGATCGGGGTCGGCCAGCAGTGGAAGGCGATCTCCAAGCTGCAGGCGGTGATGAGCTTGCTGGAGGGTTACAGCAACCTGGTCATGAACGAGGTTGGCAGGCGCGAGCTGCCGCATTTCGCCTTACTGGAAGGCGCCTACCGCCGGCGGCAGGAGCAGCGGACGCCGCTCGAGCGGGCGTTCCTTCGGCTCACGGGGCTGGAGATGAAGATGCGCCAGTACGTCATCGGTGAGCGCTTCTGCCGCGAGGTCCGCGACGCGGGTGGTAAGGAATTGCTGGCCCGGGTCTGGGAGGGACCGCAGTGGCTGCCGACGATGGCGGAGATCCAGCGGCCGCCGCTGTATATCGAGCGCGCCAGAGTGGGCTGAGGCCTGTGGTTTCCCTCGGGCGATGGCGGAGGGTGGCGGTGGTGATTGGGCTCGCGTTGCTGCTCGCCGGCTGCGGGTCTTTGCCGGCGACCGGTTCATCGGCGAGCAGCCCTTCCCCGGCCAGCTCGACGCTCCAGGCGGTTGTGGCGGCGTCCGAGCTGGTCATCGGCAGGCAGCAGCGGGTTCCGATTGGGATCACCGATCACAACACCCCCGTGAGCGATGCGACGGTGCACGTTCGCTCCTTCGTGCTCAACGGCTCCACCGGCACCTTCAAGGGGGAGTCCGACGCGCCCTTCAAGGGCGAGGGCCTGCAGGGAGCCGGCACGTACGTCGCGCACCTGGACTTCGATAAAGCCGGTGACTGGGGGGTGGAGGTCACGGCCTCCCGGCCGAACGGGGTGCGGACGACGGCGCGGCTTCCCATGAACGTGCTAGCGCTCCCGGTCGTGCCGGGGGTCGGCCAGCCGGCGCCCCTGACGAAGAACCCAACCGTTCGGGATGTCGCCGACGTGGAGACGATCGACTCCGGCCGGCCGCCGGACGATATGCACCAGCTCTCGATCGCCGATGCCATCCAGCAGCACCGGGCCGCCTTCGTGGTCTTCGCCTCACCGGCGTTCTGCACCAGCAAGACCTGCGGGCCTGAGATCAAGGTCGTCCAGGCGCTGGAGCCGGTGTATCGAGACCGGCTGGCCTTCATCCATGTCGAGATCTACCGTGATTACAAGCCGGACCCCTCAAAACGCCAGCTGGCCCAGGCCGTCGTCGACTGGCGGCTGCAGACCGAGCCATGGGTGTTCTTGATCGATTCCAAGGGCGTCATCCAATCCCGCTTCGAGGGAGCGACCGCCAGTGACGAGCTGAAAGCCGCGATCGACCAGCTTCTCCACTAACAGCGATCCGCTTTACATGTCCTTACACCGCCGTAGGCGGTCTGTCGCCGGGTCAGGACGCGATCGATGATACGGTCGCGACGAGATGGCTGACATGATGTTCGACCTGGTGTGCCAGCACTGCGGCCGCCGGGATCAGCGGCGGTGGGAAACCCGAAAGAGCGTGACCGTGACGCTTTGCCCGTCGTGCAAGCGGGGCATGTCGGTGGTCGGCATTGCCTTCTTCGTGCCAAACCAGCCCGAGCAAGCCGCCGCCTAGCGCCGCCCGGCGCCTACTCGACCTCGATCAGCAGCTGGCCTTCCTTAACGGCCTGGCCTTCTTTCACGTGAATCTTCGCCACCCGTCCGGCGCTGGCGGCGGTCACCGGGATTTCCATCTTCATCGACTCAAGGATCATCAGGGTCTCGTCGGCGCGGACCTGCTGCCCCTCGCGGACCACGATCTTCCAGAGATTGCCCGCCAACTCGGCCTTGATCTGCACGCGCCCGATTCTCTCACGCGCAACTCGGGTAATATGTCGACGGTTTGCGCAAGAAACGTAGCTATCCGAAGAAACGCGGCGGTCCCACCACACTGCGGCCCGGCATCGATACGCTCGAGGTCAAGGAGACCCCTGCCGGCAAAGAAGAGACCATCGAGATGGACGCCGAGGTGGTCGAGCCCCTGCCGAACGCGATGTTCAAGGTGAAGCTGCAGACCGGCCAGACGATCCTCGCGTATACGTCGGGGAAGATGCGCAAGTTCTACATCCGGATCTTGATCGGCGACCGGGTTCGGGTCGAGCTCTCCCCCTACGATCTGACGCGCGGCCGGATTACCTTCCGCTACAAGTAGCCGAGCGTTAACCTCAGGGCCACGCCATGGTCTGGCTTTATGCCCTGATCCTGCTGCTGCTGGCCGCCGCTCTGGTTGTCGCCTACCGGGTGCTGGGGACCCCGTCGCGTCTGGCCCCGCGCGACTACGACGTGGTTCTCGAGGACATCAGGACCAGCGTCGTACGCACCGCCTCGCGGCTGCGGCAGTCCCTTGACGCCGGACCAGAACAGTCGGTGGAGGACGAGGCGACCGCGGCCCGGAAGATCTTCCAGACCGCGTACTACCAGACGCTCCGCTTGCGCCCCGCCAGCGGACCGGACCTGGCAGCAGAGGCCCGGGCCGCGATCGGCCGCGCCTGCGAGGCTTATGACTGGGCGAGCCGGATGCTGGGGAGCGAGAGCGCCCAGAATCCGCTGGTACGGGAGGCCGCCCGCCGCCTGATGGACGCGGGAGACGCCGTCCTCACGCAGGACGAGCGGAAGCCGGCGATGCCGGACGCGCCTCGCGAAAATAGCGGACCGTAGCGTCGAGGCCCGCGTCGAGGCTCGTCTTCGCCTGCCAGCCCAAGGTCTTCTCGATCTTCCGCGCGTCGACCACTGAACGACGCTGCTCTCCGGTCAGGGGCGGGCCGTGCTCCTCGGGCTCGCTGCTTCCGGTCAGTCGCTTCAGCGTCTGGAAGATGGTGTTGATGTCGGTCTCGACGCCGGTGCCAACGTTGAACGAGCCGACGGCGTCCGAGTTGAGGGCGCGGGCGTTCGCCTCCGCTACGTCGCCGACGTAAACGAAATCGCGCGTCTGCTTGCCGTCGCCGTTGATGCGGGCCTTCTCTCCGCTCAGCAGCCGGCGCGCGAAGATCGCGACCACGCCGGCCTCACCGTGCGGGTTCTGTCGCGGCCCGTAGACATTGGCATAGCGCAGGGCCGCGTACGACAACCCATGCAGAGCGTTGAACGTTCGCAGGTACACCTCCGCCGCCAGCTTTGCGGCGCCGTAGGGGGAGACTGGCAGTGTCGGGTAGTCCTCCGGCGTCGGCGTCACATCGGCATCGCCATAAAGCGCTCCGCCGGTGGAGGCGAAGAGGAAACGGCGCACGCCATGCCGCACACTGGCCTGCAGCAAGGCTGCGGTTCCCAGCACGTTGACGCTGGCGTCGAAGACCGGGTCGTCGACGGAGCGCCGAACGCTGGCCTGCGCCGCCTGATGGGCGACGGCCTCGGGCCGCTCGATGCGGAACAGCTCGTCGATCCAGGGCGACTGTAGGTCCATCTGGTAGAAGCGCGCGTTCGATTGCAAATGTTGGACATTTCCGGTCGAGAGGTCGTCGAGGATGACCACGTCGTGGCCGTCGGCCAGCAGCCGGTCGGCGACGTGGGATCCGATGAAGCCCGCGCCCCCGGTGACGAGGACTTTCAACGCCGGTGACTCAGCAGGAAGACGACCAGCCCGACGGCGATCAGGCTCCAGTAGCTGATCAGGCGGTCGAGAATCGCCACCGACAGCGCCTGGGAGGCGCTCAGACCGAAGAAGACCAGCACGGCGATGATGCCGCCTTCGACCAGCACCAACCCCCCGGGCAGAGCCGGGATAGTGGTCAGGAGGGACGCGACCAGGGCGATGAACATGATCTGCGCCAGGCTGAGGGAGATGTGCAGTGGCAGCGCCTGGACCACCAGGAAGAGGCGGGCGGACTCCGCCATCCAGACCAGGACGGTGAGGCCGAGCAGGAGCGGGAGCCGGCCGGCAAACGCGCTCAGCAGTCCGTGCTTGAAGCGGCTGGCGCGATCGCGAAGGCGCTCGGGTAGAAAACGCGAGAGCCGCCCCTCGCTGAAGCGGATCACGAGCAGGCCCGCGATCAGACCAGCGGCGATCACGAGGCCAACGATGAAAGCCGGGATGAAGCGCTCCGGGACCTGGGCGCGGAAGCTGATCAGACCGCTGGCCACCAGCAGGCTCATCAGCACCAGGAAGTCCAGGGCGCGCTCGCTGAAGATCGTGCCCAGCCCCTTGGAGCCGGAGACCTCCGTCTGCTGCCGCAGCAGATAAGCGCGATAGAAGTCGCCCATCTTGGCCGGAAGGACGCAGTTGGCGAACCAGGCGAGGATGATGATGTGGAACAGCTCGCCGAAGTGATTGCGCTCACCGGTGTTGCGCAGCAGAATTTCCCAACGGATGGTGCGGAGGACGAAGGAAAAGTAGAAAGCGGCGAAGGCCAGCGCGTAGAGGAAGACGTTTGTCTGGCTGATCGCTCGCAGGCTCTCGCCGTAGTCGAGCTGGACATGGGTCAGCACGACGAAGAGGACCACCGCCAGGATCGCGAACGAAATCAGGGTGCGAGGATCGAGGAGCCGCTCGCGAAGCGCGGACCGCGGGGCCGCCGCCTGCGGCGGGACGGCCGCCGGTTCCATCTCGGGTTTCAACATATCAGGGACCGGCCGGCGGGATCTTCTTATTCGGCGATCTTGCGACGGCGGAGGATCCTCTCGAGTAACGGCATCTTGTGCCGTGGCTTGCCCGCGGGGCCGTACTGCCGCCGAACCTGCTCCTGTTCCCGCGCCTCAAGGATGCGGGGTACCCAGTCCGACTCCAGCATCGCCGGCTCGCCGCCCTCCCAGGTCTTGAGGTAGAAGATGCCCTTGAGGGCGGTGAATGGGATCGCCAGGTCCTTCACCTCGCTCTGGTCGGGGGAGACCAGCGAGAGCGTGACGCCGTAGCGGGACGTCCGCAGCTGCCGGTCGCTGTAGCCGCGAAGCACCTCGTGGTCGACGAAGTGGATCGCGATCCGCTGGTAACGGGCGATATCGACCGCGCCCGAGGGGGCGTGTGAGTCGAGGAGAACGTACTTGAGGCTGCTGAGCGGCACGAAGGCGCCCCGATTGTTGGTGCCGAGGTTGTGCACGCGGGTCTCGACGACGGGCGTGTCCAGTTCCCGCTTCGGCGGGTCACCGTGCAACGTCTCGCCGTCGAGAAAACAGTAGATGGCGTGCGGCACGCTTCCCGAATTGTAGGGCGAAAAGCGTCTTCCTCCCGGTCTTCGCGATCTGTTCCTCCCCCGCGCGCGGGGGAGGGTGGGGTGGGGGTCTTACTTGACCAGGTACGCGTAGCCGCGGAATTGCGGGGAGTAGGCCTGGTTGTACTGCACCAGCCGGCCGGCCAGGTTGTCGTTGTAGACGCCGGTGCAGCTCGGCGTGCCGACTGTGCCGTTGGGCACGCTCGGATTGACAGAGGCCTCGTTCGCGATGTTCCCGCCCATCAGGTTGACCCGCGCCGCGATCATCTCGCCTTCAACCGCATAGGGGCCGGTGCTCACCGCCTGAATGTTGGCTGTGGCATTGGCTTCGTCGACGAACACGGTGCCCCAGACCTGGAACGGGTAGTTTCCATAGGTGCCCTTGGTGCCATCGATCGTCTCCGACCATGGGCTGGCATTGGTGTCCGTCTCACGGACGAAGAAGGCGATATGGTGGGTGACACCGGATGGGGTCCGGTTCGGCGCCACGAAGAAGACGCTCGGCGACGTGTTGCCGGAGGTGCTGGCACTGAAGCCACCACTCCCGTCGAAGATGAATTCGACGCCGTCGGTTCCGTCTGCGGCGGCGGGCAGGTCGCTATAGGCGCCGAGTGCGCCGAGCGGCTTGCCGGTGCTCGTGTTCGACACGATGCCACCGGTGATGTTGAAGCTGGCGCCGTTCTTGAAAACGTAGAGGCCGTTGTCAAAGATGTAGGTGTCAGTCGCTTTCCCACCCGGGATGCTTCCTGGGATGCTGAGCGTGTTGAGGAAGGTACCGGCATGAATGTGGAATGTCGGGCTGCTCCCGGTCACGCTACCCGGCAGCGGGTTAACCGTGGCTTCATAGTTCGGCGCCGGTTCCTGGACGGGGACGGGGTTGACGGTCTGATACCAGTACGTCCGAACGGCGTGCGTGTCACTCGCGGACAGGTGCTCGAAGACCCCGTTGATGTTCAGCCAGCCGGGGTGCGGGTTGGGCGCGTGCCATTTCGAGTTGGAGACGACGCGGCCCTGGCCGTTCGGGTTGCAGATGTCCAGGCCATTGTTACCGTTGTCGATCTGGGCATAACCGTTCTGGTCGAAAATCACGGTGTTGCCGCCGCCGGGACCCGCCTGGAAGCCGAAGACGGCGTACTGGTTGTTGAAGAAGCCGCCGTGCGCGTAGGCGTCGGCGACCACCGCCGAGTTGGTGAACCCGATCACCGCCGCGAACGTCAGGGGCACGTTGTAGGTGACGCGGACATGGATCTCGTTGCCGTTCCCGCGACTCGGTGTCCAGACCGTGACCGTCACCGGGACATTGCTGGCGGTCTCGGTGATGAAGCCGGAACCGTTCGGGAGATAGTTTGGAGCGGGCGAGGCGCAGTTCGTGCCATCCGTCGGCGTGCCGAGGACTCCCTGAATCGCGTAGAGCGCCGCCTGGCAGTTGGCCTTGCTGATCATCGACGTTGTATGGCCCGGGTTGCCATCCGGTGGCAAGAGCTCTTGCGCTCCCGCGAGAGCGCCAGCATCGGCGGCGTTTTGCACGTCGCGCCGCTGGAAGTACAGGCGTCCGGCGTCAAGGCCGAGCGCGATGATGCCGAACAAGGCAGTCGCCGACAGGGCGACGATGACGAGGCTCTGAGCGCGCTTGCGGCGACGGCTGAGTTCGTGCATTTGGTTTAGTACTCCGTTTCCATCGTGGTTTGCGCCGAGAAGGTGACGCCATTGCCGGACGCGTCGCGAACGACCGGAACCCATGGCTGGAAGAGGAAGGTGATCTTCACCGAGACCGGGTGGGGCGAGCTGGCGACCTGCCCGATGCCCGGTCCGTACCAGATGTATCCGGTGTTCGGGACGGTGGGAACCGTGGGGCAGCTTCCGCCGGCCGGTAAGCCGGCGCAGAGCGTATCGACCGTGAGAGTAAAGCCACCGCCGAGCTTGCTCTGCACCGCCGCGACCACGGAGGCCGTCGTCGGCAGCGGGCTGTCGTAGGGGACGGCGGCACGAGCGCCCTCGCGCGCGGCGTTTGAGATGGCGTTGTAGGTATAGACCGCCCGACCGAGGTCGATGGTGCCGAGCAGCAGCAGGAAGAAGACGGGTGCCAGCACGGCAAACTCGACCATCGACTGACCGGCGCGTCGGCGGAGGAATTTACGCATCAGTACTCCGTCCTGAACTGGGAGCTGGTCTTGAGGGTCAGCGGATTACCGATCAGGTCACCAATGATTGGTGTGATGAAGGTGAACTGGTAGGTTGCGGTCACGGTCAGGGCGTACTGACAGCTGCCGCTGGTGCCGCAGTTCGACACGCGCGTGCCCTGGTCGGGGGTGATCACGATTTTTGTCGGGTCGACGAAGAACCCTGTCCCGCCGAGCTCCTGGGCCAGCCGGTCCTTGATCTTCTGGTCACCGGGCACCAGGCAAAAAGCTCCGGGGTCTGGGTTGGGTGGGATCGGCTGGCACGTCGGGATCAGGCCCGTGTAATAGGGTTGAGTACCGTAGCGGGCCGCCTCGCGCACCGCATTGGTCAGCGAAATCTGGTAGTAGAAGGCCCGGCCAAGGTCCAGCATTCCCATCATGCCGATCACGAGGAAGGGCACCATGACCGCCATCTCGACCAGGGCCTGGGCCCCTTTCCGTCGTGAACGTGAGTGCGTTTGGATCATTCGTTGGTTTCCCAAGCGTTTAGAATCGCGGCGCGCGGCAATGGAACCCATGGCAAAGCAGGTAGGATCGACAATTCCTTGCAATTCAACGCCAGCCTAGGTGAGAGTGTGTGGCGGCTCCAAGAGAAGGCGCGAATCGTAACGGCGCCGTCTCGGGCCTGTTTCGTCTTTCTTTCAGATCCCGTTACGGTCCCGTTGTTATGCGGGCCGTAAGGGTCTATCGAGCTACGACGTTGGCGGTAGGGTTGTCCATCCTTGCCATGCAGCCCGCCCAGGCGGCCGGCAATCTTACGTTGCCCTTCGCGATCCCGAACCCGCGCGTCACCTCCTGGACGGATCACCACTACCCGACCCGGCAAGAGGACGGGCTCATGGTCCGCTTCGACGGGGCCACCGGCTACGCCTACGACGGCCACCGGGGGACCGACTATGCTGTCGCGTCCAACACGCCGGTGGTGGCGGCCGACGATGGCACGGTCATCTATAGCGAATGGAGCGACAGCGGCGGTTGGGGCGTGGTGATGGATCACGCCTACGATCGCACCGCCTACTTCCACAACAACCAGCTCTTCGTCTACCCCGGCCAGCACGTCTCCCGTGGCCAGCTGATCGCCCTCAGCGGTAGTACCGGGAACTCCACCGGGCCGCACGTCCATTTCGAAGTCCGGGACCTGATGACCCCCTGGCACTCGATCGACCCCTACGGCTGGACGGGGCCGGGCCCGGACCCATGGCGTTGGGACATGGGCAACCTATGGGCGAACGGCACGCCGGTGCCCTTCCTCCTGCCACTCGCGTTCCCGGGTGGGGCGCGCTGGAACTACTGGTACGGCAACGACGGCCCGCCACCACCGGTGAGCTGGCACCTGCGGGACGGCGGACACGGCCTTGCCGGGTTCGCCGCGCAATGGGATCAGGATCCCGGGCCCGGGGCCGCCCGAACCCAGGCCACCAGCGGCTCGACGGCGGTGCCTGGCCCTGGATCGCATACGCTGCACCTGCGCGTCTTCGATCGCGCCGGCACCAGCGCCGACATCACCTACCTATATCTATATGACGTCGACGCGCCCACCTCAGCGCTGAAGGTCGATCTGGCGGTGGGAAGCGCCGTCAACCTTCACTGGTCGGGGCACGATCAGCTCTCCGGCGTCAAGGACGTCGCGATCGAGGTCGGCGCGGGCGCCCTCGCCTTCCGCCCGTGGTTCACTCAACATGCCGACCAGGCATCGGCCGGCAAGACCCTGGGGGCCGTGCGCTACTTCGGCGACCCCGGCACCGCCTATCAGTTTCGGCTCACGATCCAGGACGCGGCGCGGAACGCCGCGCCTCCGGTCGTTCTCAACCAATCGGTTTCAGCCGGTGCCAGCGCTCCGCCGTCCGCCGCCGATCGCGCCATCCTCGGACCACTGCCGGCGCAGCCTGACGGTGCGCCGTCGGTGCTGGGGGTGAGGCAGGAGCACCCCTCGGCGGCTGGCGCCTTGCTCCTCGACGCCGACGCGTCGCTGCATGCCCTGGGCCAGGACGGTGTGACGCCGGCCGTCGCGCCAACCTCGCTGGCCCCAGCTGTCGACGTCGTCAGCATGGCATCGGGTCCGCTCCGTCTCCTGAGCGATGGCACCACGTGGGACAACGCCGGCGCCGCCGGTCCGCGATTCGCCGTGCCGACGCCGGTGCGACTGCTGGCGGCGACTGACGGCACCGTCATGGCCGTAGACGCAGCCGGCGCGATTGCCGGAAGCGGCGCAGCTGTCGCCGCGGCTTTGCCCGCCGGCACGACGGTAGTCGACGCGGCGCTCTTCCCGGGAACACATTCGGGGCTCGCCCTGGACAGTGGTGGCTCCGTGCACGCGTTCGGCGGTGCGGATGCCGCCCTCGCCGCGCTCCCGACCATGTGGACCCTGCCGGGTCAGCCGGCGGCAATGACCCTGGCTGGCACGGTGCAGGCGCCGGCCGGCATTCTCACCGATGCCAGCGGCGACTGGCAAACCTTCGGCAGCCTGCTCCTGCTGCCCGATGCGAGCTTCGCTGGCCCCGCCTTCGATGCGATGACCGGCTTGCCGGTGCGCTAGCCCGTCGCTCGAAGAGCCGGCGCCGCCAGCGAGCCAAACGCCCGGCGGATAACCTCAATAGCATAGTCAACATCCGCGCCTGAGACGCCTCGGTGGGTGACCATGCGCCAGCGGTGAGGCGACGCTTGGTCGAGTAAGACGCCGACCTCGCGACAGCGATCGATAAATGCCGCGGCGGTCAGAGGCGGCTGGCAATCGCCGAAAACCATGTTCGTTTCCACCCTCGACAGATCGATGTCGACGCCGGGCAGCCCGCTCAAACCTTCGGCGAGGCGGCGGGCGTTGCCATGGTCCTCGGCGAGGCGCTCGACCATCTCATCGAGCGCGACCAGGCCGGCCGCGGCCACCACCCCGGCCTGGCGCATCCCGCCGCCCAGCATCTTGCGCATGCGGCGCGCGCGCTCGATGAACTCACTCGACCCCGCCAGCAAGGAACCGACCGGCGCGCTGAGCCCCTTCGAGAGACAGAACATCACGGAATCGACGGGATCGGTGAGCTGGCGGACGTCGATCCGCTGCGCCACGGCGGCATTGAAGACTCGGGCGCCGTCCAGATGCACGGGAAAGCCGACCTCGTGGGCGACCTGGCTCAGGGCGGAGGTCTGCGCCGGGCTCAGGCACGTTCCGCCTTTGCGATTGTGGGTGTTCTCGAGGCAGAGAAGTCCGGTTACCGGCTCGTGGATATCGGGCTGGCGGACTGCGCGGCGTACCTGCTCGGGCTGAAGGCGCCCGTCCCGGGTATCCAGCGGTCGGAGTTGCAGGCCACCGACGACCGAAGCGCCCGCTACCTCGTTCTGAAAGATGTGGCTGTCGATCTCGAGGATGACCTCCTGTCCGGGCTGCGTGTGGCTGAGCAGAGCGCAGAGGTTGCCCATGGTCCCGCTCGGAACAAAGAGTGAGGCTTCCTTGCCGACCATCTCCGCGGCCCGCCGCTGCAGGCGATGGATCGTCGGGTCTTCATCCCAGACGTCGTCGCCTACTTCCGCCGTGGCCATCGCGGCGCGCATCGATTCGGTTGGAAGCGTGAACGTGTCGCTGCGCAACTCTACGGTCCGTGCCATCCTGCCCCTATTTTCCCAGCTGGGCATAGATCAGCGGCCGCGGGGTAACCACCTCGGTGATGGCGAGGTCGGTCTGGCGTTGGATCTCGACCTGGACACGGGTCTGCAGGCTGCTGGCTGACAGGTCGGCGGCCGGCCCGAGCTGCTCCGGGTCGCCGATGACCAGCAGGCTCAGCGGGGAGCTCACCGC
>Ga0209474_10003070_pt1 | contig 14853 bp, 17 predicted proteins | sample GraSoiAngelo_145_FD_185902 | JGI IMG/M metagenome (GOLD analysis project Ga0209474, IMG submission 185902) | Grasslands soil microbial communities from the Angelo Coastal Reserve, California, USA - 14_1009_05_20cm (SPAdes) (version 2) | ecosystem: Environmental > Terrestrial > Soil > Grasslands...
GGTCGAATCAACTGATGATCGTGCGACGGTGGAAGGCACCTTAACTGCCGGTGCGAAAGTGTGTGCGACCTGCCGCGGTACATTTGTCGCCGTCAAGGAAGGTCACCCCGCATTTCACCGCTGGTAGGTCGACGCGCCAGGGAACTTTGTCTTCCAGGCAGGTAGTACGTGCCTTGTAAGAGTTCGCACCTAAATGTCGGGCGAGGATTCCCCTCCTACCGCATAAGCTCCACACTCGTGCAGCAACGCGATCACTACGGCCGTTTCGTGGCGCTCGTGGGCATTCTTCTTCTATTCGGGGCTGTGGCGGCCGCGAGCGAGTCGGAGTCCCTTGTGGTCCTGGGCGACGGCCCAGCGGGCCCGCAATCGAGCAAAGATCCACGTGAGACAGGTGGCGGCCACAACCCAGCGCCCGGAAATCCCTTCTCGCTCGCGGCCAAGTCCAACGCGAGACCCACTCCGTGGGTATCGTCCCCTCCGATTCCGGGCATCATCGAAAGCAGGCAGGCGCCCTTCTTCAGCTCGCAGTACTCGATCCAAAATCAGTGGTTCGATGTATTGGAAAGCGGATTCATCGTTGTCTATGCCGGGAAAGACGGTGACACCGATCAAGGCCTCGTGATCGTCCAGATTCTTGACGCCACGCAGCGGCGTGTGGGTTCGTCCGAGGTCTACCGAACGCCACAGAGAGCCGGGTCAGTCCGCATTGTCAGCGCACGAGGCCGCGTTCTATTGCTGCAGTCAATTGCGGGCGCGACCTTTTCTTTTGACGTGATCGCGCGAAAGATGCAGTCGCTCTAGGTTGCGGCGTTATGCCGCTGCGCTCTGCGACGTACGCTCCGTCTGAAGATGAAAGCCGCCCGAAGGACTGCGATGATCGCGAGCAGTCCCGCGAGGATGGTCCAGTCGACATAGACGAAGATCGCCGCGATCGACGCGAAGAAGAGAATCAGGATCGCGCGCGCATCGTGCTCCCACGTGGCGAGGCTTGCGACGATCAGCAGCGCGACCCAGAGCGGATCGGCGTGGCCGGCGAGGCCGGCGAATACGATCGCGTCGGCGGCGAGAGTCATCGGCTCGCGCCGACCGCCCACGAGGAACGCGAGCGCCAGAGCCGCCAGCGGCCACAGCCCGAACCACAGCGCAATCGCCGCCAGGGCGCCGAGGGCGAGCGTCAGATACGCGGAGTAGGACGCGATGCCCATTTCCTCCGTGCTTGCAGGTGGCGGTACACGAAGAACGCGATCACGACGAGCGGCAATGCGATCAGGACGTACGTGATGTAGGGCCCAGCGAAACGACGGAACATCGGTCCCAGCGCCGCGCCGATGGTGACCCAGAACGTCCAGTAGACGCAGGCCGCGACGAAGACGGCTGGAGAGAACTGATAGAGCGGCACCTTCGCGGTGCCCGCGACGAGCGACATGACCACGCGCGCGCCCGGGATGAGACGGCCGAGGACGACCGCAATGAAGCCGCGCCGATGGATCCGCTCGGTCCACCGGTCGACCTGTGCGGGATCGACGTCGATCCACATCGCGAGCCGGTGCGCCACGGTCGGACCAAAGCGTCGCGCGAGAAAGTACGGGACGAGCGTGCCGACCGTTGATGCGAGCGCGCACACGAGAACGACCTGCGCGAGGTCGGGAAGGTGGCCCCGCGCGCGGTAGCCGTAGAACGCGATGACCACATCGGTCGGCGCTGGCAGCGGGACGCCCGCCTCCTCGATCGCGACCACGCCGAAGAGCACGACGTACTGGTGCTCGATGATCGCGAGAAAGAGAAGTCGGATCGCGTCGCGGATGACCGGCGGCAGAGTCATGCGGGGCAGAGCGTAGCGAGAAGGACTAGATTTTCGATTGCGACAGAGGCACACCGGGGAGGCACGTCATGCCAGCAAAACGTCGTACCTCTACGACCGCGCGCCGCACGAGCGCGTCTTCGCGAGAGATCCCTAACTTCTTCGATCGCCTCGAGTGGCGGAACGCCGGCCCGTATCGCGGCGGACGCGTCGCCGCCGTTGCCGGTGACCCGCGGGATCGCAACACCTTCTACTTCGGATCGACCGGCGGTGGCGTCTGGAAGACGATGGACGGCGGCCAATACTGGGAGAACACCACCGACCGGTTCTTCAAGCGCGCGTCCGTCGGCGCGATCGCGGTCGCGCAAGCCGACCCGAACGTGATCTACGTCGGTATGGGCGAAAGCTGCATCCGCGGCAACGTTTCGCACGGCGACGGTGTGTATCGCTCGACCGACGCTGGTCAGACGTGGACGCATCTCGGGCTCGAGGACACGCGCAACATCGGCAAGGTCCGCGTACATCCCGAGGATCCGGACACGGTCTACGTCGCGGCACTCGGTCACGCGCACGGTCCGAACACCTCGCGCGGCGTGTTCCGCTCTCGCGACGGCGGCAAGACGTGGAAGCGCGTGCTCTATCGCGACGAGAAGGCCGGCGCGGTCGACATCTCGCTCGACCCGAACAACCCGCGGATCATTTACGCCTCGTTCTGGGAGGCGATCCGCCGTCCGTGGGAGCTCGTTTCCGGTGGGCCGGGGTCGGGTCTCTTCCGATCCAACGACGGCGGCGACACCTGGACCGAGATCAGCCGCAACAAGGGCTTGCCCAAGGGACTGCTGGGGAAGATCGGCGTATCCGCGTCCGCGGCGAAGTCCGGGCGCGTCTACGCGATCGTCGAGGCCGAAGACGGCGCGATCTTCCGCTCGGACAACTTCGGCGAGACGTGGGAGCGGGGGAGCGAGGACCGCAACCTTCGCCAGCGCGCCTGGTACTACCACCATATCTACGCGCACCCCACCGATCCCGAGACGGTGTGGGTGCTGAACGTGTCGGCGTGGCTTTCGAACGACGGCGGCAAGACCTTCCAGGAGCTTTCGATCCCACACGGCGATCACCACGACCTCTGGATCGATCCGAAGGACCCGAATCGCATCATCAACGGGAACGACGGCGGCGCCGTGGTCACGCTGAATGGCGGCGAGAGCTGGTCGTCCGTCTACAACCAGCCGACGGCCGAGTTCTATCACGTGATCACCGACACGCAGACGCCGTATCGCATCTACGGCGCGCAGCAGGACAACACCACCATGACCGTGCCGAGCCGTTCGGCGATCGCCGGCATCACCGCAGCCGACAGCTTCGCAGTCGGAGGGGGCGAGGCGGGCTACGTCGCGATCCGGTCCGATGACCCGAACGTGGTCTTTGCCGGCAACTACCAGGGCTTCCTGACGCGGTACGACCGTCGCACCGGGCAAGCGCGGAACATCATGGTCTGGCCCGAGACGAGTGCCGGCGAAGGGGCCGAGGACGTCAAGTACCGCGTTCAGTGGACCGCGCCCACCGTGCACTCGCCCCACGACCCGAACGTTCTCTATCACACCGGTAACCACGTCTTCCGCACCACCGACGAAGGCACGACGTGGGAGCGCATCAGCCCTGACCTCACACGGAACGACAGATCGAAGCAGGCGCCATCCGGTGGACCGATCACGAAAGACAACACCGGGGCGGAGTATTACTGCACGATCTTCGCGTTCGCCGAATCGCCGGTCGAGCGCGGCGTGCTCTGGGCCGGCAGCGACGACGGACTCCTGCATGTCTCCCGCGATGACGGGAAGACCTGGAAGAACGTCACGCCTGCGGCGATCCGGCCGTTCTCGCTGGTCTCGATCATCGAGCCGTCCCCGCACGACGCGGCCACCGCGTACGTGGCGACGACCCGCTACAAGCACGATGACTTCAAGCCGTACCTGTGGAAGACGACGAACTACGGGCGGACCTGGACGAAGCTCACGAACGGCATTCCCGCGGACGACTTCACGCGCGTCATCCGCGAGGACCCCACGCGCAAGGGACTGCTCTACGCCGGCACCGAGACCGGCGTGTATGTCTCGTTCGATGACGGTGCGCACTGGAACCGTCTCGGCGGCAACCTTCCGGTCGTGCCGATCCACGACCTGGTCGTGAAGGACTCCGACCTTGTCCTCGCGACGCACGGCCGATCCTTCTGGGTACTCGACGATCTCGAGCCGATCCGCCAGCTCGCGGCCGAGGCGGTAAAGGGAAAGGCGCGCCTCTTCACGCCGCGCCCGACGGTGCGTTTCCGCACCGACATGGGCTTCCCGCAGCCCGCGAAGTCAGGCAAGAACTACCGCATGACGGGCGCGACCATCGTGACGTACCGCCAGGTCGAGAAGCCGACGGGCGAGAAGGTGCAGGTCAACATCGACGCGGGGCAGAACCCGCCGGACGGCGTGCTGGTGTCGTACTGGCTTCGGGACGCACCCGAAGGCGACGTCACGCTCACGTTCATGGACTCCAAGGGCAAGCAGATCCGCCAATTCAAGAGCGCTCCGCCGGAGCCCAAAGAGAAGGACGAAAAGGCGCTCACCCCGGAGCAGCGGCGCAGCGAGGAGCTCAAGAAGGCGAAGGAGCCGAAGGTCCCGAAGGAAGCCGGGCTCAATCGCTTCGCGTGGAACATGCGCCACCCCGATGCCGCGCGGGTCGAAGACGACCCGACGTGGGAGTCGGCGGAGGCGACGCTCGCCGGACCGGTCTCACCCCCTGGCCAGTACCGCGTTCGTCTCGAGGTTGGCGGCGAGCGCCACGAGGCCGCGTTCGAGATCCGCAAGGACCCACGCGTGTCGGCGACCCAGGCGGACTTCGACGCGCAGTTCGCTCTGCGCATGCGCATCCGCGACAAGCTCACCGAGGTACATGACGCAATCAACGGGATCCGCGCGCTGCGCACGCAGATCGAAGGATGGGAGAAGCGCGCTGAGGGAAGCGCCGGCGCTCGCGTGCGTCGAGGTGCGAGCTCGCTGAAGACGAAGCTCGCCGCGGTCGAGGAGGAGCTCATCCAGGTGAAGGCGAAGAGCCGCCAGGACACGCTCAACTACCCGGCCAAGCTGAATCTGAAGATCGGCGGCCTCGCCATGTCCGTCGGAGGTGCGGACTTCGCCCCGACAAAAGCGATGTACGACGTCTTCGAAGATCTATCGAAGCGCGCCGAGACGCAGCTAGCGAAGTGGCGCGGCATAGCGAAGACGGACGTGCCGGCCTTCGACAAGCTCGTCCGCGGATCCGGCGTTCCGGCGGTGACAGCCGTACGTGAGAAGAAGCGCGAAGCTCGGACGGAGCTGAGGAGGGCGGCCGCGACAGCCCGCTAACGGGTCCCCGCCGTGCGCGACATCACAAAAGTGCGCGTGGGCTGGCCGCTTCTCGCGGTCCTCGTGGCCGCCATCTCGGTCTTCGACGCGGCGTACGAGGGCGCGGGGCCGCTGATGCTCTTCCTGGTCCCCGCGGGAATCGTGGGCTTTGTCCTCGGGCGGATCACGACGACGCCGGAAGGTATCGTCGCCGGAATCCGGGACCAAGCCGGACGCGGAATCGCGATCGCGATCGGTCTGGCCCTCGCCGCCCTTGTCGCGCCGCGTGTCGTCTCCGCACTCGGACCGGTCGGGGTGATCGTTGTCCCCATCCTTGGTCTCGTGGTCAGCGGCTATCTCGTGTCGGTCGCGACACGCCGTGACGTCTTGGATGCCGTCGAGCGGTCGGGGGGTCAAGACCGCTGGTGACGCTCTAGGTCATCGCACGCGAAACGTGCGCGGGAAGCTCGCGTCCGAGCTGTTCGCCGAGCCAGTGAGAGGTCGCGACGAGCTTGTTGAGGTCGACGCCCGTCTCGATCCCTGTGCCGTTGCACATCCACACCAGATCCTCGGTCGCGAGATTCCCGCCGGCCATCTTGGCGAAGGGCGAGCCGCCGATCCCGCCGACGCTCGCGTCAAAGATCGTGATCCCCTCGCTCATTGCGGCCAGGACATTCGCCAGGGCCTGCCCGTAGGTGTCGTGGAAGTGGAAGGCGACCTTCGCGAGGGGCACGCTTGCGCGGCGCAGCGCCCCGAGCAGCGCGCTCACCTCGCCTGGCGTCCCGACGCCGATCGTGTCGCCGAGCGAGATCTCGTCGCACCCGAAATCGAGAAGCTGCCGGCTCGAGTTGGCTACGACGGTGGCCGGCGTGGGGCCGTCCCACGGATCCGCGACGACCATCGAGAGATATCCGCGCACGCGGAGCCCCGCTGTCTTCGCGCGTTCTATCACCGGTCCGTACCCCGCGATCGCCTCGTCCCGCGATCGGTTCAGGTTCTTTCGCGAGTAGCTCTCACTCGCGGATGCGAAGACCGCGATCTCGCGCACCCCGCACGAGAGCGCGCGTTCGAGCCCGGTCACGTTGGGAACGAGTGCTGTGTACCGGACGCCCGCACGGGGCTTGAGGCGCCTCATGACATCTTCCGCGTCGGCGAGCTGCGGGACGGCCTTCGGGCTGACGAAGCTGGTCGCCTCGATCGCGCTGTGGCCCGCGTCGGCGAGCCGCTCGAGCAGCTCGAGCTTCGCCTCCGTCGAAAGGGTGCGGTCCTCGGACTGAAGACCGTCGCGCGGCGCGACCTCCACGATGCTGATGCGCTCGGGTCTGGAAAGCGGCACGGTCGCGTATCGTCGCACGGATGCAGCGACCCAAAGGCAACGACGTGCGGCGCGCCGCTTTCGACGGTCCTCCTGAGCTCGCCGCGTTCTTCCGGAACGGACGCCTCGAGACCATTCCCGCGGGCCGCGAGCGCCGTCAGGCGCTCCTCGCGCACGTCGCCGGGAGGTTTGTGCCGGGTCGCGACTACGGCGAAGACGAGGTCAACCGGATCCTGCAGGGCGTGCACTCCGATCACGCGACGCTGCGGCGGTACCTCATCGACGCCGGGCTACTCCGACGCGAGCGCGGCGTGTACCGGCGACCCTGATGGAATTTCAGGACGTCGTCCGCAAGCGCAAGATGGTTCGAAGCTTCGAGGACCGGCCGATCCCGCGCGAGACCGTCGAGCGGATCGTCGCGAACGTCCAGCGGGCCCCGTCCGCCGGATTCAGCCAGGGCTGGGGCTTTCTCGTGCTCGAAGGCAAAGAGGACACCGCGCGCTACTGGGATGCGAACTGGCCGAAGGAGCGCCGCGCGGACTGGGGCTGGCCGGATCTATTCAACGCGCCGCTCCTCATCGTCTGCCTGAGCAACAAGAGGCAGTACCTCGCGAGATACGCCGAACCCGATAAAGGTTGGGCGGATATGGACGAGAAGCGCTGGCCGGTGCCGTACTGGGATATCGACACGGGGATGGCCGCGCTCCTCGCGCTGCTCACGGCCGTCGACGCGGGGCTCGGCGCGGTGTTCTTCGGCGTGTTCGATCAGCCGACGCTGCGACAGACGTTCGGCATACCCGAGGAGTACACCGCGGTGGGAGTGGTCGCGGTCGGCCATGCGAAGACGAAAGATCGGCCGTCGCCCTCGCTCAAGCGCGGACATCGAGCACCGGCCGACGTCGTGCGCCGCGGTCGCTGGTCTAGCTAGCGCTCCACCGCGCGCGATCCGGTCTTCGCGAAAAGAACCCGCATCTCGCGATTGAACGCGGGGATGTCGTCCGGTTTGCGGCTGGTGACCCAGTTCTTGTCGACGATGACCTCCTCGTCCTCCCACTGCCCGCCTGCGCAACGGATGTCGTCCTGCAGGGTGTAGAAGCTCGTCAGGCGACGGCCTTTCACGAGCTTCGCGGATACGAGCAGCCACGGCGCGTGGCAGATGGCCGCGATCGGCTTTCCCGCCGCGTCGATCTGCTGCACGATGTCGCGCGCCGCCGTCTCCATGCGCAGCTTGTCCGCGTTGAGAGCGCCTCCCGGCAGCATGACCGCGTCGAATTCTTCCGGGTTCGCGTCTTTGAGCGCGATGTCCGCCACAAAGCGCTCGTCCTTCTCGTCGTGATTCATGCTCTGGATCTGGGCCTTCGGCGCGACGAGCACCGTGTCCGCGCCGGCCTCCTCGAGCGAGAGACGGGGAAGCGTGAGCTCCACCTTCTCTACTCCGTCCGTCGCGAGGATCGCGACGCGCACGCCTTTCAAGGGCCGGTCCACCATGTCTGCACCTCCCGTCGTCGGCGATGCCGCAAGGAAGATGCCCGGATCAGATGATGCGCAGTAACGCGACTGCGACGACGCCCACGATCACGCCTGCGAGCAGGCTTCGCCGCCAAGCAACCACCGCGACAACGAGCGCCGCGGCGAGGGGCTCGGCGCCGCGCGTGAGCGCGCCGGCCGGGGCGACGACCGCCGGACCGACAAGCGCGGCAATGATCGCGACCGGCAGCGCTTCGAGATAGCGCGACGCCGCGCCTGGAAGGTGTCCGCGGAAGCCGATGACGAAAGGCAGCGAGCGCACCAGATACGTGGCGGCCGCCGAGCCCAGGATCGCAGGCCAGATCATCGTCGGACGAACACCGCGATGAGGGGAGCGAGGGCACCGGCGGTGATGACGGCGACGGTTGATGCTCCAGCGAGCGCAAGCGATCCCGCGATGAGTGCGGCAACGAGCGCGATGACGGCATCCCCCGGACGCCGTATCGCGAGCACGACTATCCCGGTGAACGTCGCGGTGATCGCGAAGTCGACGCCGAGTCGCCGCGGGTCGCCGATCGCGCTGCCGATCACGATCCCGGCGAGCGTCGCGAGATTCCAGACCACGTAGAGCGAGATCGCGAACGTGAAGTAGTACGCGAGGCTGCGACCGCCGCGGCGGAAGTGACCAGTGGCCATCGCAAAGCTCTCGTCGGTCAGGAAGAACGCGGCGAAAAGGCGTCCGCCGATCGGCAGCCGCCGGAGCTCGGCGCGCAGCGACGTGGCCATCAGCAGATGTCGCAGGTTGATGAAGAGAACACTCGCGACGACGATCGCCGTCGGAGCTTGGTCCGAAAAAAGCTGGACCATCGCGAACTGCGACGCGCCGGCGAACACGAGCAGGCTCATTCCGGTGACCACCAAAGGGTCGAGCCCGGATTGCCGGGCGACGACCCCAAAGGTGGCCCCGACGACGACGGTGGTGCCCAGGACCGGCCAGCCCTCGGTCAGCGCGCGGCGCGCCGCGTCACGATCCTCGCGCGAGAGTTGGATCAGGCCGGATCCGCCTCGAATTCGGCGAGGCGCTGGCCTCGCTCGACCTGCTGTCCCACGCTCGCCAGGACGCGCGTAACTTTTCCGTCCGTCGGCGCCTCTACGCGAAGCTCCATCTTCATCGCCTCGACCACGAATAGAAGGTCCCCGCGCCGTACGCGCCGGTCCGCGACCGCCTGCGCGGCGATGACCAAGCCCGGCATCGGGGCCGCGACCTCGGCACCGGCCGTCGCCTGGACCTCGCGTTCGCGCGGTCCCGTCTCGAGCTCCCAGGTCCGTCCGCCCACGCTGGCCCAGACCACGCCGTTGCTCGCCGCGGCGGAGGCACGCGACCCGTCGACCAGCCACCGATGCGCCTCGTCGACGGCATCGACGCGGTGGCCCGCAAACGCATACGGCCCGCTCCCCATGAGGCGCACGGCCTCTTCACGCGCTCCCTCACGCAGGACGATCGTTGTCGCGCTCCCCTCGCCGATGCGCCAGGCGCCGGTCCCGGTCCACGGATCAGCAGGGTCGCGTGCGCCCGCGACAACTGCCGCCGCGGCGACGGCGTATGCGCCGTCCGGGGCGGGCTGGGACTCCGGTATGAGATCAGGCAGGATCCGTTCGACGAGCCCGGTATCGACACGCGTTCCTTGCTCGTACTTTTGAACGAGCGCACGCACGAACGCGAGGTTCGTCCGGACGCCAAGTATTTCGGTCTCCTCGAGGGCTTTCGCGAGTATGCCCAGGGCGCTGCGGCGATCGTCTCCGCGCGCGATGACCTTTGCGAGGAGCGGGTCGTAGTGGCGCGTGACCGCGTTGCCTTCCTCGTAGCCGGCGTCGACTCGGACGCCCTCCCGCTCGGGCCAGCTCACGTGAACGAGACGACCGGTCGATGGCAGAAAGCCCGCAGCCGGATCCTCCGCGTAGACGCGAGCTTCGACCGCGTGAAGCCGCCCCTGCGATTTCGGATGGACGTCGAGCGGGTCGCCTTGTGTGATGCGCAGCTGCTGCTCCACAAGGTCCACGCCGAAGACCATCTCGGTGACGGGATGCTCGACTTGAAGCCGAGCATTCACTTCGAGGATATAGAAGTCCCCGTCTTCGTCCACGACGAACTCCACGGTGCCGGCATTGCGGTAGCCGGCCTCGCGCGCGATCGCGATCGCCGCAGCCGCCATGCGCTCGCGCGCGGCGTCGCCCAGGGTCGGCGCCGGAGCCTCCTCGACGATCTTCTGGTGGCGCCGCTGTGCCGAGCAGTCGCGATCTCCGACCGTTACGACGGTGCCGCGCTCGTCGGCGAGCACCTGCACCTCGACGTGGCGCGGCCGTTCGACGAGGCGCTCTAAGAGGAGCCGCTCGTCCCCGAACGCGGCGGTCGCGACCCGTCGCGCGCGCGCGAGCGCGTCGCGGAGCTCTCGCTCCTCGCGAACGGTCTGCATGCCGATGCCGCCGCCGCCCGCGACCGGCTTGATCATCACCGGATACCCGATGGAGCGCGCCGCGAAGATGAACGCCTCGTCGCTCTGATCCTTGCCGCGATACCCAGGCAGCACCGCGACGTTCACCCGCTCGGCGATCCCTTTTGCCGCGCCTTTGTCGCCGAGGACCGCCAGCACGCTCGCCGGCGGACCCACGAACCGCATCCCGGCTGCGTCGACGGCGCTCGCGAACTCCGGCCGCTCGGCGAGGAAGCCGTAGCCCGGATGGACCAGATCCGCCTTCGCCTCGCGCGCGGCGGCGATCACGCGGTCGATCGCGAGATACGACTCCGCGGCGGGGGCGGGTCCGATGCGGATCGCGGCGTCGGCCTCGCGGACGAACGGTAAGAGAGCGTCGGCATCCGAGTACATCGCCACGGTGCGCATCCCCACGCGCCTCGCGGTCCGGAAGATCCGTCGAGCGATCTCGCCGCGATTCGCGACGAGGAGGGTGGTCACCAGCGGGGGTCCCGTCGCTCCAGGAACGCGCGCAGGCCCTCCTGTCCCTCGTGGCTCACCCGGATTTCGGCGATCCGCTTGACGGTGAGGTCCGTCGCCTCGTCGATGCGCCGTGCCTCGACCTCGCGGACCAGCCGCTTGGCGGCGTTCACGGCCTTCGGGCCGCCCGAGGCGATCGCGTCGAGCACTCTGCCGACCGCGGCGTCGAGATCGGCTGGCTCGACGAGCCGCTCGACAAGCCCGATCTCATGGGCGCGCTTCGCGTCGATGCGCGAGCCCGTAACGAACAGTGCGGTCGCGCGGGCCGGTCCGAGCTTACGTATCACGTAGGGGGAGACCACGGCGGGGAGGATCCCGAGGCGCGTCTCCGTGAACGCGAAGCTGGCCTCGGTCGAGGCGACGGCGATGTCCGCCAGCGCGACGAGGCCCGCACCGCCCCCGATCGCGGCGCCCTGCACGCGTGCGACGAGCGGCATCTCGAGGTCGTAAAGGGCGCGGAACATCCCGGCGAGCGCCTTGGAGTCCGCGATGTTCTCGTCCAGCGAGTAGTCGGCCATCCCGCGCATCCATTCGAGGTCCGCACCGGCGCAAAACGTGTCGCCTTCGCTTTGCAGCACCACCGCCCGCGCGGAGCGATCGACCCGCCCGATAGCGGCGGTGAGCTGAGCGATGAGCTCGGCATCGAACGCGTTCTTGCGATCCGGCCGGGCGATCGTGATACGCGAAATGCCCCGCGATTCGGTGCTCAGAGTGACGGTCTCGCCCATCGCGCGAACCTAGACGCCGCGCCGACTCCCTAGTGGAACGAGAGCTCGCCCGCGCGGATCGGGACGGCGAGCCAGTTCTCGCGGGGCGGCAGCGGGCAGCGCCACGCGTCGTTGTACGCGCAGTACGGGTTGTAGGCGCGGTTGAAATCCAGCTCGAAGCGGCCGTCGTCGAGCGGCTCCGCCTCCACATAGCGGCCCGCGCCATAGGTCTCGTTCCCGCTCGTCGAATCGCGGAACGGGATGAAGAGTCCGTCGCCCTGCGCGAACGCGATGAGGCCGGCGCGCTCGCCGTCGACATCGAAACGCACGGTACCGGCGCGCGGGAGGTGATCTGTCGATCCGTCGCTCATTTCGACCTCTTCGACCGCGCCCGCTCCATCCGGATCGACCGTGACCGTGAACCGGAGCGCCGGGTCGTTAGGGAAGTAATGCAGACCCTCGAACTGGCCGCGCTGGTCCACCGTGAGCGGCGAGTCGTGGGCGTGTCCGAAGTAGTGGTCCTTCTCGCGCCGCAGCTTCTCGACGTCCATCGCAGGTCACAACGTGCGCCCGTTGACGCGAATTCCGCGACCTAGACTCGGCGCGTGCTCGAGCCGACCATCCGCGCGTGAGCCGGCCCTCGGGGATCCTTCTCGCTGGTGGCGCCTCCCGACGCTTTGGCCGCCCGAAGGTCGTCGAACCGGTCGATGGCGCGCCGCTCTTCCACCGGCCGCTCCGCGCGCTCCTCGATTCGTGCGACGACATCGTGATCGTGCTTGCACCCGATGCCCCCGACCTGCCGCTCCCGGACGGCGCGGATCGGGTTTCGTTCGCGCGCGACCGGGTCGCCTACGAAGGACCCCTCGCCGGGGCGCGAGCGGGCCTCGAGCGCGTCCGCCGAGACCACGCGGTGCTCGTCGCTGCGGACATGCCCGGCGTGAGCGCGGAGCTCCTCGGACTCATGGCCGGACGTGCGGGTCCGGACCGGAAGGCGACCGTGCTGATCGATGCCGGCGGCCGGCGTCCGCTCCCGGCGCTCGTCGCGGTCGCGCCGGCCCTGGCTCTCGCCCGGACGCTTCTGGAGGGCGGCGAGCGCAGGCTTCGCGCGCTTATCGAGGGTCTCGAGGCAGAAGGTCTGCCCGAGGCTGCGTGGTCGAGCGCGGATCCGGTGGGCGCATGGCGGCGCGACGTGGATCTCCCGGAGGATGTCCCGACGGAACGACGCTAAGCGGCTGTACCGGGGTCCAGTCGATCGAACGCGCGTCCGATGTCCTTGAGGATCTCCGCGTTGATGTCCGAAGCCAGCCTGTAGCGCACCACGTTTCCGTTGCGTGAGGGCTGGACGACATCTGCCTCCCGCAGCACCCGCAAATGCTGGCTCGTCGCCGAGCGACTACGGCCGAGGATCCGGGCGAGGTCGCTCGCGGCGAGCTGGTTGTCGCGGAGGGCGCGCACGATCTTGAGACGCGTCCCGTCGCAGAGGACATCCAGAAGGCGCCGCATCCGACGTTCGGACATCGGCGAAAGCGTCTGTCGTTCCGCGGTCGCGACCGCGGCTGGGTCGATCGGCTGGGAAGTCAGCGGTTCCATGCTTGGACCTCAACCAAACTCGTCGTTCGTCGTGGTTCCGTATGCATCGGCCGTGCCCGTTACCGGTGCATTTGTGTGGCCGCTTGAGCGCTTGCGTAAGTTGCCAATCCGTTACGTGACCCCAAATATGACGGTCCCTGCATGAGAAAGATCCTGGTGGTCGACGACGATCAGGTCATCCTCGATCTGCTGAGCACGGTCCTCGCCGATGCCGGCTACGACGCCGTCCTGGCGACCGGGGCGGACGCGATCCCGGCGAATGCGAGCCCCGACCTCGTCATCACCGACCTCCTTCCCTTGAAGGCCTATCAGCGCGACACGGCCCTCGCGTGGGTCGCAAGCCTGCGTACGCGTTTCGCCAACGCATCGGTATTCGTCCTGACCGCGCATCGCGCCGCTGCCTCTGAGCCCGACCGGCTCGGCGCGAACGCGATCATCACGAAGCCCTTCGACGTCGACGCGCTGCTCGCGCGGATCGACGACCAGCTCGCTTAGCCAGCTGCGCGAGTAGCGAGGACTAGTGCGTGCCGGCGCAGCCGGGCGCAGCAGGACCGTCAGGCGCCTCGCCTGACGACCTACATGCGGAATACGCCGTAGCGCACATCCTCGATCGGGGCGTGCCGTGCCGCGGCGAGCCCCAGCGCCAGCACCGTGCGCGTGTCGAGCGGGTCGATGATGCCGTCGTCCCAGAGGCGCGCGGTCGAGTAGTACGGCGATCCCTGCGTCTCGTACTGCTCGCGGATGCGGCCCCGGAACGCCTCCTTCTCGGCGTCGTCCTTGAACGTCCCAACGAGAGAGAGGACCGTGGCGGCTTGCTCGCCGCCCATCACGCTGATCCGCGCGTTCGGCCACATCCAGAGCTGCCTCGGCGAGTACGCGCGTCCGGACATGCCGTAGTTTCCCGCGCCAAAGGACCCCCCGATGATCACCGTGAGCTTGGGTACCGTGCTGCATGCCACGGCGGTGACCATCTTCGCTCCGTCCTTCGCGATGCCGCCGGCCTCGTACTCCTGCCCGACCATGAACCCCGAGACGTTCTGTAAGAAGACCAGCGGCACGCGCCGCTGATTGCAGAGCTCGATGAAGTGCGCGGCCTTGAGCGCGGACTCGCTGAAGAGGACGCCGTTGTTCGCGACGATCCCAACGCGGAAGCCCTCGATGCGCGCGAAGCCGCACACCAGCGTGGTGCCATACAGCGCCTTGAACTCGTGAAAGCGGGACCCGTCGACCAACCGCGCGATGACCTCGTGCACGTCGTACTGCGTTCGAATGTCTTCCGGGATGAGGGCGTAAAGATCGGTTGGGTCGTGCGCCGGTGGCTCGGGCAACGTCTTGTCGTCCACGCCCCAGTACGTGGGGCGCTCGAGCTGCGCGACGATCTCGCGTGCGATGGCGATCGCGTGCGGATCGTCGAGCGCGAGGTGATCCGCGACGCCCGAAACCCGCGCGTGGAGGTCGGCTCCGCCGAGGTCCTCGGCGGAAACGTCAACTCCCGTGGCGGCCTTCACCAAAGGTGGCCCGCCGATGAAGATCGTCCCCTGACCTTTGACGATCACCGTCTCGTCGCTCATGACAGGCACATATGCGCCGC